>OGWU01000990.1_pt1 | contig 17515 bp, 11 predicted proteins | sample 1576071 | NCBI WGS metagenome assembly OGWU01 (sample SAMEA3541582, study PRJEB24748) | human gut metagenome | biome: human gut; feature: human-associated habitat; material: faeces | place: China | collected 2012
ATCCACAACGCCGGTCTGCCCTGGGAGCTGGGCATTGCTGAAGCGCACCAGTGCCTGATCATGAACGGCCTGCGCAGCCGCGTACGCATTGAAGCCGACAGCAAACTGATGAGCGGCCGCGATGTTGCCATCGCCGCTCTGCTGGGCGCCGAGGAATTCGGCTTCGGCACCGGCCCCCTGGTGGCCATGGGCTGTGTGATGATGCGCGTCTGCAACCTGGACACCTGCCCCATGGGCATCTGCACCCAGAACCCAGAACTGCGCAAGCGGTTCAAGGGCAAGCCGGAGTACGTGATGAACTTCATGCGCTTTATGGCAGAAGACCTGCGGGAGTATATGGCCAAACTGGGCGTGCGCACCGTGGATGAACTGGTGGGCCGCACCGATCTTTTGAAGGTCAAGGAAGTGCCCGCCGGTTCCCGCGCCAGCGAATTGGATCTCAGCGCCCTGCTGAGCAACCCGCTGGTGCCGGACAGCAGCATCCACTTCGACCCCAAGAATGTCTACAACTTCGGCCTGGAAAAGACCCCTGACATGCGGGTGCTGATGAAGAAGTTCAAGAAATCCTTCGACATGGCCGAGCCCAAACCCATGACTGTCACCCTGGATGTGGGCAACACCGACCGTGCCTTCGGCACCATCTTCGGCAGCGAGATCACCGCCAAGTTCGGCAACACCCTGCCTGACGATACCTTCCATGTGGTATGCCACGGCTACGGCGGCCAGAGCTTCGGCGCCTTCCTGCCCAAGGGCCTGACCCTGGAACTGGTGGGCGATTCCAACGACTATATGGGCAAGGGCCTGAGCGGCGGCAAACTGATCGTCTACCCGCCCAAGGAGGCAGCCTTTGACCGCAGCGACAACATCGTCATCGGCAACGTAGCTCTGTACGGTGCCACCGGCGGCAAAGCCTTCATCAACGGTGTAGCCGGTGAACGCTTCTGCGTGCGCAACTCCGGTGCGGTGGCCGTTGTGGAAGGCGTGGGCGACCACGGCTGCGAATATATGACCGGCGGCACTGTGGTGGTGCTGGGCAAGACCGGCAAAAACTTTGCGGCCGGTATGAGCGGCGGCATCGCCTACGTGCTGGATGAGGACTGGGATTTCTACAAGCATGTGAACAAAGACATGGTCAGCCTGGAGCCGGTGGAGCACAAGTACGATGTTTCGCTGCTGAAAGACCTGATCCGCGAGCACGTAGAGCTGACCGGTTCGCCCCGCGGCAAGGAAATCCTTGACAACTTCGGCGAGTATCTGCCCAAGTTCAAGAAAGTCCTGCCCCATGACTACGATAAGATGCTGCGCCTGATTGCCCAGATGGAAGAGAAGGGCGAGGACAGCGAGCAGGCTCAGATCGAAGCATTCTACGCGATGAAAAACGCCAAGTAAGGGAGGCAGCAACAATGGGTAAACCGACAGGATTTATGGAGATCGAACGGCAGACCAGCCTGGAACTGCCGCCCGAAGAACGCATTCAGAATTTCAAAGAGTTCCATCTGCCGCTGCTGGCAGAGGAACAGCAAGCCCAGGGTGCCCGCTGCATGGACTGCGGCGTGCCCTTCTGCCAGAGCGGTATGCTGCTGGGCGGCATGTACAGCGGCTGCCCGCTGAATAACCTTATTCCTGAGTGGAACGACCTGATCTACCAGGGTAAGTGGAACCTGGCCGTGCACCGGCTGATTGCCACCAACCGCTTCCCCGAATTCACCAGCCGGGTCTGCCCTGCCCTGTGTGAGGCGGCCTGCACCTGCGGCATGACCACCGGGGAGCCCGTCACCGTAAAGGAGAACGAGCGCGCCATTGTGGAATACGGCTACGAAAACGGTGCCATCCATGCGGTGCCGCCGCCCACCCGCACCGGCAAAAAGGTGGCCGTGGTCGGTGCCGGCCCTGCGGGTCTTTCGGTGGCCGACCTCTTGAACAAGCGCGGCCACAAGGTGACCATCTACGAGCGGGAGGACCGCGTGGGCGGCCTGCTGATGTACGGCATCCCCAACATGAAGCTGGAGAAGTGGGTCATCGACCGCCGCGTGAAGATTCTGCAGGACGAAGGCATTGAGTTCGTGATGAACGCCAACGTAGGCGGCAACATCAGCGCCGAGGAGCTGAAATCCCAGTATGACGCCGTGGTGCTTTGCTGCGGTGCCAAACAGCCCCGGGACCTCAACGCCCCCGGCCGGGATGCAGGCGGCATCTACTTTGCGGTGGATTACCTGACCAGCGTGACCCGCAGCCTGCTGGATTCCAACTTTGCCGACGGCAGAGCCATCAGTGCTGAGGGCAAACGGGTGCTGGTCATCGGCGGCGGCGATACCGGCAACGACTGCGTGGGTACCGCCATCCGCCAGGGCTGCGAGAGCGTATTGCAGCTGGAAATGATGCCCTGCCCGCCCGCCGAACGCGCCCCCGGCAACGACTGGCCGGAATGGCCCCGCGTGCTGAAAACCGACTACGGCCAGCAGGAAGCCATTGCCAGGTTTGGCAACGATCCCCGCGTCTACCAGACCACCGTGAAGGAGTTCTACAAGAACGAGGCCGGGCAGGTCTGCGGCGCGTTGCTGGAAAAGCTGGAGAGCCAGGTGGTGGATGGCCGCCGCCAGATGGTGCCCACCGGGGAGGAATTTACCGTGGACTGCGACCTGGTGCTGATCGCCGCCGGGTTCGTGGGCTGCGAATCCTATGTGGCCGACGCCTTCGGTGTGGACCTGACGGCCCACGGCACTGTGGCGGACGATCACTACACCACCAACGTACCGGGCGTTTTTGCCTGCGGCGATATGCGCCGCGGCCAGAGCCTGGTCGTCTGGGCCCTGCGGGAAGGCCGTGACACCGCCGCTGTGGTGGACAACAGCCTGATGGGCTACACCAACCTGTAAAAAACCATAAAAAATCCCTGCGGAGAAAATTTCTCCGCAGGGATTTTCGTTTTTATCAATGGAAAATCAGCGTTCCATCTTCCAGAAGGCGCAGCTGTAGGGAGGCAGCTCACTGCCGCCGCCGAAGTCATGGGGTTCACCGGTGATCAGGTCCATGGCCATGCCGCAGCCTGCATCAAAGTGGGCCACATAGGGGGCGCTGTCGGCGTTGATGGCCACCAGCACCCGCTCGTCATCGGTGCGGCGCTCGAAAATCAGCTGTTTGGGCTGGACCAGCACGTTGCGGTAGCTGCCGTTGCAAAGTGCCGGGCTGGAAGTGCGCGCCTGCGCCAGCAGCGAGATCCACTGGGTCAGGTCGTTTTCCTCCGGTTTTTCGATGGCCGGGCGCAGGGTGGGATCGCCGTTTTTCTTGTCGCCCTCGACGCCCCATTCGCTGCCGTAGTAGACCGCCGGTACGCCCGGCATGCCGAACAGCAGGCCGTACAGCGGCTTGATGCAAGCCTTATCCGTCAAAATCGTGGCCACGCGGGTGACATCGTGGTTATCCACAAAGCTGAGCAGATGCTTACCGGTGTACAGGCACCAGGGTTCCGAACCGAACTGACGGTTGAGGCTGTAGCTGATCTCGTGCATATTGCCGGTGTTGAAGCTGGAATACAGCCCCTTATAACACTCGTAGTTGGTCACGCTGTGGCAGGCGTTGTCATTCATCCAGCGGTTGTAGTCGCCGTGCAGCGTCTCGCCCACCAGCACAAACTCCGGCTTGACTTCGTTGGCAAGGTTCCGCAGTTCCGCGAGGAAACCGAGGTCCAGGCAGTAGGCCACATCCAGGCGCAAACCGTCGATGTCGTAATCCCGTACCCAGCCGCGCACCACGTCAAACAGGTACTGCTTGACCGCCGGGTTCTGCAGGTTAAGCTTGACCAGCTCGTTGCAGCCCTCCCAGGCTTCGTACCAGAAACCGTCGTTATAGTTGGTGTTGCCGTCAAAGCTGATGTGGAACCAATCCTTGTAAGGGCTGTCCCATTTTTTCTCCTGCACATCCTTGAAGGCCCAGAAACCGCGGCCCACATGGTTGAAAACGCCGTCCAGCAGAACCCGAATGCCTGCTTTGTGCAGTGCGTCGATGACGGTTTTCAGGTCCTCGTTGGTGCCCAGACGGCAATCCACCTTGGTGTAGTCCCGGGTGTCGTACCCGTGGGCGTCGCTCTCAAACAGCGGGTTGAACAGCACACAGGTCGCGCCCAGGTTCTGAATGTGGTCCACCCAATCCAGCACCCGCAGCAGCCGGTGCTGCTCGGCCTGGGCGGCGTCACCGTCATTTTGCAGCGGCGCCCCGCACAGCCCCAGCGGGTAGATCTGATAGACCACAGCTTCGTTGTACCACATAGTCGTTCCTCCTATTTTTTCAGCGGAAGTTCCTCTCCCCCGCTCTACCGTCAAAAAAAGTGTTTCAGCCGTTTGCGCAGCACCAGGTGGTAATAGCGCGTGATGGCTGCCAGGGCACGGTCGCACAAAAAGAAGGCCAGGTTACCGATGGCCAGCAGCAACACCAGTACGGGCATTCCGTCGGCCATCAATTCCTGCCAGATCACGGGGCCAAACACGGCAGCCAGCACCAGATAAACCGCCACCGCGGCCCCATTGAAAATCAAAAACGTCAGCGCCCAACGCAGGGCAGCGGGTTTCAGCTTGCGCAGCGCACGCCGCAGAACCGGATAGTACCCCACCACCAAAACATAAAACAAAGCCAGTTCGGTTTCCGGCACCAGCAACACCGCCAGAATGGAAACCGTGGCATACAAAAGCAAGGCATAGCGCGGGCCGTATTCTTCCAGAACCGGAACCAGCAGAAAAGCAGCAAACATCGGGGCGGCGTAGGTACCCACCTGCAAAGCGGCACCGACCAGCATCAACACCACCGAAAGTGCCCCCAACACGCCGCAGAGCGCGATCTTCTGGCTTTCTGTTTTGCGCATTGGGTTCACCTGCTTTCCGCAGTTATTATACCCTATTCCCCGCCGCTTTGCAATTCTGCCAGCTGTTCTACCGTACAAAAAGTATACCCCTGCCCCCGGAACCATTCGATGATATCGGGCAGTGCTTTCACCGTCTGGCCTGTGGCTTTGGTGTCGTGCAGCAGCACCACACAGGTGGTATGTTCGGCGGCGTCCTCCTGGATATTTTGCAGAATCTGCGCTGCATCCGGGTGGGCGGCGGTGGCGTCCTCGCCGCAGACGTTCCAGTCGATCCAATGCCAGCCCTTCTCCTCAGTCTGGGCTTTCAGTGTCTTCATAATTCCGCTGCCGCCATATTTATGGCTTACAGTGTTGGTGCTGCCGCCGGGGAAACGCAGCCAGGTCAGATCATCCAGCGAAAGGTACGGTTCCAGCGCCTGGCGCAGCGTCTTGATATCCTGCCAGAAGGCATCCGGACTGCGGTAGATGGTGGCATACCGGTGGGTGGCACTGTGCATGGCCACCTGATGCCCCTGCTGCACGATGGTGCGCACCAGCGGCAGATACTCCTGGTTGATATCCTGGGCGCAGACAAAAAAGGTGGCAGGTACTTTTTCTTGGGCCAGAATTTCCAGCAGCGGCGCTGTGTTCACACTGGGGCCGTCGTCAAAGGTCAGGCATACCAGCTTGGGCAGTGCCGTTTCTCCGGTGGCCGCTGCCACTGCAAAGCAGTCGTTGGGAATCTCGGTTTCGGCAAATTCCTGATGATACAGCAGATGAATCACGGCAGCCAGAATTGCCAGCAGCAGCCCCAGCACCACCCATGCCAACATTTTTTGGCGCAGTTCTTCCTGGCGACGATCGTAGCGAATGACGCTCCCCTCCCTTACAGTTTGGTACAGGGTATGCGGCCAGTGGACAAAATAAAACCCTGCCTCTTTGGTGGAAAGAGACAGGGTTGCGTTTTATGCGTGTATGATGTTGCTGGGACGCTTTCGCCACAGACGCGGCGAGAACAGTGCCAGCATGGGGTAAAGTTCCAGGCGGCCGGCCAGCATATCAAAGGAAAGCAGCAGCTTGACCGGGTCGGAGAAGTCCGCAAAGGAACCCATGGGGCCTACCAGTTCCAGACCGGGACCCACATTGTTGAAACAGGTAGCTACCGCGGTGAAGGTCGTGACCAGGTCAAAGCCGTCTATGGAAACCAGCAGCACCGACACCGCAAACAGCAGCATATAGATGTTGAAATAATTGTGTACCCCCCGCAGGGTCTTTTCATCCAGCGGCTTGCCTTCAAACCGCACGGTGGTGATGGCATGGCTGTGCAGCATCTTGTTCAGATCCTGCCGGGCCGCCTTGAAGAAGATGATAATGCGTGAGACTTTCAAACCGCCTGCCGTGGAACCTGCACAGGCGCCGACGAAGGTCAGCAGCACCAGCACCATGCGGGAATAGTTGGGCCAGAGGTTAAAGTCCGCCGTGGCATAGCCGGTGGTGGTAACGATGGAGGAAACCTGGAAAAAGGCGGTGCGCAGCGCCGTACCCACATTGTCATACAGGCTGGCGATATTGATGGTGATGGTAATGGTGGAAAACGCCACAATGCCCAGGTATACCCGCAGTTCCTCCGACCGGAAGGCATCCTTGAAGTGACGCAGCAGAATAAAATAGTACAGATTGAAGTTGATGCCGAACAACAGCATAAAGATGCTGATGACCACTTCAAAGAACGGATTGTTATACGCACCCACGCTGAGGGCCTTGTTGCTGAAACCGCCGGTGCCCGCTGTACCGAAGGAGTGAATGAGGGCATCGTACAGGGGCATACCGCCCAGACGAAGGATGATTACCTCAGCCACAGTCAGCACAAAGTAGATTTCATACAGGATCTTCGCACTGTCGCGCAGTTTGCTGGAGATCTTGCCTACCGTGGGGCCGGGGACTTCGGCGCGCATCAGGTGCATGGCGCGGCCATCAGTCATGGGCAGAATGGCCATGGCAAAAACCAGCACGCCCATACCGCCCACCCAGTGGGAAAGGCTGCGCCAGAAGAGGAGGCCCTTGCTCATGGCCTCCACATCGGTCAGGATGGTGGAACCGGTGGTGGTAAAACCGGAGACCATCTCGAAAAAAGCATCGAAGAAGGAAGGAATCTCACCCGAAATGATAAAGGGCAGCGCACCGAAGGCAGACATCAGCACCCACACCAGTGCCACAATCACCAGACCGTCCCGCGCATAGATCGTTGTATTATGGGGCTGCCGGTGGCTGAGCAGGATACCCAGCACCGTCAGGCCCAGCGCAGGCCACAAAAAGGCCAGCACAATGTTCCATTCCCCATAGATGGCCGAGCAGGCCATGGGGCAGAGCATCAGCAACGCTTCGATCCAGAAAATGCGGCCGAGCACAAAACCAACCATTTTATAATTCATGCCCTGCGCCTCTCTTTACAATGTCGCGCAGCGCGTGCAGCGTTGTATCGGTAGTGACGACGACCACGTCATCCCCTTCGGACAGTGCATCGTCGCCGGAAGGAATGACCGTCTGGCCGTTGCGGCGCACAATGCCCACGATCAGCAGGCCGTCTTTCAGCTGCAGATCCTTCAGCGGCTTGCCGATGAAGGGCAGTCCCGGGCCCACATTGAACTCCAGTGCCTCCACACGGCCGCCCACCAGGCGATGCAGCGTTTTGATGTTATCGGAGTCAATGCTGTTCTGCATGGCGCGCACATACCGGGTAATAGCCTCGCTGGTGACCGCTGCCGTGGAAACCACGCTGTCCACCAGGTTGTTGGCTGCCGCCAGGTCCGCAAAGGAGGGGCGGTTGATCTTGGCCACCACCTTGCAGGCGTTGAACTGGGATGCATACATGGCCAGGATAATGTTGGTTTCATCCATGCCGGTCAGCGCCACAAAGGCGTCCATCTCGTTGATGCGTTCCTCACTGAGGAGTTCGCTGTCGGCACCATCACCGTGGATCACCAGCACGCCGGGGAATTTTTCACTCATATCCTGGCAGCGGGCATAGTTGCTGTCGATGACGGTCACTCGCTTCTGCACATCTTGCAGTTCACGGACCAGGTAATAGGTCATGCGGCTGGCACCCACAATCATGATATTGTTGGCGCGTTCCTTGAACAGATGCAGTTTGCGGAAGAAGGTTTCCAGATCCCGCGGCGAAGCGGTAAGGTAGATCTTATCCCCTGCCTGCAGTTCAAAAGAGCCGGAGGGAATGATGGTCTCCTGCCCACGGGCGACCGCACAGATCAGAATCTTGACGCGGATGTTGCGGTAGAGATCGGTCAGCGGCATGCCGACCAGCGGGTTGTCCTGCCCGATCCGGTATTCCACCAGCTCAAAGCGCTGGCGGCAGAACTGTTCCCGCTTGATGGCACTGGGGAAACGCAGCACGCGGGCAATTTCCCGCGCGGTGGCCTGTTCCGGGTTAATGACCATAGAAAGGCCCAGTTCCCCGCGCATAAAGCGCAGCTGCTTGGCATATTCCGGATTGCGGATACGCGCGATGGTATGGCGCGTGCCGATCTTTTTGGCAACCAGGCAGGAAAGAATGTTGATCTCATCGCTGGAAGTCGTCGCAATCAGCAGATCGGCTCCTTCTTCGAATGCTTCTTTCTGCACGTCATAGCAGCCGCCGTTTCCGGCAACGCCGCGCACGTCGTAGATGTTGACGATATTATCGATGATCTCCTGGTTCTGGTCGATCACCACAAGGTCGTGTTCCTCTGCAACGAGCTGCGCGGTCAGGACGCGGCCAACCTTGCCCAGACCGACAACTACGATTCTCATAGTGTTACTCCTTTTTTCCGTTCAATCGCGCTGTGCCGCAGGATCCGTCAAACAGGCACAGATTTCTACAGTATCAGGCTAATTATAGCAAAGCAGCCGAAAAAAGCAATAGGGCTTTCCCTGAATCCACTAAAAATGTTTCTGTATCGCACATTTTTGGCCGCACACAAAAAATTGCGGCTTTCCCTGGGGGAAAGCCGCAACATAATCACGGATTCTTTCGATCAGTTGTTCTGTGCGCTGTTTTTCAGGATAACGTCATGGCTGCCGCCTTCCACGATGGAGGTGGAAGACACCACCGTCAGGCGAGCCTTCTGCTGCAGTTCGGGGATGGAGAGCGCACCGCAGTTGCACATGGTGGAACGCACCTTGTACAGCGTAGTCTGCACACCGTCCGCCAGAGAACCGGCGTACGGGACGTAGGAGTCAACGCCTTCCTCGAAGCTGAGCTTCTGGGCGCCGCCCAGGTCGTAGCGCTGCCAGTTGCGGGCGCGGTTGGAACCTTCGCCCCAGTATTCCTTGACGTAGTTACCGCCCACACGCAGTTTGTTCGTGGGGGATTCGTCAAAGCGGGCAAAGTAACGGCCCAGCATGACGAAGTCGGCGCCCATGGCCAGGGCCAGCGTGATGTGGTAATCCTGCACGATGCCGCCGTCGGAGCAGATGGGCACGTAGATGCCGGTTTCCTTGTAGTACTCGTCGCGGGCCTTGGCAACCTCGATGACGGCCGTAGCCTGGCCGCGGCCGATGCCCTTGGTCTCACGGGTGATGCAGATGGAGCCGCCGCCGATACCGATCTTGACGAAGTCGGCACCTGCCTTGGCAAGGAACATAAAGCCATCGCGGTCCACCACGTTGCCGGCGCCGACCTTCACCTTGTCGCCGTAGTGCTCACGAATCCAGGAGATGGTGCGGGACTGCCACTCGCTGAAGCCCTCGGAAGAGTCGATGCAGAGCACATCCACACCGGCATCCACCAGAGCAGGCACGCGCTCGGCGTAGTCGCGGGTATTGATGCCGGCGCCAACCACATAGCTCTTGTTGGCGTCCAGCAGTTCGTTGACGTTCTCCTTGTGGGAGTCGTAGTCTTTGCGGAAGACCATATACTGCAGGTGGCCTTCCTCATCGATCAGGGGCAGAGAGTTGATCTTGTTGTCCCAGATGATATCGTTGCAGTCATGCAGGCTGGTGGTGGCCGGTGCGGTGACCAGCTTGTCCAGCGGAGTCATGAACTCAGTGACCTTGAGGTCATTGGTCATGCGGGAGAGACGGTAGTCGCGGGAAGCCACAATGCCCAGCAGCTTGCCGTGGGCCGTGCCGTCATCGGTGATGGCCACCGTGGAGTGACCGGTGCGGGTCTTGAGGTCCAGCACATCGCCGAGAGTGGCCTCCGGCGGGAGGTTGGAGTCAGAAGTGACAAAGCCCTTCTTGTAGGCCTTGACGCGGCGGACCATATCCGCCTCCTGCTCGATCGTCTGAGAACCATAGATGAAAGAAACGCCGCCCTGCTTGGCCAGCGCAATGGCCAGCTTCTCGCCGGAAACAGACTGCATGATGGCAGAAACCATCGGGATGTTCATTTCCAGCGGGCATTCCTCTTCGCCCTTGCGGTACTTGACCAGCGGGGTCTTGAGGCTGACAGCCGTCGGCACACATTCCGAAGAAGAATAGCCGGGGACGAGCAGATATTCACCAAAAGTACGAGACGGTTCGGAAAAATAATACGCCATAAATGCACTCTCCTGACATCCTGATTTGAACGATCACGGGGCCACTGCCCAATGATTTTATGTGATTAGAAAGATTGTACCACATTCGCGGACAAAACACAAAAGTTTTCACGAAAATCTTTCTTGCACGGGAATGAGGAAAGTTGTGGAATTTGCACCAAAGCCGTCGAAAGAAGTATTACTTTGGCTTTTTACCTTATCTTTTCCAGCCCGGTGCAGCATTTGCGGCCGCCTGTTTGTTATGGTATAATAGGCCCATTCCAAAGAAAGGACCTCTTTTTATGCTTTTGCAACACTGCAAACTGCTGGACCCCGGCCAACCGCGGCGGCAGGCTCTGGCGCAGCGCGTATTCTGTGCAGCGCTGGCTCTGCTGCTGATTTTGTCCGAAGTGTTCAGTTCCAATATTCAAAGTACGCTTCCCTCTTTCAGCCATTTGGCGCGCCTGGCCCTGACCGGCGGTGCCCTGCTTTTGTTGGGGGCCAAGATCGTACTGCTAACCGACTACCAACGCCGCTGGCAGCCTGTATTGGCCGGGCTGGTGGTACTTTACACCGCCTTTGCGGCCTGGCACGGGGATGATATCTGGTTTTTGCTGGCCGCCCTGATCGGGCTGGGTGCCAAAGACGTAGATCTGCATGCCGCGCTGCGGGTCTACCTGATTACGGCGGTCGTCGGGCTGGTATTTGTGCAGCTGCTGCATTTTGCCACACCGCTGATGCCCTACAACTTCTACTGCCGCAATTGGGATTTCGGCTACGGCCACTACAACGGGTTCGGTGCACGGCTGGTGGGCGTTTTCTTTGCCTGGGCCTGGCTGCGGCACGACCGGTTGCGCTGGTTCGACTGGCTGGGCCTGGCGGCTCTGTTTGTATTTACCTATAAGGTACCGGGCAGCCGCGGGGCAGCCGGTGCCATGGCGATTTTGCTGCTGCTTTTTGCCGTGCAGAGGTTTTTCCCAAAACTGTTCGACAACAAGATCTGGTACAGTCTGGTACTGGCGCTGCCTATCTGCCTGGCCGCATTCAGTTTATACGCCGGGTACGTGTACAATCCCGAATGGCCTTATGAGCGAATGGCCCTGCTGTTGCTGAGCATTTTCCTTTCGGGCCGGTTTGAGATCTGGCACAATGTATTCTGGGGCGCCGATCTTTCCTGGCTGGGCGGCCTGCCCACCGACGGCGACGAACACCACGCCATCGACAACGCCTTCCTGGCCATTCCCATGAACAAGGGGTATCTGGGCTCCATTCTGCTGGCGGTATTTTTCCTGCTGCTGTTGTGGCGGCTGGCCAAGCACCGCCATGCCACCGAAGTGCTCTGCCTGGTGGCACTGACGCTTTATATTTTTATGGAAAACAAGCCGTTCCTGCTCTCGGCCAATCCTTTCCTGCTGCTGGCCCCCTGCGTATTCTTTACCGGGGCCAAAACTCCGGCAGAGGAACCGCTGCCCGTAGTCTGCAAGCGAACCCAATAAACAACACCCCCGCGGTATGGAGATTCATGCCGCGGGGGTTCTTTTTGGTTTACAGGAAAAAACAAAGAGCGCTGCAACCGTGGTTGCAACGCTCTTTGTTGGTGCGGAAGATGGGACTTGAACCCACACGTCATAGACACACGCACCTCAAACGTGCCTGTCTGCCGATTCCAGCACTTCCGCTTACAGCTTAACTGCAAGGGATATTTTAGCATAAAGGCAACCGGTAAGTCAAGCCCTTTTTTGCATGTTTTTTACAGGATACGCCCTGTCCTCAGGCAATTGGCTGTCCGCCCACACAGTAAGCGCGGCCGTTCCAGGGAGCAAACCCTTCATATACCTGAAAGCGATATTCCTGCAACGCTTGTCCGCTCTCACTGTTCATGCGGGCCACCAGGGTATCGCCGTCCCACCGGAACTGCCAATCGGTATCCTCGCCCCTATAGCCCGGCACAGCACCGCTGTCCAGTCCGGCTGAATAGTTTTCGATATTTTCCGTAGAGAAGCCCGGCCACTCCGCTGACAGAAACCGTTGGTTACCGTACCAATCGTCCTCTGCCGTAAAGTCGATGGTCAGAAGCCGATTGCCGGTACTGACAGCCCACCTATTGTTCTGCCACTCCGCCTCCGTATAGCCAAAATCCTGCCCTCGGAAATAGAGATAACGATACAGTTCCCCCTCTGTCCAGTCAGCAGGCGATGTAAATTCCCGCAGACCGGTTTGTGCCAACGCCCGGCACTGGTGTTCCAACATGCGGGACTGATAAATCGTCAGTCCTTCCGCCACCACGCCCTGGTCCTGTCGGAACATTCTCTCTCCGTTCTGGTCACTATTCCAGCCGCTGATGACTTCGCAGGGTTGGGAGGTATCTACAGGGACCAAGATATACACCGCTGTCAGACCGTCCCCGTACTGTTGTCCCAGATAGTTCATTTCCGGCTCATACTCTACATAAAAATGGACTTCCACCAGAAGATCGGTCCCGGCGTAGATACGGTCCAGGGCCCGTTCCCCTTCCTCCCCATACGACACCAGCATCAGCAACCGCTCATTCAGGATACAGGTTTCGTAGGGCACCACCGACGTGGCCACGCTTTCCGCCACCGCATAGCGATAGGCTGCCGGGCCGGTGGTCATATCGTCATACCAGTATTGTTCGGCCCGCTGCGCTGCCTCCTCATACTGGGCATAACTGAACACAGCCGCCCCCTCCGGGTCCGGCAGCGACGCCTGAGTTTCCGTTGCCGCACGGTCGGCCGTTTCCTCGGTAGCCGGGGCAGGGGTTTCCGCCGGGGTCGATCCTTCACTTTCCTCTTGTATCGGTTCCGTGGGAGCGGAGGCGGTGCACCCGCCCAGTGCAGCCAACATTACCGCCGCCAGCACAAAAGCCGCCCCGCGCGCAAGACGCTTTTTCATCCTCCCCGCCTCCTTTTTCTATGGGTCTTGCTTTCATTCTACCGTGTACGCAAAAAATCCGTCAATGCGCAGAACTCCCAAAGTGATACAAAAGTTTTTGGCACACAAAAAGCCCGCCGCGCAAAGCATTGCACTTTGCGCGGCGGGCCAATTTATACAGGCATTACCGCAGATACAGCCGGCCGGTATTGTCGGCATCCACCGTTAGGGTATCCCCTGCCCCGTGGGCACCGGCGATGATCTCCTTGGCGATCATCGTCTCCACATGGGCCTGGATATACCGCTTCAGCGGACGGGCACCGTAGATCGGGTCGTACCCGCCATCGATGATGGCGTTCTTGGCGGCCTCGGTCACATCGAGATGCAGCTGCTTGTCTTCCAGACGGCGGCGCAGGTCGGTGAGCATCAGGTCCACGATGGAACCGATCTCCTGTTTGGTCAGGCTCTTGTAGTAGACAATGTCATCCAGACGGTTGAGGAACTCGGGACGGAACTGCCGCTTGAGCAGCTGGTCGATGGCGTTCTTGGCTTCGTCGGACAGTTCATTGCTGCCGTTGGCACGGCTCTTTTCCAGATCTTCCAGAATCAGGTCGGAACCCAGGTTGGAAGTCAGGATAATGACGGTGTTCTTGAAGTCCACCGTGCGGCCCTGGCTGTCGGTGATACGGCCATCGTCCAGCACCTGCAGCAGGATGTTGAAGACATCGGGATGGGCCTTTTCCACCTCATCGAAGAGCACGACGCTGTAGGGATGACGGCGCACCGCTTCGGTAAGCTGGCCGCCCTCCTCATAGCCCACGTATCCCGGAGGCGCACCGATCAGACGAGAGACGCTGAATTTCTCCATATACTCGGTCATGTCGATGCGGACCATGTTCTTCTCATCGTCAAACAGGGCCTGGGCCAGTGCTTTGGCCAGCTCGGTCTTGCCGACGCCCGTGGGCCCCAGGAAGAGGAAGCTGCCGATGGGACGGTTGGGGTTTGCGATACCGGCACGGGAACGCAGGATGGCGTCGGATACCTTCTGCACCGCTTCGTCCTGGCCGATGACCCGCTGATGCAGCACATCGGGCAGGCGCAGCAGCTTCTCGCGCTCACCTTCCACCAGTTTGGACACCGGGATACCGGTCCAGCGGGCCACGATGCGGGCGATTTCCTCGTCGGTCACGCGGTCACGCAGCAGGCTGGCCTCCTTCTTCTCGTTGGCCAGTTTTTCCTCCGCTTCCAGCTCTTTCTGCAGGTTGGGCAGTTTACCGTACTGCAGTTCACCGGCCTTGGCATAGTCGCCGGTACGGGTCGCCTTCTCGATCTCCGCCTTGGTAGATTCTACCTCGGCGCGCAGGCTCTGCACCTTGTTGATGGCGTTCTTCTCGTTCTCCCACTGGGCTTTCTTGCTGTTGAAGCTGTCCCGCAGTTCGGCCATCTCCTTTTCCAGAGCCGCCAGACGCTGCTTGGACAGTTCGTCGGTCTCCTTTTTCAGCGAGGCTTCCTCAATCTGCAGCTGAGTGATCCGATGGTTCATCTCATCCAGTTCGGCGGGCATGGAGTCCAGCTCCGTCTTGACCATGGCGCAGGCTTCATCCACCAGGTCGATGGCCTTATCGGGCAGGAAACGGTCGGTGATATAGCGGTCGGACAAAGTGGCCGCCGCAATCAGAGCGCCATCCTGAATCTTGACGCCGTGGAACACCTCGTAGCGTTCCTTCAGGCCACGCAGAATGGAGATGGTATCCTCCACGGTGGGTTCGTTGACCATGACCGGCTGGAAACGGCGCTCCAGCGCGGGGTCTTTCTCGATATATTCACGGTACTCATCCAGAGTGGTGGCACCGATGCAGTGCAGTTCGCCGCGGGCCAGCATGGGCTTCAGCAGGTTGCCGGCGTCCATGGCGCCATCGGTCTTGCCCGCACCCACGATAGTGTGCAGCTCATCAATGAAGAGGATGATCTTGCCTTCGGACTTCTTGACCTCGTTCAGAACAGACTTCAGCCGTTCCTCAAACTCGCCGCGGTACTTGGCACCGGCTACCAGCGCGCCCATATCCAGGCTGAACACCGTGCGGTCTTTCAGGTTTTCCGGCACATCGCCGCGGACGATCCGCTGGGCCAGACCTTCGGCGATGGCCGTCTTGCCGACGCCCGCTTCACCGATGAGCACAGGGTTGTTCTTGCGCTTACGGGACAAGATGCGGATCACGTTGCGGATCTCGCTGTCACGGCCGATGACCGGGTCCAGTTTGTTGGCACGGGCCATTTCCACCAGATCCTGGCCGTACTTTTTCAGTGCGTCGTAGGTGGATTCGGGGTTGTCGCTGGTCACACGCTGGTTGCCCCGCACGGCGGACAGCTGCTGCATAAAGCTTTCCTGCGTGATGCCGAAAGCTTTGAAAATTTCATCGGCAGCCTTGCCGGGGCGGCGCAGCATCCCAAGGAATACATGCTCTACGCTGATGTATTCATCCTTCATCTGCTTGGCCTGTTCCTCTGCGGCGTTGAGGGCGCGGTCCAGGTCGCCCGAGATATAGACCTTTTCGGGATCGCGACCGGAGCCGGTCACCCGGGGCAGGGCCTCCACCTTTTGCAGGGCGGCCTGGGCGAAAGCGTTGGGGTCAGCCCCCAATTTGGTCAGCAACTGCGGAATCAGCCCATCCTGCTGCTGGGCCAGAGCAGCCAGCACATGCTCCTGCTCCACCGCCTGGTTGGAATATTCTACCGCGAGGCGCTGCGCACTTTGCAGGGCCTCGATGGTTTTTTGCGTCAATTGATTCATGTTCATAGTGCGTACCTCCTTACTGTGCAGATACACGCAAATTCATCTATTAGCAACGGAGGCCATCGAGTGCTTTCTTTTCCCGTCTACCTCTATGGCGGCGCGGTATAGGCACCGTTTTGTTTGAATTAGCACTCTATGCATCCGACTGCTAATATTGTAGCACAACCATACGGTGTGTCAATAGGAAAATTGAAAACAATTTGTGAATGTCCGATTTTTTGCTGGTTGATAGAACTCAGAAAGAAGTGTACAGTAAACTGAGAGTACTTCAAAGGAGGGACCTTGCATGCGCCCCATTTTGATTGTAGAAGACGAACGGCCCATTGCCGATCTGATTGAACTGACACTGACGGGAGCCGGGTACAGCTGCGAGCAGGCCAACGACGGCGAGACCGCCGCCGACCTGATTGCCGAACGGGATTATGAGTTGGCAATTTTGGATATTATGCTCCCTAAGGTGGATGGGTATGAATTGTTAGGGTATCTGCGCAGCGTGGGCACGCCGGTGATTTTCGTTACCGCCAAAACCGCACTGAAAGACCGGGTGCGCGGCCTGCACGAAGGCGCCGACGATTACCTGACCAAACCCTTTGAGCCGCTGGAACTGGTGGCCCGGGTAGAGAGTGTGCTGCGCCGCACCGGGCGAGCCAACGTGATTTTGCACGCCTTTTGTGTAGATCTGGACCCCGCCGCCCGCACCGTGACCCAAAACGGCAAACCGGTGCATCTTTCCCCCCGGGAATTTGAGCTGTTGGAACTTCTGATGCGCAACCGCGGCATGACCCTCTACCGGGAGGTGCTGTATGAACGGCTGTGGGGCGACGACAGCGCCTTTGACACCCGGCCGCTGGATCTCTGCATCACCCGGCTGCGCAAAAAGCTGGGCTGGAAAAACGAGATCTGCACGGTATTCCGGGTCGGCTACCGATTGGAAAAGGAGGAAAACACGCCATGAAATTCGGCCACAAACTGACGCTGGCACTGTTGGGCGTGCTGGCCCTGGTATTGAGCCTGAGCACCGTCTGGACGCAGGAACGCCAGTTTGACCGCGCATTGGAAGATATCCGGCAGACCGCCCAGGAGGAATGGCAGCGGGAATCCTTTGCCTTCCAGACCGGGCTGCGCACCGATACCGAAACGCCGCTGAGCGTGCGGGCCTGGAGTTATCTGGGTGGGCTGGCACGCCAGGGCAACAGCAGCCTGCTGGCCGTCTACGATGAAAGCGGGAAATCGCTGGCTTCCACCATGCCCACCACCCTGGCCCAGAGCGAACTGACCCGGGACGTACCGGGCAGTGAGGCACTGCAAAGCCGCATTGTCACCGGGACCGACGGCACACGGTACCTTTTAAATAGCGGATTGATCGTCTGCCCGGAACAGTGCCTCACGTTTGTCAGTGCCCAGAACCTGGGCAGCCTGTTTGCCGACCGTGCGCTGCGGCTACGGGACGCCGTGCTGGGCCAGACTCTGGCGCTGGCG
>OGWU01000997.1_pt1 | contig 17473 bp, 17 predicted proteins | sample 1576071 | NCBI WGS metagenome assembly OGWU01 (sample SAMEA3541582, study PRJEB24748) | human gut metagenome | biome: human gut; feature: human-associated habitat; material: faeces | place: China | collected 2012
TCAATGCCAATAGCGATGTATACCGCCTTCTTCACGATCTGGCCCTCGCTGCGGATGCAATAGGCGGGGGAAGCGTTGCCTTCGCGGGGGCGGTGGTCATAGGGACGCTCAGCGCCTCGGCATTGCGCAAGGGCAAAAAGATGGGCGTGTGCTGCGGCTTCTTAGGCGTGTGCCTGGTGTGCGCATATTTTGGCGACTGCGAGCTGACCCATGGCGTCGAAGCGACAATAGCCGCCATACTGTATGTTATGATACCAAATAAAAAGCTCAAGCAGTTAGCCGACTTATTCGAAATGCAGGAGCAGGAGGCGGAAAGGCGGCTGGACAGCCTTAAAAGCCGGGTGAAGGAGACGGCGGAGGTATTGGACAGGGTTTCCAGCCTGTTCGAGGCCAGCCCGGAAAGCGAGCTGGAGCTGTTTGCGGGAAGGCAGCTCCGCTGCATGAGCGAGGCAATGGTCAACATACCGGATGAGGGAGAGCGGCGGTATACGCTGTTCTGCGGAACTGCCGTAAGGCCCAAGCAGGGTGTACGGGAGGCGGGGGACAGCATAGCCATCCGCGATACCGGCAAGGGGAAGCTGGTAATACTATCGGACGGCATGGGCAGCGGCCCGGTAGCCCGCCGTGAAAGCCAGACGGCTGCCGGGCTTGCGGGGGACCTGATGAGCATAGGGGTGAATGAGCTGGACGCGCTGGACTGCGTGAACAGGCTGCTGATGTACAAGAGCGAATACGACATGTACGCAACCATAGATGCCTTCACCTTTGACTGCGAGAGCGGCATGGGGCGGTTTTTGAAGCTGGGCGCGCCGCCCAGCTATATACTTCGCCGGGGCGAGGTGATAGAGCTAAGGGCGGAGACGCTGCCCATAGGCATAATAAAGGGGGCTGCGCCCGCCAGGCAGGAGATGGAACTGTCTGAAGGGGACAGGATAATAATGGCTACCGACGGCGTGACGGACGCCCTCGGGGAATCCATGGCGGAGCATATTGCGGCGCTGTACGAATGTAAAGATCCCGAAAAGATGGCGGAGGAGCTCATAGCGCTTTCGTCAGGAGAAGGGAAAATAAATGACGACATGAGCGTTGCCGTAGCGCTGGTACAAAAGGAGAAAAAGGACAGGAAAACAGACGTGTAGGGCAAAACTGATTTGTTTTGCTGCAATAAGTGTATTAAAAGTGAATTTTCATGGAAAGCTATTTATTTATCAATCGTCAAATGGTATAATTAGCCGCCGGCATGTGAGAAAGGGCGGGTGATTTTCGTGAAAAATCTTTGCGTTTTCGGTGCCTCCTGCTCAAATATAGACAGTGAGTTTCTTAACGCGGCCTATACGCTGGGTCAGGTGATGGCACAGCGGGGAATAGGCCTGGTTTTTGGCGGCGGCAACACCGGCCTCATGGGCGCGGCTGCCCGCGGCGTACATGACGGCGGCGGCAGGATAATCGGTGTAATACCGGAAAAGCTGAACAGGCCCGGAGTTGCGTACCCATTCTGCGGCCAGCTGATAGTAACGCCGGATATGCATACACGAAAGGCCAGGATGGAGGAACTGAGCAACGGTTTTATAGCCCTCCCGGGCGGATACGGTACGCTGGAGGAGCTCATGGAGGTGCTGACGCTGAACCAGCTTGGTTATATAACCGCGCCTGTGGTAATATTGAATACAAAGGGATACTATTCGGACCTCATTGCGCAGCTGAGGGAATGCGTGAATGAGGGTTTTACGGCGGCTCCCTGTCTGGATATTTTCTCCGTAGCGGGAACGCCTGAAGAAGCGGTCCAGCTTGCACTTAACAAAGAGCGGCCGGATATACCGGATAAGCTTGCTGACGCCATTCGCTTTGCGGCTGGAGAAACGGGACGATAGATGAAACACAACATAATGGTATGCGTCACAGGGCCCAGGACCTGCGATAAGCTTATCGCCCGGGGCATGGAAAGAAGCGCCGATGCCGAGATACACGTGGTACACTGCGTGGAAACCGGTCGTAATTTTATGGGTACCCCCTTCGAAGGGGATGCGGTGGAGTATCTCTTTACTGCGGCGCAGCTGGCAGGGGCGGAGCTTATACTCCTACGGGCGGACAACGTGGACGACGCGCTGGTGGAATACGCCGAAAAGAACGGAATAGACATGATAATCATGGGATCAAGCCCCGTAAAATTGGACCACGAAACAATAGTGACCCGGCTGCAAAGGCGGCTCCCCAATGTGGAATTTGATATAATAGGACAGTAATAGTTCACAAATGACCGGAGCGCCGGTCATTTGTGATTGTCGAAAAAGTGGCTGAACGCCACTTTTTCGAGCTTTTACAGGTTTCGCCTCTCGCATTCGCTCCCGGGCGGCGAAACCCGCAAAGTACGAAAACCCTTGGGTTTTCATCCGTTCTGACGCACATGTCGCCAGAGCCGGATTGAATATAAGGGGCTGCGGCCCCTTATCAACCCCGGGATTTTTCGACAGACTGAAATGACCGGAGCGCCGGTCATTTTTTATGATATAATAAAATTAAAGCAATATGGCAAAATAGATTTAAAGCGCAAAGGAGACAAATATATGGCGGCTGAGCTCAAGGCACGTAAGGATATGGACAAAAGGTATATGTGGGATCTTACACAGATATACAAGACCAACGAGGACTGGGAGAAGGCATTTGTGGAGCTGCAGGCCAGGATTCCTGAGGTGGGCAGGTACTCCGGCACCATGGGTACCCCGGCTGGGGCAAAGGCGGCGCTGGACGGCTTTTACGACCTGGTTTACAAGTCCATGCTCATGTATCTTTATGCGGAACTCAACAAGTCGGGTGACAACGGCGACCCGGAGTACCAGGCCATGAACGAGCGGGCCATGATGCTGCTGGTGCAGCTGAACACGGCCGCAAGCTACATAACCCCCGAGCTTGCTACGCTCCCCACAGAGACCCTGCAGGCCTACCTTCATGCCCCGGAGCTGGAGCTGTACCGCCACCAAATAGCGGATATAATCCGCGTGCGCAAGCATGTGCTCTCCCCTGAACAGGAAAAGATGCTCTCCATGCTGGCGGATGCGGCTCAGACCCCGGACAACAGCTTTACCATGCTGGAGAGCGTGGATATGACCTTTCCCACCATAAGGGACGAAAATGGCGAGGAAGTGCAGCTCACCCACGGCAGCTTCGGCGTGTACCGCGAGAGCGCCGACCGCCGGGTGCGCAGGGAAGCCTTTGAAAAATACTTCGGGGAATTCAAGAGATACATAAACACCTTTGCGGCCATGTACGGCGGCAGCGTGAAGTTCGACAATTACTTCGCTGACGTAAGGGGCCACGAGAGCGCCCTTTCCGCCGAGCTTTACGGCAACGACGTGCCGGTGGCGGTGTATGCCAGCCTTATTGAGGCGGTGCATGAGGCGCTGCCCGCCATGGGCAGGTATATCGCTCTCCGCAAGAAGGCGCTGGGCCTTGAGGAGCTGCATATGTACGACCTCTACAATCCTATGGTAGAGGACGCGGGCATGAAGTTCACCTTCGAGGAAGCAAAGGACATAGTAAAGAAGGCCCTTGCCCCTCTGGGCGAGGAATACGGCGGGCTTCTTGACAGGGCCTTCAGCGAGGGATGGATAGACGTATACGAGAACAAGGGAAAGACCACCGGCGCATTCTCCTGCGGCGTTTACGGCGTACACCCCTATGTGCTGCTCAACTTCACCAACGAGCTGGACGACGTGTTCACCCTTGCCCATGAGCTGGGCCATGCCATGCACTCATATAAGTCCGACCATGCCCAGGCTTTCGCCAACCACGATTATTCCATAATGGCGGCGGAGGTGGCCTCCACCGTAAACGAAGTGCTGCTGCTGAAGTACCTCATATCCAACGAGACCAACAAGAAGCGCAGGGCGTACCTGCTGAACCACTTTATTGAGGGCTTCCGCACCACCCTTTTCCGCCAGACCCTGTTCGCGGAATTCGAGAAGGAGACTCATGCCATGGCCCAGTCCGGCCAGCCCCTGACTGCCGACAGCATGAACGCACTTTACAGGCGGCTCAACGAGCTGTACTATGCTGGCGCGGTGGTTGATGAGCTTCAGGATATCGAGTGGGCCCGCATACCCCATTTTTACAACGCCTTCTACGTATACCAGTACGCCACGGGTTATTCTGCCGCGGTGGCCATCGCCGACAGGATACTCGCCACCGGCGACGCCTCGGATTACCTCCGCTTCCTGACCACGGGCGGCAGCGACTACCCCATAAAGGAGCTGCGCATAGCAGGCGTCGATCTGGAGAAGCCCGAGGTAGTAAGCAATGCGCTGAAGGAGTTCGGCAACAGCGTGGACGAGCTGGAAAAGCTGCTGGGCCAGCTCAAATAATACAAACCAACGTATAATTATAAAGGAGATATATACATGACATACGATGTTGATCTTAATGAAATGAAAGCGTACATACTCAATAAGTTCAAGAACGAGGGCGATTTCGATTTTCTCAAGGAAGGCCTTATGGAGGAACTGGTGGACGAGATGATGTCCGTGGATCAGGCCTATCTGGCCAAGCTTTCGGAGGACGACGATTACGAGGACGACGACGTATACGAGATGCTCATCGCCGCCCTTCAAAATAAATACCCAAACTACAAGATGTATGCCATGCGCCTTGCCGAGGACTATCTGGACTTCTCCGAGGAGTACCTCGTCAGCGTGGATGCGATAGAGTGGGAATAAATATTTAGTGCTTTCTGAATCCTGAAAAGCGTTGGTAATACAGCATTTTTCAGGATTTTTCTTTTTTGACGAGAAAGACCCCACCATCTTCATCCGCACCCACAACACCGACCTCAAAAACAGGCTGACCGCCCCATACAGAGAGGAACGCCGCAGGGCGGCAAGCGAAGCGGCGAAAAACGAATAAAAGGGTTTTAGGGCTTCGTTGATTGTTGCGTTGGCAACCCCACCGCAATGGTAGTGCCCTTGTCCGAGCTTTTTTCCACCCAAACGGAGCCGCCGTGGAGATCGGCGATCTCCCACACCAGAGAAAGTCCCAGTCCTGCGCCGCCGTACTCGCGGCTGCGGGACTTATCCACCCGAAAGAAGGGCTGGAAGATACTGCGCTGATACACCTCCGGGATGCCGCAGCCGGTGTCGGAGACGCGGAGCAGGAGCTTTTCCAACTCCTGAGTGACAGAAACCCGTACCGAGCCGCCCGGCCGGTTGTACTTGACAGCATTCTCCGTCAGGTTGAAGATCAGCCGGTAGATCAGTGCATCGCTGCCGGTCATAATGCCGTCGCCCTCCGCCGTCAGCGTGATGCCGAGCTTATCTGAGAGCGGAGCAAGATCTGTGAAGATCTCCTCGATCATGGGAGCGAGCTGGATTTGCTCGTTCCGCGCCACCTGCCGCAGATTGCTCATCTCCAGCAGTGTCCTGGTCATCTGTATCAGCCGTTCCGTCTGCTCGCGCAAAAGCGTGAGGAACTCCGCCGTCTCCGGTCGCACATCAGGATGCTCCGCGGAAAACAGCTCCAACTGCGCCTGCATTAGTGCCAATGGCGTGCGCAGCTCGTGGGCGGCGTTGCCGGTGAACTGCCGCTGGGCGGAAAAGGCATTGTTCAGCCGCTCCAGCATCTGGTTGAACGAGCGGCTCAGCTGCCGGAACTCCGAAATAGCATCTTCATCGATCCTCATATCGGCAAGATTGTTCAGCTGCACCTGCTCCACCTGCGAGGTAAAGCTGCGCAGGGGCTTGAGAGCGCGTCCGCTGACGAAATAGGCGAGGATGCCGCTGAGCAGCGTTACCGCCGCCGTGATGTACCAGTTGGTGGTGCGGAAGCGCCCCTGCACCCCATCGACGACGATGGTCAACTCCTCGTTGGGCGCTATGAGCTGCGGGTCAAAGCTCGCCGCTCCGCCATCATTCAGGATCACCATGCCGCCGCCCTGTAAGCTGTCCGCAATGGTGTCCATATAGTACACACCGGAGGAGCACAGCAGCAAATTCATGGCCACGCAGGTGATGCCGATGAGCAGGACGGACATCAGCGTGATGCGCCACTGCAGGGAAAGCCGCTTCATTCCTCCTCGCCTCCCATCAGATAGCCCTCGCCGATGCGGTTGCGGATGGGGTCATAGCCCAGCACGGCGCGGAGCTTTTTGCGCAGGGCGGAGATGTGGACGCGAATGGAATTGCTGAAGCTGTCCACGCTGTTGTCCCAGACGTGATCCATCAGCTCCTCCTGACTCACGGGCCGCCCCTGATGCACCATCAGGTATTCCAGGATTCCCGTTTCCTTCCGGGTGAGCGTCAGCGTCTGCCCGTTGACGGCGGCGGTACGGGAGCGGGTGTCAAAGGTCAGGCCTCCGCAGCTTAGCAGCACATCCTGCTGGGTGAACTGCCGCAATGTCAGGCTGCGGATGCGGGCCTCCAGCTCGGCCAAGTGGAAGGGCTTTGCCAGATAGTCGTTCGCCCCGGCATCCAGCCCCTGCACCTTGTCCTCCACTTCGCTGCGGGCGGAGAGGATCAGCACCCGCGTCTCCCGGTCGGTCTGCCGCAGGGTGCGCAGCACCGTCATGCCGTCCTTTTTCGGCAGATTCAGATCAAGAAGTACCAGATCGTAGCGCTCCACGCCCAGAAGCGCCAGCGCCTTTTCCCCATCATAGCAGTAGTCCACGCTGTAGGCCAGCCGCCGCAGGCTGCGGACGATGGTCTCGCACAGGGCGCGTTCATCTTCAATTACTAAAAGGTGCATGAGAGCCCTCCTTTTTATTTCTTCGTTTTTGTGTTGCTTTCATTATAGCAAAAACAGATAAGGTTTGCGTTAAATTTTTCTTCTTAACAGGGACTTTAACTCCCCTGCGCTATGATAGGGGCAGAAAATCGGAAAGGGTGAGAAAAATGAGCCATGTAAAAAAGGCGGCGGCCCAGGTGATCCTGCTGGCAGCGGGAGCCGCCATGCTGTGCTTCGGCGTCTGGCGGGGCGAGGCAGCGACGGTGCTGAGCAAAGCAATCAAATTATGTCTGGAGTGTGTGGGCATTGGATAAGAAAAAAAGTGGCGTATCTCAGGTGCTGTCCCGCTTCCGGGGCTGGATTCAGGCGGGGGCGACGCTGCTGACCAACCTGCATCTGCCGAATTTCCTCAAGGGCGGACTGTATCAGGGGGCGGGGAAGACCGTCTGCGTGCCGGGGCTGAACTGCTACTCCTGTCCGGCGGCCTCCGGAGCCTGTCCCATCGGGGCGTTTCAGGCGGTGGTGGGCTCGTCCAAGTTCAGCTTCTCCTATTATATCACAGGTTTCCTCATTTTGCTGGGAGTCCTGCTGGGGCGCTTTATCTGCGGCTTCCTCTGTCCCTTCGGCTGGTTTCAGGAGCTGCTGCATAAGATTCCTACGAAGAAGCTCTCCACAAAGAAGCTCAAGCCCCTGACATACCTGAAGTACGCCGTGCTGCTGGTGATGGTTTTCCTGCTGCCGGCGCTTCTGGTGAACGATGTTGGCATGGGCGACCCGTTCTTCTGTAAATACCTCTGCCCCCAGGGCGTGCTGGAGGGAGCCATCCCGCTGTCCCTTGCCAATTCCGGCATCCGGGCGGCGCTGGGCAAGCTGTTTACATGGAAATTCAGCATCCTGCTGTCGGTGATTGCGCTGAGCGTACTGTTCTACCGACCGTTCTGCAAGTGGCTCTGCCCGCTTGGCGCGTTCTACGCGCTGTTCAACCGGGTGTCCCTCTTCCAGATGAAGGTGGATAAGAATAAGTGCGTCTCCTGCGGGAAATGCGCCAAAGCCTGTAAGATGGATGTGGATGTGACGAAAACGCCCAACCATACCGAGTGCATCCGCTGCGGAATGTGCATCCGCGCCTGTCCCACAAACGCCGTGTGCTTCCGCTACGGCTTCGGAGACGGTAAAGATAAGGCAAAAGCAGCGGAAACGCTACAGACAAACAATAACAAGGAGGAATAAAACGAATGAAGATGAATAGGACGAATACTGCCGGCAGAATTCTGGTGCTGCTGCTTACTGCACTGATGGTGCTCTCTCTGGCAGCCTGCGGCACAAAGGACAACGAAAAAAAAGCGGATATGAGCAGCAATGACTCTGCCATGACCGACGAGCCAAAAAATGCCGAGGAGGCGCTTGCCCTGCACAAAAAGCTGATGGAACAGGAGAACACGATTCTCTCGCAGAACACTGCGCTCTGGGAAAAGGTTTTCATGGCGGCCGACAAGGGCATGACCATGCAGGAGGACGGCAAAAACTATGGTGAGTTCTTGTTGGACACCATCGAGGGTGCCAAAGACCAGTTCACCGACGAAGAGTATGAGATGCTGAAGGAGTCGGCCACGGAGATCAGCAATATCGAGAACAAGCTGACCATGATAGAGAAAAAGTACCCCGAGGCCGCGCAGCAATCCCTGGACAGCGCTATGAGCGTGCCCGCGGGCAGCGACATGACCACGCCGCCTGATGACGGCAGCATGCAGAAATTCCCAGCCTTTGAGGGCAAGGACCTGGATGGCAACACGGTGAAGAGCGACGAGCTGTTCTCCGCCAACGCCGTCACCGTGGTGAATTTCTGGTTCACCACCTGCAATCCCTGCGTGGGCGAGCTTTCCGAGCTGGACGCACTGAACAAGGAGCTTGCGAAGAAGGGCGGCGCACTCATCGGTGTCAACACCTTCACATTGGATGGCGACGAAGCGGCAATTTCCGAAGCAAAAGATGTATTGGCCAAGAAGGGCGTTACCTACCAGAATGTGTATTTCGCTTCCGACGGCGAGGCGGGAAAGTTCACTACAAACATTTTTGCCTACCCTACCACCTATGTGGTTGACCGCAACGGCAATATCGTGGGTGACCCCATCGTAGGCGCCATCACGGAAAAGAAGCAGACGGAGACGCTGCAAAAGCTCATCGACCAGACTCTTGCCGCCGATATGGGCTGACAAACGAATTTATCTGGAGGGATACACCATGTATCGGAGAGTATTGCCGCTTCTGCGCTCAAGACTTGAGTGGGAATAAACATACCGTGTTTCCCCCTGCCCGGTATCAGAAAATCTGGCCGGGCAGCTTCTTTTTCTCCTTTGGCGGGAAACGCGCCTCGAATGCTTCAAAGCCTTCGGGATCCCTTTCAGCCACAAAGTAGCTTTCGGGGTCGTGATAGGTGCCGGTTATGCTATCGAGAAAGCCGGTTTCCAGCTCCTTTATGAGGGAATATGGAACTACCGTGTCATCGGGATCGGCATCGGCATAACGGATGCCTTTTGTGCTGGCCACGACAAAGCCGGACTTGCCGTAGAAGTCTATGTTGCCTGTGATGGCCAGCGTCTTTGCACCCATATCGCGTGCCTTTTCCATTGAGTAGTCCAGAAGCCGCTTGCCGTAGCCCTGCCGCTTGTACCCGGGGGCGATGCTGATGGGACCGAAGGTCATTATGGGTATGGCCTTGCCGCCGGAGGTCGTTATCTCGGAACGGGAGTACATGACGTGGCCTATCAGATCACCGTCCTTTTCCATCACAAAATCCAGCTCAGGCACAAAGTCTGGCGCGCTGCGATAGCAGTGCAGAACATAATGCTCTGTGCAGCCGGGGCGGTATACGTTCCAGAAGGATTCGCGTGTAAGGTTTTCTACGGCGCGGTAGTCGGCCGGGTCTCGTTGCGTATTATTATACTCATATCTATAACCTTATCTCTTTGGTTTAGTTTTGTTGAATTTTGCTATGCTCTTGAATTTACGCTCCTTTGCGGCGCGGCTGCCTGTGGGGCCGGCTGCATAGGCGTTTTCTAACGCCAGCTTTTCATAAGACAAAAAGCGCTCCTCTGACAGCTCGCCCCTTTGCAGCGCGGAACGCACTGCGCAGCCGGGCTCGTTTTTATGGGTGCAGTCGCCGAAACGGCATCGGGCGGCCAGCTCCTCTATATCGCTGAAGGCTGTGCTGAGGCCAATGGAGGCGTCCCATATGCCAAGCTCCCGCATGCCGGGAGTGTCTATCACCGCTGCGCCGTTGGGAAGCATCAGCAGCTCCCTGTGGGTGGTGGTGTGGCGGCCCTTGTCGTCGTTCCTGAGGCCGCCGGTATCCTGCCTGTCCTCGCCCAGCAGCCGGTTGATGAGGGTGGACTTGCCTACGCCGGAGGAACCTACGAAGGCAACTGTCTTTCCTTGGGAGATATAAGGCAGTATCTGGTTATAGCCGTCCAGCGCCATGGAAGAAGTGACAAGTACATCTGCCCCGATAGCGATGCTGGCGGCCTGGGCGGCCTTTACTGCGGGATTATCGCAAAGGTCGGCCTTGGTAAGCACCACTACGGGCAGGGAACCGCTTTCCCACGCAACGGATAAGTAGCGTTCCAGGCGGCGCAGGTTAAAGTCGCTGTTCAGCGACATGCAGATGAATACGGTGTCAATATTAGCGGCAACGGCCTGCTCCATCCTGGCTGTGCCTGCCGATTTACGGAGAAATAGGCTTTTACGGGGCAGCACACGGTTTATAACGGCCGCCCCGCCGTTTAGGGCTGCCATCACATAGTCGCCCACAACGGGGTAATCCGAAGGGGAGGCTGCTTCATGCTGGAATTTACCGGATACCGACGCCAGCTGATCTCCTTCGGCGCTTATGATGCGGTACAAGCCCTTTTCCTGGGAAACTATCCGGCAGAGGGAAAGCTCAGGGTATTGGATGCTTTGCTCCAGGTACTGTGCAGGTATAAGGGTGAGCTTCATATGTTCTTTTCCTCCCTCAGCCTGTTTCCGGCTTTTTCCAGATAGCTGTCCGCGGCGGCAATTATGCCGTCCTTGGCCTCTGCCCCGTCATATACGCTGTACATTAGGAACATAGGCCCATAGAAGCCCAAGGCTTTTTCCATAGGGTCGGCGTATCCGAGGCTGCCGAAAATATCCGCCACATAGCCCAAAGGACCGGAGACCAGATACTGCTGGTACAGCCTGCCCATCTCCGGGCTGCGGTACTGCTCAAGCGTCAGCATTCTGCGAAAGGAGGAAGCAAAGCTGTCCTGTGTCCAATACCGAAGCTGCGCCTTGCCGTATTCCACCAACCGGTCTACAGTGACCCTGAGGTATTCCTCCTCCATATTGGAAACAGACCCCGTGGGCATTTGAAATTCATTTGCGCGCTCGGCGTCATGCCGCTCCATGCGGCTTACGATGCTGTCAAAAATATCCCTCTTGTTTTTATAGTGCTTATACAGCGCACCCTTCGTTATGCCCAACTCGCCCGCTATGGCGCTCACCGGCACAGCCTCGTAGCCGTCTCTGGCGAACAGGCCGAGAGCTGACAGCAGAATGCTCTTCTTCGTATCGCTCATGCAACCTCCGTGTCATGTTATAAATAAAGTAAACAATCGTTTACATATATTATGATAAACGATCGTTTACTTGTCAAGAGAAAATTTCCGGGGTTTTTCGATAGAGAAGGCCGGAGCATAGCCCCGGCCTTGAACAGTTGAATGGTTGAATAGTTGACGCGGATTAACGGCCGTACTGGCAGTCGTTGTTGCCGGAACCGGTGATCCACATCTCAAGCATGTTGATGGGGTCGTTGAAGTCGGCGATCCAGCCTTCGCGGGCGAAGTCGAAGTTGCCGTTCTTGCGCTCCTGGAGGAATACGTTCCAGTCGCACTGCTTGATGGTCATGTCGATGCCGATGGCGGCCAGATCCTGCTGCATAGCCTCGCCGATCTTTACATGGCTGGTGGCTTCGTTGGTCAGATACTCGAGGGAGATGGGGGTCTCCGCGGAGAGCATGCCATCGTCGCCGAACTTGTAGCCGGCAGCCTTCAGCAGGGTGCGGGCCTTCTCAACGGTGCCCTCATAGTCGTTGTTGATGGCGAAGGGATCAAAGTAACCCTGCTCTACCAGGTCGGTCTTGAAGATGCCGCCGTTGCCGTCCGCCATGCCGTAGGGGATGAAGGAGTTAGCGGGCTTCTGGCCGCACTGAGCTACGTTCTCGATGATGTAGTCGCGGTCGATGAGGATGGAGAAGGCCTCGCGCATGCAGGCGGCCTGCTCGGGGGTCTTATCGGCAAAGAGGGCGCTCTTGCAGTTGAAAGCCGCATAGTAGGTGCCCAGAGCGTCGATGATGTGGAACTCGGGGTTGACGTCCTTCAGGGAGGCTATCTCGTTGGTGGGAACGGTATCGATGAAGTCTACGTCGCCGGCGTTGTAGGCGGAGTAGATGGCGGTGTCATCAGCGGAAAGCATGAACTGGAGCTTGTTGACGGTCACCTTGTCGGCATCGTACCAGTAGGGGTTCTTCTCATAGGTCATGGAGGTGTCGTGGTTCCACTCGGTGCAGACATAAGCGCCGTTGGAAACGAAGCCGGCATCCTGGCACCAGCCGCCGGGGGAGGTCTGCCAATCCTTATAGGCCTCAACGGCAGCCTGCTTCACGGGATAGAAGGTGGGGAACGCCATAAGGTCCTCGATGTAGGCGCAGGGCGCGGTGAGGACGAACTCGAAGGTGGTGGCGTCCTTGGCGGTCACGTTCAGCTCATCGGGATAGCCCGCGAAGCCGGCGAACATATAGCCATAGTCAGCTGCGGTGGCGGTGGCGGCGGCGCGCTTCCACGCATACTCAAAGTCGGCGGCGGTCAGGTCGGAGCCGTCGGACCACTTCAGGCCCTCGCGCAGGGTGACAGTGTAGGTCAGGCCGTCATCGGATACGGTGTAGCCGGTGGCGCAGGCGGGAACGGTGTGGCCCTCTGCGTTGTAGGTGTAAAGGCCGGAGAAGGAGTTGGCTGCCAGGCAGGCGCCGTCAACGGTGCTGTTGAGGGCGGGATCCAGGAAGTCAGGCTCGGAGGCCAGGTTCAGACGCAGGGTGTCGGAGCCGTTGCTCATGGTAGCGTACATGAAGAACTTGGTCTGGAAGAGGTTGGCGTAGATGCCGTCCACATAGTCCTTCTGCATATACAGGTCGTTGTAATAGTAGAAGGGCAGTATGCAGTAGTTGGACATGAGGATATCCTCGGCCTTATGCATGAGCTCGGTACGCTTTGCGTAGTCGGTCTCGGTCTTGATCTGGGTGATCAGGTCGTTGTACTGGGTCCAGTCGGCAGTGGGGTTGATGAAGGCGTCGCTTACCAGAGAAGCAGCGTCCGCATCTTCTGTGGTGGCGGGAGCCTCCTCGGTAGTGGTGGGCTCGCTGGGAGTTTCAGCAGCAGGGCTGGAGCAGGCAGCAAATACGCCGCAGCACATCACAGCGATGAGAAGCAGTGCGAGTACTTTTTTCATGGTTATTCCTCCATTTTTTTTATTTAGTAAATACCCGGAAGGGTAAAATACTTTTGAAGTTATTTGTTCCAGCAGGCTACCATGTGGCCGCCGCCCCGGTCGGTCAGCTCGGGACGCTCCATGGCGCACTGCTCCGTAGCGTAGCGGCAGCGGGTGCGGAAGGGGCAGCCGGAGGGCATATTGAGGGGGCTGGGAACGTCGCCCTCGAGAACTATGCGGTTCTTTTTGCGGGCGGTCTTGGGGTCGGGTATAGGCACTGCGGAAAGCAGGGACTGGGTGTAGGGGTGCTTTGGATCGGACATAAGCTCGTTGGCATCCGCAAGCTCCACTACGTGGCCCAGATACATTACCGCTATGCGGTTGGAAATATGCTGTACGACCAGCAGATCATGTGCGATGAAGAGATACGCCACGCCCAGCTGGTTCTGCAGATCCTCAAACATGTTGATGACCTGCGCCTGAATGGATACGTCCAGCGCGGATACGGGCTCGTCGCATACTATGAATTTGGGGTCTACGGCGAGGGCCCGGGCTATGCCTATACGTTGGCGCTGGCCGCCTGAAAATTCGTGGGCGTAGCGGGTGGCATGCTCGGAGTTAAGGCCTACCAGCTCCATAAGGCTTATTACCTTCTCCCGGCGTTCCCTGCGGTTGGCGCAGAGGTGGTGTACATCGAGAGGTTCGCCGATTATATCCTCGGCAGTCATGCGGGGATCCAGAGAGGAATAGGGGTCCTGGAACACCATCTGCATCTTGGCGCGCATTCGTTGAATGTTCTTTTTTGTGACTTCCTCGCCTTCAAAGCGCACTGTGCCGCCGGTGGGGTCGTACAGGTGAAGCAGGGAGCGGCCTACGGTGGTCTTGCCGCAGCCGGACTCGCCTACAAGACCCAGTGTCTCGCCGGGCTTTATGCAGAAGGATACGTCGTCAACGGCCTTGAGCGTCATGTTCTTGAAGCCGGAGCGCACTTGGAAATACTGTTTCAGATGTTCAACTTCTACGAGATATTCGCTCATATTATTCAGCCTCCTCAACAGTTCCGATATTATCGCGGGTGTTTATCCAGCAGGACGCCCTGTGGTACTCGTTGATTATGCGTTCCTCGGGCACCTGTTCAAGGCATATCTTCATGGCCTTGTCACAGCGGGCGCAGAAGGCGCAGCCCTTGGGCATGTTCAGCATGTTTATGGGGGTGCCGGAGATGGGCACCAGGCGCTCCTTCATGTTGGTTATGTTGGGTATGCTGCGAAGCAGGCCCCTGGTGTACTCGTGGCGGGGATTATAGAATATCTCGTCGGCAGTACCCCGCTCGCAGAAGCGGCCGCCATACATGACCACTATCTCGTCGCACATTTCGGCTATTACGCCCAGGTCGTGAGTGACCATTATTATGGCCATGCCCAGCTTCTTCTGGAGGCTCTGCATCAGCTCCAGTATCTGTGCCTGTATGGTCACGTCCAGGGCGGTGGTGGGTTCGTCCGCAATGAGTATATCCGGTTCGCAGGCCAGCGCCATGGCTATCATGACACGCTGGCGCATACCGCCGGAAAGCTCGTAGGGGTACTGCTTGAGGCGCTTTTCGGGTTCGTTTATGCCGACCAGCTTCAGCATCTCAAGGGCCTTTGCCATGGCCTCGTGCTTGCTGCTCTTTGTGTGCAGCAGCACCGCCTCGGCTATCTGGCTGCCTATGGTGAATACCGGGTTGAGGCTGGTCATGGGATCCTGGAAGATTATGGAGCAGCACTTGCCCCGGAAATCCTGCATCTTGGATTCGCCCCAGCGGGATATATCCTCGCCTTTATAGAGTATCTCGCCGCTGGTTATACGGCCGTTGTCGGCCAGTATCTGCATGATGGAGTAGGCGGTGACGCTCTTGCCGGAGCCGGATTCGCCCACTATGCCCAGCACCTTTCCGGCGTCCAGGTTGAAGGATACGCCGTTTACCGCCTGCACCTCGCCGTGGTCGGTGGTGAAGGAGGTGTGCAGGTCTTTTACGCTAAGAAGATGTGTAGTATTTTCGCTCATGTTTATCACCTCTTCAGCTTAGGATCGAAGGCGTCCCTCAGGCCGTCGCCCAGAAGGTTCATGGAGAGAACTATAAGGCAGATGGTAAGTGCGGGGAATACCAGCTTATAGGGGTATGACTGGAGACCGTCGCGGGCGTAGTTTGCGAGGGAACCCAGAGAGGGCATGGGCGCACGGACGCCCATACCTATAAAGGAAAGGTAGCTCTCGGTAAATATGGCCGAGGGTATCTGCAGGGCGGTGGTTATGATTATGACCGATATGCAGTTGGGCAGAATGTGCTTTCGGATTATGCGCCCGGAGCCTGCGCCTATGGACTCGGCGGCCAGTATGTAGTCGTTCTCCTTTATGGAGAGTATCTGGCCCCGGATAAGGCGGGCCATACCTACCCAATACAGAAGGCCGAATACCAGGAACAGCGATATCATGTTGGCTCCCAGCTTGTTGAGAAGGGAACCTGTGGGGAAGTGTATCAACTCGTCGAATACCACCGCCAGCAATATTACCATCAGCATATCGGGCAGGGAGTAGATAATATCCACTATGCGCATCATTATCAAGTCCACTTTACCGCCTAAATAGCCGGATATACTGCCGTATATGACGCCGATTATCATGACTATGATGCTGGCGAAGAGGCCTACGCAGAGGGATACGCGGGTGCCGTATATTACGCGGACGAAATAGTCGCGGCACTGCTCGTCTGTGCCGAAAATATGGGGGAAGCGCTGGCCGCCCTGGGCTATGTACTCCTGCTCCATCTCGCTGTAGGTGAAGGGAGCCATGTTTTTTGCGCCCTTATCCCGCCTGCCGTTTACGGAAAGTATCTCGGAATACTTATAGGGTACGATCATGGGCGCAACTATTATGGTGATTATGATGAGAGAAAGTACTATAAGGCTGCCCACGGCCAACGGGTTCTTGAAGAGCTTGCGCATACCGTCCCGGAAGAAGGTAGTGCTCTTGCTCATAACGTCCTGCTGCCGCTTTTCCTCTTCGGTGGCGGGAGCAAACTTATCAAGGTCTATCTGCATGCTCAGCGGGTTCTTTTTGGGAAGTGAGCTGTTGTTCTGTTCCAAGAGTATCTGCCTCCTTTCTTTAGTCGTAATTGATGCGGGGATCCACCAGCTTATACAGCAGGTCGCATATGAGCGTCGCCGCTACCATAAGGGTGGCAAGGAAGATCGTGGTCGCCATTATCATGGTGTAATCCCGGTTGGTTATGGCGCTTACGAACTTGCTGCCTATGCCGCCTATGGTGAATATGGTCTCGACTATCATGGAGCCGGTGATTATGTAGGCGATCTGCGGGCCCGCATAGGTTATCACGGGAATGAGGGAGTTCCGCAGGGCGTGCTTGAATATAACGGTCCACTTGTGTACGCCCTTTGCCTTTGCGGTGCGGATATAGTCCTGACTAAGCGCGTCCAGCATGCTGGTCTTGGAAAGACGGGTGATGTAAGCCATGGGGTACGCTGAAAGCGCTATTACCGGGAGCACATAGCTGGGGTTGTTAGGGCTCCAGACGGGCACCCAGCCCAGCTTTATACAAAATACAAGCAACAACAGGGTTGCCAATACAAAGCTCGGTACTGCCGTAAACAGAGTAGAAAGGAATACTATGACGCGATCCGGCCATTTGTTGCGCATGAGCGCGGCAATGCTGCCGAATACCGTTCCGCATATCAGAGCGATGGATATGGCGCGAAGGCCGACCTTGCAGGATATGGGGAAGGATTCGGATATGATGCTGCTTATCTCGCGGCCGTTCTTGAGGGATACGCCGAAGTCGCCCTTGAAAAGTTCCTTGATATAGATGCCGAACTGCACCAAGAGGGGTTTATCCAGGTTATATCTGGCGTTTAGCGCGGCGATGGTGGCCGGGTCGAGAGCCTTTTCACGGTTGAACGGGCCGCCCGGGATGGCGTGCATAAGGAAAAATGTGATTGCGCATATTATGAATACGGTGAGAACTGCAAGCAGGAGGCGCTTGATGATGTATTTTGTCACATTCTTCCCTCCTTTCTGAGTTATTATTTTTTACCGACTGTGTATTTATTTATTATAATATTGACGGCGTTGCTCGTCAATATGTCATTTATGTGGCAAAGCGATAAAACCCCGGCCCCGCCAAGGGGGAGAGTATGTAGATGGGAGGCAGAGGAAAATAATGATCCCCCGGCAAAGCCGGGGGTATTTCTTAAACGGGCAAAGCCCTATG
>OGWU01000998.1_pt1 | contig 17447 bp, 23 predicted proteins | sample 1576071 | NCBI WGS metagenome assembly OGWU01 (sample SAMEA3541582, study PRJEB24748) | human gut metagenome | biome: human gut; feature: human-associated habitat; material: faeces | place: China | collected 2012
CTGCGGGTTTTCCCGCAGGCACTACCTATTTTTGCTTTTTATAACAGCATGAATTGCTTCAGATCCTGACGGCGGCTGATGTGGAGCTTCTCCAGCGAGGTGGAAATATACCGCTTCACCGTATTGGGGGAGATGTGCATGTGGTCGGCGATCTCTTGGTTGGTCCATCCCCGGGCTGCCAGCATGGAGGCGGCAAACTCCGTAGTAGTCAGATCGTCGGCTACATCGTGGCCCGTCTCCGGGTTATGGATTCTGCGCCACCCTGCGGAAAAACGATAGGTAATGTCAATAATTCGTTTAAAATCCTCCGGCCACTGGGGCTTGATGACAGCCTCCAGCAGCCCCCCCAGCAATCCGTGGTGTTCTCCAAAGCCTTCAATTAAATCATCCGGCCGGGCCAGCTCCCAGGCAGCCAGGAGATGTCTTTTTGCCTTGTCGGTCTGCTTCAGACTCATGTAGTCCATCACCGCTACCAGATGCAGATAAATGGCGGAGATGGGATAGCGCTCGGCCCCCATAGCCAAGGCACCCTCCACGACGCCGGCGCTGGGGCCATAATCCCCCTGAAGATAGCGATAGTGGGCGAATACATACAGGGCAAAGGCCCGCAGTCCGGGGGGCAACTGAGGCAGAAAATCGTGGACACTGGGCAGTCCTTCCGGAAGTGGTAGGTGGAGCAGGACCGCCCCTGCTGCCGCTGTAAAGGCAGATGCGGCCTCTGTCTCCGGGGACTGCCTTCTGGCCAGAGCCGTATTCAGCTCCTGAAGGGCATACCGGGCCCGCTGAATGCGGCCTAGAGAAAGGTTGGCGTAGGCAGAAAGCAGGCAGGCGGAAAGCCGGGCACCGATGTCCCCGCTGACCAAATAGGGCTCCACCTCTTTGACTGTTATCTCCGGCTTCCCCGTAAAATAGTGGTATTCCGCCATGGCAATGTCCCGCTGCGGGCCCTCTGCCATGGCCTGGGCCGCAGCCAGGCAATGTCCCGGCGCAAAAACAGTATTCATCAGGGGCATGAGATTTCCGCTGTCCATGAGAGGCACAGACGATTTCGGCTGAGCGAACCGAGGGTCCTGGGGCTTTTCCGCATCTGCGGGGATCGCCCAGGCTCGGGTGAATTTTCGGGCCCCGGGGATACGTCCATCCACACATAATTGCTGCACCATGCGCCGGGAGACGCCCCATTTCTCGGCAGTCTCCTGTACCGTGAGATATTCCATCCCCGCACCTCCAGAGACAAATTTCTATCCTCTATTATATGCGCTCACACGCATAGATACAAGGTCTGTTATGCAAAACCGGGGTAGGCTGACCCTAAGGTTATGGATTCTGACTGGCAAACGTTTTGGGGCCGTTTACCTTCTGACAGTTTCGATGGGATTGATACAACATTTCATGCTCAAAAAAATAATTTCTCTTAATTTTCTGCCGCAACAGAAATAGAAGGTTCTATTTTGCGGAATCTGTGATAGCATTTGGCTTGCTGGAATGATAAAATATCCCTATAAACACAGCAAAGTACTCTCAATTGCTTCTGCTCCCAGTAATTCACCCATCTACCTGAACATATAATAAAGGAGAAAACAATGAAATTTGTCATCGAGCACCTCTCAAAGCGTTTTGAGCAAAAAGAGGTTTTAAATGATATCGATTTCACTTTCCAGGAGGGAAAGATCTACGGCTTGCTCGGCCGCAACGGCGCGGGCAAAACCACACTTTTTAACTGCCTGAACCGTGACATTAAGGCGGACAGCGGAGCCTTCTTTTTCGAGGAACATGGCACGCGCCGGGAGGTAGCGGCAGAGGACATAGGCTATGTACTCTCCACTCCCACTGTACCTGAATTTTTGACCGGACGTGAGTTTTTGAAGTTCTTTCTGGACATTAACCAGTCTGCCATGCAAAACCCCAAATCTCTGGATGAATACTTTGACATGGTAAGCATTGCACCGGAAGACCGGGACAAGCTGCTCAAGGACTATTCCCACGGTATGAAAAACAAGATGCAGATGCTTATTAACATCATGGCCCAGCCCAAGATTCTGCTTCTGGATGAGCCGCTGACCTCTCTGGATGTGGTGGTAGCGGAGGAAATGAAGCAGCTGCTCCGCTCCTTGAAAGCGGGACGGATCACCATTTTCTCCACCCATATTATGGATCTGGCCCTGGACCTCTGCGATGAGATTGTGCTGCTGAGCCATGGGGAGTTGGAAGTGGTGGAAAAATCCAACCTAGACAACCAGGAATTCAAGGGAAAAATCATAGCCGCGTTGAAAGAGGAGACCTATGCTTAAAACATTATGCATTTCCTTTTCCCTGAAAAATACTTATCGGGTCAACGGGATTTTGTATTCTCTCAAACAAATTCCACTGTTGGGACGCCTTTTGCCCGCCGCTCTGTATCAGGTCAGAGGACTCAAAATCTTTGCCAATGTCCTGTCTATTTTCTGGGAACTGATATCGATCTTTCTTTTTAAATTCATCTACTTTCTGACCATGGTCTATGGTGTGGGGCTGCTCTACAAAAACGCTCCCACTCCTTTGGTTTTTCTGCATATCCTCCTGTTTTTGACCCTGGTGGGCTCCTACCTGAATACCAGCCTCTTTGATCCTACCCGGGACAAGTACTACGCCATGATCCTGCTGCGGATGAACGCCAGGTCCTACACCCTGGTCAATTACGGCTACACGCTTCTGAAAACCGTGGTGGGGTTTCTGCCCTGCACGCTTTTCTTTGGGCTGACCCGTGGCGTTCCCCTATGGCTGTGCCTGCTAATTCCCTTCTGTGTGGCCGGGGTGAAAGTATCGGTGGCCGCCTACTCCTTGCGGGATTACGAGAAAAACGGCAATGTGCGCAATGAAAATAAACTTCAGAAATTTGCCTGGCTGCTGACAGGCGTGCTTCTTGCGCTGGCCTATCTCCCTCCTGCTGTCGGGTTTGTCCTCCCCTTTGAGGCTTCTGCCGCCTTGTTTCTCATCTGGATCCCAATAGGCCTGGTTAGCCTTCGGCGTGTGGTCACGTTCCGGTATTACCGTGAGATCAATCAGGAGCTTCTCTCCCAGGTGGTCAACCAGATGGACACTATAAAGCAAGCCGCCAAAACCGCCAGTGAAAAAACCATCTCCACAGACACCTCCATCACCAGCCGGAAAAAGGGCTTTGAGTACCTGAATGAACTGTTTATCAAGCGGCACCGGAAAATTCTGTGGCGGTCTACCATCCGGATTGCCAATGTCTGCGGGTTTCTCTGTGCGGGTGTTCTGCTGCTTATGACTCTGCTGCCTGGAATCAAAACGGACATCAACCAGATGGTGATGACCTGGCTGCCCTATTTTTCCTTCATTATGTACCTGATCAATCGAGGTACCGGCTTTACCAAGGCGCTGTTCATGAACTGCGATCACAGCTTGCTGACCTACTCCTTTTATAAACAGCCTGGCTTTATCCTCAAGCTGTTCCAGATCCGTCTGCGGGAGATCATAAAAATCAATGCCGTACCTGCTCTGGTTATCGGCGCAGGTCTGTGCCTGACCCTATATGTCTCCGGTGGGACGGACAACGCTTTGGATTATGTGGTACTTCTGGTCACCATTTTGTCTATGAGCGTATTCTTCTCCATTCACTATCTGACCCTCTACTATCTGCTCCAGCCTTACACAGCGGGAACAGAGATAAAAAGCGGGACCTACCGCATCGTGATGTTCCTGACCTATGCGGTGTGCTGTGCTATGATGAATCTTCGGCTTCCGATTTTGGTCTTTGGCCTGGCCTGCATTGTTTTCTGCGTGCTGTACTCCATTGTGGCCTGCATTCTGGTCTACAAATTTGCACCGCAGGCCTTCCGGCTCCGCACATAAAACAAACACAGAGCAGGTTCCCAAATGGGACCTGCTCTGTGTTTTTCTTTTGCCCCTTTCATCCCGCTGTACATGTACTTTAGTCACAAGGCTGTCGGTTCACCCCTTGTAAAACTCTCTCATGACACTCCTCAGATCAGACAGGAAGCGGCAAACGTGAAATCCGTCGCAGACGGCGTGGTGGACCTGTATGGAGAGCGGCATCTCATAGCGGCCTTCCACCACCACATACTTGCCCATGGTAAAAATGGGAAGCAAATATTGGTATCCCTTCTCTAGATTCAGATTGAAGCCGTCAAAATTTTCCCATGGAACCATAGAGACTGGAAAGGTATTGGCCGGGGTATCCGGCTTGGCCTGCATTGATTTGACATTCCCATAGCGTTCTAAATCTTCCCGGTATCGTTGTTCAAACAGGGTGTAATCATTTTCATATTCCGTCCAGAGGTTCGAGAAGGTCTCCGTATCCTTATGGAAAATAGTATAGCAAGGATACATTTCTTTGTAATAACCCAGTCGTCCATCAGCATCATGATCCATTCGAAATTCTGTGTGCCGATTTACTGTTTTGGCAAGACAATAAAGCATGGCAGGATAGATTTTATGCCCAGTTTGCAGAATCGGCGTAACGTCCAGTTTGGTAGTCATACTGTATGTGCATGGAACATGGGAAAGATAGTGATAATAATGCTCTTGTCTGGCCCAATGGGCCAGATCCACGTATTCAAAGTTCACTGTGTGACCTCCATCCATCGGTTATATCTTTATTATACCATTGTAGTAAAGATCATGATAGTACACAGCTGCTCCAGACCAGTGCATTGCCCTGCCGGAACACCAGGATACAGGTTGACGACAGTCCATTCCTCAACTATAATATCTCTATTCGATATATTGGAGGGTGTTATGGAGTACCTGATTCTAGGACTGCTCATTCTCGCTCCCATGACGGGGTATGAATTGCAGCAATTTATTAAGAAAAATCTGGCTTTGATCTGCTCCCACAGCGCGGGCAGCGTACAGACGGCCCTTTCCAAGCTGGAAAAGGAGGGCAAGGTGACGGCCAGCGAAACGGTGCAGGGCAAACGCCGCAAGAAGCAATTTTCCATCACAGACACGGGCCGGGCAGCCTTTTCCCACTGGGTAGCTCAACCCATGCAGGCGGACAAGGTCAAGAACATGGAGCTATCCCGGCTGTTTTTTGCGGGACTGGCCAAGCCGGAAGAGCGCCGTCGGGCCATCCGGGACTATATCCGGCAGATGGAGGAGACCCGCGGGGTACTCTGCGCCATCCAGGCACATTTCCAACAGATGAACCCGCAGGAGCTGCCGCCGGGAACAGATTGGCCTGAGGTACTGCGCTTTCAGGGCTACACCATCCAGTACGGCATCGCCGCTGCTGACTTTGAGATCGGCTGGGACAGCCACCTGCTTCACGAATTGGAGGAAGAATGATGAAGATTCTTGTTTTGAACGCCAGCCCAAAAGGCAAAAACTCCACTACAGTCCACACGGCCCTGTATTTACAGGCCCTGCACCCGGAACATACCTTTACCGTTCTCCCTGTGGGTCAGCGCATCAAAAGTTACGAGAAAGACTTTACCCCGCTGCGCACTGAGCTGGAACAGGCAGATCTGCTGCTGTTCTGCTACCCGGTTTACACCTTCATTGCCCCCTATCAGCTCCACCGGCTGATTGAGCTCATCAAGACCGACGGCGTGGATCTCTCCGGGAAATTTGCCTCCCAGATCACCACATCCAAGCACTTCTATGATGTGACCGCCCACCGCTATGTGGAGGAAAACTGCTTTGACCTGGGGATGAAGGTGGTGCGGGGCCTGTCTGCCGATATGGACGATTTGCTCACCCAACAAGGCCAGCAGGAGGCCCGGAACTTTTTCGATCAGCTGATCTTCTCCTGCGAACACAGCCAATTTGTCACGCCCCCCGCTCGAACACCCCAGCGGGAAAAGGCAGTCTATCAGCCGGTACTGCCCTCTGTGCCCAAGCGCACAGACAAGGATGTGGTCATCGTCACCAACTGTGCCCCCGAGGATGAAAATCTCCAACATATGATTGCTGATTTCCGCGCCGCCCTGCCCTTCGAAAGCCGGGTGGTCAATCTGCGGGAGTTCCCCTTTGCCGGTGGATGTCTTGGATGCTTTGGCTGTTCCATCACCGGAAAGTGTGTCTATCAGGATGGATTTGACGACTTTTTGCGCAGCACCATCCAGACCGCCGACGGCTTTGTCTATGCCTTCACTATTTCAGACCACTACACCCACTCCAGCTTTAAGTGCTTTGACGACCGGCAGTTCTGCAACGGCCACCGCACTGTCACCCATGGCACCCCCATCGCCTACCTCATCAGCGGCGACTACCAGTACGAGAGCAACCTGCGCATGATCGTAGAGGGCCGCAGCGAGGTGGGCGGCAACTACCTGTGCGGGGTCGCTACCGATGAGGGCAACACAGCCGCCGATATTCAAACCCTGGCCGATTCTCTGGCGTTTGCCATGGAAAAGAAGCTGTCCCGTCCGGCCAACTTCTACGGCGTAGGCGGCATGAAGATCTTCCGGGACCTGATCTATGTGATGCAGGGGCTTATGAAGGCCGATCACAAGTTCTACAAAGCCCACGGCATCTATGATTTCCCCCAGAAGGAGAAGAAGCGCATCTTGCAGATGAAGCTGGTGGGCACTATGCTGGCTGCCCCGTCGGTACAGAAAAAGATGAAAGGACAGATGAACCAGTATATCATCGGCCCGTACCAAAAAGTTGTGGAGCAGGCAAAAGGAACTCGTCAATAAAATTCCTTTCATTACAAAAGCAGGTCCCCCCTGAGGGGACCTGCTTGTTTGTTACATCTCAAAATTGATTCATGTGCAGACCGTCAGTTAAAGGTAGTTGATCTCAGGTACAGGACCGGAAATCTCACGATAAAATGCTGCGATCGCCGTTTGTATATACGGATTCAGCCACAGGTTTCCGATTCCCAATGTAAACATACACAGGATGTACCAGCCAATGAAGCTGAAATGCAGGCAGAACAGCCGCCAGCGGTTTCCTGTCATCAGCTCTTTGGACCGGGCAATGGCTTCACTGGCTGTCAGTTCAGGTTGCTCCGCCAGGATAAATTCCGTCATCGCATAGCTGTATGTGGCGATAATGCCGGGAATAATCAGCAGCAGAGACCACAGCAGGATGTAGAGACTCTGAAGAAAACGGGCCACCGCCATTGTCTTCCAGTAGGGAAAATAGGCAAACAGGACATCAAAAGCTGGATTTTCCTGGTCCACCATACGCAGGTTAAACCGCGCATACCCAACGCCAATGATACTGCCCAGAATAAAATAGACCACAGCAAACACAATGGCAGCAATGACAAGATAAACAGCGCCTCCAACCAGGAAAGCACTCAGCTCCGGTCCAAATCCCTTGCTGGTAGAGTAAATATTCTGTCCTGCAAGCTCCAGGCTGGCACTTGCACCCGCAGCATCAATATGGAACTTGATCTCAGGCCCTTCTGAACTGATACCGCCCAGGAGCACGGCAACCAGACCGGCTGCAACCGCAAACAGCCATTTTCCTCGCAAGGATTCTCTTGCAATACTGCGAAAATCAGCCGCGTATTTCATTTGGTCCTCCTTTCAGACCGTACACTGCTCGTTGAAACGGAAACAACTCCTTCTTTCTCAAAGCAGATGCACATACGTTTCGGGATAAAACGCTTATTGTCGCAAGGCCTCTTTTTCAAGAAGCTCTTGCCCTTGTTTTATCTATCCAAAGCAGCACAGAGGAGTCCAATTGATTGACTGGATTTTCTATCAGCCTCCGTTTCCAGTGGGAATAAAGGGACGGATGGACGCCGCCACATTACAAATGGGCATGGTCTGGAGCCATACGCGGCCCGGACCGGTAAGGACCGTATTAAACAGTCCCTCCCCTCCCAGCAGCTTGTTCTTCAGTCCAGGCACCTGCTGGATATCCATCTGAACACCCGGTTCAAAGCCTGCCACATTTCCGGTATCCACAATGATCTGCTGGCCGGCCTTTAATTCATATTCCACCAACTCGCCATCGATCTCTACAAAAGCAATTCCACAGCCGGACAGGCGCTGCATAATGAAGCCCTCTCCCCCAAAAAAGCCAGACCCTAGTTTTTTACTGAAATGAATGGAGAGCTCCACACCGGATTCCGCCGCCAGGAATGCACTCTTCTGCACAATCATTTCCTGCCCGGGAGCAATCGTGATCGCCTTGATCTGCCCCGGGAAACTGGAGCCAAAAGCGATCATGCCATCGCCCTGAGCCGTGTATGTATTCTGGAACATGCTCTCACCGGAGAACGCCTTGGAAAACATCTTACCCAAGCCGCCGCCCCGCGTATCCATTTTCATGTTGGGACTCATCCAGACCATAGATCCCTTTTCTGTGATCATCTGTTCTCCACTGTCCAGATTGCACACAACAACCGGGAACGAGCCGCCCTTTACTTCATAACGCATAGTTTTCCCTCCATAAACTAAATTTGAGTCGATTACATGGTCATCCAACAAAAGATCTCTGCTTTGCCATTTGAAATAAACAGGATCTCTTGTATGATCCTATTCTACTGTGATGTGCCATGAGAATAAAGGTATGCATCCGCAAATTACAATGGTTTATCCCCGTGAAAAGAGAAAATTAAGCCTGAGCTTTCGTGCATTTACGGTGGGCGTTATATCGCTCGACGTCAATCACTCCATGATCCAGCATTTTCTCACACCAAAGCTGAAGGGTTTCCACGGTAATCGAAATCCGCTCCAACTCCTCCTGAATATGAATAAAATCCTCCAGTTCATCATCTGTGATCTTTCCGTCGGCTGTGATTTCGATCAAGCGATCCTTCTGTTTGTTCATGGAGTTAAGAGAAGCCAGCATTTCCAAAACAATTTGAGACAGCTCTTTGATTTTGATCTCCGGGACATACTGCTGTCCGATGGGGCACTGGTTGGCACAATAGTGGTTGCACAGGCCCGGCTGCTTATACTTATCCGACATTAGGAGCACCTCATCGGGATGGGGCATGGATCTCTCATTTTCAATCTTCTCAATTCGCTCGGGAGACATGGTTTCCAACAGTTCGCTGGCCTCTTCTCTGGTCAGCTTTAAGCTCTCCCGCGTAAGCTGGTATATCGTCTTATTCTCTTTGGTCGATACTCTGGCCATGGTGATCTTCCTCTCTGATTGGAAAATACGGAAATGCGGCGCTATGTTAGTATCATTATACGGCATACTGCGCAAAAAGACAATTTGTTCCCGTAGTATACAAGGTAGAAACATTGGAATCGTCTTCATTGCTGTGCTATAATGCTTAAAGTAGGATTTCATATCATAAGCTGCACGACCAATTCCATGGATACAGTTCGGAAATCTTATTAAGCTGTCCAAAATACATTTCAGCGGCACTTGTCCCAATGAATGAGATCCTCACCATTCAACCGTCAATCATAACATCAGGAGAACCAAATTATGATTCGAGATATCTGCAAAGACGAGGCCTTTCTGGCCCAAAAGGCGGAGCCCGCCACATTGGACGATCTTCCCGTCGCCACCGATCTGCTGGAGACCCTGGAACACCACAAGGACGGCTGCGTTGGCATGGCCGCCAACATGATCGGCGTGAACAAACGCATCATCGCCTTTGACAACGAGGGCAAATACATGGTCATGTTTAATCCGGAGATCATCAAAAAATCCGGTCCCTACGACGCGGAGGAGGGCTGCCTCTCCCTCACCGGCATCCGCCCGGCCAAGCGGTGGAAGTCCATCAAGGTGCGCTGGCAGAACGAGAAGTTTCAGGAGCGGCTGAAGACCTTTACCGGCTGGACCGCTCAGATCATTCAGCACGAGATCGACCACTGTGAGGGCATTATCATATGAAAAAGTGCAAAATCACCGTCATGCGCATCACCCGGTATGAGGACCTGATGGCCCAGTACGAGAATCCCATCTCCCATGCCTGCGATATGGAGGTGGGACAGGTCTTTCTTGCCAACGGCTGGGAGAAACCGGAGGGATTTTGTCAAAGTGCCTGGGATACCCTCTCCCCCTTTGTGCTGGCCCTGAGCCACGGCGGAGAGAATTTCTACGACGGCTGGATGAAAAACCCCAAATCCGCCATGCTCTCCTGCAACGACGGGTTCCGTCCCGTCAGTTTCTTGGTGGAGGCCCTGGACGAGGACGCAGACTGAGGAGGAAAGACAATGTTTGAAAACAAAGTTGCCGTAGTCACCGGCGGCGCCAAAGGAATCGGCAAGGCTATTGCGGAGCAGTTCCGGAAGGAAGGCGCTCAGGTGTGCGTCATCGATCTGCTCCCCAACGACTACTTTGTGGGTGATCTGGCCGACCAGTCGGTTCTGGAGGAGTTCGCCTCCAAAGTCATCGCCGACTACGGCCATGTAGACTACCTGGTAAACAACGCCCTTCCCCTGATGAAAGGCATCGATTCGTGCACCTATGAGGAGTTCAACTACGCCCTGCGGGTGGGGGTCACCGCGCCCTTTTATCTGGCCAAGCTGTTCGCCCCCCACTTTGCTCCCGGCGGCGCCATCGTCAACATCTCCTCCTCCCGGGACCGGATGAGCCAGCCCCAAACCGAGAGCTACACAGCCGCCAAGGGCGGTATCTCTGCCCTGACCCATGCGCTGGCGGTCAGCTTGCGCGGCAAGGTGCGGGTAAATTCGGTCTCCCCCGGTTGGATTGACACCGACTACACCGTCTACCAAGGCCCGGACGCCAACCAGCAGCCCGCCGGCCGGGTGGGAAATCCCATGGATATCGCCAACATGGTGCTCTACCTCTGCTCGGACAGGGCGGGCTTCATCACCGGGGAGAACATCTGCATCGACGGCGGCATGACCCGCCAGATGATCTATCACAACGACTTTGGCTGGACCCTGGAGGACAAAACCACATGAAAACTGCCATCTGCTATTACTCCCGTCACCATGGGAACACCCGAAAAGTTCTGGAGGCTATGGCCCAGGAGGGCAAGGTCGATCTCATCGACGTGACCACCCGCCAGGCCGTCCGGCTGGAGGACTATGACTGCATCGGCTTTGCCTCCGGCATCTACGGCTTTGACTTTCAAAAATCTGTGGCAGCCTTTGCCCGGCAGTACCTGCCCCAGGGCAAGCCGGTATTCTTTGTCTATACCTACGGCGGGGCCAAGGGCAACGGAGCGAAGGCCGTGGAAGAGATTGCCAAAGAGAAGCACTGCCCGATACTGGGAGAATTCAGCTGCAAGGGCTACGACACCTTCGGCCCCTTCAAGCTGGTGGGCGGCATTGCCAAGGGCCATCCCAACGAGCGGGACCTGGAAAGGGCCCGCAGCTTTTATCGAAACCTCAGAGAAACCCATGGCAGAGGTATACAAACATGAAGCTTGCTATTCTCTCTGACACCCACGGCCTGCTGCGGCCTGAGGTGGTGGAATATCTAAAAGAGGCTGACGCCATTCTCCATGGCGGCGACATCAATAAGCCCGGCATCGTGGACGAACTGCAGCAGTACGCTCCTCTTTACATCGTGCGGGGCAACAACGACAAGGAGTGGGCAGAATCCATTCCCCATGACCTTACCGTTCCTCTGGATAACGTGACTTTTTACATGGTCCACAACAAAAAAGAGGTGCCCGCGGACCTTTCCGGTGTGGACGTCGTGGTATTCGGCCATTCTCACAAGTATGTCCAGGAGGAAAAAGGCGGTATATTATGGCTCAACCCCGGCTCCTGCGGCCCCAGGCGGTTCCATCAGGAGATCACCCTGATGATGGCAGATCTCACAGACGGACACATTCAGGTGAAGAAGATCACCATTCCTCACGAGGTGAAATGATGGAACTGGGTCTGACCTTTCCTCTCCAGCGATTTTTAAAGCTAAAAACGCCGGACTACGGCACAGAGCCGGACCGGCGTTTTTGCTGGGACCTTCATGTCATCACTCTGCGGGGATGCAAATGTCTGTTGGCTGTCCACTGCCACAGCCGGTACACCTTTGTCCGCTACGACGTCTCGCCCATGCAGTGGATGGACCTTCCTGACCTATTCCGGGAGGGGTTGATCGATAGTCTCACCGCCGCCGGGTTTTCTCAACATCAAGTGGAGAACTATCTAAATCAGACAGACAGCGTAGAGATCACCCGCACTCACGGCCGACGGGAGGTAGCCTTTCTCAACCGGGCCTGGGAGGATGTGCTGGCACTGGATCTATGTTTGGATTCCTCAAGCCAGGCACAGCTCTTGCTAGACCACGCGGTCAACACCCGTCCCAGCCGATGCGTAGGCTTTGAAGGACTGGGGCTGGGGTTGGAGCGGATGCTCAAAGAGATGAATAGACCAGGAGGACAATAATACATGGAAGAATGTCTGATTTGTAAGGCGCCGCTGGAATACCTCGTAGAGGACGAGGTTATGGAGTGCGCCATCTGCCATAAGAAGGAGCCCAGCAAAACCCGCTGCGTAAACGGCCACTATGTCTGCAATGACTGCCACACCCAGGGGATGGACAGCATCTTTGGCCTGTGCCTGGCCGAGACCTCCAAGGGCCCTGTGGCGATTGTCCGGCGGATGATGGACCTCCCCTTCTGCCATATGCACGGCCCGGAGCACCATGTAATGGTGGGCGCGGCTCTGCTCACCGCCTACAAAAACGCCGGTGGTGATCTGAATCTGGAGAAGGCGCTGCGGGAGATGTACAGCCGGGGCAAAGAGGTTCCCGGTGGGGCCTGCGGCTTTTGGGGAGCCTGCGGAGCAGGCATCAGTGCCGGGCAGTTTCTGGCTATCGCCACAGAATCTACCCCCCTGGCCCGGGAGCCCTGGGGGCTGAGCAACCAGATGACCGCCCGGGCGCTGGACAGCATTGGCAAGGCGGGCGGTCCCCGGTGCTGCAAGCGGGACTCCTTCCTCTCCATCCTGGCCGCCATTGACTTTACCCGGGAGCATCTGGGCGTAGAGATGGAGCGGACCGTTCCCGTCTGCTCTTACAGCAGCCGGAATAATCAGTGCATCGGCAAGCGCTGTCCCTTCTCGGCCGCCAACCATAAAAAGCCCAAGGTGGCCTTCCTCTGCGTCCACAACTCCTGCCGCAGCCAGATGGCGGAGGCGCTGGGCAAAAAACTGGCCAGCGACGTGTTTGACAGCTTCTCTGCCGGTACCGAACCCGGCGCCCGCATCAATCCTGACGCGGTGCGGCTGATGAAGCAGGTCCACGGCATCGACATGGAGCAGACCCAGCATAACAAGCCCCTCTCGGAGTTGCCAGCTGTCGATATTGTGGTCACGATGGGCTGTAACGTCCAGTGTCCCACGTTCCCCTGCTCCCATCGGGAGGATTGGGGCCTGGATGATCCAAGCGGCAAGGAGGACCAAGAATTTCTCGCCGTCATGGCCCAGATCGAAGAAAAAATGCTGGATCTGAAACGCCGTATTCAGTCCGGTAAGCTGAAATAATAAAATATAGCAAAGGCCCGGAGCTTCTGCATTGAAGCTCCGGGCCTTGTTTGTGGTTACTCCGGCATCTGCTCTAACAACAGCGTCTGCCGGGGCGCGCACCCCAGCTTTTTGAAGTCGGAGAATAGGCAGTCTATGCGGGTAGGCCGGACACAAATGAGATGCATGGGAGTAGGCAGTTTGCGCAGAACGTCCAGTGAAATCTTTTTATGTGCCGCATGGGCGTTATAGCACGGGCTGAATGGCTCCACCAGCTCCGCTGTTCCCATGACCTGCATCCCGTGGAGCTTGCCAAATCCCTCGTATTTGTTATAGATAGCCAGGCACACATTTGGATTTTTCTCAAGGCCAATAAACTTCTTGCCCCCTTCACTGAACATCCAGAAGCAGCCGTCGTGCCAGCTGTACTCAATGGGGGTACAACGCACATAGTCCCCGGTGCCGGTGGCCAGGGCACAGGTGTTGTTGGACTGGATATATTCCTCCACCATGGGGCGCAGCTTGCTCTGTTCCAGTTTGACGCTGTCCGCGTCCTTTTCCTCCCAGTAACGGGCAGCCGCTTGATACTCCTGCTTTGTCACACAGACCCCTCCTCACTTCATTTTCTCCAGTATAGCACAGCCGCAAAGGAAATGTCAGGAAACCGGGCGAAAGTGGCAGTTTTCCTTGGTGGATTTTTTGCCGTCCGGACGGTATACTCAAAGGCAGAAAACATACCATCAGGAGGAAATTGCTATGAGTTTGGGAAGCAGTTTATACCATGCCCGAAAAAAGAGCGGACTCTCCCAGGAAAATGTGGCCGAGAAGCTGGGGGTCAGCCGCCAGACTATCTCCAAATGGGAGACCAATGAGACCCTGCCCGATATCCGACAGTCCAAGGGGCTGGCCATGCTCTACCATATGACGCTGGACGAGCTCATCGAGTACGATTTTGACGAGCAGCAGGCTCAGCAGATGATCGAAAGCGTCAGCGACGAGGCCCAGGCCCGGATCGACTGGAACAAGGTTTGGAGCAAAAAGTACCCGGTGCTGGCCACCTACCATAAAACGGTGCGCATCAACGACTACGCCCCGGCCCTGCGTGAGATGCTCACCCAGCTGCGGGTGGACTACGGCTATAATAACACCGACGCGTTGCTGGTACTCAAGGACATTCTGGCCCGGGTATGGAAGGGCCAGATGTAAGGGCTCTGTTTCCCGGAAAGCAAAGATTCCCCCATCCTGTGTGATCGCTGGACAAGCACAGAATGGGGGATTTTATTTTTTATATCGGCATCTGGAGGGGCTGTTACTTCCTTAAAATCTGCTCCATAGGCTTTCCCTTGGCCAGCTCATCCACCAGCTTGTCCAGGTATCGGATCTCCCGCATCAGCGGGTCTTCCACCTCCTCCACCCGAACGCCGCACACCTTGCCGGTGATGAGAGTTCGGTTTGGATTCATAGCCGGGGCATTGCGGAAGAAGTCGCCGTAGCTGGTGTCAGACTGCTCCAGGCGGGCAATGTCCTCTGCAGTGTATCCGGTAAGCCAAGCGGTCACCTGGTCTACCTCTTCCCTGCTGCGGCCCTTCTTCTCCGCCTTATTGATCAGCAGTGGGTACAATTTGGCAAAGGGCATTTGCGTTACATCGACACGGGGCATATGGTTCTCCTTTCCTGGGCGCAGTCGCCCGGCAGGTTTTCGTTGGCGGCGTTGATGGGTGCCGCAGTTGTTAGCCTTATCATAGCATGAGCCGCTTCATCTGGCAAACAAAGCGTCCTTATTTAGTTATAGATGATCATTCTTTTTTATAGGCAGTCCGGCTTCAGCAGAGGCTATAACGCAAATAATACTTGACAACAGAGCACAAATCTTTATAATGAACGATGTTCACATTGAGGTGATTGAATGAATACAGTGGTCACATCAAAAGAGGAAATCTTAAAGGCCAGCCGGGAACTGATCCAGCAAAAGGGCTGGCCGGCGGTCAATATCCGCTCGGTGGCAGCTGCCTGCGGCGTGTCTGTGGGTTCCATCTACAACTATTATGATTCCAAGGCCGCTTTGATCGGAGCCACCGTGGAAAGTGTCTGGTGCGAGATCTTCCACCGCCCGGAGGATGAGGATGTATTTCAGGACACGCAGGCCTGTATAACCTGGCTATATGGGCGAATGGAGTATGGCTGCCAGCAGTATCCCGGATTTTTCACCCTCCACTCCCTGGGTTTCATGGGAGAGGACAAGTCCGACGGAAAGCGGCGGATGCAGCAGACCTGGCATCATATTTTAGAGGGCCTTTGTTCCGTTCTGAAGCGGGACACCAAAGTGCGGCCGGATGCCTTTACCAAACCGTTTACGGCGGAAAAATTTGCGGACGTCCTGTTCTCCCTGATGCTGTCCGCATTGATGCGGCAGGACTATAACCCAACCGCAGTCCTGGAGATCATCCGCAGGACTCTCTATTAAAATTCCCACACAACAGTGGGAATTTTATATCTCAGAAAATGAACATCGTTCACTAAAGGAGGCAGATGATGAAAGTAAAACGGAATACCCTGCTGCTTTTGGCCTGTCTGGTATGGAGCGCGGCGGGGTTTAATATTCTCCGTATTGGCCTGATGGCCTATCCGGCCTATTTGACCGTGCTGAATACCCTGCTGTCTGTGCTGGTGTTTGCTGTGTTTCAGCGGTTTATCTTTGGAAAGCTGGTAAAAAAGCACACTGCCAGAATTCAAGCATACCTGGAAGAGCGGCACTTTTTCCTGAAGTTCTTTGACAAAAAGGCCTTTGCCATCATGGCGGTGATGATGACCGGCGGCATTGGCCTGCGGGCGAGCGGCCTGGCTCCAGAGCGGTTCATCGCCGTTTTCTATACCGGCCTGGGGGCCGCACTTTTGCTGGCCGGGCTGCTGTTTGGCCGAAACTTCGGCAAGGCCACCTTTGCCTCTGTCCCCGTCCAAAACGACATGGAAGAAAAAGGAGTGTAAACCATGCAAGCAATTATGGAAACTTTGTTTGATGCCATCTATCTGGTCTCGGTCATTACCATTGGACTGCTGATGATCCGGGGCAGCAAGGGCAATCGCCAATTCCGTCTGTTCGGCTTTATGGCAGTGGTACTGGGCGCGGGCGATGCGTTCCATCTGATTCCCCGGGCGGTTGCCCTGTGTACCACCGGTCTTGAAAACTACACCGTCCCCCTGGGGCTTGGAAAGTGGATCACCTCGGTTACCATGACGATTTTCTATGTGCTGCTCTACTATGTGTGGCGGCAGCGGTACCAGATCAAGGGGCAGAGCGTTCTGACCGCTGCGGTATATATTTTAGCTGGTCTGCGCATTCTCCTTTGCATGATGCCCCAAAATCAGTGGCTCAGCGCTGACGCTCCCCTCTCCTGGGGCATCTACCGCAACATCCCCTTTGCCCTGCTGGGCCTTCTTGTGATCGTACTGTTTTACCGCAGCGCCAAGGAGCACCAAGACCGGGCATTTCGCTGGATGTGGCTGACCATTGTGCTCAGCTTTGGCTTCTACATCCCGGTGGTGCTGTGGGCGGACACCATCCCCATGATCGGAATGCTGATGATCCCCAAGACCTGCGCCTATGTTTGGACGGTTCTGATTGGGTACTTCGCTATGAAACGGGAGTGCCGATAAAGGAGGATAGAATATGAAACGCTATATGAATACTGCACTGCTGTATGCCATCCTGGCCATGGTAGGCGGCGTGTTTTATCGGGAGTTTACTAAATTTCATGGTTTTACCGCCAAAACTACCCTCTCCGTGGTACATACCCATTACTTTCTGATGGGAATGGTGTTTTTCCTTCTGCTGCTTGTCCTGGAAAAAAACTTTTCCTTCACTGGTCCAAAAACCGGCCGGATGTTGGTCCTCTATCATGTGGGACTAAACCTGACCGCTGTGATGTTTGTGGTGCGGGGTGTGATTCAGGTTCTGGGCACCACTCTTTCCCCCGGCATGGATGCAGCCATCTCCGGCGTGGCCGGGATCGGCCATATTCTGCTGGGCGTCAGCCTGGTCCTGCTGCTTTTACAGATCAAGGGCAGTGTGACATCGGTACAGAAATAACCTGTGAAACGGGGCTGGTACTGCAATGCAGT
>OGWU01000999.1_pt1 | contig 17443 bp, 19 predicted proteins | sample 1576071 | NCBI WGS metagenome assembly OGWU01 (sample SAMEA3541582, study PRJEB24748) | human gut metagenome | biome: human gut; feature: human-associated habitat; material: faeces | place: China | collected 2012
ATATTACAGAGATATAGGAGTCCCGTTTAAAGTAATGTAGGTTCAAAATAACAGAAGTATCGAACATTCCAGGTTTCCTCTTGAATTATTATAACCCATTTACATGGATTTTACAACCCATATCTTCTTACAGTTCCGGACCTGCTGAAACAAGTGCTTTTCCTGCTTCGTTTCCTTCGTATTTTGCGAAGTTCTTGATGAATCTGCCTGCAAGATCTAATGCCTTTGTTTCCCATTCTGAAGCATCAGCGTAAGTATCTCTTGGATCAAGAATTCCTGCATCTACTCCAGGAAGTTCTGTTGGAACTTCAAAGTTGAAGTATGGAATTGTCTTTGTAGGAACTTCGTTGATTGCTCCGCTTAAGATAGCATCGATGATACCACGTGTATCCTTAATTGAGATACGCTTTCCTGTACCATTCCATCCTGTGTTTACAAGATATGCCTTAGCGCCGTTCTTTTCCATCTTCTTAACTAATTCTTCAGCGTATTTTGTTGGATGAAGCTCTAAGAAAGCCTGTCCGAAACATGCTGAGAATGTTGGAGTTGGTTCTGTAATTCCACGTTCTGTACCAGCTAATTTTGCTGTAAATCCTGATAAGAAGTAATACTGTGTCTGACCTTCTGTTAAGATTGATACTGGTGGTAATACTCCAAATGCATCTGCTGATAAGAAGATTACGTTCTTAGCTGCTGGTGCTGATGAAATAGGACGTACAATATTTTTAATATGATTGATTGGGTAAGAAACACGAGTGTTTTCTGTTACGCTCTTATCAGCGAAATCGATCTTACCGTCAGCAGCAACTGTAACATTTTCCAGAAGAGCGTCACGTTTGATAGCAGCATAGATATCCGGTTCGCTTTCTTTATCCAAGTTGATAACCTTAGCGTAGCAACCACCTTCGTAGTTGAATACACCTTCGTCATCCCATCCGTGTTCGTCATCACCGATCAACTTACGTTTCGGGTCTGTAGACAAAGTAGTCTTACCTGTACCAGACAAACCGAAGAAGATAGCAGAGCTTGTACCTTCCATGTTTGTGTTAGCAGAGCAGTGCATTGAAGCGATACCACGCAACGGGTTCATGTAGTTCATGATAGAGAACATACCTTTCTTCATTTCACCACCGTACCAAGTGTTCAGGATAACTTGTTCTTTAGTCTTCAAGTTGAAAACTGTAGCAGTTTCAGAGTTCAAGCCTAATTCTTTGTAGTTGTCAACTTTAGCCTTAGCAGCGTTGAAAGAAACGAAATCAGGTTCGCCGTAGTTAGCCAATTCCTCAGCTGTCGGACGGATGAACATATTAGTTACGAAGTGAGCTTGCCAAGCAACCTCCATGATGAAACGTACTTTCAAACGAGTAGCCTCGTTAGCGCCACAGAATGTATCGACAACGAACAAACGTTTGCCAGACAATTCTTTTACGGCTTTAGCCTTCAAGTCTGCCCAAGCGGCCTCAGAACAAGGCTTGTTATCATTCTTATATTCATCAGAAGTCCACCATACAGAATCTTCGCTGGCTTCATTCTTTACGAAAAATTTATCTTTAGGAGAACGACCTGTATAAACACCAGTCATTACGTTTACAGCACCCAGTTCAGTTACCTGACCTTTTTCAAAGCCTTCCAAACCTGGTTTTGTTTCTTCTGCGAACAGAACGTCATAAGACGGATTGTGAAGAACTTCCTTCACGTCTTTAATTCCGTACTTGCTTAAATCTAATGTAGCCATCTTGTAATTAATTTAATTGATTGACTTTATATAACTTTTTCTCTCTACTCTATTAAAACCACAAGGCTCATCATCATTGTTTTTTTACTTGCTGTTCCCTCGCCTTGTTAATCGCGGTACAAAAGTAATACAAATTTTCATAGTACATACCGTATTAAGGAAATTTTTCAGTAATAATTACACTTTTCCAGGCTGTTAACATTAAACCCCGTCATTTTGCAATCTATAGTTTACAAATCAGACCTTTTCTTGAAAAATAGCATCGTGTTTACCTGCATTTAGATCATCAGCGATACGATGAAGTACAGCTTTCATACAAGAAAAGCTGCAAACCGCCGGATTATTTTTCCGGCGCCTGCAGCTTCGTATTGTCATTTGAGATAGGGTTTCTTACTTCACTTCCCAGATTTCCCCGCTCATCAGGAAATCCTGCAGTTTGCGGGTCGGAGTCTTAGCCTGGACTTCAGCGATCTGCTGATGGACAGCTTCATCATAAGTCGGGCCTTCGACATCACGGATCACACCTAAAGCAACCGGCATATCGCCGCTCATCATGGCAAGCATCATGTGCAAAGTGTTATCTTTTTCATGTGCATCGTGTACCAGCACATCGTCCAGTGTATAACCATCCTGTCCGATTGTTACAGCTTTCAGCTTCAGACCTTCCAACACAATACCTTTTTCGTTGTCCTTACCGAACAGCATCTTTTCACCGTGACGCAGGAAAATCGTACGGCCGGCACGAAATTCTTTGTCGACAATCTTTTTATGGATACCATCGTTGAAGATCACGCAGTTTACGAGCACTTCCGTAACGGAAGCCCCTTTATGGCGGGCTGAAGCAGCGAGCACTTCTGTCGTATTCTTCAGATCCACATCGATCGCACGTGCAAAGAAGTTACCACGGGCGCCCAATGCCAGTTCTGCCGGCACAAACGGGTCTTCCACCGTTCCATAAGGAGAACTCTTGGATACAAAACCACGGTCGGAAGTCGGTGAATATTGTCCTTTCGTCAGACCATAGATCTTATTGTTGAACAAAACGATGTTCAAATCGATGTTACGGCGTACGGCATGGATAAAATGGTTACCACCGATAGCCAGACAGTCTCCGTCGCCGGTAATCAACCAGACGCTCAGATCCGGGCGAGCCGTCTTCACGCCGGTAGCAATAGCGGCACCACGTCCGTGAATGGTATGGAAGCCGTATGTATTCATATAATAAGGTAAACGGGAAGAACACCCGATACCCGAGATTACAGCCATATCATGAGGAGCCACTCCTACTTCGGCCATTGCTTTGTGCAAGCAGTTCAACACGGCATGGTCTCCGCAACCCGGACACCAGCGTACATATTGATCGCTCTTATAATCTTTCGGTTGAAATTTTACTTCTTCAGTTGCCATCTTTTAAGCCTCCAATATTTTCGTGAATTCCTCAACTAATCTCGCTACGACAAAAGGTTGTCCCTTTACGCGGTTAAAACGGTACGGATTGAATCCGGCCACCCGCCCACGCAGGTAGTTTGCAAACTGGCCGTTGTTCTGTTCGGCAACAACCACTTTCTTATATTTACCCAGCACTTCAGCTGTGTTCTTAGGCAACGGACTGATAAACTTGAAGTGAGCCAAAGCCACCTTCTTTCCCTGTTCCTGCATTGTTTCCATTGCTTCGTACAGATGTCCGTATGTTCCACCCCATCCGACGATCAACAGATCGGCATCTTCATCTCCGATCACTTCTACATCAGGAATATAATCGGCAATCTTATCGATCTTGGCTTGACGGGTGTTAACCATCTTCTGGTGGTTAACCGGGTCAGTCGAGATGGCGCTTGTTTCGTAGTCTTTTTCAAGACCGCCCAGACGGTGCGCAAAGCCTTCCGTTCCGGGGATAGCCCAATAGCGAACCAAACTATCCTTATCACGACGATAGGCTTTCCATACCTTTTCGCTTGCGTCGTAGTTGGAGACATAATTCGGCTTGATTTCCGGATATTCATCCAGGTTCGGTAACTTCCAGGCGGAAGAACCGTTTGCGATGAAAGCGTCTGTCAACAGGATAACCGGAGTCATATGTTCGACAGCCAGTTTACCGGCCCAATAAGCAGCATCGAAACAGTCTGTCGGCGTGGAGGCAGCAATTACGACAACCGGACTTTCACCGTTACGTCCGTAAAGCGCTTGCATCAAGTCGGTTTGCTCGCTCTTGGTCGGCATACCCGTAGAAGGGCCGCCACGCTGTACGTCGATGATAACCAGCGGCAATTCGGCAATCACAGCCAGACCGATCGCTTCACTCTTCAGCGCCAGACCGGGACCGGATGTTGATGTGGCAGCCAGACAACCTGCAAAGCTGGCACCGATGGAAGTACAGATACCTGCAATCTCATCTTCTGCCTGTACAGTAACGACACCTAAATCTTTGCGTTTCGACAATTCATGCAGGATATCGGTTGCCGGTGTAATCGGATAACTTCCCAGGACCAGTTGCAAACCAGCATTTTCGGCTGCTGCAATCAGACCGTAAGAAGTAGCCTTGTTTCCGTTTACATCGGTATAGAAACCCGGTTCGGCTTTCTTACTTTCGATACGATAGGTCGAAACCGAAGCATGGATATTATGTCCGTAGTTGTAACCGTCCGTCAGCGCCTTGATGTTAGCCTGAGCAATTGCCGGTTTCTTGGCAAACTTATTCTGAAGCATATGCATGGCTTCTTCCAGCGGACGTTCGAACAGCCAACAAACCAATCCCAAAGCGAACATATTCTTGCAACGGAGCGCAGACTTATTGTCCAGGCCAAATTCAGCCAGACCGTCTTTCACCATCGTCGAGATAGGAGCTGCCACAACCTGAACGCCTCCGAGTCCCAGTTCCTTGAACGGATCGTCTGTCGTAAACAACGCTTTATCCAGGTCACTCTTCTGGAACGAATCGGTATCGATAATAACGATAGCATTGGGCTTCAAGTTCTTTACGTTTACTTTCAGCGCAGCGGGATTCATTGCCACCAATACATCCGCCTTATCACCAGGAGTAAAAATCTTACGGGATCCCAGATGAACCTGGAAACCTGATACGCCACTTAGTGTTCCCTGGGGAGCACGTACTTCTGCCGGATAATCGGGGAATGTCGATATTTCATTCCCAAAAATAGCCGACAGATTCGAAAAGATTGTTCCGGTTAACTGCATTCCGTCCCCGGAGTCCCCGGAGAAACGGATGACAACCTTTTCCAGAGTTGTTACTTTTGTCTGTTCTGCCATAATATAATTTATTAGCTTAATCGCCTGTTTATATTTAAGATTCCCGCAAAGTAAAGCATAAACTTCGCGAGTTCAAAACTTTTAAGGGTTAAAACGCAGACAGGTATAGATCAATGTTATTAGAAGATAGACCGAATCTATTGGAAACGTAGTTGTTAACGGGTTTCCCGCAATACATATACACGCCGCTTTTGAACCCGGGATCACTCTTGACCATTCCCTGCACGGCACCGGCGTCGCCCAACTGGAAAAGCATCGGAACAAAGATATTGCTCAATGCCATTGATGTGGTACGCGCCACATAGTTGCTGATATTCTGCTTGCAATAATGCAACACACCATACTGCTCGAAAATTGCCGGATCGGAAGGGCAGAGACAGCAGGTCGTCTCGAAGCAACCGCCTTGGTTGATCCTGAGATCGATGACCAGCGCACCGCGCTTCATAGTCCGGATCATATCTTCGGCAATTATATAGCGATGGCGGGAATTTATATAACGCATTGCCCCGATTACCACATCTGCGCTGCGAAAAGCGTTCTGCAAAACATTCGGGTGGAAGGTGGAAGTAAACAATCCCTGCCCCAAAACCTGCTGGATCGTCCGAAGCTTGTTAATATCGTCATCAAAGACTTTCACGGAAGCTCCCAACGCCATCGCAGCACGAGCGGCAACCGTCCCGGCATTGCCGGCCCCGATAATCACGACTTCCGTCGGAGAAACGCCCGGTATGCCTCCCAGTAAAATACCCTTTCCTCCCTGCGTATTGCTCAACAGTTCGGATGCAATGGAAATGGAGGCCGTCCCTTCAATCTCTGAGATAACATTCAACACCGGACAGCACTGCGTTTCGTCCGCCAGTAGCTCGTAAGCAATCGCCGTGATCCGTTTCGCCATCATGAACATGAGCATCAGCGTAGGGATTGCAACAGCGGCTGTTTTTCCGCTACCAGCTCCACCAACAATCAAAATATGTCCGTCTGTGCTTTCGGGCATGGTCGCATATTTTCCATTACTCTTGCCGAACACAACACCCGAAAGGTCTTTTGCTGTTTTCAGTGCTACCGTATCACCGCCCAGCTTCGCTTCAAAGCCTTTCTTCTGTCTATTATGCAAAAGAAGCTCTAAAAAGCTGAATTTGCGGTCTTTTTTTACCATACGAATGATATTTTGAAGAAAATTTAATGGGCATAAAACATAACAAGCATACCACAAAATAGTGAAAATACCGTCCATAATCTGATTATTTTGTATGAACGTTCCTGTTATTTCCTCATATCCAATCCCTACAACAAGTGGAACACAAAACCACCACAGACCAGTAAACCATACCAGTTTAAGCACATATTTTAAGCCTTTTAGCAGGAACATAAATACCCTTGCTATCATTCCTAAATCGTTTCCGTCCATAAACCCTCCTATCTGCTATGCCCTATATCATGCGTTTTACTGTGTTCCTGTTTTCTCAATGCGTCCTGCACTTTTGTTTTCAAAGCCTCTCTCCTTTCGGAAAACCCACCTTTTGTTGGTGCTTTTTTCATCTGTTCCATGCCATTGCCGCCCTCTGTCTTTTCTGCGGCTTTCTCGGCTCTCTTTTCGTCATAATAACCCGATTTTACAAGCCGCATATATTTATCTTCTGTATTGGCTAAATCCCTTAATTCTTGGCTCTGTGGGGTCTTATCGTCCTTGCGCTGGCTGTTTTCTTCCTTGCGCCGTGTTTCCTCTTTCAGACGTTCTTCCCTCGCTGGCTCCTGTTCCTGCCGCTGGCTGTCCTCTCTCTGCTGTCTTTCCTGCTTACGGCGTTCTTCCTGTGCCCTCTGCTCCTGTCTGCGCCTTTCCTCTTGGCGGCGTTGCTCGTCCTGTCTGCGCTGTTCTTCCTGCCGCTGGCTGTCCTGTCGGCGTTGCTCGTCCTGCATACGGCGTATTTCCTGCCGCTGGCGTTTCTTGGTATGCTGACTTAAAAGGTTATATTGGAGTTCAACCGACTAAATTATATGGAAGTGGCACATTCAAACTTGCTCCAAAATCAACAACTACCAGCGGTTCAACAACTCTGTATGGTCACTATGTTCACCCAAAAGCAGAATTAGGGCTTAGTGTTAATGTTTCATCTTATGGTAGCTTCTCCATTTCCGGTGGTAGCAACTATGATGAGCGTGGTTCTCAAAAAACAATATCTTGGTAAAAAAAAGGAGGGGAATCCCCTCCTTTTTTACTCGTCTTTTTTATTCTCATTTTGATAAATAAGAAACGCCCCTATAATACTAATTGATACTACTACTCCAATTCCGTGATTAAAAAATGATAACCATGTACCTACCCCTACACTTAATATAAATGCAATAATCGCTTTTCCCATAATCTTTTTCCTTTCTCATTTTGAAAATTTAATTTTGCCTTATATCTCGGCTTTTTCATCTAAAAAGCTCTGATACTCCTGCCAATAGTCAAGGACTTTTTTCATTTCTTCCTCAAATGTACCGTTCTTATATTCCTTTTTCTGCTCGGTATATTCGTTCCAGTATTCCGAAAGTGTCTGTTTGTCTGCTTCAACTTCTTCTCGCCAATCAGATATAACCGTTCTTTCTTCCTGTTCCCATTCTTCTTTACTGGAATAACAAGGCGTTCCCTTTCCGTTAGTGAGGTCTTTCCATGTGTAGGTTCTTCCACCCCTGCCTTTCATCACGCCGCTTGCAAGTGCTTCTTCGCTGGTCTGTATATTTTCTTCGGTACTCTTTATATTTTCCCATGCACCTATAACTTCATCAAGTCCACCCCACTCAATCAGATACCTTAAAAAAGTGAGGTCGGGGAACATTCCAAACCAGCAACGCTCAAACCACTGTTCCGCATACATTCTTTCATCAGAACCGTTACTATATGTTCCGCATACTAAATCACCGATAAAATTCTCTATCAGCTCCCCCACGGTCAAACCGTGTGCCGCCGCCTTTTCAGAAATACGCTTTACATCAGCGTCCGATAATTTGACTTCGATTGTTCTCGATCTGATTGTTTCAATTTCTTCTTGCTGTTGTCCTGCCATACCTACCACCATTCCCCCTTATCGTTATAGTGCCACCATTTGCCGCTTTCGTACTCGATACAGAAGTTCCCCTCAAAGTCAAACCACGCCTTTACAGGCTCGCCCTCTCCCCATTCTTCAAAGGCTTCTTTATGCCTGGCATAATTCGCCCTGGCTAAGTTCTCCATATCCTCACGAACACGCTTGTACTCTGCGATTGTCTTTGTTCCCTTTATTACCGTATTCATCGCCGCACCTCGCTTTCCATGTTATTGCTATTATGCAAGTTATATATATCGCATAATATACATAACTTATGCCTGTTATTCAGTTTTGATTTTATCGTACTCTTTCAGCTTTCCAGCGTTTGCGGCTACATAATCGGCTATCAATTCCGACACTATATCACTTGCGCTCTGACGGTTCACATAGGCAATTTTCTGTAAAGCTCCGTAACTGCTCGGATAAAGAGCAAGGCTAACACGCTTTTTTGTTTCTCTCTCAACTGGCGGTCTGCCCTTTCCTGCTGGCTTATCCGCTTTCTTCTCGTCCTCTGTTGCTCCTGCTCCTATAATCGACTTAAACGCCGCTTCTTGGTCAAATTTTGCCTTTCCTGCCATTACTCCTGCTCTCCTTTCAGAAATTCCTCTATAAAGGCTTTGTAGTCCTCTGATACCGTTGATTTTTCTGCATAGTCAAATATATCTACCCTGTTCGCCTGTGCTTCTTCCACTGCTACTGCAGAACGGATATAGGTCTTATAAATCGGTGCAGAAATATACTGGCTCAACTGCTCCGTAAGTTCCTTTATCTGCTTGCTGATATTTGCCCTCGGATTGAAACGAGTAAACAAAATACCCGTTATCTTCACATTCGGGTTGCAATACTTCTGTACGCTCTTTACAGTTTCATTAAGCTGGTTAATTCCCGTAGTCGCAAATATTCCTGCCGTTGTAGGTATCAGAATATCACTTGCCGCTGTAAATGCGTTGACCGTCAGCACACCCAACGAGGGCGGCGTATCAACAATGATATAATCATAGTTATCCGATACGGCGGCAATCGCTTCTTTCAGCCTATGTTCCTTTCCTGTCTGTGAAAGCTCCTGTTCTGCTCCTGCAAGCATGATATTTGAGGGGATTATATCATATCCACCGTTCATGTGCTGGATCGTTTCCTCTGCGGTCACTTCCCGTTTCATCAGCTCATAAATAGTCGGTACGTTATAATTCACCGAACCGCAAGCAGAAGAAAGATTTCCCTGTGGGTCAAGGTCAATTCCCAGTACTTTATATCCCTTATCTGCTAACCCTGCGGTCAAGGCTTGTGAGGTTGTCGTTTTACCAACGCCCCCTTTTTGATTAGCCACAGCTACAATTCTCATAGGGTCACACTCCTTTACGTTTGTTGTATAACATATATAAGTTATATAATTTATATATGTTATTGTACCACCATAATTTATATATGTCAATCCTTTTCCATACAGATTTAAGCGATAAAAGAGAAAAGTCCTCACGGTGAGGACTTTTTTTACTCACCGTGAGTAAAAAAAGAGGGCGGTTGCCCGTCCCCCTTTCAATCTTCATAATGCCCTTTGCACGAAACAATATAGATTATCTCGTCTTTCTCATAGTAAACAATTCTGTTGGTATCATCAATACGCCTGCTCCACATACCGCTTAGATTTTCCTTTAGCGGTTCAGGCTTCCCGATACCCTCAAAGGTGCTTCTCTGAATATCCTTGATAAGTCCGTTAATTCTTTTCAGCGTTTTCTTATCCTGCGTCTGCCAATACAGATAATCACTCCACGCTCTATCTTCCCATAGCAACCTCATTAGTCCACCTCTATCAAGTCATGCTCTGCGAAATGGGCTTTGCCGTCCTTAATATCACTCACGATATTTTCCAAATAACGGATATTGCTATCAGAATAAAACGGGTCTACCGATACCTCAAAAGGAATACGCTTTTCTCTGCCTACTTTTTTAGCAAACACAGTGAACGCCGCACTCATGGAAAGACCTAATTCAGAACACGCCTGTTCCATGCTCTTTTTTACATCTGCGTCCAGCTTGAAATTAACATTAACTGCCTGTGACATATACAACACTCCTTTCTTACTTATAGTATATACAAGAACAAAGAAAAAGTAAAGAATATTTCTTTAATTTTTCTTTACTATTTATAGTATTTCCACCTCTCATATATTCATACAGCATAATAGCAATAACTTATTTTCTGTATTTATGTTATTGCTATTATGTATATTATTCGTTTGAATTTAATCACGGTGATTAACTCGGTCAACTCGCCCTATTCTCTGCAAATTCTCACAGCGAGAAAACACCGCCCGTAATTCTTCCGTGTCCAATCCTGCCGCTACGATCGGCTCTGCTGGTTTTAACTGCGTTTTTTCTTTTGCCGCTTCATAATATTTGTAAACTGTCTTTTTATCAAGTCCCGTGCCCCTTATAACATCACACTTTCTTGCCTCGGGATTTTCCCTCAAAAATGCTTCAACCACACTTTCTGCACTCGGTCTACCATTTTTGTTTCTCCACTCACCATTCGGGTAATCACTATCACGCAACAACGTAATTCTTTTTATATGCTCTGATTGTTTTCGTCCATTTCTTTTATTTCTCTCAATATGCAAATCTGTTAGATACTCAATATCTGAAATCTTAAAATTGTAATACTCCTTGCTATATACCTCTAATGCGCTCTCCACATCTTCTTCCGTCAATGGATTGTCATGCTCTATCAGTTTCAGCTTATCAAACACTTCATACATATCCGCTTTCAGCTTCTCTTTCGGCACATCACACTTACAAGCATAAATGACAAGACACATCAGATAATAGTATCTGTGACCGCCCGTAATCTCCCCTGCTCGGTTCAGCCACCAATTATACAGAGCGAAGCCCTGCTTGCCTTTTATGTCCCATTTCTTTTGCCGCTTGTTCTTCTCTACGACTACACGCTGATACCATTCGGGATAACTTTCCTTAGCCTGCTCCCTTGACATCTTAGATGGGGCAAAACGCCGATTCACATCAACCCTATTCTGCGGCTTCACATAGGAATTAAGATACTCTAACGTTACCCTACCGCCAATCTGAAACGCTTTCACTTCAACATCATACTTCGGGTTAATGCTCCCCACCATACGAAAACCTTGAACGATTGACTGATACTGCACTTTATCTTTCTTGGAAGTCGATTTATAGTCCCACATTCTAAAAGTAAGGTCATATTTCAAAGACTTCATTTGCAACTTGATATTCGGAAAAAGGTCTATCGCTTCTTCAAAAACGTAATACACATGAAGTCCCGTGCCACTCACTACAAGAAAAGTTGGAACAGGAAGTGTGCGAATATTTTCCGCTGGTTGTCCAAATCTTAACAACAAATTTTTTAATTCATACAATCCAACCCCGTCAAGGTCAATCGCCAGCGCATACATACGTTGAGCGTTCTCTAAATTATTCGCCCTACCTCGATACGCAATCCCACTACACAAAGTAGATGGGTTCTGCTCCACATAATTTATATAATCTTCTTTCCATGTATCTGAAAGCATTATGCGACGCCTTAATCTTCTCCTTGTCCCACTGTCTTTTTCATCGGTATAAAGATAAACTGCATTAGGCTTTTCATAGTGACTACACTGCTCCCCCTGCTTCTGATTATCGGGGAAAATATAATCATAAAAAGAGCAACCGTCCACCTCATCATAAAGCACATTCAAAACTTCCAATACTTCTATATACTCCTGCGGTGGTTCTTTCTTAGCCATAGTACAACACTTCCTTATTTACATGATATATATTATATATCTTATTTACATTATATAACATAAATAAGAAAAATGCAAGTTCCTTTTTACCGTTCTTCTACCTGCGTATCAAGATAATAAGTACATAAAGTCCTACTTACAGCCGTAGGGTGCATTTCCAAACCAACTGCACCAACCACCAGCACATAACCACTTTCCAACCATTGGTTCTCTGTCTTGAACCGTTCCCTCAACTCCACAGGCAAATGATTTTTTACAGGCAACCCATCATAGGAAGATAAATAAGTAACATCAAAACCCTCAATCCTCATGTATAAAAACTCCTCTCTGCTGAATAATATATAATAGCCCCACACCCTACTTGGGGGACTTAGATTATCAATGAAGTATTTCCACCTTTTAGTATATGAGTAATGCCCCACTTCGTCAAGGGGGACTTAGATTATCAATGAAGTATTTCCACCTTTTTTTGAAGTCATAGGGGACTTAGATTATCAATAGGTTTTTTTACCTCTATTTAGGTCATAGGGGACTTAGATTATCAATATATTTTATTTACCTATGTCACCTGTGCCGCATATTGCCCTATAAAGCCGTTTTCTCGCTCTGTATGTAGTTTTTCCCATCTTCTAATAAATCATTCGTCTATGCGGCTTACACGGCTTTTAACGGGTATCTCGCCGCTGATGGGTGAGAAATGCAGTCAAGGGCGGCTCCTGCCGCTTGCCTTGCCCTTGACGAAATGGAACGCCGCACAATAAGAAAAGGGGAAGTTGCTCACTCTTTGAGTAACTTCCCCTTGATTACTTTTCTATACTGCCCCTGTGAGAGCGTCACGGCTTATTAGAGCAGTCTTATTTCCCCCATTAAGGAAATACACCATGAAAACCACCAAACGGCTCTATGGGGCAAATACCGTGTTATATACCTCTGTCACGGTCATGTGTCCTGTTCCGTTCCCTCGTCTGTGCTTCTTGCTTCAATGCAGTGTCAAGCTGGCGGCGTGCTTCGGCTTCGGCTTGGTAATACTGCAATCGTCCCATGGTTGGAATTTCTTTCTGCTGTCCCATACGGTCAAGTATTTCCTGCCGTTGGTCTGCCGGTATCTGCTTCGCCGCTTCGAGAAATGCCGCTTTTACTTCTTCGGCTCTCTCCTTTGCCCCTCTGTTCTGCATAGCCGCCTTTGCCCTGTTCTGCTCCTGTGCCGCCACGCTTCTTTTTTCTTTTACCGCTTCATCTGCCTTGGACGGTTCGGACACACCAAGCGCACCCAGCTTGTCAAGATTACTCCTGCGCAATCTCTCAAAATTATCAATTTTGTTTTGCAGTTCTTTTTTCTCCCTGCCTTTGAAGATACCCAACTTGTCCCTTTCTTCCTGCAAGCTCTTTATAGTTCGGCTCTGTTCCGATATGGTCTTTGAAATACTCTCTATTTCGTTTGCCTGTCTTTCATAGATCGGGTTCGGCTGATAGCTGGTACGCTCTGCACTCTGTACCATGGCTTTTACAAATTCACTGCGCAACGCTGAAAGTTTTCTTGCCATTTCTTCTGCATAGGCAGTATCAATTTTCGGTGCGTCCTGCTTTGGTTGCTCCTGCCGCATTATACTTTCACGCCTTGCGACAAAACCGCTCTGTGGTTCTGCTGTTTTTGCCCTTTCTCTTATTGCTTCAAGACTGCTCTCTATTTTATCCCGTATGAATGAAATATCTCCTATCAGCTTGTCTTTATGATAATCAAAATATGGAACTTTACGCCCATCACATTCTATTGTTCTTTCTGCACTGGCTGTGGTTGGCTCTAAACGCTTCGCTATGTTATAGGTTTTGAGCATTTCAGTTTGCAATCTCAAAAGCACATTTTTATTTTCTTCTGTGGCTTTTGGTAACATTCGTTCAATTTTTGCAATATGTTCATGCTGTTTATTCCATTCAATATCTTCTCTGATATTTATAATTTCTTTTTGTGTCTGCTTAGTCAGAATATCTATTGTTTGCATCTGTCCATTTGCTGTTTTGATTTCTCTGTTTATCTTCCCACGGTCAGTTTTAATTCCTCGCTTCTCTAATTTTCTCGCTCCGCCCTCATGAATTGTTGGTACTCTGTCAACTCCCTGTTCCTTTAGACTTCTGTGGTCTACCCTCTGCGGAATGTTTCTTCTTTTAAGTTCTGTATTTACTTTTGCCGCCCAGTCTGAACGGGTATTTTGTAAAAACTCTTTTGTGTTCCAATCTGTTGTATCTTTCTTTACTCTTTTGTAAATTTTTCGATTTTGCTTATCAATCTTCTGTAATATCCTTTCGCCATTTTTGTTAAGCACATATTCATTTACTGCTTTTGCTCCCCATGTTCCGTCTTTCTCTATTGGTCGGATTGTAAGCATAATATGAGCATGAGGGTTTCCGTCCCCTTTATCATGAATAGCAAAGTCTGCACACATTCCCTTATCCGTGAAATTTGCTTTTGTAAAATCACGGACAAGTTGTATCTGTTCTTCTCGGTTTAGTTCCACTGGTAATGCAACCTCATATTCTCTTGCTAACTGTGCAGAACTGTTTTTTTCTATTCTTTCAACTGCGTTCCAAAGTGTAGACCTATCCTTATATTCTTTCGGTGCGTTTTCACATAACATAACCTCGCTATATACTACACCGCCTTTTTTTGTATAATCATGTTCTATTCCGTCATACTCATTTTTCAATTTTTCTCCACTGCGGTATGCCGCTGAACCAACAGCAGAACGCCCTTTTCCTCTGCTTATAATTTTACAAGTGCAATGATATATAGCCATAGCTTAACGCCCCCTTTGTCTTTTTTTCGTTCTACGCTTTTATATGGATTTCCTCACGGTGAGGAAATCCAACAAGTACAGAAACAAATATTTGCGAATAGCAAATATTGTTGATGTGCTTGCCGCATGAAATAGAAAATGCGAATAGCATTTCTCTATTTTGCGGTAGCCGTCTGCAAGACCACTCGGAGAGCGCACACTCAACCGTAGGTTGAGTATAAGTGCGCACTTCGTGATATTGCCGCCGCTTCGCTCGCTTAAATTATAAACGCAAACTATCATTTCTGCAATAGCTTCATGATAGCGATAATCTATATGCGGCGGCTATATCATGCGTTCCGCATGAAAGAAATGTAAATGTGCTGTTAGCACATTTGTATTTCTGAAATAAGGAGCGCCGCACACCGTTTAATGGCGGTGTGCCTGTCATGCGCTTTCATATTGCCTATTCTGTCGCATTATGGTATAATCCGATTATAGCAATAAAAAAGAAAACAGAAAGGCGGTTATATTATGGCTGAACGAAAAACACCCGAACAAAAATTAGAAGAACTTGAAAAGAAAATGGAACAATTAAAGGCTCAAAAGAAAGCCATTCAAGCAAAGCAGAGCAAACTTGAAAGAGCGCAAAGAACACGCCGCCTTATCGAGAACGGCGCACTTGCAGAAAAATATCTTCGTTGTGAAAAAATCGAACCTGCCGACTTTGAAAAACTGCTTCAAAAGCTGGTTACGATTGACACAGTAAAAACTATTATTAAGGGAAATATCAATGAGTAATTACAAAGATTTATCATCGGAAGAATTGAAAAGAACTCTTGCTGAAAAGCAGGATATATTACGCAGGACTATGAAACCCGATGAATATAAAAAATTCATGCAGGAACTTGATGATTGTCAGATTAAAATTGACTATTCAAAATTTGGTAAGCCTGTTCAATATCCCGAAACAAAGAAAGAAAAGCGGCAAAGGAAAAAAGAAGAACAGATATTAAGCAAAGCGTCAAGAGAAAAACCGAAAATTCTACTATTTTTTGCAACCGTACTCACAAAAATATTTCCTCTGTTTCTAACAATCTATACTCTTGCAGTTATCCCTGTTCTTTTCCTTGTTTGGCAGATTTACAAGTTGATTTCTGCGGATAGCTGGCAAGCCATTTTTCATACTACAAAAACCATATATGTTGTCGGATATATTGTCATTTTCTTTGCACTAACACGCTTGCAGACGGCACTTTATATCTACGCCAATGAGTAAAAAGGAACGCCTTACAGAGTATGGCGTTCCTTTTTGCATTTCCTAATCTTAAAATATCATTTTGTTAAGTAAATCTACTAAAAGAGCTGCGATAAGAGCAAACAAAAATTTCTCTGCGGTATGCAACATTTCTAAGCGTTCTATCTTTAATTTTCTGTTCTCTTTCTCTAATTCAAAATAAGGTTTATACTTATCTTTTATTTGAAAAATTTCCTGTTCCATTTCACATAAATTTGCGTTGTTTTCGTTCATAGTTTCTCCTTTCCTACATTCTATCCGTGAATGTCTTATCTTCATAATAGTTTGCTTTCTGCAACCTCTTATAACCATTCGGGAACACGCACACAACATCTTTCAAATAGGCAAATTCTTCGGGTTTGATAATACGCTTTTCCTCTGTGCTGGAGCTTGTCCCCTGTCCCTTTCCAACACCCAGTATATCGGCGTTGTAATTGCTGGAAACCTTTTTCTTATCATAAGTGCCGACCAGCTTAGAACACCATTCCTGCGTTTCGGGTTCGCTGGCTTTCAGTATTGCCTTATATGGACAGTTGTCAGCTATGACTTCCGCAACATCTTTTCCATAGATTGCGTTAAGCTGGCTCTTGCTCTGAACGATAAGCGCAATATGTATTTTCTTGCTTCGCAAAGTTGCCAGTCCATTACTGATGGCTTCTATTTTTCCCAGTCTTGGGAACTCGTCTATCAGAAACAGAATAGGTGTCTTATTGCCCTCTCCCCTGCGCTCAAAGGATTTTAAGAACTGATTACACATCATACCTAAAAGGTCTTTCCATTCTTCCAGCTTATGCTCTGGAATACAGCAGAAAATGTCATATCCACCCTCAATGTCTGCGGGTGTGATACTGCGTCCCTCTCCCGACAATGCCCGTTGTAAATCGTCACTCGTTGCAAATACCGTGATATGGTTTGAAAGCTCCGCAAAAACTCCCGAAAGTGTCTTATCGTCCATGCCGCTAAACTGCATGATTTCCATTTTTGCCTTATCGTTGGTGTCTGCTACGATCTGCTCTATCAGTTCCTTTGTCGGAGTACCCTTTATAATTTGCATACTGCTGGAAAAACTCTCTCCCAGCCATGAATGAAACCAGATAAGGAGAAAACGTAAATTGTGTTAATGATAGCAGACATGATTATGGAGTGAATATCTTATTTGGAGGAAAAACAAATGGTACAATCAATCTTTGAGGAAATGGGCGGCAGATACGAACGGCAAGGCGAATACATTTTACCCTGCCTTACCATACCACCCGAAAAGGAACAGCCGATAGACTTATTCGGACGGCGGCACTTGGACTATCTGCGGGAGTACCGCAAAATTACATACACCAATCTTCTCACAAGCGGCAGGCTCAATGCTTACCTTGCCGACATTGACAGACAGGCACAGGAACGCTTTGAACGGCTCATAGAGGGCATGAAACAAGCACAGGGCATAACAGAACAGTTAAAGGCAGAAAACGCCTTAAAATGGACTGGAAGAATGAATAACATAAGGGCTTGTGCGAGGGAGATTGTGGAAAAGGAAATTATTTTTGCAT
>OGWU01001001.1_pt1 | contig 17432 bp, 18 predicted proteins | sample 1576071 | NCBI WGS metagenome assembly OGWU01 (sample SAMEA3541582, study PRJEB24748) | human gut metagenome | biome: human gut; feature: human-associated habitat; material: faeces | place: China | collected 2012
TATTCAGTACGTTTTAATTATTTGTACTGTCTACTTTTGAGAATCGTATCAGTTTCCTGCTTTTATACATGTTATAATTTTTCTACGAAGAGAGGATTTGAAGATGAGTAGTTATATAGATTTACATATGCATACCAAATACAGTGACGATGGCCAATTTGAGCCGACTAAACTGGTTGATATGTGTAAAGAAGCTGGTGTAAAAATCATGGCAATTGCCGATCATAATACAGTTAATGCGATTCCAGAAGCAATAAAACAAGCGCAAAAAAATGGGATGAAGTATATTCCGGCTATTGAAATTGATTGTACGTATAAAGATGTAAATTTACATGTATTGGGGTATGGAATTGATTATCTGGATCCTGTATTCAATCAGATTGGAGAAGATATAGAAGATCAGGAAATAGCCACCAGCCTGAAAAAGATCGAATTGACCAATGCATTAGGCTTTGATGTGACAAAAGATATGTTGGATACTGTTTCTTCTAATGGTGTTTATACAGGAGAAATGTTTGCTGAAGTCTTATTGAAAGATGAACGATATTTAGATCATGAATTGTTAAAGCCATATCGTGAAGGAGAAGATCGAGGATATAATCCGTATGTGAATTTCTATTGGGATTATTATTCACAAGGAAAGCCTTGTTATGTAGAGATTCAATACTTGTCCTTACAAGAAACGATTCAGATCATTAATGAACATGGTGGGATTGCCGTATTAGCCCATCCAGGAAATAATTTAAAAGGCAAGTTTGAACTATTTGATGAAATGGTCAAAGAAGGGATTCAAGGCGTAGAATGTTTTTCCAGTTATCATAGTGAAGAGGTTAACAAGTATTTCTATGAAAAAGCGAAAGAATATAATTTGTTGTATACATGTGGAAGTGATTTTCATGGAAAGACCAAACCTTCTATTTTCTTAGGATACAATGGCTGCAAACATCCTGAAGAAGTAGAAACTTTATTAAAGAAATACGAATTAATTTAAAAAAGAACGCAATCACAATGCGTTCTTTTAATGTGTCAGATCATCTAAGATCTCAGCTTTTCTTGTTCCAATCAATAAAGCCTGTTTATGGTTTTCATATACAGGAATTTCATGCTCACTTAAAAATAAAGCAGCATTGGAAGATAGGGAAAGGTTGGTAATGAAGATAACCATCTCCTGTCCTTTAGAGAAGGCATCTTCCATAAATTGAAGGGCATGGTTGATGGAGTTGAGTGCCTTGGTTTCGGCTGTTTCTAAGATTTCTCTTTGTCTATCAAAAGGTTCTTTGGCAATATTGAAAGCTTCTAAACTTGAAAGTCCTGTTGGGATGTTTACTTTAGATAGTTGATCAAGCAAATATCTTTGATGGTGAAGCTGATCTTTTGTCAAAATATCGGCTCTTTTGTTTTGTTCAAATAAGGCTAGCTTTTGGTTTAATAAATCTTGATAGGAAATGGTATCTATGTTGTTTCGATATTCCTTTAAGAATGCATACCAGGTATCTGTATAGTATTTTTCCAAAGTATATTGATCGAACAATTTGAATAAGCCATCAAGAAGTAGATTGACAACAGAGACTCTTTCATCAAAGTCAGCCATAGCGAGTCTTTGATATGTTTTGGTGTTGACTTTTCCATCTAAGATATCCATGATTCCATAATTATCCTGATATTTTTTATATAACAGATAATAAGCTTCTACATCTTCGGCTACTTCTTCATGATGAAGGTATTGATAGATGGTTTCTTTGTTGATATCCAGATTTAATTTTTCATAGAGCGTAATTAAATGAGAGAGATCTTCCCATCCGCGGGCTGTTACAAATTCCATGCCATCAATGCTGGTTTCGATGCGATAGAACTGGCTTGGTTTTAATTCTAGATAGCTCAGGATCATAGGATGAAGGTGTTTTGAAAGGGCATATTCTTTCCAAATGTGATAGTTTGCTTCTACATTGATATAACGCACACGATCAAGTGTGACCATATCAAATTCACGAACTGACTTATTGTATTCAGGTGGGTTTCCCGCTGCGACGATGATCCATCCTTCAGGTACTTTTTGATTGCCAAAAGTTTTATTTTGAAGGAACTGTAACATAGTTGGAGCAAGTGTTTCAGAAACACAATTTATTTCATCTATGAATAAGATTCCTTCTTTTAATCCAGTTTCTTTTATTTTTTGATAAATACTGGCGATGATTTCGCTCATTGTATATTCTGTAATGGAATAAGATTTTCCTTCAAATTCTTCTTCTTTGATGTAAGGTAGGCCAACAGCACTTTGGCGGGTGTGGTGTGTAATGGTATAAGATACCAAGCCAATTTTACATTCCTTGGCAATCTGTGCCATGATCTGGGTTTTTCCTATACCAGGAGGACCAATTAATAATAATGGTCTTTGATTGATGTTTGTGATTTGGTATTCACCATAAGCATTCTTTGTCAGATATGCTTTTACGGTGTTTTTGATTTCTTCTTTTGCTTGTTGTATATTCATTGTCCTGCTCCTTTAAAATCTAATGGATCTAATCGTAATGTAATGGCCCATGGTGGAATTCTTGTTGGATCATAATCATCTAAAAAGATAAAGGCACTTTTGTAAGATGGGCGCTTTTTTGGATAGATGCCTTTTCCATCTGTAAAATAGATCAACCCGCTTAAATGGTTGATTTTCTTTTCGTCTATTAATTGATCGACATATTGAAAAGCACTTCGAAAGTCAGTGTTTCCACCACCCACCAAAGTAAATTGATTTAGTAATACTTCCATTTCATTTTGACTGTGGATCAAATCTTCTTTGCGAACGGCATCATCGCATTGTAAGATGCGTATATAAGTTTTTCTAAAGAAACTGTCGCTTTCAGATAAGAGCGTGTATGTTTCCTTTAAAAAGTTTTTGACGAGTTCTCCATTTGTAGAATAGCTGGTATCGATCACGATAACAAGCTCACTGATCTTATGTACTTCTTTGGTTTCAGTTTCTTCAATTAATGGCATATTTTTATAAAGATGAAGCCCATATGTATAATAGGTGAGGTCAAATTCATCTGGATTGGCATGAAGTTCTTCTCTAGAAATTGTGAACTTCTTTAAAAAGTCTTTATAGCTTCGCTTTGTCTTTGAGGCTTGGATCTGTCTTGCCATCAATGAAGAACCTTCTTCTTCGTTATCTTTGCCTTTTTTTATTTGATCAAGCATAGTTTGACGAGCAATTTTCTGCCAGGAATCCTGTAAGGAATTATTGGGCATATTAGCTTGACTGTCTTCTTTTTGTGGCCAATAGCGATGATCATCAGTGAAGAATTCATAAACCAATTCATGAATATTATCTTGTTCAAACAACCAGGAATAAATCGCAGGTGCACTGATATATTGAACATCTTTTTCCAGTTTTTCGTATGTTTCTTTACGAATCAAACTTAGGATTCGCTTGGTGCATGGTTTGTTTAAATGGTCGATCGTATATTCTACCGCTATATCACAGGCTAAATTCCAGTGATTTTGTTCTTTATTCTGACGAATCCAAAGATGTGAGAACATGCAGTGAAACAGAGAGTGAAGATAAGCTCGATCGATGTATTTTTGGTTGTTTTTAAACAGGTGGATCATCTTGGAAGCTGAATAGAATAGGTTTCTTCCATCGGTTGCCATTGTTTCAATTTGTTCATCGTTTACTAAAGTAAGTGCGTTTAGAGCAATGGACATATAAGGCATATCAATGAAGAGTTCATTTTGAACAAATTCCAGGATTTGCGTAGCCATTTGAATTTCCCATTCCTGCTGGGTTTGTATATGTTTTTTCATTTAGAAGTCCTCAAAGTCATATTTTTGTTTTTTTGTGAAATACTTTTTCTTCCACGTAATCAAGGTCGTAGTGATTTCTACTTGATTTGTATTCGTAGAAAAAGTGATTAGATCATCCAAAGTGGTTGATTCTAACCATCCTTGCAGCAGCATAAACTCTATTTTATCGAGTTTTTCTTGATTGTCCATTGATTTGAATTTTAAGATATATTCGCAAATGAAAAGTTGATTTTTTATGATGTAATCCTGATAAAAAGATGGATTTTTTTTGAAGCGATGCATCACAAAATGAGCAAGTGTATCTTTGTTTTCCTCTACGCAAAGTTTGGGAAATGTCGCATCATATTCTTCTAAAGAGACAAGACCATCTTTAAAACATTGGCGTAAACGAAAGCCTTCTCCGGATATATTTAAACTGAATATGTGTGCTGGTCCAATTTCGTCATAGATTTCATAATATTCGGGATAAAATAAAGTAGCGTCATTAAAACAAATGTCGATATCCCAGGATATTTGCGTCAAGATTTGTTTAAGCATGGTTGGTTCGTTGATACTTGCGCGGATATAAATTTTGCTAAGTTCATGACAATTGAGAAACATATCCGACCCAATTTGTTTCAGTTTATTGGAAAGATGAATTTCTTTTAGCTTTTTACAGTTATAGAAACAAAAGGAACCAAGTTTTGTGACTGTATCAGGAATATCGATATATTCAATATTCTCTTTATTTAATTCATAGAGGTTTTCGTCTGAATTGCAAATCAATGTATCTTCTAAATGATTGTTTCGTGTAGAGAAACAGTGGTCTGCTAATTCTGAAACGATTCTGCCATCGATCATTTTTGGAATTTGAATATATGGAACGTTGGAATAGATGCGATATAAGGCGATGGTTCCATCGTTTTTTATTTTATAGCGATAAGAGTATTTGTTCATGAGTTTAATTATATCATAAAAAGAAAAAACGCTTTTTAGCGTTTTTTAAGAATTATTGATTTAATGATCTTAAGAGCTCTTCAACCTCTTCTTTTGTACAAAGATTTGGGGAGAAAGCACTGGCACTTCCAGCACATATTCCTTTTAGGAAGGCTTTCTTGTAATCGCCATCTGAGTTTAAGTAACCGGAAATAAATCCTGCAACCATGGAATCTCCAGCTCCTACAGAATTTACAACAGTTCCTTTTGGAGCTGGGCTTTTATGTATGGTCTTTTGTTCATCAATAAAGACAGCTCCCTGGCTAGCCATAGAAATTAATACGTTTTGAGCACCCATTTCCTGTAGTTTTAGTGCGTAAGGAATTACTTCATCCTGCGTGTTTAAAGTGACATTAAATAATTCTCCAAGTTCGTGGTTGTTTGGCTTGATCAAGAATGGTTTATATTTCAAAACGTTCATCATAAGATTTTTTGTTGCATCAACAATGATCTTAATATGTTTGTCTTGTAGATGCTGCATGATTCTTTCATAGATATCATCTGGTAAAGTACTTGGGATGCTTCCAGAGATTACAAGGATATCCTCTTTGGTCAATTTGTCTAGTTTTTCAAATAATTCTTGAATGTTTTCATCTGTTATTTTTGGTCCCATACCATTGATTTCAGTTTCATTATCCGATTTCATTTTTACATTGATACGAGATAGTCCGTTTTTAACTTGAATAAAGTCTGTTTGGCAGCCAAAGTTATTCATGCGGTTTTCAATTTCTTTTCCTGTAAAGCCTGCCATAAAGCCAAGTGCCGTACTATCATGTCCTAAATTGGAAAGCACGATAGAAACGTTGATTCCTTTTCCACCGGGCAAAATATTTTCGTAGTATGTTTTGTTGATTTCACCGGTTTGAAAGTGGTTAACGCGAATAATGTAGTCTAATGATGGATTGAATGTTACTGTGTAGATCATCTTGCTTCCTCCTAAAATAAATGTGTTTTCTTTTTACACTCAAAGGGTATCATTATAATTGTTGAAAGTCAAATACAAATTGTTGAAATAACAGTTGACAAGGGATAAATGTGTGTTAATATAGAGTTGTAATTGTTGAAACAACAGAATAATAGAAAAGGAGATTGTTGAAATGAAAGCAAAAGCAGTAAGATTACATGGTGCAAACGATCTTAGGCTGGATGAATTTGAATTGCCAGAGATCAAAGATGATGAAATTCTTGTAAAAGTTGTATCGGATAGCGTTTGTATGTCAACCTACAAATGTGCTATTCTTGGTACGAAACACAAACGTGTTCATGAAGATGTAGCTGAACATCCAGCTATCATGGGACATGAAATGGCTGGAGACATTGTCAAAGTTGGGGAAAAACACCAGGATAAGTTTAAGCCAGGAATGAAATTTACTTTACAGCCTGCATTGAATTATAAAGGAACAATGTGGTCTCCTGGATATTCTTATGAATTTTTTGGTGGAGATACCACTTATTGCATCATTCCAGCAGAAGTAATGGAATTAGGATGTTTATTGGAATATAAGGGAAAAGCTTATTATGAAGCAAGCTTAGCTGAACCTATGTCATGTAGTATTGGTGCGTTTAATGCCAATTATCATACAAAGATGGGTGTCTATACACATGAAATGGGAATCAAAGAAGGTGGAAAGCTTGCGATCTTAGCAGGTGCTGGTCCAATGGGGTTAGGAGCTTTGACTTATGCTTTGCATCGTGATGTTCGTCCTGGTATGATCGTAGTAACAGATATCAATCAGGAACGCTTAGATCGAGCTGAACATTTATTCCCAATTGAAGAAGCGAAAGCAGATGGTATTGAATTGCATTTTGTCAATACAGGAAACATGGAAGATCCAGCTGCAGAATTGATCAAGATTACAGGCGGAACTGGTTTTGATGATGTATTCTGTTATGCTCCTGTAGCACAGGTTGTCGAATTATCAAGTGCTGTTCTTGGTAGAGATGGATGTTTGAATTTCTTTGCGGGACCAACTGACAACAAATTTAGTGCTAAGATGAATTTCTATGATGTTCATTATAACTCAACTCATGTTATGGGAACGACTGGTGGAAATACGGATGATATGATCGAATCTTTACGTTTAACAGCTGAAAACCGCATTAACCCAGCCGTTATGGTTACGCATATTGGCGGTTTGGATGCAGCTTGCCAGACGACTCTAAATCTGCCAAAGATCCCAGGGGGAAAGAAATTGATCTACACCCATTTAGAAATGCCTTTGATCGCATTGACGGATCTAAGAAGTCGTGCTGATGAAGATGGTCGTTATGGTGAACTTGCAGATATCGTAGATGCTCATAAAGGTTTATGGTGTCCAGAAGCTGAAGAGTATTTATTGAAAAATTTTATTAAAGAATAGTCGAATCAGCCTTGGCTTTGGCCTGGACTGATTCAGGCTGAAGTGGAGGAATGAGGAAGTATGGAACAAAGACGAAATGATATCGTATCTTTTGTCAACGAGAATGGCAGTGTGACTTTTGCCCAGATCAAAGAGCGATTTGCAGGCGTATCTGAGATGACTTTGCGTACAGATCTAAAGGTTCTAGATCAACAAAACCGAATCATTCGAATTCACGGTGGAGCAAAATCATTGGATCAAGTTACGAAAAATGATGATTTCTTAAAACAGCGCTATATACGAAACACCGAGGAAAAAAAGATCATTGCGCAAAAGGCACTGGATTTGGTAAAGCCGGGACATACAATATTTATTGATTCTGGAAGCACGACAACAATGTTGAGCCATATTTTAAAAGATCAACCGAATACATTTGTCACGAGTGGATTAACTTGTGCTATTGAGATGGCAAAATTGAAAAGTGCGAAAGTATCGTTGACAGGAGGAAACCTGAATAATCGTTCTTTAAGTGTAAATGGTTTTGAAGGATTGCGTTTGATTGAACGAGTGAATTTTGATGAAGCTTTTATTGGGGTAACTAATTTTAGCTTTAAAACAGGATTCACCTGTGAATCAGAAAGCGATGCCGAATTAAAAAAAGCGGCTATACAAAAAGCCAACAAAGTTATAATATTAATGGATTCTTCAAAATATGAAAGAAAAGGTACATATACGATCTGTAATCTAGATGACGTTGCGGCAATCGTTTCGGATGATAAACTTCCTCAAGAATTTATAAAGAAATGTGAAGAATTGGGGATCATAGTCTATTAGTCATAATTTTCTATTTTCCTCTAAATTCTAGAGAGGAAATAATAATAATGAAAACTGCACTTCAGAAATTTGGTAAATTCCTTTCTGCGATGGTCATGCCTAATATTGGAGCTTTCATCGCATGGGGATTTATAACAGCTATATTTATTGCGGATGGCTGGTGGCCAAATGAACAATTGGCTTCCATTCAGCCTTATATGTTGACTTATTTATTACCTATCTTGATTGCGGCAACAGGTGGTAGAATGATTGCCAAAGATCGTGGTATGGTCATGGGTGCTATCGCAATTGTTGGATGTATTGCTGGTGTTGGTGGAACGGAAGGTCAGCCTATGTTGATGGCTGCAATGATCATGGGACCGTTTGCCGGATGGGTTATTAAAAAATTTGATCAGATGATGGAAGGTCATATGCCTGCAGGTTTTGAGATGTTGATCAATAACTTCTCTGTTGGTATCTTGGGCATGATCCTTGCGATTATTGGATATTATTTCATCGGCCCTGTTATGACAGGTATCTTGTCTGTATTATCTGCTGGTGTTGCATTATTAATTAATAATAGTTTATTGCCTTTGGTTGCGATTTTTGTCGAGCCGGCAAAAGTATTATTCTTAAACAATGCGATCAATCATGGAATCTTTACACCAATTGGGGTGGAACAAGCTGTTGAAGCAGGAAAATCAATTATGTATATGTTGGAATCCAATCCAGGGCCAGGACTAGGAGTCTTGTTGGCTTATTGGCTGTTCTCAGCTGATAAAACAACAAAAGATTCAGCACCGGGCGCCATTATCATTCATTTTTTGGGTGGTATCCATGAAATCTACTTCCCATATATCTTGATGAATCCAGTTGTGATCATAGCGCCTATTTTAGGAAATATTTGTGCGATTACTTTCTATACACTATTTAACTGTGGTTTAAAAGGGCCTGCAAGTCCAGGTTCAATCATTGCCTATCTTTCTATGGCGCCAAAAGGTGAGACCTTGATGGTCTTGTTGGGTGTTTTGATTGCGGCAGGTGTATCGTTCTTAGTTGCCAGTCCAATCATTAAACTATCCAACGCTAAGGGAACAAGTCTTGAAGCAGCCAAAGATCAGATGCAGACAATGAAAGCTCAGTCAAAGGGACAAAAGAGCATTCTTACAGCTAAGAAAATCGTCTTTGCGTGTGATGCAGGTATGGGTTCCAGCGCAATGGGAGCTACGAAATTTAGAAATCGTTTAAAAGCAGTTAGACCAGATATCGTTGTTACTAATACATCTGTCGATAATATCCCTAGTGATTGCGATATAGCAGTTGTTCAAACTGTGTTGGCTGACCGTGCAAGAGAATGTGCACCAAATGCAGTGTTGATCACTATAGGAAACTTCTTAGCGGATCCGGCCTTGGATGATCTGTTCTTCCAGTTATCAACAGGAGATCCATTGATGACAGAAGCAGTTAATGAAGAAACAGAAACACAAACAAGCATTGATCCAAATATTCTTGTTCCAGAAGGAATTATATTGAATCAAAAGTCTGTGACCAAAGAAGAAGCTATAACGGCGGCTGGTCAATTATTAACAGATCTAGGTTATGTAGATAAAGAGTATATTCCATTGATGTTAGAACGAGAAAAGATTGTTACGACATATATTGGTATGGGTCTAGCGATTCCCCATGGAACTACACATGATGAAGGCATTATTCATAAAACAGGTATTGTATTGATCCAATATCCAGAAGGTATTGATTTTGGTGATGAAAAAGCTCAGCTTGTGATCGGAATTGCCGGTAAAGGTGGAGAACATATGGAAATCTTATCTAAGATTTGTACTGCACTAGAAGATGAAACAATCTTAGAAAAGATGAAAACAACAGATGATAAAGAATGGATCATGAAACAATTATCATAAAAAAAAGGACTGTTATCGCAAACTAGATAACAGTCTTTTCTATTGATGATAAGAAGTTATATCACTGTATGTCCTAATCTATGGAACAACTCTTTTGTCTCTTGTACATCCTTTGATATTGTTTCGTAATCTTTTAAGGCAATAATTAAAAATATAGTGTCAATTATCATAGATTGAAGAACAATGGATGTTTGGCTGGCTAAACGTAAATTGTTTTCAATAACAGACGTATATAATGTGATGTCTGCTTTTTCAGAGGTTTTAGAATTACCATATTGAGTAATTATAATAATTTTTGCATTTCGGCTATGTGCTATGTCAATTAATTCATAGTTTTCTTTAGATGATCCTAATGTTGTAAAACATATAAAGAGATCATCTTTTTTTAAGTTAGTACAAGCCTCTAAGCGTAAATGAATATCTTCGTAAAATACAGTTTGGATATTTAATCGCATCATTTTAATTTGAAACTCTTTGATTAAAACAGTACTGGCTCCCATACCGCTTAAAAAAATTTGATGTTTTTTTTGAGACGCCAAATATATGTAGTTGGCAGCAGTCTCAAGATCATTGCCGTCTATAGTGTTTACTGTACTCTTTAAGCTTGCAATTGTGAATGCAGTTAATTTTTCATAAATTTCTTGTGCACTGTCGTTGATATCAACACGAACAGGTGTGTTTTCCAATTGTTTAGAAACAAGGTTTGCAGATAATTGTAGTTTAAACTCTCTGTAACCATTAAAACCTAGTTTTCGTGTGAAACGAATTAAAGTAGGCTCACTGACTTGACAGGCTGTGGATAAAGATTGAGTAGACATATCTGCCACTTTTTTAGGATTGTTAAGGATGTATTCTCCAACTTTTTTTTCCGATTTAGACAAAAATGGCATTGAAGATTCAATTCGTAAGAGCAGGTCGCTATTTTTCATATTAACCTAATATTCCTTTCTACTATGCTTTATAGCATAGATAATTCAATGGTTAGTAAATATAACGAAAAGAAAATAATATTGAGTTTTCTAAGTAGTACTTCTGACATATTGGGTATTTTTACACCGCATATCATCATATTTATTCTATCAGATAATTAGCAATCAAATGAAAAAATATTTAACAAAAAGTTATTGATTGTTCAAGTTCAGGGTAAAAATATATAAATTGCGTAATAATTTAATCGATAAAGGATATCTTAAAAAAGATGTTAGCAAGATAAATTAATTTCTTAAAGCTATTTTAATAAAAACACAACTGATAACTATAAAGCTCCTTCATTTTAAAAACTTCTTAATTCATACCAAAATATATGTAAACGCTTAATTATTTTTGAAATTATATGAATATTTAAAAAATCTAAATAATTGTAGTAAAACTAGATTTTTTAAATTTATTCTTGTAGTAACGCTACTATTATGTTATAGTCAATGTAGAAAAACTACAAAGAAAGGCGGAATTATAATGGAAAAACTAAAAGTAGCAGTAGTAGGTGCTGGAATTTACGGGCAGAATCATTTAAATGCATTTACATGGAATCCAAATGCAGATCTTGTAGCTGTTTGTGATTTAAACCCAGCAATCACAGAAAAAGTAGCTAAGGAGTACAATGTACAAACATTTAACGACATCGAAGATATGTTGAATTCAGTGGATATTGATGTTGTTGCAGTAGCTACACCGGATCCATATCACAAAGATCCAACATTGGCAGCAATTAGACATGGAAAACATGTGTTGGTTGAAAAACCTTTGGCAACTAATTCAGAAGATGCTTATGAAATTATTGAAGCAGCAAATAAAGCTGGCGTTCGTGTAATGGTTGACTATCATAAACGTTGGGACCCTGCTTCTATCGCAGTTAAAAACAAATTGAATGAAGAACTTTGTGGAAAACCAGTTCGTGGTTATATGCGAATGGATAACATTTATGATGTAGCATTAAATTGGTTGAGTTGGTCAAGCAAATCAAGTCCTGTACATTTTGTAGGAACTCATTGTTACGATTTGATTCGTTGGTATATGGGATGTGAAGTAACTCAGGTGTATGCTGTTGGTCATAAAGGAATACTTCAGTCTAAAGGTGTAGATACTTATGATACAATCACAGCTATCTTAGAGTTTGAAAATGGATGTACTTGGACTGTAGAAAATGCATGGATCTTACCAGACGGTTTTGCAAAAGCAGACGATGGATGCACAGAAATCTTGTGTGAAAATACTATGATTCGTGTTGATTCTCAAAAACGTGGTGTTGAATTCTTTGATTCTAATAAACTATCTACACCAAATGTATGCTTTATTCAAAACTATAAAGGACGTTATCAGGGATTTGGAATTGATCCAATCAATGATTTCGTAAATTGCATTCAAAATGATATTCCATTCATTGCTGATATGTATGATGGGTTAGAAGCTGAATTAATTGCTGAGGCTGTTCATAAGAGTGCAGATACTCATCAAGTTGTTAAGATTGAACGCAAAATTAAGCGTTAATCTATAAAAAAGATTGGAGGTGAAAATATGGCAAATGTAAAGATGGTTCGAATTGATTACCGAATGGTTCATGGACAAATCGTGGCAAAATGGATTAAGTTTCGACCAGTTGATCGACTAATTTTGGCAGATGATCTATTAATTAATGATGATTTCATGGCAGATATCTATCGTATGGCAGTACCAGATAGACCTGTGGATATCGTTAAAATAGAAGATGTTCAAAAAGCGTTGGATGCTACATCTGATACAGTTATGTTGATTTTCAGAGATGTAGAAGGGGCTTATAAAGCTGTTAAATCTGGTGTGAAATTACCAGAACTAAATGTCGGAGCAGTGCAGAATAATAAAGAACGAAAATCTGTTTTGCAAGGTGTATCATTATCAAGCGATGAATACAATAAATTAGTAGAAATTGAAAATTCTGGTGTTAATGTTTATTTACAACCAATCCCAGAGAATGATCCAGTTGGTTTGAAATCAGTTGAAAAAAAGTTTAAGTAAATAATAAGAAAAGGAGAGAAACATGGAAGGTACACAATTATTAATCATGGCTATTGCCATGGGTTTGATGTATTGGATTGCTAGAGGTATGATTGGTGGATATTTCGCTTTCTTCTTCATTGCAAGTCCAATAGCTGTTGGTGTAGTAGCTGGTTTAATTTATGGTGATTTAACAAATGGTTTGATTTTAGGTGGAGGTATTGCTGCAGCGTTTGCAGGTATTATTGCACCTGGTGGAAATTTACCGACGGACTCGGCTCTTGCGGCTACGACGGTTATTCCTATTGCGTTATCGACTGGTCTATCTGTAGAACAAGCCATTGCGTTCGCTGTTCCAATGGGGCTAGTAGGTTCTTTCGTTACAAACTTACGTAAAATGATTAACGTTATTTTTGTTCATAGAGCAGATGAATGTGCTGCAAAAGGTGATTTGAAAGGTATTCGTAATTGTGCGGTAGTTTTCCCTCCAATCGTGGAATTACCATTATTATTCTTGCCTGTATTCTTGGTAGTAATGTTTGGACAGGATGCAATGTTAGCATTTATGAATAATGTTCCAGATTGGGTAATGCATGGTATGGAAGTTGCCGGTGGAGTTATGCCAGCAATTGGTTTTGCTTTAATCATGAATATGATTGGAAAACCTCGTTTAATTCCGTATACAATTATTGGATTTATTATGGTAAAAGCATTGGCTTTAAACAACTTAACAGCAGGTTTATTGCTAGGTTGTATTGCATTCCTAGTTGTATTTGCTAAACAAGAAAGAAGTAAGGAAGGAGCGTAAATAATATGGATGAAAAGAAAAATGTTTCATTATCAAAACGTGATGTAAATAAAGTAATTGCGCGTTGGTATATTACAACTGAGATGTCATTGAACTTTGAGCGTATGCAGTCCATTGCGTTTACATATGCTCTGATTCCTGCATTAAAAAAACTATATCCTAATAAAGAAGATATGATTCCTGTATTACAGCGTCACATGGAATTGTTCAATACAAACGCTACAGCAGGTGGTCTGATTTTAGGTACTACATTGGCTATGGAAGAAGAAATTGCAAATGATCCAGATTCAATGCCAGGACAAGCAGTTGTTGCTGTAAAAACAGGTCTTATGGGTCCAGTAGCAGCATTTGGTGATTCATTTAGTGCTGGAACATTGACTACATTAGTAATCTTGGCTTCTTGTTCTTTAGCACAACAGGGTTCCATCGCAGGTTTCTTCTTGTTATTGTTAGGAACATTAATTACATTATTTGAATTAATTTTTACAGCAAAACTAACATATACTAAAGGACGTTCAGCAATTAAAGACATTATGTCTAGTAAGCTAATGAACGATGTAATTGAAGGCGCTAATATCTTAGGTATGGGTATGATGGGGGCACTTTCTGCTTCAATGGTAACTTTGAACATTGCATTACAGGCAAACTTTGGTGAGTCAGTATTAAGTGTGCAAGATAAAATTGATGCAATCATGCCAGGTATCCTATCTCTAGGAGTATTAATGATCTATTACTATTTAATTAGCAAAAAACATGTCAGTGTTGCAAAATTAGTTATTGCAACGTTAGTATTTGGTGTAGTAACAGCTGCAATTGGATTATTTTAAAAATACTAAATGGGCATCTTCGGATGCCCATGATTTATACAGGAGGTTAAAATGAAAGGTATTGTTTTAGCAAGTCACGGTAAATTAGCAGAGGGACTTTTAGATACTTTAAAAATTTTTGCTGGAGAACCAGAAAATATAGAAGCAATTTGTCTAATGCCTGGCGATGATATGGCTGAATTCTTAACAAAAATGAAAAGTAGTATTGAAAATGTAGATACTGGAGAAGGTGTTGTCGTATTCTGTGATCTATTGTTTGGAACTCCTTGTAATTGTAGCGGTGCTATCTTTAAACAAGAAGGTGCTATTGACAATATTCAGGTTATCACAGGAATGAATTTGCCTATGGTACTTGAGTATATAGGTTCTAGAAGTAATGGAATGAGTGCTTCAGATATTATTTCAACTGGACAAAACGGAATTGTCGATTTCAATAAGTTATTTCAGGAAAGACAATCATAATGAAAGAAGAAACTATTCGAGATATTTTGCACAAATATAATTACAATTACAATTCTCATGCAACAATATTTGCAACAATTAAACCAAATGTGGCTGCTGTTGAAAATGGTTTAGGTAATCTTCTTTATGCAAATAAAAGTCATATTTTACATCTAAATTCACAAGGAATTGTAGTATTACCTTTGAATGAGATGTCAGGATCTGTTGAAGAAGAGTTGATTACGCTTATTCCAGAAAAAGATATCTTAGAAAAAGAATTACTGATTAGGCCCATGTCTTTTCGCTTAATAATTAAAACAAAAAAAGGTGATATAAATTATCATGTTCGAAGAGGTGCTGTTGGATGTCCTTGGCATAAAGAAAACTTATCATTTTTATTACTAAATACAACGAAGAGGAGCGAGAGCGATGAAGTTTAAAGCTGTAATATTTGACATGGATGGACTATTGTTCGATACAGAAAAAGTATTTAATAAGGCTTGGCAAACTTTAGCTGATTCTCGAGGACTAATTTTAGATCTTAGGATGCTAGATCAACTTAGAGGAACCAGTGGGAAACAGATGCTTAAGATTATCAACAATTATTGGCCAGAAGAAGATGAGAAGATTTTGATGGAAGAAGTGTTTAAAGTTGCAGAAGTATTATTAAAGGAATATGTTCCAATTAAACCAGGCGCAGTAGAATTATTAAATTTTTTACAAAAACGTTCTGTTCCTATGGCGATTGCAACTAGCTCACCACGTTACTTAGTGGAGAGAAATTTACAAGTTACAGGTTTTGACAAATTTTTTGAGGCCATTGTATGCAGAGAAGACATTCACAATGGGAAGCCAGATCCAGAGATTTTTCTAAAAGCAGCTGAAAAACTTAAAAAGAATGCTCAAGAGTGTATTGTTTTAGAGGATGCGGTTCATGGTGTAAAAGCAGGATTAAATGCACATTGTAAAACATTCATGATTCCAGATTTGATTCAACCAGATGAAGAAATACTAAATTCTGATGTTTTAATTTTAAAAGATTTGAATCAAGTAATTGATGTACTTATAAAAAATGATTGGATTTGATTTTTAGGGAGGAAATTATGATTAATGCAGAGATTTGTTGCGGAAGTTATGAAGATGCTTTAGCAAGTTACAAAGGTGGAGCAAAGAGAATTGAATTAAATAGTGCTCTATATATGGGTGGATTGACACCATCTTTGGCTTCATTGCAATATACAAAAGCAAATACAGATCTTAAAGTGATTTGTATGATTCGTCCAAGAGGAGCAGGCTTTTGTTACAATGAGATTGAAAAAGAGATAATGTTAGCCGATGCTAAGATTTTGATGGATAATAAAAGTGATGGTATTTCTTTCGGGTTCTTAAATGAAAACAGCGAAATCGATGTAGAGGCAACCAAGAAAATGGTGGATTTAGTACATTCATACAATGGAGAAGCAGTATTTCATAGAGCTTTTGATTTGACAAAAGATCCATACTCATCCATTGAGACACTGATCGATTTAGGAGTAGATCGTATTTTAACTGCGGGTCAGCAAACAAAAGTTGAACTTGGTATAGATTTAATTAAAGAGCTCCAAGAAAAATATGGAGACAAAATTCAAATCTTACCAGGTAGTGGAATAACTTCTGAAAATGTGGAAGATATCGTCAAAAAAACTGGTGTAAAACAAGTGCATAGCTCTTGTAAAGGGTATGGTACAGATCCAACAACATATGCAGAAAAATTAGATTTTGCATATACTTCAGACAAAGATTCTCAATTTGAGATCGTTTTAGAAGAACGTGTTAAAACTTTTGTAAATAAAACTAATAATCTTTAATATTTTTCGAAAAGTATTATCAAAACTAAAAGGACTGTTATCGCAAACTAGATAACAGTCTTTTCAAATGTTTTGACAAGATTTATATATGCTTCTTCAATTTCTTTACATTCATGAACATCTAAATCAGGGGATGAATAAAATTGAGGTAAGGGTAGATTTTCATCGCCGGGCATTAAATATTTTAGCTCAATTTGTAACATGGCATCATCGATATCTTTCCATTGTTTAACTTCTGCTTCGTTTAAATCATCTACATGATATTTTTGTAAGATCACATTCATGATCATGGATTCAATTTCTAAATAATTGGTCAAGTGTACTTTAACAGGACGAATGATATCCGAAATATAGGCTTCACTGGCATCGTGTAGTAAAGCGGCCAGAATAACTCGATTAGAGTAATTTCTAGCTTTAGCCTCTTTTGCACAATTTATGCAGTGTTGTCCTACTGAATAAAATTGTTTTAAATGTCCACCGCCTCGACACAATAAAGAAAGAGCATGTGCTATGTCAACGATATCAACATCTTCTACAGTTATTTTCATAGGATCAAATTGTCTTTTTGTATATGTATTCATTTCTGGCATATTTATATTGTAAGAGATGTTGTGGTAAATGAAAATAGTAAAATATTTCATATGCAATTGCTAGTGGAATTAATTATAATTAAAGTGAAAAAAGAAATTGGTGAT
>OGWU01001008.1_pt1 | contig 17368 bp, 17 predicted proteins | sample 1576071 | NCBI WGS metagenome assembly OGWU01 (sample SAMEA3541582, study PRJEB24748) | human gut metagenome | biome: human gut; feature: human-associated habitat; material: faeces | place: China | collected 2012
GGGATGCTGGGAGGTTTCCGGCGGAGCTGCACAGGCAGGTGAAGAGTCCCTCGAGGCAGTACTTCGTGAAGTAAAAGAAGAGACCGGGCTTGATGCACGGGATGCCGACGGCGGTTATTTGTTTACTTATAAGCGTGAAAATCCGGGCGAAGGTGACAACTATTTTGTCGATGTATACCGCTTTATTATGGATGTTAAAGATGAAGATCTGCATCTGCAGGAAGCAGAGACAGATGGCTATATGTTTGCAACTCTGGATGAGATCAAAGCCTTTGCCGCAGAGGATAAATTCCTTCATTATGACAGCATCAAACAGGCGTTTGAATTCTGATAAAGCTATCGTATCAAACACGGCAAAACGCGATAAAAGCAAGTACAATCTAGTCGATATCTTTTAATACAAAACTATTTTTGTGATAGTCCAGAAGCCCTTCTTTTTTCATTTTACCGAGTTCCTTTGACAGAGCGCTGCGATCCAGACTGAGGTAATCTGCAAGCTGCTGGCGGTTCAGCGGAATGTCGATGTAACGGCTTTTCTGCAGTCCTGCCTGATAGGAAAGATAGGAGAGCAGACGGTCGCGGATCTTCTTGGAAGAGGTGTGCAGGATGCGGCGTGAGAGCAGCAGGTTTTTTCGTGCGCTGATTATCGTCATATTGTGGATCAGATGCGAATATTCACCTTTTCCGGAGGCGGAAAGCCTGAAAAGCTCCGGTACATTCAGAAAGAGGATTTCTGCTTCTTCCATTGCGATGACATCGACCATCATCGGTTCACCGGGAACACAGGCGTAAGCTTCTGCAAATACTTCCCCGGCGCGTGCAAGACTTATGATATTTTTGTTGCCCCACAGGTCATTGTTTTCAATCTGGACAGTACCGTATAATACGATTCCTACATCAGTGACAGGAGTTCCGGCAAGATAAACCGGGGCTCCTTTTTTATATTTTTTTGTAAAAGTTTTCAGTCCGTACAGAAGGTTTTCCGTCGCGGAGGGGGAGCACCCCTGAAACAGTGCTGTGCGGGAAATCAGTTCATAATCCATAAAAATTCTCCGTTTTTGCTTATTTTGTGGTTATAACCACGGATTTTTCCTTGTTAGTTTAGTATTCTTTGGGTGTAAGGTCAAGGCACAAAAAGAAAAAGAGTAAGAAGAAACCAAAAAATAACAAAAACAGGAGGATATTTTATGATCAGAAGAATTATTCACATAGACGAAGAAAAATGCAACGGGTGTGGTGCGTGTGCGGCTGCCTGCCACGAGAGCGCAATCGGAATGGTTGACGGCAAAGCGAAGCTTCTGCGTGACGATTATTGCGACGGACTTGGTGACTGTCTGCCAGCCTGTCCGACCGGTGCGATCACATTCGTAGAGAGAGAAGCAGCAGCTTATGATGAAGAGGCTGTACTTGCAAATCAGCGAAAAAAAGCAGAAGAGAATAAATCAGCACATCATATGAGCGGTGGATGTCCGGGAAGCCGTATGCGTCAGATGAAACGTGAGACAACAGCTCCGACTGAAAATAAAATGGAGTCTCAGCTTCAGCAGTGGCCGGTACAGATCAAGCTTGTGCCGACACAGGCTCCGTATTTTGAAGGGGCAAAATTGCTTATCGCGGCGGACTGTACTGCCTATGCCTATGCAAATTTTCATCAGGATTTTATCAGAGGAAAGGTTGTTTTAGTTGGCTGTCCGAAGCTTGACAGCGTGGATTACAGTGAAAAACTGGAGGAGATCATCCGAAGCAACAACATCAGCATCGTGACGGTTGTACGTATGGAAGTTCCGTGTTGTGGTGGACTGGAAATGGCAGCAAAAAAAGCTCTCCAGAACAGCGGAAAATTCATTCCGTGGCAGGTTGTTACAATCTCCGTTGACGGAAAAATTCTGGACTGAAACAACAATAACAAACAACGTTACCTGCTAAAATAATAAGCAATAAGCATTGCCAATTTTGACAGAATCCCTTATAATGTGACATAGGAAATGACATTTTTTATGGAGGGATTCCGATGGGAAAGACCGTGACGATCTGTTTTACCAATAACAAAGGCGGCAGTGGTAAATCTACTACCTGTTCGAACCTCGGTGCGGCGATGGCGCGTGCCGGAAAAAAAGTACTTCTGGTGGATGGAGATATGCAGTTGAATCTGTCGCTGGCATTCTTTCCGGAGGATTGGGTACTTGAACATGCACAGGGAGAAAATAATCTCTATTATGCAATTGGGAAACAGGCGGATCTGACAGATTATATCGTGCATACACCGTACGAAAATCTGGATCTGGTTCCATCTTCCACACTGATGAGTTCAATCGAATATGAGCTTTTTACAAAGTGGCAGAGAGAATTTATCCTGCGAAAATGCCTGCAGAAGATCAAAGATTCCGAAGTTTATGACTACATCCTGATCGATGCACCGCCGACACTTGGCGGCTGGGTAATGAATATCCTGTGTGCATCTGACAAGGTGATCATTCCTGTGGAAGCAAGCCCGTGGGGAATGTTTGGTCTGGCAAATATGTTTGAGTTTCTGAATGAAGTAAAGCAGATTTCGCCGGATCTTGAGGTTGCCGGAATTGCAGTGACCAAGGTGGATACCCGCAAGAATTACTTCAAACAGACAATGGAAACATTGCATCAGCTGGAGAGTATTTATGTATTTGAGCATGTGATCCGTGTAGACAGTTCTGTGGAATGGTCTCAGGATAACAGCATCCCGGTTGTAGAATACAGGAAATCCAGCAGAAGTGCAAAAGAATATACAGAGTTGGCAGAGGAGGTAATGAATCGTGTCAGTAGGTAAAGACAGCATCCTGCGTGCAGCAAACGCAGATGCCAAAAAAACAGAAGTAAAGCCGAAGCAGCTCCGGCGGCTAAGAAGGCTCCGACAAAGAAAACAGCGGCAAAGAAGACAACTGCAGCCAGAAAAACAACAAGAAAGGCTCCGGCAAAGAAAGCAGTGAAGACATCCGTTCTCACACCACAGAATTCCGAAGAGCTGGAGAAAGCATTTGTGAAGGGCGAGCAGCCGGAAACAGTGAACGGTCCGGTTCATATCAAAGACGAACTTCCGATTTATCTTCTGTAATCAGAAGTACCTTTTTATCGGAATTTGCTGGATGGATATTCTGAATAAGTACAAACAAAAATCTGGTCATACAGGAAATCTTTTGTGATTCCTGCAGACCAGATTTTTTGTGCAGTTTTCTTTTTATAATAACTGGCTTATTCAGCAGAAACAGCTGCATCCTGTACTCGTTCATTTTCTCTGAAGATATGTCTGAAGATAAAACGAACGATTGGTCCGGCATAGATGAGCTGCCAGAAAAATGCCGCCGGGAAATTCATAGCTGTCGTCTGAATCCATACAGCGATGAACTGACTTCCTGCATTCTTAAACAGGATTGTGGCAGCAAGGCTCATCAGTGGGCACATAAATGCCACAGATGGTACAGAAATAGCAAGAATCTTACTGAATGGATGACAATTTCTGAAATCTACCATACGTGCTGCACACATAAATGCAAGTTTAGATACGATGAAAAAGTCAAGAATGAAAGCAATCGGTCCCATGATGATAAGTTCATGGAATGCAGAAAGGAATACTTCGTTTGACATTCCGCCGATGTTCAGTGAGATGTTGTAGCAGATCATGGCATAAACCATGAAAAATACCATGATAATAGTAAAAATAACTTCCTGGAATTTGTTTTTTGGCATAAAAAATCCTCCTTTAAAATGATTAAATAATAATGTAAACCTTAGAGCATGTGTTGTTCGTTAATCATTCAGGAGAATGTGCGTTTCCAATATATGACAGGATTTTTGTCATAAACCATATTCGATTTTTAACCAAATTATATTTGGTTTTAGGTAAGCAATAAAGTGACCGGCATATACTGCCTGACATCGGCGATTATATTATCATAACAGCGAAAGAGTTGTCAATACGTAAAATTTACACGATTTCTTTAAATATTCTGATAATACTAAAGGGTGTAAATGAGAAAAAACAGACAATAACCCCTCTTGACTGCGTAAGTTAGATTTGGTAAACTTACAACTAGTTAGCAGGTTCTAACTATTGCGTGAATAATTGCGACGGGCCGTATCCCCTGACAATAACGGCTCGGGCAGTGTTTGCGGACAGGGCGAAAAGGCCGGACAGGAGGATAAATATCAAATGGAATATTTGGAGATCGAGAAAGTTATTGGAAGAGAGATCATTGATTCAAGAGGAAATCCGACCGTAGAGGCGGAAGTTTATCTGGCAGATGGAACTATCGGAAGAGGAGCAGCACCGAGCGGAGCATCCACAGGAGAATTCGAAGCACTTGAGCTGAGAGATCAGGATAAGAGCCGCTTCGGAGGAAAAGGTGTTTCCAAAGCTGTTGAAAATATCAATACAGTTATCAACGATGCGCTGACAGGAATGGATGCATCTGATATTTATGCTGTGGACGCTGCCATGATTAAGGCAGATGGAACAAAAGATAAATCCAAACTTGGCGCAAATGCCATTCTTGCTGTATCTATTGCATGTGCACGTGCAGCAGCAATATCCCTTGACATTCCGCTTTACAGATTCCTTGGTGGCGTGAACGGAAACAGACTTCCTGTTCCGATGATGAACATCTTAAACGGCGGTGCACATGCTGCAAACACTGTAGATGTTCAGGAGTTCATGATCATGCCTGCGGGAGCACCAAGTTTCAAGGAAGGACTTCGCTGGTGTACAGAAGTTTTCCATGCACTTGCAGCACTTCTCAAAGAGAAAGGTCTTGCAACAAGCGTTGGAGATGAAGGTGGTTTTGCGCCGGATCTTGGAAGTGATGAGGAAGCCATCGAGTACATTCTTGAGGCAGTAAAGAAAGCAGGATATGAGCCGGGAAAAGATTTCGTTCTTGCAATGGATGCTGCATCCAGTGAGTGGAAGGGAAGCCAGAAGGGCGAGTATGTTCTTCCGAAATGCGGAAAGAAATTTACATCAGCCCAGCTTGTTGAGCACTGGAAGAACCTGATTGAGAAATACCCGATCTATTCCATTGAGGATGGTCTTGATGAGGAAGACTGGGAAGGATGGCAGATCATGACAAAAGAGCTCGGCGGAAAAGTACAGCTTGTAGGAGATGACCTGTTCGTTACGAATACAGAGCGCCTTGAAAAAGGTATCAGCCTTGGCTGCGGAAACTCCATTCTGATCAAGTTAAACCAGATCGGTTCCGTTTCCGAAACTTTAGAGGCAATCAAGATGGCACACAAAGCCGGATACACAGCCATTTCTTCTCACCGTTCCGGAGAGACAGAAGATACAACAATCGCAGATCTGGCTGTCGCATTAAATACCTGTCAGATCAAGACCGGTGCACCGAGCAGAACAGAGCGTGTGGCAAAATACAACCAGTTGCTCCGTATTGAGGAAGAGCTGGGTGCAGCAGCCGTATATCCCGGCATGGGCGCATTCAACGTTCAGAATTAATCAGCTTTTATCCAAAACTATTTTGGTTTCTCTTTTTCTCTTCAGGGACTGTTCGAAAGGACAGTCCCGTTTGCGTTTTCATTTTTCTTTTTTTAAAACCTTGCAACATTTTTCCTCTCCCCTCTGTATCTAAGATAGAACGGTAAGGAAAAGGACGTAAGATCCTGGGGACCGCCGAAGGAAGCCGCGGAAGAAAAAATACATTATTTCATATTGACTTTTCCGGAATCTATGTGATAAAATCTCACCGTTGCAAAAATAGTAAAACAGCATAAAGACTTTAGGTAAGAATTGGAAACGACACATGTGCGCACTGCTCACTGATTAACGAACAACACACATGTGTCTTTTTGCGCTCATTTTTAGAAAAGGAGGGCATCCAATTATGCCGAAAACAAAATTACAGAACATTATTTTCACCCTGATCATGGCGTTCGTTATGGTGTACGCCATGGTCTGTTACAACATCGCACTGGACAAGGGAGAAATGACCAACGAGATCTTCCTGTTAGCGTTCCACGAGATCCCCATTATGTGGCCTGTATTCTGGAGTATTTTGTTGTAGAAAAGCTGTCCCGGAAGCTGGCATTCCGTATGGTATCCCCGGAGGATAAGCCCATTCTTATCACGCTGGCGATCTCATCCATGATCGTATGTCTGATGTGCCCGGTGATGAGCTTTATCGCCACCTGTCTCTTTATGCATCCCGGCAATCAGATCATCGCCCTGTGGCTGCAGAAGACCGTCCAGAACTTCCCCATGGCGCTGTGCTGGCAGATCTTTTTCGCCGGTCCCGGAGTGCGGAATGCCTTTGGGTTTGTTGTCGGGAAAAATGGCAAAAAACAAGAAAAATGAGAAACAGTGTAAAGAATAAAACCGATTATTAAGACTTGACTTTTTTTTACACAGGGTCTATACTGTGTATAGTTTAAAGATGATTGCTAGAGTAAGAGTGGACGCGCGCCACTCTTTCTTGTTGTTGTGACGACAGTTCATATCAGTAAAGGAGGGCATACATGTCCAAACGAGAGGACTACGAAAGCAGAACCGAAGAACTGCTTGCGCCCATCGCAGAAGTAAACCAGGTGGAGATCTACGATGTGGAGTATGTGAAGGAAGGCAGTGACTACTATCTGAGAGCCTACATCGACAAGCCGGAGGGTGTGAATATTCTGGATTGTGAAAATGTCAGCAGAGCATTATCCGAAGCTCTCGACAAAGCGGATTTCATTCCGGATGCATACATTCTGGAGGTCAGCAGCCCGGGACTGGGCAGAACTCTGAAAAAGGATAAGCATTTACAGAAGAGCATCGGCGAAGAGGTGGAGATCAAACTGTTTAAACCCATCGACAAATGCAAGGAATTTTCCGGCATTCTGGAAAGCTTTGATGCAGATACGGTTACGATCACAGAAGAGGGAACCACGAGAACTTTTGCCAGAGCAGACATCGCACTGATCCGCCTGGCACTGGATTTTTGATAATAAGAAGAAACCATACACTAAGAAAAGGCGAAAGCCGGAATGGAGGAAATGATGAATAAGGAATTAATGGAGGCACTGGACGTTCTGGAGAAGGAGAAGGAGATCAGCAAGGAGACCTTGTTTGAAGCCATCGAGAATTCCCTGATGACAGCCTGCAAGAACCATTTTGGAAAGGCTGACAATGTCCATGTGGAGATCAATAGAGAAACCTGCGATTTTCTGGTATATGCTGAGAAGGAAGTCGTACCCACGAAGGACGATGTAGAGGATGACTGCTTACAGATCGCTCTGGAGGATGCACAGGAGATCTCCAAAAAGGCACAGGTCGGCGACATGATCCATGTAGAGATCAAGTCCAAGGAATTCGGACGTATCGCTACCCAGAATGCCAAGAACGTGATCTTACAGAAGATCCGTGAAGAAGAGAGAAGCGTGATCTACAATCAGTATTATGAGAAGGAAAAGGATGTAGTAACTGGTGTAGTGCAGCGCTATGTCGGCAAAAACATCAGCATCAACCTGGGTAAGGCAGATGCCATGCTGACCGAGAATGAGCAGGTGAAGGGTGAAGTCTTCAAACCCACCGAGCGTATCAAGGTCTACATCGTAGAAGTGAAGAATACCCCGAAGGGACCCCGTATCAATGTCAGCCGTACCCATCCGGAATTGGTAAAGAGACTGTTTGAGTCTGAAGTTACCGAGATCAAGGACGGTACCGTAGAAATCAAGAGCATTGCCAGAGAGGCCGGCAGCCGTACCAAGATCGCTGTATGGAGCAACAATCCGAACGTGGATGCGGTCGGTGCCTGCGTAGGTATGAACGGTGCCCGTGTCAATGCTATCGTAGAAGAGCTGCGCGGTGAGAAGATCGATATCGTGAACTGGGATGAGAACCCCGGTAACCTGATCCAGAATGCACTTTCTCCTGCCAAGATCGTAGCAGTATTTGCGGATCCCGATGAGAAGACCGCAAAGGTAGTCGTTCCCGATTATCAGCTGTCTCTGGCGATCGGTAAGGAAGGTCAGAACGCAAGACTGGCAGCAAGGCTGACCGGTTACAAGATCGACATCAAATCCGAGACACAGGCCAAGGATGCTCCCGGCTTCCGTTATGAGGATTATGTGGATGATTACGAGGATGAAACCGAAGACGATTTTGATGGAGAGCAGGAATAATCAATGGCAAAAAAGATTCCACTGAGGCAGTGCGTAGGCTGCGGAGAAATGAAAGGCAAAAAAGAAATGCTGCGTGTTCTTAAGACTCCGGAAGGAGAGATCTGTTTAGATACAACGGGCAAAAAGAACGGACGCGGTGCATATATATGCAGACAGAAGGAATGTCTGCAGAAGGCCCGGAAGAATAAAGGCTTAGAGCGTTCTTTCAAGATGAGTATTTCTCCGGAAAGTTATGATATGCTGGAAAAGGAGTTTGATCAGCTTGAAACAGAATAAGATTTATTCCCTTTTGGGACTTGCGATGAGGGGGCGTAACCTGGTAAGCGGTGAATTCCAGACGGAGGACGCTGTGAAAAAAGGTTCTGCCATGTTGGTGATCGTTGCAGAAGATGCATCCGCCAATACGAAAAAGTTGTTTCACGACAAATGTTCCTATTATGAAGTCCCGGTATACGAATATGGCACAAAAGAAGAGCTCGGCTGGGCGATCGGCCGGAACTTAAGATCTTCGGTAGGTGTGTGTGATGCGGGACTGGCAGATGCACTCATCAAGCAATTGGAAGCGAATTTGCCCGGTTAGGCAGAATGGAGGAAAGCATGGCGAAAATCAAAGTACATGAACTCGCAAAAGAATTAGAACTACAGAGTAAGGATATATTGAATTTTTTACAGGAAAAAGGAATTGAGGCTAAGGCAGCACAGAGCTCTCTGGAAGAGGATGCGGCAGCGCTGGTTCGTAAGAGTCTGGGACACAAAAAGCAGGCTCCCGCGGCAGAGAAGACAGAAACTCCCACTCCGGCAGAAAAAGAGCCTGTGAAGGCACAGGAAGAAGCAAAGCCCGCAGCAAATAAGGTGCAGGAGCCCACAACAGAGAATAAGGGTCAGGATGAGACGAAGAAAAAGAAAAAAATTATCTTCGTAAGCAACCCTCAGAATTCCAAGATGTCCGGACAGCGTCAGGGCGGTCAGAACGGACAGGGACAGAGAAACGCCGGCGGACAGCGCCCGAATCAGGGACAGGGAGGCAGATACCAGAATAATTCCTACGGTAACCGTGTACAGACACAGGCTCCGGTACGTCCCATCAAACCGCTGACCCCGCCTTCTCCCACCCCCAGTGTGGATATGGTACCCGGAAACAGAGGACAGCAGCCGAAGAAGCCCGCAAACAACACCGCGGCACAGGCACCTGTAAAAGAACAGGCAACACAGAATACCGCAGCAGCTCAGCCACAGGCACCTCAGAATACAGCACAGAACAGATCTGCGGACAGACCGCAGAACAATAACCGTGACAACAGAGACAACCGCCAGGGTGGTTACGGTCAGAATAATTACGGACAGAACCGTGATAATCGTGGACAGAACGATCGTGGTCAGGGCAGCTATAATCGTGACAACAGAGATGGTAACCGTGATAATCGTCAGGGCAGCTATGGTCAGGGCAGCCGCCAGGGCGGACAGAACGCAAACAGAGGAGGCATGGGTAATGGCAGACCTCAGGGAGGCGGATTTAACAGACAGGGTCGTCCGGGTATGGAAGGCGGCCAGGGTGATCGCAGGAATAACGGCAACGGTGAGCGCGGTTACGGCAATAACGGCCGCGACCAAAGAGGCAATGGCGGATCGGGTAATCGATTCGGAGATAACAGGCAGAATAAGGGCTTCGCTCCGGAACCTGCAGGTAAAGATATTGAGAAGAAGCGCGAAGATGAAAAGAGACGTTTCAGTCAGGAGAAGGACAACAAGCGTTCCAAGAAGGACCATATCTACGAAGACGAGGACGCACTGAAGAACAAGCCCGGACGTTTCATCAAGCCGGAAAAGAAGAAGGAAGAGGTACAGGAAGAGCAGATCAAAGTAATCGTGCTGCCGGAATCCATTACCATCAAAGAACTGGCTGAGAAGATGAAGTTACAGCCTGCAGCCATCATCAAGAAGCTGTTCCTGGAAGGTAAGATCGTAACCGTGAACCAGGAGATCTCCTATGAAGATGCAGAGAACATTGCCATGGAATATGACATTCTCTGTGAAAAAGAGGTCAAGGTAGATGTCATCGAAGAACTGTTGAAGGAAGACGAAGAGGACGAGGCAGATCTGGTGGAGAGACCTCCCGTAATCTGTGTTATGGGTCACGTTGACCATGGTAAAACTTCCCTGTTAGACGCTATCCGTAAGACCAACGTAACCGATCGTGAGGCAGGTGGTATCACCCAGCACATCGGTGCTTATACTGTAAATGTGGGAGACCGTAAGATTACCTTCTTAGATACTCCCGGACACGAAGCATTTACCGCCATGCGTATGCGTGGTGCCAATGCGACCGATATCGCCATCCTGGTAGTAGCAGCGGACGACGGTGTAATGCCCCAGACCGTAGAGGCGATCAACCATGCAAAGGCAGCGGGTGTGGAGATCATCGTAGCAGTGAACAAGATCGATAAGCCCTCTGCAAATATTGACCGTGTAAAGCAGGAGCTGGCAGAGTATGAGCTGATCCCCGAGGATTGGGGCGGAAGCACCGTATTTGCACCCGTATCCGCAAAAAGCGGCGAGGGTATCGACCAGCTGCTTGACATGATCCTGCTGACTGCAGACATCATGGAACTGAAGGCGAACCCCAAGAGAAAGGCAAGAGGTCTGGTCATCGAGGCAGAGCTGGATAAGGGACGCGGTCCTGTGGCTACCGTACTGGTACAGAAGGGTACCCTGCATGTGGGAGACTTTATCTCCGCGGGTGTGGCTCATGGTAAGGTAAGAGCCATGATCGATGACAAGGGACGCAGAGTCAAGGAAGCAGGACCTTCTACTCCTGTAGAGATCCTGGGTCTGTCCGATGTTCCCAGTGCCGGTGAAGTATTCCTGGCACATGATAATGATAAGACAGCAAAAGCTTATGCAGAGACCTACCTGGCACAGAATAAGGAAAAGATGCTGGAAGAGACCAAGGGCAGAATGTCTCTGGATGATCTGTTCAGCCAGATCCAGGAGGGTAATCTGAAGGAACTGAACCTGATCGTCAAGGCTGATGTACAGGGTAGCGTAGAAGCAGTAAAGCAGTCCCTGATGAAGCTGTCCAATGAAGAAGTAGTAGTAAAATGTATCCACGGCGGCGTAGGTGCCATCAATGAGTCCGACGTATCTCTGGCAAGTGCGTCCAATGCGATCATCATCGGATTCAATGTCCGTCCCGATGCGACTGCCAAGGCAACCGCAGAGAGAGAGGGCGTGGATGTACGTCTGTACAAGGTCATCTACCAGGCCATCGAAGATATCGAAGCTGCCATGAAGGGTATGCTGGATCCTGTCTATGAGGAGAAGGTGATCGGTCATGCAGAGGTTCGTCAGATCTTCAAGGCATCCGCTATCGGTAACATTGCCGGTTCCTATGTCTTAGACGGTGTCTTCCAGAGAGGCTGTAAAGTTCGTATCACCCGTGAGGGCGAGCAGATCTTCGAGGGCAACCTGGCTTCCCTGAAGAGATTCAAGGATGATGTGAAGGAAGTTAAGGCAGGATATGAGTGTGGTCTCGTATTCGAAGGCTTTGACAAGATGCAGGAGCTGGATATCGTAGAAGCCTACATCATGGTGGAGGTACCACGGTAGGGAGTTATTCTAAGATTACAAAATACGTAATCTAAGAATAACTAGACCCTGCCGGGAAGTTTCGCGAAGCGAAACTTCCCGTGTGGTGCGAAGCGAAGCTTCCGGTGTGGTACGAAGCGAAGCTTCCGGTATATCATGGTTTAGGTTTGAAGTAAGAAGGAATAAGAATGAGAAAAAATAGTGTAAAAAATACCCGTGTGAACGGGGAAGTGCAGCGTGTTCTGGCAGAGATCATCCGGGGCGGTCTTAAGGACCCCCGGATCAGTCCCTGGACCAGTGTGGTCGCTGTGGAAGTGGCACCGGATTTAAAAAGCTGTAAGGCATGGATCAGTGTGCTGGGAGACGAGGAAGTCAGAAAGTCTACCCTGCAGGGTTTAAAGAGCGCCGAGGGCTTTATCCGCAGAGAACTGGCGCGTACCATCAATCTGCGCAACACTCCGGATATCACTTTTGTGATGGACCAGTCCATCGAGTATGGTGTCAACATGTCCCACAAGATCGATGAAGTCATTGCAGCGGATGAGGCACAGAAGCCGGATAATGAAGTTGTGGAAGATACGGAAGAGACAGAGGAAGGTGACGAATAATGGATTTGCGTGAAGAATGTCGTGGCGCAAAAAAGATCGGCATCAGCGGACATATTCGTCCCGACGGAGACTGCGTGGGTGTCTGTCTGTCCTTACAGATGTACCTGCGTAAACTCCTTCCGGAAGCAGAGGTTACGGTATATTTACAGAAGCCTTCCGAAGAGTTTTCCTATCTGAAGGGATACGATGAGATTCAGACCGAATGCCCGGGGCAGGATCCGTTTGATGTGTATTTTGCACTGGATTGCAGCCAAGATAGACTTGGAGATGCGGAGAAATATTACCAGAATGCGAAAAAGAAGATTAACATCGATCATCACATCAGCAATTCCGGCTGTGGTGATGTAAATCTCGTCCGTCCCGAGGTGGGCAGTACCTGCGAGGTATTGTATCACATCATGGATGTGGAACTTATTGACAGAGATATTGCGGAAGCACTGTACACCGGCATCATCCACGATACCGGTGTATTCCAGTATTCCAATACGACACCGGAGACCTTACAGGCAGCAGCATTTCTGATCTCTTTCGGATTCAATTTCCCTAAGTTGATCGAGGAGAGCTTTTATCAGAAGACATATCTGCAGACGCAGATCATGGGCAGAGCCCTGATGGAGAGCATACGTTTCATGGACGGTCGCTGCATCGTGAGCATGGTGGACCGCAAGACCATGGATTTCTACAATGCGGTACCGGGAGATCTGGACGGCATAGTGAACCAGCTGCGCAATATTAAGGGAATCGACTGTGCAATCTTCATGTATGAGACCGGTGTACTGGAGTACAAGGTCAGCATGCGTTCCAATGAGAATGTGGATGTGGCGAAGGTGGCAGCTTTCTTTGGAGGCGGCGGACATGTACGTGCCGCAGGCTGCACCATGAAGGGGACTTTCCATGACTGTATCAATAATTTGTCACTGCACATCGATAAGCAATTGCGGGGAGAACAGGATTAATGGACGGCATTATCAATGTATACAAGGAAGCAGGTTTTACCTCTCATGATGTGGTAGCCAAGCTTCGTGGGATCTGCCGGCAGAAAAAGATAGGGCACACGGGTACACTGGATCCACAGGCTACCGGTGTGCTCCCTGTATGTCTGGGGAGCGCTACCAGAGCATGCGAAATGCTGACGGACAGGACCAAGGAATATGTGGCGGAACTTTTACTGGGTCAGATCACAGATACCCAGGATACCACGGGAACCGTTTTGGAAGAGCGGGAAGTAACGGTGGATGAGGCACAGGTACGTGAAGTGATCGGAAGCTTTGTCGGCGGTTATGACCAGATCCCGCCTATGTATTCCGCACGGAAGGTCAACGGAAAAAAGCTCTATGAGCTTGCCAGGGCAGGTAAAGAAGTGGAACGGCAGGCAAGACACGTGGATCTGCCGGCAATCGAGATCCTGGAAATAAGACTTCCGGTGGTGAAGTTCCGTGTGGAATGTTCCAAGGGAACCTACATCCGCAGTCTCTGTGCCGATATCGGCGGGAAGCTTGGCTGCGGTGGTACCATGCAGAGCCTCGTCCGCACCAGGGTCGGAGAATTCCGGCTTGCGGATGCCCTGACACTTGCACAGCTGCAGGAACTCCGGGATACTGACAGATTAGAGGAGGCACTGCTTCCCACGGACCGTATTTTTGCGGATTTTCATGCAGTACATGTAGAGGAAAAATGGCGGAAATTGATCGATAACGGGAACGCTTTTTATCCGGGACAGACCATGGAGCAGACTACTTATCCTGCGGGAGAGTGGGTGCGTGTCTACAGAGAGGATGACAGCTTTGTGGGCATTTATGCGTATGACGGGGCAAAAGAATGGTACAAGCCCGTGAAAATCTTCCCAAGTAACACAGAAAGCAGGAAATAGACTTGGAAATCATTGCAGGAACAACAGACTTTTATCTGGAAAAAGATACAGCGGCAGCCATCGGCAAATTTGACGGTGTGCATTTGGGGCACAGAAGACTTTTAGAGGAAATCCTGAATAAGAAAAAGAACGGACTGGCAGCCTGCGTTTTCACTTTTGATCCCACACCGGCGGTGCTGTTCGGACTGTCGGATGGAAAAGAACTGACAACAAGAGAAGAGAAAAGACGTCTCTTCGAACGTCTGGGCATCGACATTTTGATCGAGTTCCCGCTGACAAAAGAGACTGCGGCCACAGAACCGGAGCGTTTCGTGACGGAGATTCTGGCGAAGCAGATGAATACTCGGTTTGTGGCGGCAGGGGAAGATCTGTCTTTTGGAAAAAATGGTGCAGGCAATGCTGAGCTTTTAGAGAAAATGGCTCCGCAGTTAGGCTTTTGCGTCCGGACCATAGAGAAGATCGAAGTGGATGGCATTGAGGTCAGCTCCACTTACATCCGCAAGCTGGTGGAAGAGGGCCGGATGGAAGAGGCAGAAAAGATGCTGGGAATGCCCTATACTCTGGTGGGACGCGTGGAACATGGCAATCATATCGGGCATACCCTGGGATTCCCCACGGTAAATCTCCTGCCGCCCGCAGGCAAGCTCCTGCCGCCCAACGGTGTCTATTATGCGGCAGTACGTTATAATGGGAAGGTCTACAAAGCTATCAGTAATGTAGGGACCAAGCCGACGGTTTCTTCCGAAAAAATGATGGGAGTGGAATCTTATCTATATGATTTCGCTCAGGATATTTACGGTCAGGAGATTGAAGTGGCACTGAAAAGCTTCCGGCGTCCGGAACGCAGATTCGGATCTTTGGACGAGCTTAAGAAACAGCTGGACCTGGATATTGCGGATGGGCGAAACGCGTAAATTGAGTAAAAAAATGTAAAGAAACGTAAAAGAAAAGTAAAATATCCATTGCAAGTTTTAAATCTATCTCGTAAAATATATTTTAGATTGTTTGTAAAGAATAAAATTGAGAATGATTGCTTTGCCTATTGGGGAAAAGCAAGAGAGATTGAGGGATTTAAAATGAGCTTTGGAACAATATTGACAATGGCCGGAGGTCTGGGACTGTTTTTATTCGGAATGGAACTGATGAGTGATTCCATTGAGAAGGTAGCAGGTGCCAGACTTCGTCGTATTCTGGAGATTTTCACCACGAACCGTTTCATGGGGATGATCGTGGGTATTATTTTCACCGGTATCATCCAGTCTTCCTCGGCATGTACGGTTATGGTAGTCAGCTTTGTTAACTCCGGTCTGATGAATCTGTATCAGGCAGCGGGAGTTATCCTCGGTGCCAATATCGGTACCACCATCACCTCCCAGCTGGTATCATTTAATCTGTCCAAGATCGCACCGTTAATTCTGTTAGTCGGTGTGGTCGTGATGATGTTTACGAAGAAAGAAAAAGTCCGTAAAGTAGCGGAAGTGGTCGTAGGCTTCGGTATTCTGTTCGTGGGACTGAGCACCATGTCCCAGGCAATGGCCAACATGAAAAATGAGCCGCAGGTAGTAAATCTGCTGATGTCCCTGAAAAATCCGTTTTTGGCAACATTGATGGGATTTGCCCTGACTGCGATTATTCAGAGCTCATCCGTAACGGTCAGCATCGTACTGTTGCTCGCCAATCAGGATCTGCTGCCGTTACCGATCACACTGTACATTATCTTAGGATGTAATATCGGTGCCTGTGCTACCGCAATGTTAGCTTCTATGACCGGTAAAAAGGATGCGAAGAGAGCTGCACTGATCCATCTGCTGTTCAATATCATTGGTACGGTTATTATCTACATTGCTCTGTTCGTGGCAGGCGATCAGATCGTGGAACTGATCAAGTCTATCTCCGCGGACAACGGCCGGTTCGTGGCAAATGCGCATACGCTGATCAAGATCGCACAGGTAATTATGCTGTTCCCGTTCACCGGCTGGCTGGTAAAGATGACCTATCTGATCGTACCCGGCGAAGATCAGAAGGTTGGTTACAGAGAGAGCTATCAGTTAAAATACATCGGCGACAAAGTGGTGTTCAACCCCGCTACCGCAGTGGTAGAGGTTGTCAAGGAGCTGGAGCGTATGGCTTCTCTGGCGGAGGAGAACTTAAACCGTGCCATGAATGCCCTGATCACATTGGATGAAGAAGACATTGAGGAAGTCTACGAGGTAGAGAAAAATATCAACTTCCTGAATCATGCCATTACGGATTATCTGGTGAAGATCAACCAGACGACACTGCCCATCGAAGACCTGAACAGTCTGGGTGCTCTGTTCCATGTGGTGAATGATATCGAGCGTATCGGTGACCATGCGGAGAATGTAGCGGATGCCGCAAGACAGCGTAAGGAAGAAGGAGTATCCATCAGCAAGGAAGCCCAGAAGGAACTGGGAGACATGCTGGAGATGGTCAATAAGATCATCCGTTATGCCGTAGAAATGTTTGCCAAGAGCGATGAGACCCATATGCAGGAGATCATCACTTTAGAGGATCAGGTAGATGAAAAGGAACGCGAACTGCAGAAGAAGCATGTAGAGCGTCTTACCAAGGGAGAATGTTCTCCCGAAGCCGGTATGATCTTCTCTGATATTGTATCCGGTCTGGAGAGAGTTGCAGACCATGCGACCAACATTGCATTTGCCATTACTACCGAAGAGGAAATGGACGAAGGCAAGACCAATTAAAAACAAGAATGAGCTGTAAGATGAGAACCATGCAAAGTATAATGCTTTGCGTGGCTTTCTTTTTTCGACACTTAAGACGATACGATTGACAAAGCAGAGAAAACAGTAGTATTTTGTAACAGAAATACTATCGGAAGTTATGAGGATACAAATACATGAAGATCTATTTGGTAAGACACGGTGAGACGGACTGGAATCAGGCAGGACTTTTGCAGGGGCAGACGGATATTGCGCTTAATGCCCAGGGATTGGAGCAGGCCCACGATGCGGCGGATCGGTTAAAGGAGGTTCCGTTTGAAATTGCATTTTGTTCACCATTGATCCGGGCGAAGCGCACGGCAGAGATCATCATAGGCGACCGGAAGATCACCCTTACCACAGACGAAAGACTCAGAGAACTGAATTTCGGACCCTGGGAAGGCGTGGATATCCGGACCATC
>OGWU01001012.1_pt1 | contig 17307 bp, 6 predicted proteins | sample 1576071 | NCBI WGS metagenome assembly OGWU01 (sample SAMEA3541582, study PRJEB24748) | human gut metagenome | biome: human gut; feature: human-associated habitat; material: faeces | place: China | collected 2012
CTAAAGATCTGTCCTCCCCCTGCATAGCAGGGGGTTTATTTTTACTGTGACACAATCAATTTGGGACGGGGTTTTTTGAAAAAACCTCCGTCCCAAATTAACAATTATCTACGTTTTCTTCTTACGAAAGTAACTGCCATCGCCACGATCACTGCTAATGCTGCCATCATCACAATAAGCATTACTGTAACTGGCGCCGTATCACCCGTCTTAACACCTGTCGGGCCCTTCGGCTCTTCCGGCTTAGCCGGCTGTGCTGGCTTAGTGTATTTATTCGTGAATACCGGTGCTTTTCCGCCTTCGTATTCTACCTCTGCCAGTAAGCTTCCCTCGCCGTTATCTGTAACGGTAATCGTTACGCCATATACTGTCTTATCGTAGGTAACGTTCTTCTGTTCATCATTTACTTCTGAAATCTTGTACTTATAAGTACCAGCTTTCTTAAATTCAATGGTCTCAAATACTACCTGACCATTTTCATTGTTTTTCACTTTGGAGACCACCTTATCGTTTCTGTCCCGAAGCTCAAATGTGAACTGTCCGTCTTCTAGTTCGCCTCCGACATACATCTTAGAAGCTCCCAGTGTTACGGCTGTCGGCTGTGCTGTGTAGATGTTCTTAAATACGATCTCGTTCTTGACTTCTTCTTTGCTCTTAAGTTCTGCCTTCGCAGTCAAGCTTCCATCGCCATTATCAATTACCACTACCACAACCGTATGCTCTGCCAAGTCGTACTGTACGCCGCCTGCGCTTCCCTCCTGCTCGCGGATCACATAATTGTATGTGCCCGGTTTTTCATAGGTGAGCGCTCCGAAGGTAATAGAACCATCTTTTGCATTTACAGCTTCCCCAAGAACGGTTTTATCTTCGCCAACCAGCTCAAATGTAAACTCGCCTTCTCTTAATTCACGTCCATCTAATTCCTTCGTGATCGTAAGATCTGTATTGATGCTGTAATCAACCGGCGTTACGCTGTAGGTGTTGGTAAAGCTGAATGGGAATTCATTTTCTTTCCATGACTTTTCAACAGCAATCGTTCCATCTCCATTATCTATTACCTTTACGGTAAATGTCTTACTGCTTCCGTCATTTTGTACTCCCGGAACGCTTCCGCTCTCTGCTACTGTGTAGGTAAATGTCTTCTCACGTTTCGCACTCTTTGCTTCTGCCACTTCTGTCTTGCTTCCTGTGTCGCCAAATACATTTTTCATTGTGTATGTAATCGCTCCAAAGGTCACATTGCCTGCGGCATCATTCGTTACTTCGGTTTTCTCTGGCATCGGAGCACCTTCAGAACCAGTGATGGTAAATGTATACTTGCCTGTAATATCTGGTTCGTTATCTCCTGATGCCACCTCATACTGCTTATGACCATTGATAGTAATTTCTGCTTCTGCCCCTTCACCGTACAGGTTCTTGAATGCAAGAGAATCCGTGCCTTCTGGGTACTGTACCTTCAGTTCCAGTGTTCCGTCTCCCTTATCTGTTACAATCACCTGAATAGCAAATGTCGTTGCATCTCCAATCACTCCATCTGTGGTCGGCGCTTCTACAACCGTATAATCATAAGTGTATACATATGCGCCTTCCTGCACAGACTTCTTCGCAATTCCTGCTTTCTCATCTGCAATTAACTTATCGGTATCATACGTTACCGGGGCAAATGTGATCGTTCCGTCTGCGCTGTTCGTACCGGACGTAACCGGATTCTGATTCTTGTCCAGCACATGGAATGTAAATTCACCATCTACCATTGGTCTGTTCGTCAGTGACTTCGTAGCATTGATCTTGACATTTCCTTCTCCTCCAAGAGTTGTCGGATTGTCATTGTAAGTATTCACAAATGCTACTGTCGATTTCTTCTGACCCTCGTCTGCCGTCTTCACGATCTGCTCATCTACAAGCTGTCCATCTTTCATTACTCTTGTTGTAACAGTCAATGTAGAATCTGTGTTATCCACTACCTCGATTGTCACGGTACGAACTGCTTTGTCATAGCTGTAAGCCGAATTGTCTCCTGCTTTCTCAGCAACAGTGTAAGTGAACGTCTTGCCCGCATCCGCCTGTGTAAATGTCACATTCTTACCTGCAAGCACATCCATCGTATCTGCCTCGCCTGCCGCCTTCGCAGTATTCGTGAATTCCGTTGCTCCTTCTGCCAGTCCAAGCTTGTCAGCGGAAGCTTTGTCTTCCGGTGTTACCGTAAATGTAAATTGTCCGGCTTCCATATCTCTTCCATTCAGTACCTTCGTAATCTGAAGTCCGCCAACTGCCGTGTAGTCAAGACTTGACTCGTACGTATTGGTAAATGTACCGTTTGCTACAGTTACTCCGGCTGTTGTACTCAACTGGCCTTTCTGGTTATCCGTTACGGTGATCGTCAGTGTTGCCACATGATTATCTTTGGTAACGCCCGGCATTGCCTCTGCATTCACATCATTTTCTGTAATCTGATATGTAAATGTCTTAGACAAGGTACCGTCTTCATTCGTTGTTGCTCCTGCCATATCAGCATCCGTAAATGGAATCTTGCCAAATCCGAATGGTACGGATTCGCCTGCTTTCGCACTGTCAGATGTTACGCTGACCGTCTTCGTTCCGTCGTCTGCTGCGCCTTCCGGTGCCGGTGCGTCACCCTGCGGTACGATAGTGAATGTAAATTCATCACTTTCTAACCAATCACGACCTGTCAGCACTTTATTAAAGTATGCAGCTGCTTCCGTCGGATCTGTGTCTATTTCCGTTCCTCCGGTTGTGTAAGTATTCTCAAATGCGATGCCGTTTTCCGGTGTCTCTACTGCTGCTGTCAAGGTTCCGTCGTTATGATCTGTTACAAGAATGCCAAAGTCATAAGATGTCTTTCCTTCTACTGCTTTCACTCCACCCGGCAGATTCGTTGTCAGCTCTCTTGCGGTATAAGAAACCATCCATGCTACCTGACCATTCTGCTGAACCTCTTTCACTGCGTAGCCGTCTTTCACTGCCTGATTCAAGGATTCTACTGTGTAAGTAAGGTTTACATCATCTTTTCCGGCAAATGTAACTGTGCCTAATGTATCATTTGCAGCTTCGGCGTTTGTTCCGACTGCTACAACTTCTTCTTTGAATCCTTCTACTGCTTCATCTGCTTTTCTTGTTACAACTTCAAACTGGAATTCCTCTGCATTCATGTCGCGTCCGGTCAGTTTCTTTGTTGCCGGGATCTGTGCTGCGATATCCTCATCTCCGGTGCTTGCACCGTAAGTATTGGTAAAGGTCAGATTCTCACTCTCATCTTCGACGATGACTATCTCAAGTGTTCCGTCTTTCTTGTCTGTCACTTTCACAACTACGGTTCTTTCCGCTTCCTGATCGTCCGTAATACCGGCGATACCGCTTGGCTGTTCTGTAACATTGAACTTAAATGTTCCGGCAATCGTAAATTGGATATCTCCAAATGCCGCCTGATGTTCCGCAGATGCTTTTGTAATCTCAAGACCGCCTGCATTCTCTGGAAGCGTGATAAATCCGCCATTAACTGCTGTTGCCGTCGCTTCATCTGCTGGCGTTAACATATATGCAAAGTGATCTGTGTCAAGCCATTCACGTCCTACAAGTTCTTTCGTCACAGTAAGCGCATCACTTCCGATAAGACTTCCTGCCACGCTGTAAGTATTCGTAAAGTCTGCAGCCGCAGTTTCCTCAGCAGCGATGGTACCGCTTGCCTCATTGCCAGCCTGTCCGTTTACAGATGTGGTATATCCAGCAACCGCTTTTTCAGTTACCGTATACTGTGCGCCAGCCGGAAGTCCGGTAATTACTGCCTTCTGTCCGTGCTGGAAGGAAATCTCGGTACCGTCTGTAGCATTACCTCTCTTGATTTCCTCTCCGCTTTCGCCTGTTACGGTGTAAGCATATTCTTTCGTCAATGCCTCACCTTTGGCATCCTTAAGTGCTACCGTAAATGTAAAGGTCTGCTTCTTATTAATCTCTGTGCCCTGACCTTCTGTCAGTGCGATAGTTTTACTGATGGAAAGATTTCCATCCTTTGGAATCTCTTTCTGATCGGTATCCGTACTATAAGTCGGATCATTTCCGCCAATCTGGATCTCCGCCTTATTCTCTACTACGGTCTCGGCGCTTTCATTCACTCTGGCGTCAAATGTAACCGTTCCTTCTGCTCCTGGCTGAACATCTGCAATCTTCCATGTCAGTGTACGTGTCTCTGCGTTATATGATGCAAATTCACCTGCACTGCCGTCTACATAATCAAGACCCTCTGGAATGATGTCTTTGATCGTTACTGTTGCAGCTTCCTCTTCTGGATTCTTATAGGAGATGGTGTAGGTTAAGATCTTGCCAACCTGTAATTCTCCATCGCCTTCTACAACTGAATCTTTGCCCGGAACCTTTGTGGTAACTTCATTCGTCTGCTCCGGATTGTTGCTGCCAACAGTAATCTCTGCCTTGTTTGTTACGTCTGTTCCACCTGCAATGTCAAGTACTTCTACCATGAAGCTTACGCTTCCGGAAGCTCCTGCTTCCTGTTCACCAAGCGTCCATGTAATGGTATTCGTACCTTGGTCGTAAGCGCCTTCATTGTCTGCACTTACATACTTCGTACCTGCCGGTACAATATCTGTGATGGTCACTTCTGCTTTCGCAGGAGCGCCTGTTTCATCTACTGCATTATTTACCCAGTCGATGGTATAAGTCAGCTGATCACCGACACCGACAATCTTGCCATTTACGGATGTCGTCGGGTCATCTGTATTTGCAACATCCTTCGCATCATCTGCTTCATAAATATTCGTAAATGTCGCGCTTCCTTCTGTGCTTCCTTCTACAACGGCTGCTGACAATGTACCTTCTGCTGCATTATATGTTACTGCGATGTCATAGCTAAAGGTATGCTTGTCGTAAGTCATATTCGGATCAGCAGGTTCAGGAATCACTTCGCTGATCGCTACATGGTAATTTCCTGCTGCTTTGAACTGAATATTGCCAAAGCTTACAAGACCATTTGCTGCGTTTGCTGCTGTAACTGTACCTTCAACTACTCCTTCCGGAAGTACAACATGATCCATGCTGCTCGTATCATCTGCCGGTGTGATCGTCATCTGGAAGTTGAATTCATCTGCCTCTAATGCTGTATCACGATTTCCTTCCAGGACTTTCGTTACGTTTCCGGCAAATGTTCCCGGCTCAACCGTTACGATCTCCGGTGTATAGCTGTTTACAAACGGTGCTACTGCTGTAACTTTGCCATTTTCTGAACTATAAACATTCGTACCGTTTTTGTGTACGGTTGTTACTGTATACAATTCTCCGTCCTTCTCCCGTACTTCAATTACTACGGTTGCTGTTGCCCGGTCATATGTATACTTCGTGTCTGTTCCTGCAATCTCCTCGACTGCATACTGATACATCTTTCCAATGTCTGTCTCATCAAACGTTATGGCGCCAAGCTTGCTCATCACTGCTACACCATCTTCGCCCGGAGCAGTGTTCTTAAACTTCTTATCAGCCTCTGCGAGTTTTGCCTCTGCTTCCTCTATTGTTACTGTACCAGTCTTTGATCCGCTAATTGTGAACTCGAACATATCTGCTTTCAGTGTACGTCCGTTCAATGTCTTTGTAACATTCAGTCCGCCTTCTTCACCGTAAGTTGTAGTCGCTGCAAAGCTGTTGGTGAAGATTCTTGAATTAGTCATCGGATTGCTGTTCACCTCTGGAGTTACTGTCAATACGGAATCCGTATCTGTTACCTTAATGGTAATCTCATAAGTATGATTGTCATATGTCCATCCTGTCGGTACATTCGCATTAGTCTCCTTAACGGTAAACTTATAAGTTCCGGCTTTCTTAAATGTCAGTGCGTTAAAGTCTACCTGCTCTGTCTCACCCTTTTGAATCAGTGTGAGTGTCGTCTTCTCTGCACTGTATGGATCTGCCATCGTTCCAATTCCGGTAATCGTTGCAGCGTCGATTGCCTGCTTCGTTGCCTCATCAGCAGCGCTTAACTTGAATGTAAAGTTCTCTTTGGCATCAAGCCCCTCTACTTTCTTCACTACGGATGGGGTAAATGTTGCATCCTGTGTTGTTGCATAAGTATTCGTAAATGTTAATTCCGGTGAATCCTCTGCCAGCATTGCTGTCAATGTTCCGTTATTATTATCTGTAACATGAACGGTAATGGTAACCGGATCTGCATCATACGCAACTCCCGGAATCTTGTCTTCCTCTGCCGGTACAACTTCACTTACTGTGAATGTGTAAGTTCCCTTCTTATTAAAGGTAATATCACCAAAGTTGAAGTTTCCAGCTGCATCAGAAGTTGCCGTTGCATTCTGCGGTAATACAACTGTGCCTGCGCCAATCGCTACATTCGTTGCCTCGTCTCCGCCTGTGATAGTAAACTGGAATCCGGATAAATCTTTACCGGCTGCTTCCCACGGACCATCCATCTTCTTGCTTCCTGCAAGATTAGCTGCTCCGTTAAGGGTTCCGTCTGCCGCGTAGCCGTTGGTGAAGTCGAGTCTTGTTTCTTTCTGAGCTACTTCCGTACTCGTCTCTTCTGTCACCTGACCGTCTTTATTTGTCACCTTCGTATGAAGAGTCAGCGTTCCGTCTCCATCGTCTGTTACACTAAGTTCCACTGTGTAACTTTCTGTGTCATAGGTATATCCGTCCTTGCTTCCGCCAGTTCCAAACTGACCGTCAGCGCCCATCTCAGAAAACTGATACTTGAAGGTCTTACCGATATCTTCTGCAGTAAATTCGATATCGTTGCCATCGTCTGTCTTCATGGTAAGCGTCTCGCCATCTTTCGCCGGTCCATCATTTCTGTATGTTCCGGTTGTACCATTCTTGATACCGATACGTTTTGCATTTTCCTCTGCTGTTGTATCTGTTCCAGCTAACGCTTCTACCTGGAATGTGAACTGGCGGTCTGCCATATCATGGCCAAGTAAGGTCTTTGTCGTTACAATACCGCCTGCAGCATTGTGTGCAAGGCTTGCCGTATAGTCATTGTAGAATGTTCTTCCGCTTACCGTGCCGTTCACCGTCACTGCCGCATTCAGATTGCCTGTTCCCGGATCTGTTACTGTTACTGTGATCGTTGCAGTATTCTCAGAGTATGTCATACCGCCCACTTTTGGATCCGGTACATCCTCTGTTACCGTATATACATAGGTGCCTGCTGTGTCATATGTAATTTTGCCAAAGCCGAAGTATACCCGATCTCCGTCTTTTGCTCCATTCTCAGGCGCGGTTACGACTGCATGTACATTTCCTGACTCATCAACCGTAATTCCTGCCACCTCATCTGCTGCCGGAATCGGTGCGCCGCTCTGAGGCGTCATAGTAAATGCAAAGCTCTCACCTTCGTGCCAGTCTCTTCCGCGCAGCACTTTACGAAGTCTTACATTTCCTCCTGTATCGCTTGTATCAACAATAACCGGAGCTGCTTTGTATGTATTGACAAACGGTACTGCTACAATATCTGCTGCACTTGTATAGGTTCCAACTATTTCATTAACATTCGTTCCATCGGCTGCTTTGGTACGAGTAACGGTCGTTGTCGTACTCATAGTACCGTCACCGTCGTCTGCTACTGCAATCGCCAGTGTAAACTCTGACTGATCGTAGGTTACGCCGCCCGCCTTTTCCTCATCTGCCGGAATCACCTCGTTGATGAGATAGGTGAATGTCTGTCCGGCGTCTGCCTCTGTAAACTGAACATTCTGAAGTTTGCGCATTTCACTTGGCACATCGGCTTTCGCCGCATAGTGTGTAAATGTCTTGTCTGCCTCTGCCAGTTTCTTATCTGCAGCATCTTTATTATCGCCTGTTCCTTCGATCGTGAAGTTGAACTCTCCGGCTTTCATATCTCTGCCGGTCAATGTCTTTGTTACAAGCGCGCCGCCGTCTGCACTGTAGCTGTGGGACGCCTCGTATGTATTGACAAATGCCGCGCCGTCTGCATCATAGGTTGTATTTGCTGTAAGAACTCCATTAGTGTCTTCAACTGTTACTGTCACAACCTCTGTGTGCGTGTCGTATGTCAAACCGCCGGCCGCTTGTTCCGGAATCACTTCTTTCATATTAAAAGTATATGTTCCCGGTTTTGTAAATGTAATCTTACCAAAGTCAAAGGATGCTGCCACACCTTTGTCAGCCTGCGGAGCATTTGCAGTCATAGAATCACTTGCGTTATCCTCACCAAATACAATGCTGTCATCTGCAAGTCCGTTTACTGCCGCCTGATTTCCTGCCGTCAGTTCAAAGGAGAACTCATCCGCATTCATTGCACGACCGTTTAATGTCTTAGAACCTTTGATCGCTGTCTCTGTAGTATCGCCAATGTCAACCGGAGTTGGTTCGTAACTGTTTGTAAAGGTAAATCCGTTACTTTCAGGAATTGGTTGCATCTCAGAATTCAGATATTGTGTTGTCGTTGTAACCGCGGCAGTATCTGTTCCTTCTGTCTCACCAACAGTAACTTTTACATAATAAACCGTCGGATCATAAGTCATGCCATTCAGCTTATTGTTTACTGCTTCCGTCGGAATGGATTCCGTAATCTTATACAGATAAGACTTTCCAACATCTTTTCCTTCAAATATTACATTTTTAAAGATAACCTGTCCATTGGCGCCATTATATGTAGTACCAATAGTTTTACCTTCTTCCACATCTCCCGGAAGCGGTCCTTTCTCTGGACAATCTAAATCTTGATTCTCGACCGCTTCAATCTGGAATTGAAACATTTTCATCAAGAGCGGTTTTTTCCCAGAATAATCTGTGTATGCCTTAGTTCCCTGTGGCGCCCACTCTATAGAAGTAGCATTATAAGCATTCGTAAACTTCGCAATCTTATCTTCAACTGCCTGACCGTTTCCTTCTGTATCACCTACATAGTTACCGGCATCATCCAGCATTTGAGTCATCACAGATGTTGCAGTTAATTTACCTTCCTGATTATCTTCCACCGTTACTTTTACACGATATAATGCATCTGAATAATCAATTCCGAGAATACTTTCTGCCGGATCAGGCTCTGTAATCGTATAGATATACTCTCCAGGTCTTTCAAAAGTAATGTCACCAAATGAAAATGTATCTGCGTTTGTTATAGGTTTTGTCAACGTATTCTTTTCCTGGTCAATTCCTTGATCATCCTTTACTGTCGGGAGTGGTGCACCATCTAAACCAGTTAATACAAAGTCAAATGTGTCATCGTTTTGCCAGTCACGTCCGGTCAATGTCTTCTTCGCACGGATAGAAGAATCGCCTTCCAATACCACCGGTGTTACCGCATATGTATTTTCAAATTCTGCCGTTACAGTTGCGTTTCCTGCGATCGTTCCTGTGATCGGATTTTCTTTTGCAGTAAAGCCTTTTGGAATCTCTGTTTCTTCTATACTATATGTGTCACCATCGGATAATCCATAGATCTTAACAGACTCCCCATCTTTTAAAGTAACGGTACCGTCATTCTGTACTTTGAAAAGCTCTCCGCTTGCAACTCCCTGAGCGTCGAATTTCTGTGCATCGAATTCTCCAGTAAGAGCTTCTCCCCCTGCATTTTTCAGTGTCAACTTAAAGGTAAAGTCTTTCTCCGGCGCATCCACTTCGGAGGTTACCGTCTTCTTGATCTCCAGCGTACCTGGAAGCTCTACTGCGAGGCGTCCGTTATTACCTAAGGATACTTCGATGTTTCTCTGTGCCTGTTCATCATCCCAGTTCGGTGTGATAACCTCTGTCGCCGTTCCCGGCACTGCGGTATCGCCCTTGCTGCTTGTTAAGTCATGAATTCGTGTCAATCGAGGTGCTCCTGCTTTGATGTACAGCTGTCCATCCGCAGCAGTACCTACCCAACCTTCTACTTCATCACGAGAATGTGAACGGAAGGAAACTGCCTCTTTTACTTCTTTCGGTGCGCCATTATCCAACTTATAGTAAGTCTTTTCATAATAATATATATCCTGACCCTGTTGCGCACTATAACTAGTAACCGGTTCTGTCATTTCCTCATTCATCCAAAGCGGTGTGTTCTCTGTGAAGTAGTAGAAGCTGTTACCGCTTGCCGGTTCAAATGTTGCTGTCGTATCACCGAGAGTTTGTCCCTCTGTTGGTCCCTGTTTGCTTCCTGTGAACTTATTAGAATAGAAGTAAACTTTTCCGTCTTTTGAATTGTTCGTAATATAATTCTTCATCTCCTGATCCGGATTAGCCAATGCTTTCTTGGCATCCTCTTTCAGACTTGCATTATAGAACAGACGAAGCGGATATTTATCTTCTACCGTCATCGTATTGTTCGACACGTCCACCTTGAAGTGACGAAGTGGAAGTAATGACGCCGGAATTCGTACGTCTACCGTATCTCCCATACTACCTGTTCCCTTCGTTACCGTAATAACGATATCAGAAACATTCTTATCCTCTCCGGCTTGACCACTGTAAGTATAAGTAACTCCCTCAGCCGTTTCTTCTATTGCCGGGTTTTCAAATACCATATCTTCCAAAACAAGCTTATTGAAAGAATCCACCTGCATATAATCGCCAAGCTGATCGTGGAAGGTTACATAACCGTCTCTGTTTGCAAAGCCGTCTTCCGTCTCTGTCGGATAACCGGTTCCGGTGTTGATCTCTTGTGAGATTTCCTGGAAGATATTATTTAATTCTTCACTGTTTGTTGCAGCTTTGTAGTAATTGGAGTTCTCCGCTCTGTCACCAAGGCTTTGATACCCGGTTGCCGCCGGATAGTTACTGGAGATTCCATGCAGATACGCGTTAATATTTCTCGATGTATCCTCAGGATCAGCGCCAGAAACAACACCGATAGAATATACAAGAGTGCCTGCATCCTTTAAAGTCTTGGCGCTGGTAATTGCATCATTGGCAACAGTACTATCAAAGTTATTACTATGATTCGGCTCTCCATCTGTAAACATAATGACGACTTTCTTGGCATTTGGTCTTACCCCATGTCCTGCCGAACTTTCAAGTACCCGATTAGCAAGGTTCATACCATAATCTGCAGCAGTCGCACCGGCAGGTTCAAGACCATTGACAGCGTTTTTCAGGGAATCCATATCTCCGGTTAAATTACTGACAATTTCCGAATAATTATAATTATTATTCCACGGATTAGTATGATCTCCCACGCTATCCTGATCATTATTGTAATAACTATCATCTGCATATTTGACAATAGAAATATGATGCTGCTTATCAGGATCTGTAATCGTTGCATTCTGTTCTGCTGTCGCATCGATAAAACCATTTACCGCAGTTTCCAAAGCATCCATTTTAGTTCTTCTGCCGTAAGTGTAAAACTGAATGTGATTCGGATCATTATCATTTGAATCGGTTTTTGGCTCCACCTTGACACCATCTAATGCCCAATGGTCAAATTGTGGATTCCACCAGCTTCCGCTCGTAACTCTGTCAACCTCTACATACCGACCCGTTTGCTTATCTAATGCATAATAAGTGGTTCTTCCACCTGTATTGATAGTATAAGTCGCAATGTACTCATATGTTGTTCCCAAATAATTATCCATTGACCCGGACACATCGAGTACAAGCACGATATCCAACGGTGTAGATGTTGTCACTCTTGTGTTGGATGTAGAGGAAAATGCGGACAAGCCGACCATAAAGTCGGACTCTTCCGGCTTTGTAATCGGAATATCTTTTCCATCTCCGATCCCCGGAAGTGTGACGTTACTGTTATATACAGACTTGTCTGTCCAGATACGTCCAATATTCTGGGTAGAGTTTTCGACAATATCTGTCCAACTGCCCTTTGTATCGGCGTCTACGATAGACGTTTCAGCATACGCTACCGCGGGTGATGCTTCATCACCTGCGCCGAAAAAGGACGCGATCTTGTCACCCGTATCCTGGAAGAAGTCCATTGCTTTATCGAAAAAGCCTGGTTCTTCTTCCGAAGGCGAGCTTGTGCTTTCTTTTGCATATACCTGCCCTGCACTTCCTGGTACCATGCCAAGTACCATCGAAACGACCAGCAGTAACGCTAATATGGAAGCACGAAATCTCTGTTTCTTCGTCTTTCTCATATATCCTTTCCTTTCCTTTTTATTTGGATCACTGCCTTTTCTTGATCCATGATCTATATGAATTCGATGGTGCATTCTTATATTGAACTCCCCTCCTCTTTATTACTGTTTCTTAAAAAGGCAAAATACACCTATCTTTACAGCAGTATACGAAATGCAATGTTACTGAACCGTTACTAAATAGGTGTATTTCCACAATTTTCTATATTTTTTTCACTTTTTCCACAGGGGTTATCCACATCCATCCACATCCGTGTGGATAAATCTTTTTACAATAATAATTGCGCGTTCGTCTCCTCCGCCCAAGAATATTCGGGCATATAGGTTCCAACGAGCATATTCTTATAATCCAGGTTTTGCTTCTTGTGCTCTAGCACATCGAAATAATCGCAGTCCATCAGCTCTGGATTGATATTACAGCTTCCTCTTTTATTTACGAATACCTCTTCCAATCCATATTCCTGAAATACCTTTCTAAGGCTCATGGTCGCCTTACGATACAGGTTCTTGACTCTCTCATCATAGATTCTGTCTTCCCACAGTTTATCGACTGCCTCTTCCATAGATACATGTCCGCCCTTATGATCAACACATAGCGCAAAAAGTTCTTTTGCCTTAGCATTTGGAAGATCCACAACCTGATCGTCAATGATCAGGTCGAATCTGCCAAGCGTCCGGACGAAAACTCTCTTCTTCTGCCTTCGTATCAGCAGTCTCGCATTTTCCATCACGTCCTGGAAATCTTTGCTGCTGTAGGGCTTCATAAGATAATAATCCGCCTTCATATAAAGGGCGTCCAGCGTATAGTTGTCATATCCCGTAAGGAAAATTACCACCAGCTTGGGATAAAGCTCTCTAAGCTTCTTCCCAAGCAGTATTCCATTCATTCCCGGCAATTCAATATCCAGAAATGCCGCTTCTATCTTTTCCTTCTGGGCATACTCCAATGCCTGTTTGGCATTCTGGAATTTACCTGCAATATTCACCCATGGAAGCTTCTCGCACTCCATTTCAAATTGTTTAATCGCCAGCAATTCATCATCAACAATTATCGTTTTCATTGTTTATGCTCCACCCCCCCCGACCAGGAAACTTTATTATTGCTTTTGTGCCTTTATTTATTTCACTTTCTATCGTCAAACGAGCTTTTGATATTGCCTGAACCCGGAATGTGATATTTCGGATGCCTGCTGATTTTTTCTTATCTCCAGAAGCTTCCCATTTCTTCACATCGAAGCCGACTCCATCATCTTCTACTTCTACTACATATCCGCCTTCATTTTCTTTGTCCTCATAACTTCTAATCCACACCGTCCCGCCTTCCGGCTTCTTACAGATTCCATGTTTAATCGCATTTTCAACCAGCGGCTGAACCGACAGCGCCGGCAGATAAAAGCTGGTCGTCTGAATATCGTATACAACCTTCAGTCTCTCTCCAAAGCGTACTTTTTCTATATTGATGTAAGACTCGATATGTTCCAGCTCTCTGTAAAATATAATCTCTCTTTCATTGCTTAAGGAGTCAATATGTGCCCGAAGATATTTTGAAAAATCATAAACCATATCATAAGCTTGTTCTGGCTCTATCCGAATCAAGGTTCGTATAGAATTTAGTGCATTATATATAAAATGAGGCTGAATCTGGCTGATCATCAAATCTGTCTTACTCTCCTGAAGCATTCTGGAAAGTCTTTGATTCTCTTTTGCAGTCCTGTACATTTTAATGCCACTGGAAATCAGCATACTGCCAGCATATAATAACAATGTCAGACGAATATAGATTCCTAGAAGTTGATACTGATCCAAATAAAAGCGAATCATCTCAATTCCCATCGCTAACAGAAATAAAAGAACAAATCCCGTTTCTTGTCTCTTAAAGATCCCACTTCTTTTATACAGTTCTCTTCCCATCACCATAATTCCACATAGGAATACGATCGCTATTGTTCCATGAATAACCGGCAGCATATCCGGATAATCCCTTATCCCTGTTATCTGTAAAAGAAAACATCCTGAAAATACCATTAAATTCATCCAAAATACATTTAAAGATATTTTTTTGTTTTTTTCCTTCATCCGAAAGTAAATATATAAATAAAAAAATGCTGGTATTAGAAGAAGTGATAAAAATACAAAAAAGTATTGAGTCATAGAAGAAACTTTTGTAAATGGCATTTTTGCTTCTCCACACAACCAAAAGGAAGTAAATATAAATAAAATTCCCAGGGATATCTCTGCCTTATGAGGTTTCTTTTGAATCGCAAATACACTGACAAGCAAAATCACGCATCCTATAAATCCTACCATTACTCCTACTATTAAAGACAATAAATATTTTCCTCTCACATGAGCAAATATCGCATGATATTCTCCTATATATATTTCTCCTATTCTTCCTGAAAACTGCTCATACTCTGATTGAAGTCTAATTGTCAGGAGCTTTCCTTCCGAATCAGCTGGAAGGTCTACCATATTCCAATTATTTGGAGTCAAGTCCTGAAAACACTTTGATTCTGGATACCTATATATCAAATTATCATCAATCAATATCTCCACCTTCTGTTGAAGACTTCGAAAGAGAATCCTGCTTTCCGATGGAAAATCCCACGATATAACATGCGAGATCTCATACGGCTCTCCTAATTCCACGTTCTGACTGGATGGAATATCAATAAGTGTTTCTTTTCCTTTGTATGAAAATGTCCAATTCTTATGATACTGTTCAACAGACGACTTCGGTATTTCAGATACTCCGCACACACACCATACATATACAAGAAAGGCTATTACTATAGACAGCTCTAACGCTTTCCTTCCTTTGTATTCTATGGTTTTCATTCCTTTTCCTCCATTTTCTCTTTATCTACATTTTAGCTTTATGCTTAACATTAGCACATTTATCCTGAATTTTTGTGTTAATGTTAAGCATAATATAAGGGAATTATTGCTCTGCGCAAGTTGTAGAAAGGATAAGCCTATGAAAATATACACATATGGCGGGAAAAGAAATATAAGCGGTACTACAATTAAAGAATTGCGAAAAGCCCAAAATTTATCACAACAAGACCTGGCTGCCCGACTTCAAATTGCAGGAGTTAGCATGGAACGTGATAGTATCAGTCGTATCGAAAATGGCTCTCGCTTTATCTCAGATTTTGAACTTAAAGCAATGGCTCAAATTCTGGGAACTTCTGTAAATCATTTGGTCGATTTTGAAGATTAAATATTTTCTAGCATTATAAAAGCAGCATTCTCCACTGGAAAATGCTGCTTTTTGAATCTTTTATTTTCCTTCAAATATCTTTTCTGGAATAAAGCTGTCGAACATGATAACATCAAAGGTTTTTTCTGCTTCTTCTAATTCCTCTTGATTTTTAATCGTCCACGCTACATTCTCTACCGGAAACAACCTCCTGCAAATCCTGTATGACAGATTATTTTTCCATTTATGATTATATGCAATAAAATCCGGCCTGGATATACAATTCACCAGTAGATTCGTCAAAGCAAACTTCTCATACCATTTTCTGTTCAAATTATCTTTCCAATAATTAGTTGACAACTGTCCTCTAATTACGTCTGGCCGATTGTCTCTGAACCATTTTACTGCAAAGGGATGGAAAGATTCCATACAATAATATCCTTCATAATTATCCATCATTTCTGCCATTTTTTTTGTTGTTGCTTTCCAGTCTCCTTCTGACTTTACTTCTACAATCAACGGCACTTTTCCATCAATCACATCCAAAACGTCCTTAAATAACGGAATACTTTCATCAGAATTCCCTAATTTATATTTTTTTAATTCTGAATAAGAGCATTCTCTTAATTTTTTATTTATACCACACATACGCAGTAACGATTCATCGTGGAATACTACAAGTTCTTTATCTGCAGTAAGCTGTACATCCAACTCTATTCCGTAGCCTTCTTCAACTGCTTTCGCAAACGCATTGATTGAATTTTCCGGTCTATTTGTCGAATTATCAAACAGTCCGCGATGAGCAATGTATTGTTGTTCCAGCGGTTTCATCCGCTCTTTACGCTTCGTTTCCGGCAGGATACTGTACAAATACGCTCCTCCTGCTACACATCCCCAAAAACCTATCATTTTATAACGCATATTCTTATGATCCCCCTCTTTCTAATATTCCATTGTAATTGATTCTCTTAATAAATCTATAAATTGCTTCTCCGGCTTTAAAATAGATCTTGGCGGTCTTACTTTGAAATCCCCCGAATTCAAATAGATACAAATTTCCTTTCCATACTCTCTCGAAAATACAAGTGGAAGCCCTTCTTCTGTTTCAAAATAGACATCAATATCTTCCGCCAATTCTCCCCAACAAACTTCCGCGTCATGCAGGATAAACTCATCGGGAAGACTGGTAAATCTTTCGCTTTCCGTGCATTCTTCTGTTTTCCTGTAATTCACTTTCTCTTTCTGTTGGAAGTTGGTAATCTGACAGCCATACATATCCTGCAGCAATGTATTTTTGGTTCTCCGGTAAATCACATCATGCGCACAAATCAGCTTTCCGCCCTTTTTCACATACTCAACTAAGGTTTCATTCATTCCGGTTCGCGCATCACTATTTGCCGAAAATTTTGTACAGTCTGTAACAATTAATATAATCGCATAGATCTGCTCCAGATTTTTTGACAACACTTCTATCGGCTCATCCATAATTTCCACATAGTGATCATCATCTAATTTTAATCGGTTCGCAATCTTTTCTATATTTGCGACATCAAAGTCTCCCCAAAACAAAATATGCTTTATATTCTGTTCTGATTCCAAAGCTTTCTTCCCGGTTGATAAAGACATACACTTAATAATACATTTAATCACACCATCAAAGAAGTCAAATGAGACATTTACACCATTGTAATGTTTCAAATCCACTATTTCATCCGGCAGTTCCTCTGGCCACTCAAATCCATTCATCATAATAGGGATAATGTTCTTGCCTGTTTTTATGCATAGGAAATCTCAAGTCGAAGCCAGTCTTCTTCGTCTTTACATCTATCCAGCCCTCCTGGAGGAAGAATCACCAGCATATCACTGCATTCATCCATCACTTCCAATAATTTGGAATTAAACTTTCCGCTGGCCAGAGATTCTATGTCATAAAACACTTTATACCCGGCTTCTGACAACTTTCCGTTAATCAGATATGCCAAACTTCCCCGCCCATTCTTCTATAACTAATAAAAATCTGATATGCCATCTTCC
>OGWU01001022.1_pt1 | contig 17184 bp, 18 predicted proteins | sample 1576071 | NCBI WGS metagenome assembly OGWU01 (sample SAMEA3541582, study PRJEB24748) | human gut metagenome | biome: human gut; feature: human-associated habitat; material: faeces | place: China | collected 2012
TGACGATCCAGACTATTTACGGAGAAAAGAGCTGCGCCTATAAGGACGCCATGCTGGAGCGCTGCCATGTCTGCAAGGGCAAGGAGCACCGGATTTACGACGAGCTGATCGGGGATTCTGCGGACACCACGGACGCGGACCGCTTTGAGGAGGTGCGCCGCATCGAGTCGATGAGCCCGCAGGAGAAGTTTGCTTTCTTCCAGAAGGAACTGAGCAAATGTATCCGCTGCAACGCCTGCCGCAACGTATGTCCGGCGTGCAGCTGCCGCAAATGTGTATTTGACAGCACAAAATTTGACAGCTCCCAGAAGGCGAACGCCGATTCCTTTGAGGAGAAAATGTTCCATATTATCCGTGCTTTCCATGTTGCCGGAAGATGTACGGACTGCGGAGAGTGCAGCCGCGTATGTCCGCAGGGCATTCCTCTGCACCTGTTTAACCGGAAGTTTATCAAGGATATCAACGAGCTTTACGGAGAATACCAGGCGGGCGAAGATATCACGGCGGATACGCCGCTGACGCACTTTACCTTTGACGACGCCGAGCCGGGAATCGTTGCAGAGAGGGGGAAGGAGCATGTATAAGATTGCGAAAGAAAACCTGCCGCAACTTTACCGCCGCATTGCGGAAAAGAAGGAGCTGTATCTGCCGCTGGAAATCGGCGGACAGACAAACTTCGCGGTATGGGAAGAGGGCGATACGGTAGCCCTTGATGTGCTGAAGACCGTGAAATCCCCCAAGGATGCTTTTTTTCCGCAGAGTGAGAATCTCTATACCTGCAAACGCGAAGGAAAGAAGATTTCCATCGAGCCGCAGGCGCTGAAGGAACAGGAATTTGTGGTATTCGGCATGAAAGCCTGCGATGTACAGGGCGTGCAGGTGCTCGATAAGGTCTTTCTGGCGGAGCCGGTGGATTCCTTCTATGCGGCGCGCCGCGAACACGGAACGATCGTCGCCCTCGCCTGTCACGAGCCGGAGGAAACCTGCTTTTGCAGGGTGTTCGGCATCGACTGCGCAGACCCGGCGGCGGACGTTGCCTGCTGGATGATCGAAGAGGAGCTTTTCTGGAAGCCGCTTACCGCGAAGGGTGAAGCGCTCACAGAAGAAGTGCGTGATCTGCTCACGGAGACAGAAGGGGACAGCGAAAAAGTGGAGGCGGAAAAAGAAAATATCCGCAGTATCGTGGAGAAGCTTCCGTACAGTCATCTGTCATTAGAGGGCTGGAACGGGGAAGCCCAGAAGGAGAAATTCGATTCCCCGCTCTGGGAGGAGCTGTATAAACCGTGCCTGGCGTGCGGAACCTGCACCTTCGTCTGCCCGACCTGCCAGTGCTACGATATCAAAGATTACGATACCGGACATGGCGTGCAGCGCTACCGCTGCTGGGATTCCTGCATGTATTCCGACTTCACCATGATGGCGCACGGCAACAACCGTACCAGTCAGATGCAGCGGTTCCGCCAGCGCTTTATGCACAAGCTGGTGTACTTCCCGGCGAACAACGACGGAATGTATTCCTGTGTCGGCTGCGGACGCTGCGTGGAAAAATGCCCGGCATCCCTGAATATCGTAAAAGTAATTAAAAAGTTTTCGGAAGAAAAAGCAGCGGGAGGTGAACAGCAGTGAGCGAATGTACCTGTCATAAAAATTATACCAGAGATACGCTGATTCCGATGGTGGGCGTGATTACCGACATCCGCCAGGAAACGCCGGACGTAAAGACGTTCCGCGTCAACGCGCCGGAGGGCGGCAAGCTGTTTGAACATATGCCGGGACAGTGCGCAATGCTCTGCGCGCCCGGCGTCAGCGAGGGTATGTTTTCCATCACCTCCTCGCCGACAAATAAAGAATTCCAGGAATTCAGCATCAAAAAATGCGGAATGCTGACGGATTATCTGCACAGCCTGCAGGTGGGCGACGAGATTACCGTCCGCGGTCCATACGGCAATCATTTCCCGGTTGAGACAGAGCTGAAAGGGAAAAATCTGCTGTTTATCGCCGGTGGTATCGGTCTGGCGCCGCTGCGCTCCGTCATCAATTATGTGCTTGACAACCGCGCTGATTACGGCACCGTCGATATCCTCTACGGTTCCCGCTCGGCGGACGACCTTGTACAGCTCAAAGAAATCCAGGAGGTCTGGAGCAAAGCAGAGGGCGTCAATGTATATCTGACCATCGACCGCCCGCAGGAAGGCTGGGACGGACATGTCGGATTCGTACCCGCCTACTTAAAAGAGCTGGAATTTGCCACCGACAAGACGGCGCTTATCTGCGGACCGCCCATCATGATAAAATTCGTGCTGGCGGCGCTCGTGGAAATGGGCTTCTCTAAAGAGCAGGTCTACACCACCCTGGAGCTGCGCATGAAATGCGGAATCGGAAAATGCGGCAGATGTAACATTGGATCGAAATATGTGTGCAAAGACGGTCCCGTATTCCGCTGCGACGAAATAGACGAAATGCCGAATGAGTACTAACGGACTACTCCGCAGTGGCAGACTGACATCGGAGCATTCACGTCATGCTTGCATGTAAGGGAATGCTTCGATGGAGGGATGCGAAGGGCGAAGCCCGTAAGCCTCAATGCAGGCACTGCGTTGAGGCGGCACTGCGGGAACAGCGGAGAAGTCTTTATAGGCATATGAAACTCAAACGAGCAAAAGGCGAAGCGTTTGCGAGTCTGGGCGACAAGGATTCAATCAGATGAAAGGACAAACAATTATGGAAAAAATGGTAAACGTATATTTTTTCGGTAAGAAGTACAGCGTGCCCGCCGACCTGACGATTATGACCGCGATGGAATACGCCGGTTATACGTTAAAGAGAGGCTGCGGCTGCCGCCACGGTTTCTGCGGCGCCTGTGCGACGATTTACCGGATCAAGGGAAAAAATGAATTAAAGACCTGTCTCGCCTGTCAGACACAGGTGGAGGAAGGCATGTATGTGGCAAGCATCCCGTTTTTCCCGACAGATAAAAGAACCTACGATATCAACGAAATCAAGCCGGACCAGCGCATTATGATGGAGCTGTATCCGGAAATCTACAGCTGCATCGGCTGCAATGCCTGTACAAAAGCCTGTACGCAGGATTTAAACGTTATGCAGTATATCGCATATGCGCAGCGCGGCGAATTTGAAAAATGCGCCGAGGAATCCTTTGACTGCGTAAGCTGCGGCTGCTGTTCCGTAAGATGTCCGGCGGGCATTTCCCATCCGATGGTGGGACTGCTGGCGCGCAGACTTACCGGAAAATATATCGCTCCGAAGGCGGAGCATCTGGAGAAGCGCGTGGAGGAGATTCATTCCGGCGCTTACGACGAGATGATCGAGCAGATCATGCAGAAGCCGATCACCGAAATGCAGGAACTTTACAACAACAGAGAAATTGAGGAATAAGGAGGGTCAGACATGTACACACCATATCCAGAGTCTATGATGGAATCCGTCAGAAAAGTAGAGGCTACAAGAGAAGCGCGTATGGCGGCGGAACCGAGACGTCTGACCGCAGAGGAAAAAGACAATCTCCTTAAAGAATTCCATCCGGATTACAGAGAAGAAGCATTCGAAGAAATCAAAGTAGGTCCGAACAAAGGACAGAAAGCAAACAAAGAGCTGGTACATCTTCTGCATTCCAACAGCCGTCTGCTGAACAGTAAAACAGACCTTAGCAACCCGGATTACGATGTGGATGTGCTGGTGATCGGCGGCGGCGGCGCGGGCGCGTCCTGCGCGATCGAGGCGCACAATGCCGGCGCGAATGTGATGATCGTCACCAAGCTTCGCATCGGCGACGCCAACACCATGATGGCGGAGGGCGGCATCCAGGCGGCGGACAAGGAAAATGATTCGCCGGTACAGCATTATCTGGACGCTTTCGGCGGCGGACACTTTGCCGCAAAGCCGGAGCTGGTAAAACGCCTTGTTATGGAAGCGCCGGACGCCATCAAGTGGCTGAACGAACTGGGCGTGGAATTTGACAAAGAAGACGACGGACGGATGATCACCACGCACGGCGGCGGTACTTCCCGGAAGAGAATGCACGCGGCAAAGGACTATTCCGGCGCGGAGATCATGCGCACCCTGCGCGACGAGGTATTGAATCGTCAGATTCCTGTGGTAGAATTTACCTCCGCTGTGGAACTGATCAAGGATGACAAAGGACAGGTGGCAGGCGCGGTTCTGCTGAACATGGAAACAGGCGATTATTCGGTTGCCAGAGCAAAGACCGTTGTACTTGCAACCGGCGGCGCCGGACGGATGCATTATCAGGGCTTTCCGACATCAAACCACTACGGTGCGACCGCGGACGGTCTAATCATGGGCTATCGCGCGGGAGCAAAGCTCCTTTACCAGGATTCCATCCAGTATCATCCGACGGGAGCCGTTTACCCGTCGCAGCTTCTGGGCGCACTGGTTACAGAAAAGGTGCGTTCCCTGGGCGCGCAGCTTGTCAACGCGGAGGGTGAGGCTTATATCCATCCGCTGGAAACACGCGATGTCAATGCCTCCGGTGTTATCCGCGAGTGCCAGGAAGGCCGCGGCGTTGAGGTGCCGGGCGGACAGAAGGGTGTATGGCTGGATACGCCGATGATCGAAATCCTTGGCGGAGAAGGCACGATTGAAGCGCGGATACCGGCAATGTTCCGTATGTACATGAAGTACGGCATTGATATGAGAAAGGTTCCGATTCTTATCTATCCGACGCTGCATTATCAGAACGGCGGCGTGGAGATTGAGGCGGACGGCTTCACAAAAGCTATCCCGAACCTGCTGGTGGCAGGCGAAGCGGTGGGCGGTATCCACGGAAGAAACCGTCTGATGGGCAACTCGCTGCTGGATATCATCGTGTTCGGTCGCAACGCCGGAAAAGCGGCGGCTGCAAAATCAAAGGATGTGACGCTTGGCGCCATGACGCTGGAGCACGTTGAGAAATACGCAGAGGAGCTGGCGGCGGCAAATGCGACAGAAGAGGGCGTATCCCCGCTGCTGCTTCCGAAGTATGCACGTCACGAATCGGCTGTCGAGTAAAGTAGAAATGGGAAAGGAGCATTCATATGCGTGAAATAAATGCAGGTCAGATTACAGATGTGGTGGAGCGGCTCTGTATCGAAGCGAACGAGCACCTTCCGTCCGATGTAAAATGTGCGATCAAAAACTGCCGCGCCTGCGAGGACGGCGAGATTGCAAAGGGCGTGCTGGATAAAATTATTGAAAACTATGAAATCGCCGATGCGGAAAACGTGCCCATCTGCCAGGACACCGGTATGGCGTGTGTTTTCCTGGAAATCGGGCAGGATGTACATATCGTCGGAGGCGACCTCTCTGATGCGGTAAACGAGGGCGTCCGCCGCGGATACGACAAGGGCTACCTGCGCAAATCCGTGGTAAAGGATCCGGTGCGCAGAGGAAATACCGGCGACAATACCCCGGCAATGATTTATACAGAAATCGTACCGGGCGAGCAGATTAAAATCACCGTCGGTCCGAAGGGCTTCGGCAGCGAAAACATGAGCGCGATCCGCATGTTCAAGCCGTCCGCAGGACTGCAGGGCATCAAGGATTTCATCATTGAGACGGTGGAGACAGCGGGACCGAATCCATGTCCGCCGATGGTTGTCGGCGTAGGAATTGGCGGCACCTTCGATAAAGCGGCGCTGCTTGCGAAAAAAGCGCTGATGCGCCCGATCGATTCCGAAAATCCGGATCCGTTCTATGCCGATCTGGAAAAGGAAATGCTGGCGAAAATCAACGAGCTTGGCATCGGACCACAGGGCTTTGGCGGAAAGACAACAGCGATCGGTTTAAATATTGAGACGATGCCGACACACATTGCCGGAATGCCGTGCGCCATCAATATTAACTGCCATGTAACGCGCCACAAAACGGAGGTGATTTAGATGGAAAAACATATCACACTGCCGCTCACCGAAGAGCTTGCAAAAACGCTTCATGCCGGGGATACCGTGTATCTTACCGGAACCATTTATACATCCCGCGACGCCGGACATAAGAGAATGTGCGAGGCGCTTGCGCGCGGGGAAAAGCTTCCGTTCGACCCGACGGATGCCACCATCTACTACGTCGGACCGACGCCGGCAAAGCCCGGACAGGTCATTGGCTCTGCCGGACCGACCACCAGCGGCCGTATGGACGCTTACGCGCCGACCATGATGTCGGTGGGTGCGCGCGGCATGATCGGAAAGGGCGCACGTCTGCCGGAGGTCGTTGAGGCAATGAAAAAATACAGCGGCGTCTACTTCGGGGCCATCGGCGGTGCCGGAGCACTGCTGGCAAAATGTATCAAAAAAGCCGAGCTGATCGCCTATGAGGACCTTGGGGCGGAGGCGCTGCGCAAGCTCTACGTGGAGGAAATGCCGCTTTTTGTCATCATCGACAGCGAGGGCAACAATCTGTATGAGAGCGGACGCGCCGCTTATCTGCAGCAGAAGAAATAATACTGCCGCTTCTGCCTGCCGGATACGCTGACAGAATGGAACACTGCATCCTGCCAGCGCGGCGGCAGAGGGCGGAAACAGGAGGAGAAAAATGACAGATTTATTAGAGGCACTGATGATACTCTGCTTCGGGCTTTCCTGGCCGATTTCCATCCGGAAATCCTGGACGTCCAGAACCGCAAAGGGAAAAAGCCTGTTTTTTGAGTTCTTTATCTGGATTGGATATGTTTTCGGAATCATCCGCAAATTCATGCTCTGGAGCTCCGGCGCCGGAACGGGCTGGCTGTTTTACCTCGGCTGGTTCTTCTATGTGCTCAACATCGTGGAAATCACCATCGATATGGCGCTTTATTTCCGCAATGTAAAGCTTGACAAAGAGCGCGACGGAAAATAAAAAGAACAGTAATGCTAATTATACTATAGCAGGGTCAGATTTCCATGAGAGGTCTGACCTTTTTTATTAGTCTTAAAACTGGACTATTGACAAGCTGATATTTACATGATAAAATAGTCCCAAAATAAGACTAAAGAAAGAAGTGATATAAATGGATGATTCCCGGATTGCCAGACAGGTATCCCGGTTTTGCGAGGAATGTCATGTAATAAATATGGTTTACGAGGATTACGCGCGCACTCTGGATATTTCGTATACCAGCCTGCAAATTTTAACAATGATTATGTTCACGGAAGAATGTACACAGAAGACAATCTGCGAAAAAACATTTCTTCCGAAGCAGACAGTGAATGCCGTTATTACAGGATTTTACAAAAAAGGAATTATTGAGCTGCGGGAATTGCCCAGCGACCGGAGAAATAAGACCATTCATCTGACAAAGGAGGGGACTGCGTATGCAGAACAAATCGTTCCCAAAATCCGGAAAGCGGAATATGCAGCCTTTGAAAAACTGACTTCCGAGCAGAGAGAAAGCCTGCTGGAGGCTATCCGGATTTACCGGATCGGTTTTCGTAACGCCATGCTGGGAGAGACTGATAATAAATAAACCACCGATAAACGATCCCCCTTGAAAGGGGGATAAATAAAAAGCAATTAGTCCCAAAATTGTACATTATAAAATATTGACTAAAGGAGAAATGAAATGGCAAAAACGATTGATATGACGCATGGAAAACCGTCAAAACTGCTTTTACAATTTGCGTTCCCTGTTCTGATTGGAAATTTGTTTCAACAGCTCTATACACTGGTAGACCGCGTAATTGTCGGTCAGTTTGTAGGAGCGGATGCTTTTTCGGCGGTAGGCTCAACAAACGCATTGTCTATGATGTTCATGTCCATGTGTATGGGAACCGCGATCGGAACGGGCGTGGTGGTTTCCCAGTATTTTGGCGCAAAAGATCAGAAAAATACGGCGAAAGCCATTGCAAACGGGGCGTATGTAAACGTAATTGTAGCGCTTATTATGACGGTTATAGCATTACTGGCTACAAAGCCGATTCTTATTCTGCTAAACACACCAGCTACGCTGATGGATGACGCGGTTTCTTACATGAGAGTATTTATGGGAGGTCTGCTTGCGGTATCCCTCTACTACACGCCTTTTTCAATTTTAAGGGCATTGGGGGATTCAAAAACGCCGCTGATTTTTCTTGCCTTTTGCAGCATATTGAATATCATTCTCGACATTATTTTTGTTGTCCCGCTGGGAATGGGTGTGGAAGGTGCTGCGATTGCTACCGTAATGGCACAGGCGATTGCTGCGGTTTTATGTATGATTTATGCGTTCAAAAAAGTGCCGCAATTCCATGATGCGGTTCATTACATGAAACCGGACAGCAATATTATCCGTCAGACATTGAAAGTTGGAATACCGACAGGATTCCAGTATTCGCTGATGTATATTTCCAGTATTGCTCTGCAGCGTGTTGTAAATGGTTTTGGGGAAAGTGTGATAGGTGCTTTCACATCTACGACTCAGATTGAACTATTAGTACAGCAGATTTACGCCGCACTTGGTACAGCAATGGTAACGTATACAGGTCAGAACATTGGCGCCGGAAAAACAGACCGGGTAAAGCAGGGAATGTGTTCTGCCATGAAGATAAGCGGAATCGTATCGGTGATTCTGCTGGTCGTTTTCTGGCTGGGCGGCAGACTGATTATGAGTATTTTCGTACCGGATAAGGATATTATCGCATTAGCTTCCAGCGGTATCCACATTACAAGCCTGTTCTTTATGGCGCTTGGAGTTGTGCAGGTACTTCGCTATTTGCTGAACGGAGCCGGAGATTCCGTATACGCCTTAGTAAACGGTATTGTGGAAATTATAGCCCGTATCGGATTTGCTTTTCTGCTGACGGCGGTTCCGTTCATCGGTATGTGGGGAATCTGGCTTACAACAGGGCTTACATGGCTGGTAACAGCAGTATTTGCCCTCTGGCGTTACAGAAGTGGTGCATGGATGTCAAAATCACTTGTGAAAGGAAAGGAGAATGAATAATGAAAAAGAAACTATTAGTTTTAGCGGGCAGCGCCCGCAAACGGGGAAATTCTTCCTTGATGGCAGATGAATTTATCCGGGGAGCAAAAGAGGCAGGCCATGACGCTGAAAAAATTTATTTAACAGATAAATCGGTCGGCGGCTGTCTGGGCTGCGGAGCCTGCCAGCGTAACGGCGGACAATGTGTACAAAAAGATGACATGAATGAGATTTACGAAAAAGTGAAAAATGCAGATGTGCTTGTCTTTGCTTTCCCCGTATACTTTTATACCTGGAATGGACAGACGAAAACGGTTCTTGACCGTTTGTATGCAGTGGAACCGTTGCTGACAAACAAAACCTTTTATATGCTGGCATCCGGGCAGGCTCCAACGGAAGAATACATGACAACCATGATTGACAGTTTCCGCAGGTATATCGGCTGTTTCCGGGCAGGCGGAAATATAGAGGGAGGATTTGTCTTTGGATATGGTACAGATAAGCCGGGAGATGTTGTAGGAACTTCCGCAATGGAAAAGGCTTATGAGATGGGCAGGGCTCTGTAAAATGCGGTAACAGACAGGAAGAAAAGAACACGGAGAAATTTCTCAGACGGCTGGCAGCCCTCCCCGGTAAAGGAAGGGCTGTTTTTTTCTTATTTTTTCATGAGTCCGGCACCGGCGTTCCATGCCTTTCCCACCTTTTCTCCCGTCACATAATAACCGTGCTGGAACTGGTCGAAAATAAGGGCATGAAGCTTTGCAGGGTCAACCTTTCCATTGTCGGAGAGAACGGCTTCCTCAGCTTTCACATTGACAATTCTGCCAACAATACCGGATACATATTCGGTATCCAGAATGTCCAACAGCTCACATTCCATGACTACGGGAAACTCCTCAATGACCGGAGCATGAACTTTGTCACTTTTGACTGCTGTGTAGCCGGTGCGCTCAAATTTGTCGTTTATTTTATTTCCGGATGCGATTCCGAAGAAATCGGCGGCGTCCATGTGCGCTTCGTCGGCCAGCGCAACAGTAAAGGCTCTGCTCGCTTTAATATTCAGCCATGTTTTCTTTCCTTCACCGATAAAAAGGATAATCTTGTCCTCATCACATATCTGTCCCCACGCAACGTTCATGACATTGACCTTTTCATTCTCGTCATAAGCTGCGACCATCAATACAGGCATGGGATACACTGCCTGCACAACCCCCAAATCTTTTTTCATGATGTCATGCCTCCCTGTATTTTTTGCTTGTATTTTTTCAGCAGCAGGAATTGACATTCCCTGTCTGCTGATATTATAATTATACAAAAAGCAAGAGTAAAATCAAGTACCCACTTTACAGATAGGTACTATCCCGGAGGAAAGTATAATGAGTAAACATTGCATTGCAGATGCAGATTTTGAGAAAACCGGATACAGCTACACGCTCTCTTTGATTGCAGGAAAATATAAACCGGTAATTCTTTACTGCCTGATGGAATACGAGCCTGTCCGGTTCAACGAAATGCAGCGCTATCTGAAAAAAGTTACGGATAAAACACTGAGCCAGCATCTGAAGGAGCTGGAAGCTGACGGTCTCATCGTGCGCAAAGTATACCCGCAGATACCTCCCAAAGTGGAATATTCGCTGACTGACCGCGAGCATTCTCTTATGGAAGTTTTAGATAAGCTTTGTGACTGGGGAAATGAAAACCGGCTTTCTTTAAAGGAATAGCTGTTTTTGATTATTGAGTAATTTCTGCTTCCGCATTATGGATTTCAATGCTGCTGATTTCAGAAGATATGCAAATCTGTTCAGAGGACATATCATTTGCAAGTTCAGCAGCTTTATCCGAAAACAGTGTTTTGGCATTACCATCCATGATTTCATTTATGCTTGAATCGTCAACATACTGCTGCATTTCTGTACGAAATGCTTTTAGTATACTGTCTCTTTCTGCGACAGTTATAGCCTGCGGGTCCGGAAGCGTATAGCTGATGGTATAAAGCGTGTAGAAAAGGAAGTCACAGTACGGCTCTTTCTTTTTCAGATAACCGCTAATGCTGAAAGCAGTATTTTTTCTACCTGCTCATAATAAATCTCGTTAAGCAAAGCATTAAGCGTCAGCGTGATAAAATTATAATTATCGTCATCCGGAGAAATATTTGTTATTACGTCAGAGTGTACATCCAATAGTTTGGAAAAATCATCTTTATCCAACAAAGAATTATTAAAGTCAGCGACACTTTGCTGTGGATAGTTTTCTGTTTTGTATGCAGTCAACATTTCATACGCAGCAGATATATCAGAAGCACACGCTGTTTGTGCACTCATAACATAAAGAACAGCAAGAATCATTAATAAATATTTTTTCATGAGATGAGATTTGTTAAGGGTAGTTTTAACCTTTTCTTGCTTTCATATGCAGGTCACTTTTTAGTGACTTGAGGTTGATATAGATGAATTGATGTGCTATAATAAAACAGTGTATTTATAGAATTTTCGCGGCGAGGAGGCATTACATGGCTATCAGTTATGACAAGCTTTGGAAGCTACTGATTGATAAGGATATGCTGCGGACAGATATGGCACTAAGCGCCGGTGTGACAAAGAATGTGTTGGCCAGACTAAGTAAAGGTCAGCCCGTGTCTATGAGCAGTATGGAGAAAATCTGCAATTATCTGGATTGCGATATTGGCGATGTCATGGAATTTGTGAAAGACAAGCCGGACCAATAATTTTTTTGCATCTGAACTTCCGATAATATTTGTTATGCAGAAGTTATATTACATACGAAAGGACGGGCAACGCGATGAGTGTAATCCCAAAAGCACAGATGTCTGAGGAGGACATCAAATTTCATTTCATCACGCCTGCAATTACATCCAAGTGGAACTCTGACCACATAACCTTGGAAACAAAGATTACCGATGGACGTGTAAATTTGAAAGGCAATTTCGCTTTCCGTGAAACGGCAAAGCGTGCTGATTATGTACTCTATTTGAACCAGAATAACCCCATTGCCATTGTGGAAGCAAAGGACAACAACCACTCCATTTCGCATGGCTTACAGCAGGCCATGACCTATGCACAAATGTTGGATGTTCCTTTTGCCTACAGCTCAAACGGCGATGGATTTGCAGAGCATGATTTTTTGACTGGACAAGAGAGCACCTTTGGAATGGACGAGTTCCCTACAGAACAGGAACTCATTACGCGCTATAAAGCGGAGGCAAATGATGGTGCTGGTCTGTCCGAAGTGCAGGAAACAATCATACAACAGCCGTATTACAGCAGTCAGACTACATACCCTCCGCGATATTATCAACGGATTGCTATTAACCGTACTGTTGATGCGATTGCACGAGGGCAAAACCGTATTTTGCTGGTGATGGCAACTGGCACGGGTAAGACTTATACAGCATTCCAGATTGTCTACCGTCTGCTGAAAAGCGACATTAAGCAGAAAATCCTCTATCTTGCCGACCGCAACAACCTTGTTGACCAGTCTATCCAGCAGGATTTCGCACCGTTGGAGAAGGTTATCCATAAGGTCAACTTCTCAAAGGATGACCCAAGCACAATTACATCCTATCAGGTGTATTTCTCTCTGTATCAGCAGATTGCCGGCGGGAACGATGACAGTGAGGGCGATGAGGACAACACCATAGCCAAACTTAGCCAGTTGTTCCGCCCGGATTTCTTTGACCTCGTGATTGTAGATGAGTGTCATAGAGGCAGCGCGAAAAAAGAAAGCAACTGGAGAAAAATCCTGGAATACTTCTCCTCTGCTACGCAGATTGGTATGACAGCTACCCCGAAGGAGACAAAGTATGTTTCAAATATCGACTACTTTGGGGAGCCAATCTATACCTACAGCCTAAAAGAAGGCATTGAGGACGGCTTCCTTGCGCCATTCAAGGTAATCAATATTATAACGGATATTGGTGATGGCTGGCGTCCGCTTAAAGGGCAGCGCGACATTTATGGGAATGAAATCGAAGATAGAATATATACGAACAGTGACTATGATTACAACATCATTATTGAAGATCGGATAGATTTGGTCGCCGCTGAAATAACACGCTATTTGAAAAGCACAGACCGTATGGCAAAAACCATCGTTTTCTGTGCGACGGAGGACGCTGCGGAGAGGATGCGTCTGGCTTTGGTGAATCAAAATGCGGATATGGTGAAGAAGAACCCCGATTATGTGGTTCGTATCACTGGCAGTGATGATTATGGTAAGAGCAAGCTGGACTATTTCATCTCCGTATCATCCAAGTACCCGGTAATAGCGACCACATCCAAGTTGCTCTCTACCGGTTCAGATTGCAAAATGACGAAGCTGATTGTCCTTGATGAAATGATTGGCTCCATGACGGAATTTAAACAGATTATCGGACGCGGAACAAGATTGCGGGAAAAAGACGGGAAAATGAGCTTTGTGGTGATGGATTTCCGAAACGTAACGAGGCTCTTTGCTGACCCTGATTGGGATGGTCCGATTGAAATTGATGATGATTTCCAGCCAGATGACGGTGGAAATACTCCTCCACAACCGGGACAGGGATCAGAACCGGGGGCGGAACCGATTGACCCGCCGTCGGTAGACAAAAAGCCCAAGCCTTTTGTTGGGAAGGATGGCTGTAAGGTAGAGATTATCTACAAGACTGTTTCTATCTTTGATGTGAACGGGAAGCTACTCCGGCAGGAAAGCATTATCGACTACACGAAAGAAAATATCCTCGGTGAATATGCTTCGCTGGATTTCTTTATCCGCAAGTGGTCTACGGAGCAGAAAAAGGAAAAAATCAAGGAGCTGTTTCTGGAACGGGGCATTGATCTGGAGATGCTGAAAACCGAACAGGGCATGGCGGATGTGGATGATTACGATTTTATCTGCCATGTGGCATTTGACAAGAAACCGCTTACCCGTCGGGAACGCGCTGAAAACGTAAAAAAAAGCGATTTTCTGAGCAAGTATAGCGGAACCGCCAGAAAAGTTCTTGAAGCTTTGCTTGAAAAATATAAGGACACAGGCATATATGAAATTGAACGAACCGAAGTTTTGAAACTTGACCCGTTCATGCGGATGGGTAAGCCGTCAAAAATTGCTTCCTACTTTGGAGGCAAAGACGGATATTATCAAGCTGTTCAGGAATTGGAGCAGGCAATATACCAAGGGAGCGTAGCATAAATGAGCAATTTATCAACCTTTGTGAAGCGTCTCCGCGACATCATGCGGAACGACGCCGGAATTAACGGAGATGCACAGCGTATTGAGCAGATCGCATGGATGCTTTTTTTGAAAGTATACGATGCGAAAGAATCTGATTGGGAATGGGACGACGATGATTATGTTTCCATCATCCCGGAGCAGTGCAGATGGCGAAATTGGGCACATGACGCAGATGGAAAGGGAATGACAGGCGATGCTCTCCTGACATTTGTGAATAATACCCTGTTTCCTACGCTGAAAACCCTTCCCATAGACGCATCGACGCCTATTAAAAAAGCCATCGTGCAAACCACATTCGCCGACGCGAACAACTATATGAAGGATGGCATCCTTCTCCGTCAGGTTATCACTGTCATCGACGAGCTTGACCTGAACGATTATGAAGAAAGCCATGCGTTCGGAGAGATCTATGAGTCCATATTGAAGGAATTGCAGAGCGCCGGTTCTGCTGGTGAGTTCTATACGCCCCGTGCGGTTACTGATTTTATGGCGCAAATGATTGACCCTCAGATTGGCGAAACGATGGCTGATTTTGCATGTGGCACAGGCGGCTTTATTACAAGCTGGCTGAAAGAGCTAAAGAAAAAAGTAAAAACAACCGACGATGAAAAGCTTTATGCCAACTCTATTTACGGTATTGAAAAGAAACAGTTTCCGTATATGCTCTGCATCACGAATATGCTGCTTCACGATTTGGATGTTCCGCAAATTTATCATGACAATTCGCTGTTACGAGATGTGCTGGACTATACCAGCGATGACCAGGTGGATGTAATTCTGATGAATCCGCCCTATGGCGGCTCCGAGAAGACTGAAGTAAAAAACCATTTTCCCTCCGATCTGGCCAGCAGTGAAACCGCTGATTTGTTTATGTCGGTTATCATGTACCGCTTAAAGGAGAATGGACGCGCTGCGGTAATTCTTCCGGATGGTTTCCTGTTCGGAACGGACAATGCCAAGGTTGCCATCAAGAAGAAGCTGTTTTCTGAATTTAATGTCCACACCATCATACGGATGCCGGGCAGCGTTTTCTCACCCTATACATCCATTACAACAAACATTCTGTTCTTTGAAAAGACGGGTGAAACGAAAGAAACATGGTTCTATCGTTTGGATATGCCGGAGGGATACAAGCATTTCAGCAAAACCAAGCCGATGAAGCTGGAACATTTTAATTCGGCAATTGAGTGGTGGAATGATCGTCAGGAAATCAATGTAGACGGTTTTGACAAGGCGAAGAAATACACTGTGAAAGAAATTGCGGGAAGAAATTATAACATCGACCTTTGCGGATTCCCCCATGAGGAAGAAGAAATCTTGCCTCCCAAAGAGCTGATTCAGCAATATCAAGAAAAAAGGGCAAGCCTGAACGCTGACATCGACCGCATTTTGGAGCAGATTACAGAGATACTGGGCATCAACTTGACGGAGGACGAAGCAGAATGACCGGACAGCAGTTAAAAAATTCTATTCTTCAGATGGCTGTTCAAGGGAAGCTTGTGCCGCAAGACCCCAATGATGAACCCGCTTCTGTCCTGTTGGAACGTATCCGGGCGGAGAAGGAGCGGCTCATCAAAGAGGGCAAGATTAAACGGGAAAAGAATCCCTCCGTCATCTTCCGGGGTGCGGATAATTTGCCTTATGAGAAGATAGGCGAAGGGGAGCCGGTCTGCATCGCGGATGAGGTGCCGTTTGAGATTCCGGAGAGCTGGGAATGGGTGCGGCTGGGGAGCATTTCTACTTACGCACAGACAAAGCAGAAGATAAAGGCGCAAAATGCAGATCCTGACATATGGGGACTTGATCTTGAAGATATTGAAAAAGGTGGACGTCTTTTAGCCGAAAGAAGTGTTGGTGAACGTAGGGCTGTCGGAGATAAAACGTATTTTGAAAAAGGAGATATTCTTTACAGTAAACTGCGACCATACCTTTTGAAAATACTCATCGCACCCAATGATGGTATATGCACTCCAGAAATCGTACCATTTAAGTTGTATGGCAAGTTATATTCACAGTATATTGTCGCTTTCCTAAAATGTCCTTATGTGGACACGGCGATAAATTCAGCTACCTATGGAGTTAAAATGCCCAGAGTTGGTACAGAAACAATGGTATCGCTTTTTGTTCCGATTCCTCCACTCAACGAACAAACGCGAATTGTAGCGAAGCTCGATGAGATTTTTACCTTTGTTGACAGCTACAGCAATGCATACAGCCGTTCAAAAATACTTGATGAGCAATTCCCCGAACAGCTCAAGAAATCCATTCTCCAATGGGCTGTTCAGGGTAAAATTGTCCCACAAGATCCGAACGATGAGCCTGCCTCCGTACTGCTGGAACGCATCCGGGCAGAGAAAGAGCAGCTTGTGCGTGAGGGCAAAATCAAACGGGACAAGCATGAATCCGTCATATTCAGACGGGATAATTCTTATTACGAAGTCTCTGGTAAAATAGAGACTTGCATTGATGATGAAGTTCCATTTGATATACCTGAATCATGGGTGTGGTGTAGGCTATCATCAATCGTCTCTATTCTTGGGGACGGAATTCATGGAACGCCACAATATTCACTTGATGGAGAAGTAGCTTTTATTAATGGAAATAATCTATCTGATGGGAAAATCATTATAAGAGCATCAACCAAAACCGTATCTGCTAATGAAGCAGAGAAACATAAACGCGAATTGAATGACTCAACAGTGCTGGTCTCGATAAATGGAACGATTGGTAATATTGCTTTTTATGAAGGTGAGCATGTTATTTTAGGAAAGAGCGCATGCTTTTTTAATCTTCTTCCGGGGATAAACAAAGAGTATATAAAAATTGTATTGGAAACATATTACTTTAGTAAATACGTTTCACAAGTTGCTACCGGAACAACCATAAAAAATGTTCCGTTAGCTGGGATGAGAGAATTTCTAGTACCCATTCCTCCCGAAATGGAACAATTACGAATTATCGAACGCAGTAAAATTGCTATAGAACAGATTACAAATTTCTTATTATGAGAAGGTGGACGGAATTGAGCGGTGTATCGACGCGGAGATACCGTTTGATGTGCCGGA
>OGWU01001025.1_pt1 | contig 17128 bp, 16 predicted proteins | sample 1576071 | NCBI WGS metagenome assembly OGWU01 (sample SAMEA3541582, study PRJEB24748) | human gut metagenome | biome: human gut; feature: human-associated habitat; material: faeces | place: China | collected 2012
TATCGCTACCGGTGGATTTTGAGTCCACTGCGTCTACCAATTTCACCACCCGGGCGATTGCTTGTATATTATATACAATATTATTCGCTTTTGCAAGAAAAAAATGAGCTGAATTCTATCAACTCATTAAATTAATATGTCGCATATACATCCTGGGCATATATTGTCTCAATATCACTTTCATTAATGTAACTGCATTCAGCCATAGCCTCTAAAACTTGATGCTGTCTAGCTTTAGCTTGTTGGAAATGATCTGACAATTGATAATTGCTTGGAGATTGTGGAAGCCCCGCTAACAAGGATGCTTGTGCTAAGGTCAAATACTGTGGTTCAACACCAAAGTATCCTGTGGAAGCTTCATAGATTCCAAAATGATAATCACCGTAATTAATGATATTCACATACAAAGCCAAGATTTGGTTTTTCGTGTATTTAGATTCCAGCTCTTTGGCAATAAACATCTCAACTAATTTTCGATCTAGGGTTTGTTCAAACATGCCATATAAGTTCTTGGCTACCTGCTGAGTAATCGTAGAACCACCGCTTTGTGCTAACTGTGGAATTACTTGAGAGAGTGTACCACGGGCAAGTCCAATATAATCAATTCCTCCATGCTCATAAAAGCGTCTATCTTCAATGGATACAGTTGCGCGAATCAAATCAGAAGGTAAATCTTCATAAGGTACAAAAGTAGGACTAGACTGTACTTGTTCCACAACGGTTTCAACTGGAGTTTGAGAAGTTATTTCTCTATATCCTGAATATCCTCTAACACCTAAGAATCCGACTAGGCCTAGCAGGAGAATCAACAAGAACACGATTAATCTTATTAAAAATTTTTTCATTCTATCACCTGATATAAGTGTATCACACACAACTCATAAACAACATTACAATGCTGTAAGAATAAAAAAAGCAGGGGCCCCTGCTCTTTTTGAAATTATCTATTCTGATTGACTGATTTCATGATTTGGCGAATTTGTGCTTCACTTGGTTTACGTCCCATCTGTAAGAACATCGCACGAATCATTTTCTCATTGATTGGTGGGTTTTCCTTCAATTCTTTTTCAAATTTTCTCTTTGTCCAAAAGAAAGTAGCTACACCACCTACAACTAGTCCAATAGCAGTATACATAAGTGACTGTAAAAAATCCATATGTGCCAACCCCATTCTATCTACTTGAATATTCTACTATTATTTTTACATTTTGGCAACAGTTTTAGAAACTTAACTATCCCTTGTTTTTATCGTTTCATTAAAGCTTTTACGTTCTTTTCAACTTTGCCAAAACTGGTTTTATACGATCTGAAGATTCGACTAAAATAACAGAAATAAAAATCAACAAGCCCCCAAATACCATCGTCAAAGTTTTCTCTTCATGCAACAAGAAATATCCAAAAATATTCGCAAAAAGGCTTTCTGTACATAATAACAAACTTGCACTAGAAGCATCGGTATATTTTTGTGCCAATGTCTGTAGCTGAAAAGCAAGCCATGTTGCGATACAAATCATATATAAACAGCTTAAGATCACATTAGTATCAATGCTTGTTGGAAAATCTTCCAAGATCAAGGCAAAAGGAATTGATACAATTGCCGCTGCACTCATCTGGATCGTATTGATCACTGTGGAATCGCAATTCTTTGTTGCAAACTCTAAAGAGATAATCTGACAAGCAAAGAAGAATGCACAGATCAATGACAACAAATCACCAAAGGAAAAATGAAATCCATCGGAAGACAAGGAAAGACAGGCAATTCCAGCTAAACAGATAAAGCTGGCAAACACCTGAATTCCCATTGGTTTTCGCTTAAACAAAAACCAGCTAATGTAAGGAACAAGAACTACATTCACTGAAGTTAAAAATGCATTTTGTCCTGTGTTGGTCAAATCAAGACCAAATGTTTGAAAGGCAAAGGCAAGATACATCAAAACACCTGATATCGAACCTTTGATCAAAGCTTCCTTTGTTACCTTTAATTTCTTTACTTTAATTACGATCCAGCTTACGATAGCCGCTCCAATAAAACGAATCATTAAAACAGAGAAAGGATCAAAGGCTTCTAGAGCTCCTGCCGTTGCCAGAAAACCTCCACCCCATATAGCAGCTACTAATAGACAAATCAAATTTGCGGTTTGCTTGCTCATGCTTCTACCTCAAAAAGACTGACCTGTTCAATTTCTTCTTTATCCGTATTGCTCCAGCTTCCTGAATGAATCATTTCCAAAGATGATGGGATTTCAAATTCTTCCACTTTTCCAAAAGGAGAAGAGAATGTAGAATCACATGACATTAAAGAGACTTCCTTAGCTGCAAAACGAACCAATTCATCATGTTGGAATTCGATTACATCATTCAATTGTTTAGACAACAGACGATCAATCTTAACTGGATTTGATTTTACAAGTTTACAGATCCTGTTTCCTTTAGCCGGTCGTTTTACCTGTGCTATATCACTTGCCTTGATGCGTTTCATCTGAGCTGTATCACTAATAACAACCACTTGTCCATCTAGATTCGATACTACGATCATATCAGCCACATGATCATCTTTAACAAGGTTAATTGCTTTAACACCCTTTGAACGACAAGACACCTGAGGAACTTGATCTACTGGATATGAAAGGGCAAAACCTTGTTCACTAGATAAAATAACCACATCATCTGGACTATAAGATAAAGCTACGCTTACCATTTCATCCAATGAACCAATTTTCATACAAACCATGGTCTTATTGGAACGCGATACCTGCAGTTCTTTTAAATTTGTTCTTTTGATCATACCAAAGCGAGAAGCACATAAAACCTCTACACTTTCATCAAAAGAAGACAGAAGGTATGCCTGAATGATCTTTTCACCTGCATCCATCTTGATATAGCTGCTTAAATGACTTCCCAAATCTTTCCATTTTGCTTCTTCAAGCTGATACACAGACAAATATCCATATGTACCTCGATTGGTAAAGAATAATAAAGTATCTAATGTGCTCGCTGAACCATATGTCACAAGTTTATCACTGTCTTTATGCATGCTTAAAACATCATTTGACGCATTATAAGAACGCATAGAAACGCGTTTTACATATCCATCGCGCGTAATTGGAACGATAACTTGTTCATTGGCAATCATCGCTTTTTCATCAATCACGATTTCTTCAACTTGATAAACGACCGTAGACAATCTAGGAGTTACAAACTCCTGATTGACTTCTTCCAACTCTTTGATCAACAAGGCATCTAAAACATCTTTATTCGATACGATGGCTTCTAATTGTTTGATTTCCTCTTTTAAGATCTTATATTCGCTTTTTAGTTCTTTAACATCTGTATTGGTCAAGCGATACAAACGCATGACAACGATAGCTTCTGCCTGTTCCTGCGTAAATTGAAAACGTTCGATCAAATTGACCTTGGCATCCTGCTTATCTTTTGATTTTCGAATGACGGCAATGATCTCATCCATAACCGAAACAGCTTTGATCAAACCTTCCAAGATATGAGCACGTTTTTGTTTAGCATTTAGATCATAACGGCTTCTTCTTAATACAACATCTTCTCTATGCGCAATAAAGGCATCTAATGCCATAGCTAAAGACATCTGAACAGGAGCTTTATTCACGATAGCGATGACATTGTAGTTATATGAAATCTGCAAATCCGTATTTTTATACAGATAATTCAAGATCTGTTGATGTGCACTGTCTTTTTTAATATCAATAACAATGCGAAGACCAGTTCGATCGCTCTCATCTCGAACATCTAAGATTCCATCTATCTTCTTATTTAAGCGAATATCATCGATCTTTTTGACCAGTTGTGATTTGATGACTTCATATGGAATTTCTTTAACAATGATCTGCTTGATCGTTCTAGTTTCTTCAATATCGACTTTTGAACGAATCATCACCTTACCACGACCCGTTTCAAATGCCTGACGAATACCATCAATTCCCATAACGATTCCACCGGTTGGAAAATCTGGCCCCTTGACAAAGTTCATAAGTTCATCTAAAGAACAACCCGGATGTTTGATTCGATAAATTGTTGCCTTAATAACTTCATTTAAATTATGTGGTGGAATATTGGTTGCATACCCTGCTGCGATCCCTGTGATTCCGTTTACCAGCAAGTTCGGATATCGTGCCGGCAAAACCGTTGGTTCCATCTTTTCATCCGAAAAGTTTGGAGCCCACTCAACTGTATCTTTTTCTATATCCTGCAATAGATAGTTACTGATCTTAGATAGTCTAGCTTCGGTATATCGCATAGCTGCTGCTGGATCATCGTCAATTGAACCATTGTTTCCCTGCATATCAATTAAAGGATTGGCAATTTTCCATGGCTGAGACAAACGTACCATTGCATCATAAACGGAACTATCTCCATGTGGATGATAATTACCAATCACATTACCAACTGTTTTGGCACTTTTATGATATGGTTTGTTATATGTATTTCCACTCTCATACATTGCATACAGGATTCGACGCTGCACAGGTTTTAATCCATCTCTTGCATCCGGTAAAGCACGTTCTTGAATAATATATTTAGAATAGCGGGCAAAACGATCTGCCATGATATCTTCCAAAGAATTTTTTAAGATCGTCTGCTTAACTTCTGCTTTCTTTTTCACGAACGCACCTCCTTAACATAATCATCTTCTAAAGTAAATACAACATTATCTTCGATCCAACTACGTCTTAGATCAGCTCTATCACCCATTAATTCGGTAACTCGTCTTTCTGCCATACGAGCATTTTCGATCGTAACACATAATAAAGTTCTTGTTTCTGGATTCATGGTCGTTTCCCATAACTGAGAAGCGTTCATCTCACCAAGACCTTTGTAACGAGTGATCGTATATCCATTTTTTAATTCCTGTTTCTTTTCATCCAATTCTTCATCGGTATATAAATAATACTCTTCTTTTCCCTTGGCAATTCGATATAAAGGTGGCAAGGCGATATACAACATCTCATGTTCGATCAATTCACGCATATAGCGATAGAAGAACGTCAATAATAAATTTTGAATATGTGCCCCATCATCATCGGCATCGGTCATGATGATAACTTTGTAGTAATTAGAATCCTCTGCCTGAAAACTTGGACCAACACCAGCACCCAATGCATGGATAATGGTATTAAGCTCTTCATTTTTTTCAATCGATTCAATCGAAGCTTTTTCTGTATTTAATACCTTTCCTCTTAAAGGCAAAATAGCTTGATATTTGGAATCTCTTCCTTGTTTAGCACTACCACCAGCTGAATCCCCTTCGACAAGATACAATTCTTTTCTTCGTGCATCTTTGCTTTGAGCGCTGGCTAACTTTCCAGAAAGCACTCTTTCCGTTTTTTGCTTTCCTTTTCCTTTACGAGCTTCTTCTCTAGCTTTTCTTGCTGCATTTCGAGCACTGGCTGCCTTTACGATCTTTCGCACGAGTGCATTTGCTGTTTCTTTATTTTCTTCTAAGAAATAACGCAAATGTTCACTGACAACCGATTCAGTAGCCGGCTTAGCTTCTGGAGAACCTAATTTTTCTTTTGTCTGCCCTTCAAACTGCAAATATTCTTCAGGAATTGTTAAGTTAATGACCAAAGTCAAACCTTCTCTGACATCATTTCCCTCAAATCCTTTATCTTTTTCCTTTAAGAAACCATTTTTTCTCGCATATTCATTAAATACCTTTGTGAACGCAAGCTTAGCTCCAGTTTCATGACTTCCTCCATCACGTGTACGAACCATGTTCGTAAAAGAGAAAACATTCTCCTGATATTCATCAGTATATTGAAAACAACCCTCAACTTTGATTGAGTTATATTCTCCACTAAAGCTAACTGGATCATGCATTGGCGTATGATCTGAGTTGATCTCTTCAATAAAGGCTTTCAATCCGTCTTCATATTGATACACATTTTCGCGTTTTTCTTTACGAAGGTCGGTAACTATCATCTTTAAACCTTTTAATAAAAAGGCATCTTCCTGAGCTCTTTCACAAATCTTAGAAAAAGAGAATGTACAATTTTTGAAGATCTTTGAATCCGGCAAAAATGTAACCGTACTTCCTGTACGATTTGTTTTTCCTTCACGCATCAACTTACCAATCTTTCGTCCACCATCCTCAAAAGTCATAGACCAAACATCTTTTCCATCATGGACAGTTACCTTACACCATGTACATAACGCATTGACAACACTGGCACCTACTCCATGTAAGCCTCCAGCATTACGATATCCTCCCTGGCTTGTAAATTTTCCACCGGCATGAAGCACAGTAAAAATAACCGCCAATGTGCTCATTCCGGATTTATGTTTTCCTACTGGCATTCCACGACCATGGTCTTCAACTGTTACACTGCCATCCTTATTCAATGTAATATGAACCTGGTTCCCATATCCATTCAATGCTTCGTCAATCGCATTGTCAACAATTTCCCAGACCAAATGATGTAAACCTTTTGAATCTGTAGAACCTATATACATACCTGGACGCTTTCTTACCGCATCCAGTCCTTCTAAAATCACGATACTTTCTTCGTTATACTGTTGTTTTGGCATGAAATCAATCCTTTCACCTAATGATAGATTATAGCGAAAAACCTAGTAATTTTCAAAAAAAATGGAACTCAGTTCCTTTTGAATTCCATTTATCAAAAATTTAAATTATTATTTTATTTAAGCCCAACTTAAATAACTTAAAAGAACACATGCAAAGAAAGTAACTAAGCTAACATATTTTAAAAATGACTTTTCCTGCTTTTCTGAAAGATATGCAATTAAATAATTTAACCCTAGACAAAACCATGCAACACTGATTCCTATTCTTGAATCAACCCAATTCATAAATGTACCCAGTGCAAATACAATAGAGAATACCACAAAAAAAATACGCAGATTGCGATAACGATATTTCGTCATTTCAATCACTCTCTTCACGAGTTTTATCTAAAAGCTTTTTAATTTTACGTGCTTCTTTATGATCCTTACTTTGTTGATCTGTTTGCATCAAAACCGGATCTAAACTGACATATACACCAAGAATTGTGTCATCTTTCATTTCAATCTTTAATCCAACATACATTTTAGGCTGAAATAAGCCAATTACGGTAGAACCTTCAACAATTTGATGGAGGAATGGTTTGGTTTCTCCTCTGAAATTAGCATGTTCGTTTAAAACATCACATTCTTTGATATCAGCTATATTATATGATCCTTTTGTTCCATCAAGTATTTCAAATGTTTTATTCTCTGTGTCAATCACTATACTTCTAAATTCATGTTTCATGATACTGTCTCCTTTCTTATTATTATTATAACTTATATTATTATCATTTGTTTTAGCATTGGAATTATTTACATCCCTATTGGAATTTTTGGTGTCCTAGCTTTCAGTATATAATTCTAAATTGAAAACAAAAGGATATTGAGAGCACAAACTTAAAAACTTCTATACTGTAATTACTAAGGAGAGATATAATATCTCTATAAGCTGAAATCTAAGAGAGGTATTATGAAAATGGAAGATAAAAAGATCTTACTTGACAATATTGACAAAATTCATACAACTAAAATGGGAGCTGATAGAATAAAAAGAAATCTAAAAATAGATTCAGATGATGTTGTTGAGTATTGTAAAAATAAGATGCTAGATAAAAAATGCAATATATACAAACAAGGTAAAAATTGGTATTGTGAAGTTGAAAATATCAAAATCACTATCAATTCATATAGTTATACAATTATCACGGCGCATATTGTTAAGTAAATCCTAATTTCTTCAGTATAGAAGGCATATAAAAAATACTATATAATTCACTTATTTTCTGTTAAAATATGGCTGTTCGAGGTGAATGATTATGATGACTGTATTATGTATTATATTAGGCTATTTACTGGGATCTATCCCTTTTGCCCTGGTAATTGGCAAACTCTTCTACAAGACCGATATCCGCCAATATGGTTCAGGAAATCTAGGCGGAACAAATGCAGGACGCGTTCTAGGAAAGAAAGCTGGTATTTCGGTTATCGTTCTAGATGTCTTAAAAGTTGTCTTAGCTGCAGGTCTTGCATCCTTGGTCAGTGAACCAGCTGCAATATGGACAAGTCTTGCCTGCTGTATTGGACATTGTTATCCTATCTTTGCTCATTTCAAAGGTGGAAAAGCCGTTACGACCATGTTTGGATTCTTGATCTCTACATCTATTTTTATCTTTCAGGAATTCAGCTATTTCTTAGTTCCATTATTTATGTTCTTGATCATCCTTTATTTATTTAAATACGTATCACTAGGCAGCATCTGTGCTTCTGTTTGCTCAAGTCTTTATATAACAGCGCAATTGTTATCTTTAGATGTTAATAATTTATTCATTATCCTTGCCAGCTGGTTGATGACACTTCTAGTGATCTATCGCCACAGCGCAAATATTAAACGTATCCAGGAAGGAACTGAAAACAAAGTCAGCTGGTTATAAGATTGCACCCGTTTGGGTGCTTTTTTTATGTCATGTTTTTGTCACTTTAAACATATACAATGAACATAGGTGAATGAAATGACAAATTATATGTATTATGACTATGCCAATAGTAAAGTCGCAAAAATAAAAGAAGATAAAATTGAGTATGAAAATGCTAGAAGCATGAAATCATATTTCGATAAACAATGTTTAGAAAATGGATCGACCTTAGACGGAAGAAAACGCTCATTTATTTATTTGGTGCATAAGAAAAAATATATTCCTATAACGATATCACTTTCTCCATTAAGGATCTACTTCCCCATTGCTCCTATCAAAGATCCTTCCTGTAAATGGGTGAATTTTTCTTCGATAAAAGAGATCCTATACCATAAAAAAACATGTACCATCATTTTCTATGACGATACATGTCTTACATGCAATAATCCTGAACGAATCAAAGAAAGCATTCATGCAATCTATCGCTATTTAAATATACTTAATATTTATCCGCAGCTCCCATCACAGCCTGAGCAGCCATGAGAACAACTTGAGTTTTTATGTGCCTGTTCGTGTCTTAATGTGTTGATGCCTTGGCCTTCAACAGCAATCATCGCACCATCATCCAAATCGTTTATTCCCACAAAAGAAACCGCTGGAAATGGTTTTTCAAGATAATTCTTAAACACAGATAAAAACTCTTCTTTATCTTTTAGATTTTTAAGGTACACAGTAAATTTAACAACATGATCAAATCGCAAATCAAATTCACTCAATACTTCCACGATTTCATTACAAACCGATACAGCCTGTTCCGTAATGGAATCACCTTTTCCAAGTTGAGCACTTAAATAGAAGAAATCCCCTAATTGAACAATGCTGGAAACGCAATCTTCATTTTCTTGAAGACTCCCTGAATTTAAAAATACATTCATACTCTTGCCTCCTTGTACAAAGATTATACATAATCTTCTTCATCTTCCAAAGTATTTTGCACTAAGATCTCACGAGGTTTTGAACCATTGGCCGGCCCAATAATACGATTTTCTTCTAAAACATCGATCAAACGAGCCGCTCTAGCATATCCAATTGAGAATTTTCTTTGAATCAATGATGTGCTGGCTCTTCTAGATGTAATGACAAATCGTTTCACTTCTTCATAAAGTGGATCAGCACACTCACTAGCTACTTCTTTGCCCATATTCTGCAAATCTTTTAGTTGAATAAAGGCATCATCATAATGTGGTTTAGCCTGTGATTGTACATATTCACAAATTCGATTTACTTCTTCATCTTTTATATAAACACCTTGGATACGTTTTGGACTTGTTTCACCATTTGGAAGATACAACATATCTCCATTACCAAGAAGCTGCTCAGCGCCAGCCTGGTCTAAGATCGTTCTTGAATCCACAGCCTGACTTACCGCAAAGGCGATTCGACTTGGAATATTGGCTTTGATCACACCCGTGATAACATCCACGCTCGGTCTTTGTGTTGCGACAACTAGATGAATACCAGCAGCACGAGCTAACTGCGTGATTCTTTGAATGCTGGCTTCTACTTCTTTAGCGGCCACAAGCATAAGATCAGCTAACTCGTCAATAATTACAACAAGACGAGGCAAAGGTTTTAGATGCTCATCTGGATGATTTAAGACATATTCGTTATATGCCTGTATATTTCTTACCCCAAGATTTCCAAAAAGGTCATAACGATGATCCATCATCTCCACTACGACCTTTAAGCCTTTATTAGCTAAATCACCATCCGTGATAACAGGAGCTAATAAATGCGGCACATCATTATAAGGTGTAAATTCAACCTTTTTAGGATCGATCAAGACCATCTTGACTTCATCTGGTTTCGTTCTTAACAACAAAGAACAAATAATGGAATTTACACACACCGATTTACCTGAGCCTGTAGCTCCGGCAATCAATAAGTGCGGCATACGATTCAATTCGCCATATACATTATCTCCAGTTAAATCCTTCCCCAAGCAAAACAGCAATTTTTTGCTGTCAAATTCTTTAGGGATCGACTGCATCAATTCTTTCATCTGCACTGGTGTTTTTTCCACGTTTGGAATTTCAATACCAACTGCACTCTTCCCTGGAATTGGCGCTTCAATACGAAGATCAGTTGCGGCCAATGCCATTTTAATATCATTTGCCAAATTACTGATCTTGCTGACACGAACACCAAGTTCAGGTTTAATCTCAAATTTGGTTACACTCGGTCCAATATGAATCTGAACCAGCTTGGCATTTACACCATATTCATACAAGATATCAATCAATTTTTGACCTTGTTGTTTGGCAACCGTGGCATTGGTTGACGTACGTGATTTACGTTGAACACTATCTAAGATCGATAGTCTAGGTAAGCGGTAATTCACATAAGGATCCTCTTGCGTATCAACATAGCTAACCGGCACTGAATCAATATGCTCTTCAATTGACTTTTCTTCTTTTTTAGGTTTCGATGCACGTTTTTTTGAAGTTTCTTTTTTCTTTGGTTTCGGATCATCTGCTTCAATGATCTGAAAAGAAGGTTTATTTTCTTCGAGATCAATAAAATCATTATCGACATCTACAAATACAGAATCAGTTTTTCCTTCATGAATCGGTACATCTTCAATCTTGATTTCTTTCTTCTTCTCTTTTTGTTTAGGTTTTTCTTTCTTTTCACGCTTTATGAAATAATCATAACCAAATAAACAAATTGCCAAGACAAAGAATAACCCTACTACAAGATATGTCCCTGTATAGTCAAACAACGAACCAAAGATTCCTAACAACAAACCACCAATCAAACCGGAGCGTACCGGCATTGAATCAAATAAGATTTCAAAGGTATTTTCAAATACATTTGAAAAATTGCTCCATACTGGATCTGGCCTTGTTTGAATGATGGCTTCTAGTGTCATCCATCCCAACAGCACAAATATAAGTCCAAAAATATATTTTTTTGGAATCAAAGATATGTCTTTCTTTATGATTACATATAGACATGCCAAGATCATCAAAATCAATACCGCATAAACTACATCTCCAAAAAAATAAGAAAAGAACTGAAAGCAAAAATTGCCGACAATTCCTAACTTACATAGTGCTATCACACTTATCGCTATAACGCATAGGCTTGCGCACATCTTAAAGAGATAAGATTGCATCAAGCCTGTGTTACTTTTTTTATTTTTGTTTGTGGTTTTCCTTTTTGTTGTTTTTTTCTTGGCAGCTGCCATGAACACCACACTCCCTTATCCTAAATTACTTGTATTGATTTCTAAGATAACCGGTAAAACCATCGGTCTCTTTGCGGTCTGTTTAAACAAATATTTGCTGACTTTATCACGAATCTCTGTACGAGTCGTCAAATTATCATATGTCTTATTGGCAACCGCCTCTTCAATCGTTTTTTCCATGATCTGCGCTACATCGCTGGTGATGTATTCCGCATCACGTAAATAAATCAAACCTCTAGTTTGAATATCTGGACCATTTATAATTTTCTTTGTAAAGGCATCAAGTCCGATTGCTAAGATCATAACTCCATCTGTAGATAAGATTTCACGATCCTTCAATACGACACCAGCCATATCCCAGTTCTCTTTTCCATCAATCATGATATCGTGAAGTTCTAGTTCCATCGGACAAGATTTCAATTTACCATTTTCAAATGTTGCAACCTGTCCATTATCAAGAATTAAGATCTTACTAGGAGAATATCCCATTTCCAATGCAATCTCTGAATTCATGTGCAACAAACGATATTCACCTTTGACAGGAATATAATATTTTGGCTTCATCAAGAAGATCATCATCTTAAGATCTTCTTTTGATGGGTGCATGCTCAATACATTTTTATCAAGCACGATTATCTTACCTTCTTCTTTATAAATATCATTTTCCATGCTTTTGAATTCCTGTTCCACACCTGGAACAACTGGAGAAGCAATCACGATTACATCATCGGAGTCAAAATCAATTTCATCCACTTCGTTATTGGCAATGTTGCTGATCATTTTAAACAATGATTTACCCTGGCCACTACAAATAACAACAAGATCTCGCATGTCGTTATCCAAGCTCTTTGGATCTACGATCAATTCTTTTGGAACCTCATAGCCAAGTTCTTCTAAATAAGAGACCAATTCCTGCAACTCTTTTGTATAGAATAACATCCTGCGATTGTATTCGATACAACAATCAATGATTTCCTGAATTCGATAAACACTTTGCGTATATACACTAATAAAAATACGGGAATGATCATGCTGTTCTAAAACCTGAGACAACCGTGGGGTAATTCTATGATTTGGTGATGTATGACCAGTCCGTTCTGCCCCCTTGCTTTCCTGCAACAAGATAAATACGCCTTCATTACCTAATTCTGTAATAGTACTGAAATCACCACGATACTTATCATCCAATGCATCATAATCTTCAATGAACTCACCAGAATAAACGATATATCCTTGTGTGGTTGAAATTGCAACTCCAAATGTACCTGGATACGCATGCGTTACCGGGAAGAAGATGACTTTGCGTTTTCCAATGCGTTTATGATCATTTCGCTTAATTGGATGAATCTTGATTCCTGTTATTTTCTCTTTTCTTAATGTCTTTTGAATCATTTTGGCAGTTAGTGGAGATGTATAAACATCCACCTTGATCTGCTTTAATAAATATGGTAAGGCTCCCATGACATCATCATGACCATGCGTTATGATAACACCAACGATTCGGTCTTTATTTTCCAATAGATAAGAAAAGTCCTGAATGATAAACTCAATACCTAATGATTCTTTGGCATCTGGAAATTTAATTCCAGCTTCTATGATGTAGATCTGATCGTCTACTTCAATACAGAGCATATTTTTCCCGTCTTCATCCAAGCCCCCCAGGGCAAAGATGCGAACTTTCTCTGTCAGTGAAAGATCTTTTTTTGCTTCTTTCATATTTCCTCCATTGATTATATTTTTCTTATTGTTTTTCAATATTATATCATACTACTCTTCCATCAAGGGAAAATGTTTTACCTGTTTCAATCAGAACATCTACAAAATCGCCCGGCTGAATATTTTCACCAGTGAAATTAACCAGTTTATTTGTATCTGTATATCCAGAATATACATGGTCATCTTTTTTCGAAAAGCCATCTACCAATACTTTAACAACTTTTCCTTCATATGCCTTGTTCTTTTCCAAAGCATATTTGTTCCACAATGTGTTTAGTCTCGCAAGTCGTTCTTTCTTTGTCTCAAAGTCAATTGGATCTTCCATTCTAGCTGCCGGTGTTCCTGGACGAGGTGAGAAGATAAATGTAAAGGCATTATCAAACTTACATTTCTTCATAATCTCTAAAGTATGTTCAAACTGCTCATCACTTTCATTTGGAAATCCAACAATGACATCTGTAGAAACTGCAACACGATCGATTTTTGTTACGATCTTATTAAAGAGTTCCATATACGATTCACTTGTATATCGACGTCCCATACGTTTTAATATCTCATCATCGCCTGACTGTAAGGGAAGATGGACAAATGGCATGATATTATCGTATTTGGCAATTACATCAATCATATCATCGCTGAAATCCCAAGGATGGCTCGTCGTAAAACGAATTCGGGGAATACCAATCTTGGCAACTTCTTCTAAAAGACACGCAAAATTCATATTTGGATCGATATCTTTTCCATAGGCATTCACATTTTGTCCCAACAATGTAATTTCTTTGTACCCTTGATCATATAATTCTTTTACTTCAAATAAGATCTGATCCATGGTACGGCTGCGCTGCTTACCTCGTGTATATGGCACGATACAATACGTACAGAACTTATCACAACCATACATGATATTTACCCAAGCCTTATGTTTTCCAAAACGGTGTACAGGAAGATTTTCATAAACTTCCCCTTCCTTAGAATAGATCTTTACGACACGTTTCTTTTCAAACATAACAGAATATAACATTTCTGGTAACTGATGGATATTGTGTGTTCCAAACAATAAACGAACTTGAGGATACTTTTCTAATAACGTATTGACCAAGCCTTCCTCTTGTGCCATACATCCACAAACACCAATCACTAAATCCTTATTGGCACGATAAAGACGTTTAAAGTTCCCAATTTCACCCAATACTTTTTCTTCCGCATTTTGGCGAATTGCGCATGTATTGATCAATATGACATCTACATCTTCAGGTGATTCAGATTTTTCAAACCCCAATGAATCTAAGATGCCCGCTAATGTTTCAGAGTCTCTTTCGTTTGCCTGACAGCCATATGTAGAAATATAATATTTTTTTCCGTTTCCAATAAATTTTGCGTTTTCTGGAATAATAAATGAGTCAATACGTTCAATTGTATTTTTTGTACGAACCTGAGCTTTTTTAAGATTCGGTAAGATCCATTCTGGACGTTTATTCATAATTTTCTCCTTTTCTAAAAAAAATAGCCAAGCACATAGGCCTGGCTTTAGTATTCTGTTTGAATCTTCAATTACTGAGAGATAGCGCCAACTGGGCAAGTACCTACGCAAGAACCGCAGTCAATGCAAGTACCTTCGTCACAAACAGATTTTCTTTCGTCATCCATTGAAAGAGCTCCAACAGGACAACCACCTACACAAGCACCACAACCGATGCAAGCATCTTTATCAATAGTAACAGCCATTTTAAAAATCCTCCTTTAATTTAACTTGATATTAGTATAATCGTTAAATCAAAGTGTTTCAACCCTAATAAGTTAGCACTAGCTTACCAACTAATTTATGAATCCAAACATATCGTTTGTTTACTGCAATTTCTTAAACTATTTAGCCAATTCCTGAGCACGAATCTCACGAATAACATTGACTTTGATCTGACCAGGATATGTTAATTCTTCCTCAATCTGATCACGAATTTCTCTGGCAATCTTTACACAAGATAAATCATCTACTTGATCTGGATTTACCAAGACGCGAATCTCACGACCTGCCTGAATCGCGTATGCACTGTTAACACCTTCATAGCTTGTAGCAATCTTCTCAAGATTTTCAAGGCGGTCAATATAAGCCTGTGCACTTTCTTTTCGAGCACCCGGACGAGCTGCACTGATCGTATCCGCTGCAATAACTAAATGACTTGTCAAGAAACGAGGTTCAACTTCTCCATGATGTGATTGGATCGCATTCAATACGATTTCTTTTTCACCATGTTTTTTACAGAATTTGTAACCAAGTTCAACATGCGAACCATCCTGCTGTTCAATATTCAAAGCTTTACCAATATCATGTAATAAACCAGCACGTTTTGCCATTTGCTGGTTCAACCCTAATTCAGCAGCCATGGCACCAGCTAAATAAGCAACTTCCATTGAATGCTGCAAAGCGTTTTGTCCATAAGAATAACGATACTTTAATGTACCAATCAACTTAACGATCTCACGATCAATCTTTCCAATACCTAGTTTGAATACTGCATCTTCACCAGCCTTGATGATTTCTTGATCAACTTCCTGCTGGTATTTTTTAACAACTTCTTCAATACGCCCTGGTTGAATACGCCCATCACGAATCAAATGTTCCAATGCCAAACGAGCAATTTCACGGCGAACCGGGTTAAAACATGTGATCGTAATTAAATCTGGTGTATCATCGATATTTAACTCGACACCTGTTGCCTGTTCAAAACAACGAATATTACGACCTTCACGTCCAATGATACGACCCTTCATTTCTTCTCCAGGCAGACTTACAACGCTCACTGTACGTTCCTGTGTTTCTGTCTGAGACATTCTTTCAATTGCCAACGCAATGATATTTTGCGCTTTTTGCTGCGCTGTTGCCTTTGCTTCTTCTTCTTTATCTTTGATATAAGCAATGGTTTCGTGTTCCATTTTCTTCTCAACGACTGAGAATAATTCTGCCTTAGCATCCTGGCTGGACATTTTTGCAACATTTTCCAGCACTTCGATCTGTTTGTCGATCTCTTCTTGTAATTTTTTCTCTTTTGCCTCTAAAGATGACAGTTTATCAGCAGCTTTCTGCATTTTTTCTGACACCTGGCGTTCTTTTTGTGTCAAAGCTTCATCACGAAAATTCAAGTTGTCTTCACGGCGCAATAATTTATTTTCTAAATCCATTGCTTCCTGTTTTCTCTCTTTGATTTCTTTTTCAGCTTCGACGCGTAGATCATGCGCCTGTGTTTTCCCATCTAAAACCGCTTGTTTGACCTTTGCTTCTGCTTCAGTCTCGGCTTTCTTTAATAACTGTTCTGCTTTTTGCTGATCTTTATTTAATCCTGCTTTAGAATATGCCACCATAGCAAGTATCCCAATAACAAGTCCTGCGACCCCAGACAAAGAGACTGTAAGTAAATCCATGTTACTTCCCTCCTTATCAAGTTTCGGTAAAAACCAAAATAATTATACACGAATGGCCTTATAAAGTCTATTTAAATTATTAGAGGCGTATTCTTTCCATCTTCTAGAATGTAACCCATTTTTCTAAAAAGCGTATTATAATTTTTTACATTTCTTGTATCTTTTCATTTATATTTGATATAAAATTTAAGTAGATAATATACCTAATAAACCAAAGAAAGAAAGCGAGGTAAACTGATACGATTCTCAAAAGTAGACAGTACAAATAATTAAAACGTACTGAATACAG
>OGWU01001034.1_pt1 | contig 17073 bp, 12 predicted proteins | sample 1576071 | NCBI WGS metagenome assembly OGWU01 (sample SAMEA3541582, study PRJEB24748) | human gut metagenome | biome: human gut; feature: human-associated habitat; material: faeces | place: China | collected 2012
AAAATTATAATAGCTTTTTTAATATTCAGTCAATTTTATATCCTAAAAACTTATATAGGATATTATAGTCCATTACATATTGAATATCATATTGGATTATACCCTATTTTCGGATTATTGTTTGGTGGATGGGGAGCATTAGGTATATCATTTGCAAATCTATTAACGGACTTGTCTGGTGGATACCCTCCTCTAGAAACTGTAATCTGTTTCTTTGTGGATTTTATATATGCTTATTTGCCTTATAAATTATGGTACAGTTTTTCTAAAAATAATAAACTAAATGCTCCTCAATTAGGTACAATATTCCATTTAGCAAAATTCTGTGGAGTAATCTTAGTATCTACAATAATCTACACATTATTGATTATAATGTTGTTATATCATTCACAGAATATTAGCCTATTTTCATTGACCACATTGAATTATTTCTTAAATGCATTTATATTCGGATTTTTTTCAGGAGTAATTGGTATTATAATATCAAATTTGAAAAATATAAACCTAACAATACCTTCAGTAAATGAAAATCCTAGGATTAAAGACAAATGGTATAATTTGGCTTTTTTGATTTCAATAGTATTGATTGTAGTATTTTTCATCATAATCTCGATAGATAAAAATCAGATGACCTACATTAATTTACCGTTCATCATAGCTATAATCATATTGATTTTATTCTATACGAGCAAACCTGTTAGATATCCTGTTATCAAAGAAAAATCAATTTATAAACCGATTATAGAAAAATTAATATTGATATTTTTAGGATTTATCATTGGAATATCTTTATTGTTTACATCATTAGCTATTTTAATTGCAGTTAGAACTGGTGAAAGTAGCCTGATAATTGAAAATAGTTTGGGTTTTACTATTTCAATATTATTGTATCTGTTTATAGGATGGTTGGCTTTCTTTATTCCAGGGTTGATTGTTCTTAAATATGTTGAAAAAAACATAACCAATCCTTTGTCATTGTTTTCAAGATTTACAAAAGAATATATTAATTCAAAAGACAGCAAAGAAGTGAATAAAGAAACTTTAATGGAAAGATATCAGGATTATTTCCAAAAGTACAATGAAATTGGAATATTAGGAAATTCAATTATAAAAATGATGTCTGATTTAGAGAATGTTACCTCTGAAAAGGAAAGAATATCTACAGAATTAACACTTGCAAAGGATATTCAGGAGTCCAAATTACCTACTGATTTTCCAATGGATAAAAAATACTCAATTAATGCCTCAATGAAACCTGCTCGTGAAGTAGGTGGAGATTTTTATGACTTTTTTGAAATTGATCCTGAGAACATATGTATTGTAATAGGGGATGCATCTGGAAAAGGAATTCCTGCAGCACTTTTTGCAGTAATTGCAAAAGAGCTGATTAAAACTCAATTACTAAGTGGTGCTACTCTAGAAGATACAATGGAATCTGTTAATAACAGGCTGTGTGAAAATAATATCCAGTCTATGTTTGTAACAGCATGGGCAGGCATTATAGATTTAAGAAAGAACGAGCTTAAATTTGTTAATGCAGGACACAATTCCCCATTGATTAAAAATGGTGAAAAATTTGAATGGTTAAACTTCAAACATGGTCTTGTTTTAGGAGCTATGGAAAATATGCCCTATAAAGAAAATATTGTGCCTTTAAAATCTGATGATTTTCAGATATATCTATACACTGATGGAGTTACTGAAGCACACAACGATGAGGAGGAGCTCTTTAATGAAGATAGGTTAATAGAACTCATAAATAATAATGATTTAGATTCAATCGAGTTTATTGATTATTTAAATGAGGAATTATGCAAATTTAAAGGATCAAGAGAGCAATTTGATGATATAACCATGATGATATTTAAATACAAACTTGGAGAAGATGAATATGGAAATAATTGATAATAAAAATGGAAATGAATTAAAAATTAAATTAGTCGGAAAATTAGATACAAATACCTCTCCACAATTAGAGGAATTCATCCAGAACAATATTGAAGATATTGAGAAGTTAATCTATGATTTTGAAGAGTTACTTTATATTAGTAGTTCTGGTTTAAGGGTTTTATTGTCTAGTCAGAAAATCATGAATACACAAGGAGAAATGGAAATAAACAATGTAAATGACTTTGTAATGGAAGTTTTTGAAGCTACAGGATTTATAGACATTATGAATATAAAATAGGTGTAATATGACCATATACAGAGAATTAGATAAATTAAAACCTAATGAACTAGAAAAGGTTTGGCTTAAATATTGTCATGACTGTAGAGAAACTCAAAATACAGTCTTAGAAGACATACTTAGAACCAATGAAAACACGGAATTTGGAATGAAAAATGATTTTAAAAAGATTAAGTCAATAGAGGATTTCCAAAAAAACATTCCACTATCTGATTATTCTGATTATGAAGAATATATTGAAAAACTTAAATTAGGGGAGAATAATCAGCTATTTAATCAGGATATTGAATATTTCATAATGACTTCAGGAACCACTTCTGGAAAATCAAAATTGATACCTGAAAATGAAGATTCAAAAAATATCAAAAATACGGTTTATAAATTAAGAAATTATTATCTCTTGAAGACTTTATTGATGAGCAAAGCAGATCCAAAATCACAATTGAATAAATATCTGGTAAGTAAAGGATTAAATCCCAAAGATGTTAATGTTCTGGAATTATCCAATATTGTTCAAAATATGCATTATTTAACATTTTCAAGTAAAACAGATAATTATGAAACCTCTGCAGGCATTCCAATTGGCTTTGCATCAGGTATGTCTTTTGAAAAATCCTCATTTACTAATGGGATATCCTATCCTCCAAGATTAATGAGTAAAACTGATGATGAAACGAATAATTATCTAGTAATGCTTTTCTCATTAAGATTTGATGATATTTTATATATAACCACTAATAATGCATCTAATTTTAATATCAAAGTAGAATATGCTATGGAACATGCAGAAGAATTAATTGAAGATTTAAGAAACGGCACCATAAACCCTAGATTAAACCTTACAGAAGAAGATAGAAATTACTATGAAAGTCAAATGGAAGCATTTCCTGAAAGAGCTGAATTTTTAGAGAAACTATTAAAAAAAGGAAGGGAGCAGTTCATTCCAAAAAATTATTGGCCATATGTCATGTTAACTAAATTTTGGTTAGGTGGATCTGTAGGCCCTAATTCAGAAACTTCAAGAAAATACTTAGATGAAAAGACTATTTTCTTTGATGTTGGTTATGGAGCTAGTGAAGCTAAATTAACAATTCCTACAAAATCAGATAATCCTGAAGGCATATTGTCTATCTTTGGAGGATTCTATGAATTCAAAGACCTTGAAAATAACCAAATATTAAATGCAGATGAGGTTGAATTAAATAAGGAATATGAATTGATAATTACTACATATGGTGGATTATACAGATATGAGCTTCATGACATTGTGGAAATTACAGATTTCACAGGAACAACACCTAACTTAATCTTTAAAACAAAATCTGGAGAAATATTAAACATTTCTCAAGAAAAAATCCCAGCTATTGAAGTTGTAAATAAAATAAAAGATGATTTGGAGTTAAGTTTCAAGCAAGCTCAGATTTTTGAAAATCATGTGGGGAAAAATTACGAGATTTACATTGAACTTGAAAACGAAATTCAAGTTGATGCTGATGAATTAGCTAGTAAGTTAAATGAAATATTGGTAGAAAACTTTGAATTATATGAATTATATGATAGAATGGATCTAATGTCACTATTAAAAATAATTTTAATGAAAGATGGATGGACAGAATCATTATATTCAATGAAATCAAAAGAAAACGTCCCAAAATCCCAAATAAAATTGCCTCTTATAATTACTGAAAGACCAAATAAAGAATACGTTCTGTAAAAAGGTGAAAACAATGAAAGGAGTAATAATAACAAATAAATTATATAAAAAATTAATCGAATCAGAGAATCCTCCTGAAGATATTCAATTTGCCTTGAATATGGTAAATAGTCTAAATTTAGATTTGGACATATTGGATTATGAAAAAGTTACTGTAACTTTAGATAATGAAAATGATGGTAAATACTATTATGGTGGGGAATTAAGAGATTTACCTGACTTTGCAATCAGTATCGCTTTATCTGAAAGAGATGATTATAATTTACAAGCAGCTAAAAGGATGTTTGAAACCAAAGGATGTAAATATGTAAATAGTGTTCAAACAACCCAAATTGCTAAAGACAAATTATACAGTTTGCAATTAATAAAAGAAGCTATTCCCGAAATAAAAGTCCCTAAAACAATGCTTATAAATCAGTACACCACTCCTGAGATGATTGAGGATTATATTGGTCTTCCTTGTGTTGTTAAAATAATGGATGGTCTTCAAGGTAAAGGCGTTACTTTGGCAAAGAATAAGGAAGAACTCAAAACAATCTTAACAATGCTATTTGCAGCAGAAAATAACAATCAATACATAGCTCAAGAGGCAATAATGACCAGTAAAGGTAGAGATTTAAGAATAGCTATTGCTGATGGCGAGTTGATTTATTCTTTTGTTAGAAGTAGTGGAGGGGATGATTTTAGATCAAATACTCATGTTAACGGAACAATTGAAGATTATAATCCTTCTGATGAATTATTAGATTTATCATTTAAAGTTGCTGAAGCTATTAATTTACCATATGGAAGTATTGATTACTTATTTGGTGAGGATGATGAAGAATTTTACCTCTGTGAAGTAAACACTTTCCCAGGTTTTAGTAGATTGCTTCAAGCAATAGAAGAAAACGATGAAGATACAATAAGGATCTTTAAAGAATTACCTCAGAAATTATTAAAATGAAAAAGGTGATTTTCTGAAAAAATTAGTAATAAACTCACTGAAAAATTACTGGAAGTATATTATACTAACATTAATATTTGTATTGCTTCAGGTTTACTTTCAAATAGAAATCATAAACATGTCAAAGGTAATCCTTGATAATGGTGTAAAAGCCAACAACTTTGAAGTAATCTATAATAGCGGAATATTAATGTTGATTTATACTGTAGGATCAATGATTACAGTTACGTTGGTATCTTATATAACTTCATATATCACAGGAAAAGTTTCCTTTGATTTAAGAAGTAAAATGTTTAGAAAAGTAACGGATTTGTCGTTATATGATTTTAATAAATTTGAAAGCGCATCTTTGATGAATAGGGCTACTGGAGACATAAATGTAATTCAGTTATTCATATTAAATCTTCTTAGAAGCTGTTTATTAATTCCATTTGTCATTGTAGGGGTTATTATAGAGACCATCATGATTAATGTGACATTAGCTTCAATTTTAATAGTATTCTTCATAATAACCATATTGTTCATGTTTATTAAAAGTAATAAAAGTCTTCCTTTCTTCAATAAACTTCAAAAGAGCATTGATAAACTAAACTTGTTGCTACGGGAGAAAGTTTATGGTGTAAGGAGTATTAGGGCATTTGGAAAAGAAGATTATGAAAGAAATAAATTTAAAAAGGCAAATGATGATTCATATGACTTAAGTATAGAATCTTCATTAAAACTATATTATGTTGCTCCGATGGCAGTAATGTTGATGAATATTGCTGTTGTTATAATTTACTATGCTGGAGGAATCCAATTACAACATAACATGGTTAATGTTGCAGATTTGTTATTGTTCTTCCAATATATCACATACTTCCTAAGTAGCTTAGCATTAATTCCATTTATCGTAAAAATAATGCCTAAAGCTATTGTTGCATCAAATAGAATAGAGGAAGTTTTGGAATATAAGCCAAAATTACTCAATAACCCAAGTAAAAAAGAATATAAAGAAGATTCCTTTAATGGTGTTGAATTCAAAAATGTTATTTTCGGTTATTCGGGAGCAAAGGATGTAATAGCAGATATTAACTTTAAAGCTCCTAAAGGCACAACAACAGCACTACTTGGAGCTACAGGGTCTGGAAAAAGTACTGTAATGTATTTGCTAAATAGGATGTATGACCCTACTTTTGGTGAAATTCTAATTGATGGAGTTAATATAAAAGACATGGATCTAAAAGAATTGCATTCAAAAATAAGTTTCGGAAGCCAAAAATCAATGGTATTCAATGATACTGTAGCTGAAAATATTAGGATGAGTAATGATTCTCTTACAAGGGAAGATATTGAAAAATCATGTGAATTAACCCTTTTTACAGATGCATTTAAAAGTCTTCCTTCTGGGATTGACAGTGTTATAGAAGAAAACGGCACTAATCTTTCAGGAGGTCAAAGACAGAGGTTAAGTCTTGCAAGAGCAATTGCCCAAGATTCAGATATTTATATATTTGATGACACATTCAGTGCTCTGGATATGAAAACTGAAAAAATTGTAAGAGACAATATAAAAGAATTGCTTAAAGATAAAACAGTATTCAGGGTTGCTCAAAAAATAAGCACAATCATTGATGCAGATAATATTTTGGTATTTGACGCTGGCCGTATTGTATGTCAGGGAACTCATGAGGAATTATTGGAGAACTGTGAAATTTATAGGGAGATTTATGAATCTCAAGCATACATGGATAAGGAGTAATTGAAATGGTTAAAAATAATAAAAATTCTTACAAAGGATTGCTTAAAACTATTTACCAATTAATTGGAAAGGATAAATATAGATTTATTTTAGCCATTGCATTAATGGTTATTGGTACGTTCTGTTTGGCATATGCTCCAAAAGTTGCTGGGATGATAACTGATGAGTTTTCAAAATTCGCAACTACAAATGTATTCGATGAAAACATAATAATAACTCTTCTTATATCATTATTAGGTCTGTATGTCATTGGAAATTTATTAAAAATGCTTACTGACCGTATGATGATTTTCATAAGCAGTAATGTAACTTTAAAATTAAGAAAGGAATTACATGAAAAAATGCACAATGTTCCTATAAATTACATCGACTCAACTCCAAGTGGAGATATAATAGCTAGATTAACAAATGATATGAGCAGCGTCGAATCAATGATAAGCAGTACACTAGCTACTCTCTTTGTTCAATTAATCATCATAGTTCTTGTTATTGTAATGATGCTGGTTTTAAATGTTGAATTAAGTATTATCTATCTTATATTGATTCCAGTATCATTTGGCATTCTTCAATTTATAAGTAGCAGAACAAAAGTGCAATATAAAAAACAACAGAAACTTGTTGGTAAATTAAATGGAGTAATTGGAGATAACTTCAACAATCATCTGATTGTAAAATCCTATAATATGGAAGAAAAGTCATTGGATAAATTTGACAAAATCAACAATCAAATATTTGAATCCTATTTCAAATCCAGATTTTACTCAGGATTTATCATTCCAATTAACACTATTTTAACAAATTTAGGTTATATCGGTATTTGTGTTTTTGGAGGATATTTCATAATAACCGGAAATCTTACAATTGGAACATTCTTAGCATTTATTTTATATGGGCAGATGTTAACTGAGCCTTTAACGACTATTGGAAATAATCTTAACATATTACAATCAGGATTCAGTAGCTTAGAGAATATTCTTGATGTTTTAAATGAAAAAGAAGAAAAAGACTTTGAAAATAGTGAACATCTCTCTGAAAATGATGTTAAAGGTGAAATAGAATTTAAAAATGTTAAATTCGGATACAGCGATGACAAAATATTGATGGATGATGTTAACTTTATTGCAAAATCTGGTACAACGAATGCTATTGTTGGGCCATCAGGAGCTGGAAAAACCACTATTGTCAATTTGCTGATGCGATTTTATGACATAAATGATGGAGCCATATATTTGGATGGTAAGAATATTTATAAAATCAAAAAAGATGATTTTAGAAAGAGCTTTGGTATGGTTCTCCAGGACAGTTGGGTTTTCGAAGGGACAATAGCTGAAAATATTGGATATGGTATGGAAAATCCAACAATGGAGGATATCCATAGAGCTGCTGAAATTGTAGGCTGCGATAAATTCATAAACCTATTGCCTGAAGGTTATGATACTGTAATCAGTGAGGAAAATACTAATTTAAGTGTTGGAGAAAAACAATTACTGGTTTTAGCCCGTACAATAATATCTGATCCTAAAATATTGATTTTGGATGAAGCTACAAGTCAAATGGATACAAGAACAGAATTATTAGTTACAAAAGCTATGGAAGAAATGATGAAAGGCAGAACAACATTTATAATAGCTCACAGATTATTTACAATAAAAAACGCAGATAAAATTATCTTTATGAAAAATGGAGATATAAAAGAAATTGGAAATCACAAAGAATTATTAGAATTAAATGGATTATATGCAGAAATGTATAAAAGTGGATCAATTAAAAGCGAGTGATAAAATGGAAAAAGAAATAAGAAAAAAGATATATGGAGATTTATTAGATGCTCCTTCAAAAGCTCATAAACAACTAGAGTTATTCAGTCTTGATGCAAAGAAAACAAATGAAGAATTATTGATGAAAATATTAGATGACAATAAAGACACTGCATACGGGATAAAATATGACTTTAAAAACATCAAATCTATTAAAGAATACCAAGAAAAAGTCCCCGTCACTGAATATGACGATTATATTGATTTTTTAATTCCGATGGTATTTCAAGGTGTAGAAAATCTTTTAACAACTTATCCTGTAAAACACTACAATAAATCTTCAGGAACACTTGGAAATCCTAAGAAAATACCAATAAGCGAAGTGGCACAGCAGTTAAATTTCCTTTATTCATTACCTTTTGTATTACATTTGATTACAGAAGAATTGGGCGATAAATGGACAGAAGGGAAAATATTCATAATTGGGCAGTATAATATCTCTTCAGTACCGTCTGGGGCTACATATGGGGCTTTAACTGCAAAATTAGCAGATAATATGAAAGACTATTTTGATATCTTATCAACAAGTCCTGCAGAAGTTCTTGTTCCACAAGGAGATTTAGATACACATTACCTCCAATCATTATATGCGCTTCGTGAAAAAAATACAACAATTATTATTTCCGCATATTTCAGTTATTTTTTAGAAATTCTAAGATATATGGAGGATAATCATGAAATGCTAATTGAAGACATTAGGAATGGAACTATAAATTCTTCAATTAATATGTCTCCTGAAACAAGACAAATTTTAGAGGAAAAATTAACTCCGATGCCTGAAAGAGCAGATGAATTAGAAAAAATATTCAGTAAACCAATTGATAATACTTTTGTTAAATCGGTGTGGCCAAACATTCAGGCTTTTGAAGGAATTGGAACATCAACATTTGAAACATATGTTGAAAAAATAAGAGAAAAATATGCTAATGAAGAAACTCCTATTTTATATTTAGGATTGCAGGCTTCAGAGGGAATTTTCTCAACACCTTTAGAATTAAATAATAAAAACAGTGTACTGATTCCAAATGCAATATTCTTTGAATTCAGGCCTGTTGAACAAGAAGGTTATGATAATCTCTTAACAATTGATCAGCTTGAAGTTGGAAAGGACTATGAAATAATTTTAACAAACCTATCTGGATTTTACAGATATAAAATAAAAGATGTTGTAAGAGTAACGGGAATGCACAATACTTTACCTGAAATTACATTTAAATACCGTTTAAATCAAACTGTAAATCTTACTGGTGAAAAAACTACTGAAGAAGCTTTAAGAGAATCAGTAAAACAGTGTGAAGAGAAACATGGATTTGATTGTGTTGATTTCACAGTATATGCAGATACTGAAGCTATTCCAATGAATTATAATTTCTTAATAGAACCAGATAACATAGAGAATATAGATTTTAATGCTCTTCGTGATGATTTGGAAGAGAATCTCAGTAAAGCAAATCCTTCATTCGGTTCTAAAATTAAAAATGGAACTTTTGGTGAAACAAAACTTGAAATATTGCAAAAAGAAACATTTATGCTCTACAGAGATCTTATGGCTATGAAAGGAGTAAGTGTAGTCCAACTTAAACCTCCTAGGATAATAGTAAATGAAGTCCAAAGAAAATTCTTCTATGCCCTTAGGGAATAGTGATAAAATGAAAAAGCTTATATTTAATGCAGATGTCAGTGAATTGGATAATATATTCAATGAATTAAACAAATTATTGGACAATTATGTCACTGATGATATGGCTGTAATGAAACTTAAATTAGTATTAGAAGAAATTTTTACTAATATCAGCAATTATGCATATAATGATGAAGGAATAGTTGAATTTTTAGTTGACATAATTTCAAACCATCAATTAAAGATTATAATAAAATTAATTGATGAAGGAACCTACTTCAATCCTCTAGAACAAGCTACACCAGACACAACATTAAGCTCTGATGAACGTGAAATTGGGGGTTTAGGTATTCTACTAATTAAAAAGAATGTTGATTCTATAGAATATGAAAGAGTTGATAATAAAAACATTTTAACTATTCATAAAATTTTAAATTAAATTATTTCTATTGCTGAAATATTAAATTTTTCCAATTATTATCTTTATTTTTTTTCTGTTTTCATGGGAATTAATCTTAATATTTAAATATAAGTTTATTCAACTTAATTGTTAATATTAAATGGGAGATGATAAAATGGGATTAAATTTTGACTTGTTAGAAAATACAAACCCTGCTTTATACAAGTATGGTTCTGAAATGGAAAAGAACATGTTTTTAGACCACAAGGCAAGTGCACAGTCTGGTAGTGACTTTTTAAATGCACTAATTAAAGAGGTTTATGCAAAAGAAAACATGAATTATGTCTACAAAAGCTTCTTTACAAGAAACATGTTTGAATTAGGGGAAGAAGGGGTTATTACTCCTGAAATCAGAGATAAATTTGAAAGGGCTAAGCTATTACGTGATTATGTAATGGAAAGAGACGGATCTATTGATAGGGTATTGGCATTGCGTAGCACTCTTGTAGAGCTTGCTGCCTGGTTTTTCAACAAATATGAAAGAAACAATTAAAGTTTCTTTCAACTTTTTTTAATAAAATTATTTTAATAAAAACTTACAAAGATATTGTTTGTGGGTTGTATGAAGTATTTTAAAGAATTATTACTTTTATCAAATATTAAAAGAATGAGTCATATTAAGATAAATAATGACTATGTTCCAAGCATTCCTAAAATTAAGGATTTCAATAGCTATCTTCTGAAGGAATATTCTAAAGAAGATGTTGATAAAGCTTTAGACATTTCTGAGAAAACATATGAACAAATTGAGGATAGTCAAAATCTTACCGCTGTTACAATATTTGATAAGGAATATCCAGATAATCTAAAGGATTTAGGAGCTAAAGCACCTCCTTTTTTATATGTTATTGGAAATTACAAAATACTTTCTAAACCTAATATTGGTGTTATTGGTACTAGAAAACCTAGTCTTGATACTCAAAATTTTGAATATAAATTCGTCCATGACATTATAATGGACTTTGAAAGGGTCATTGTAAGTGGATTTGCTTTAGGATGTGATAAAATAGCACATACTGCAGCTGTCGATATTGGGGAGCCAACTATTGCAGTTATGCCTAATGGGATTAATAAAATCTCTCCTGAAAATAATATAGGTCTTGCTAAATTAATTGTTAACAATGAGGGATGTCTTATTTCAGGATTCAAACCTAATTCGGATGTCAATCAATCTAATTATTCAATAAGAAATCAGTATGTGGCTTCATTATCTGATGGTATTTTCGTAGGGCAGTGTTCAACTGACAGTGGCACTATGGAAACAGTTGATTACGCAAGAAGGTTGAATCGTAAACTTGCTTGCTTTTTACCTGAAGACTGTGGAAGTGATGATTTCACTGGCAGTAAATTAATTTTAAACAAATATAGGCACCAATCAATTAGGGTTGATAATGAGGGGGATGTTTCTAGATTTATTCAATTCTTAGAAAGTAAACCTAAAAAAAGAGATTATCAATCTACATTATTAGATTTTATTTAATTTATTTCATTAATGACGTGATTATATGTCAAATAAAAATGAACAACAGAAATGGGACAGTTCTCTTGCTTTTCTAATGGCAATGATTGGAGCGGCAGTTGGACTTGGAAATATCTGGAGATTTAGTTATGTTCTCTACAGTAATGGTGGAGGAGCATTTTTCATTCCATATTTTACAGCTATATTGATTATGGGTATTCCATTTTTAATCTTGGAATATGGAATAGGATTCAGTTTTAAAAAGTCTTTTGCAAGGATTTTGGAACATATAAAACCTAAACTTGAAATTATAGGGTGGATTCTAGCTTTACTGGTTTTTATTGTCTGTTGTTATTATTTAGTTATTGTAGCTTGGGATTTGATTTATCTTGTTGGAAGTCCTTTCCAGATTTGGGGTAATAATCCAGGATTATTTTTCTCACAATCTGTAGGTGGGGGATCTGACATTGGGGGTATCGAAAGAGTTATTCTTCCAGCAGTAGTTGGAGTAGCTGTTATGTGGATTATTATCTGGTTTATTTCACACAGATCAGTTGAAAAGGGTATTGGTAAAGTCTCTAAATTCTTAATCCCTATACTTTTCATTATCATGGGAATTATTGTTGTTTTCGCCTTTACATTGCCAGGTCATGAACTTGGTATTGATGTTCTCCTACAACCAGATTGGTCTAGTTTAACTCATGTTGATATTTGGATTTCAGCATTTGCACAGATTATTTTCTCACTTTCAATGGGTCAGGCTATAGCTATTACCTATGCTAGCTATTTAGATAAAAATGCAAGATTAAACGATTATGTGTTACTTGTAGTCAGTTCAAATTCAGGTTTTGAAATCTTTACTGCTTTTGGTGTTTTTGCAATTCTCGGATTCATGGCAGTTAACTCAGGCATTCCAATTGATCAGCTAATTGCTGAAGGTACCAGTCTGATTTTCATAGTATTTCCAACAATATTCGATGCTATGGGAGGTATCGGTAAGATTCTTGGACCTCTTTTCTTCCTCGCAATCTTATTTGCAGGTATCACCTCTGCTGTAGGTTTTTTCGAACCACTTGCAAACTCATTAGCTGATAAATTCAGAATATCACGTAAAAGAGCAGCTACAATCCTTTGTATTATTGGTTTTTTAATATCTCTTTGTTTCACATCAGGTATTGGAAGTTATCTAGTAAGTATTGTAGACGGATTTGTAAACGAATTCGGTATATTGTTTATCATAGCTCTTCAATGTATAATATTTGGATGGTTATATGGAATTGATCATTTGGTAGATATTCTTAATAAAAACTCTCTATTTAAAGTTGGAAGAGTCTGGATAGCTATTATTAAATATATCCTTCCTGTTGTCCTTATTGGAATATGGCTATGGGGTTTATCTTCATTATTACTATCCTTAAAGCCTTTAGAAGCTATTGTAGGAATTATACTATTAGTTGGTGTTATTGGTGGAGCTGCACTTCTTACCAAATATGGTAAATCGGTTCCAAGTGAAGAGTGAATTTATTGTTTTGAGGGTTTTAAAAATTAAACATATTATTCCTCAATTCTTTTTTTTTCATGCTTTTTCACTATTGATTATCTGTTCTAGTTTTTCATATTTTTTAAAAAAGAAGTGCATCCAATATAATTTTTTTCTTTTTGAAACTTCAGTTTCTTAAATGGGAACGGAGGTGCTGTTTTTTGGAATGGGACTGATGGTAGATTGGAGGATTGTAATTTTATTAGCAATAATGGAAAATGGGGCGGTGCTATTTCTTGGAGTGGTGCTAATGGTTGTGTAATTGGTTCTACTTTCATTGATAACATTGGTCAAGTTAATAGTGGTGCTATTCAGTGGAATGGTGTTAAAGGTACTTTAACTGGTTCTAGTTTTATTGGTAATAGTGTTATAGGTACTGATGGTGGTGCTATCGCTTGGTATGGAGCTAATGGTAATTTATCTAATTCAATTTTCACAGGAAACTCTGCTAAAAATGTAGGTGGTGCTATTTCTTGGGGTGGTGTAAATGGTACTTTAACTGGTTCTACTTTCATCAATAATACTGGTAATGCTTATTCTGGTGCTGTTTTTTGGGGAGGTAATGATGGTACTTTAACCAATTCTTCTTTCACTAGCAATACTGCTACAGGTATCCATGGTGGTGCTATCGCTTGGTATGGATCTAATGGTAATTTATCTAATTCTAATTTTACCAGCAATGCTGCAAATTGGGGTGGTGGTGCCATATTCTGGACAGGAACTAATGGTAGTTTAATCAGTTCCATTTTCACCAACAATGTTGCTCCAAATGTTGGAGGAGCGGTTTTTTGGACAGGTGCTAACAGCAATATGTTAGATTGTAAATTCACAGGTAACAATGCCCCAAGAGGAGATAATGTTTACTGGACTTGGACTGTAGATGCATTTTTAAACAAATACACTCAAATCAATGATTATGATTATATTGAGATTAAAAATGGTGTAGGAACCCCCTCACACACTATTGTTTTAAACAAAAAAGGAATAATCATTTCAAGTCAAGGAAATGTAACTTTTGATGCCAAAGGTGGCAATGTACACTTCGAAGTAACCGGAAATGATATTTTAATTGAGAAAATTACTTTCCGAAACTTCAATTTTACTACTGGTGATGGCTGGGGAGGAGCAATTTTATGGATGGGGAACAATGGAATATTAAGAAATTGTAACTTTATCAATAACACCGCAGGTTATGGTGGTAGTGTTTACTGGGATGGTGCTAATGGTGCTGTAATTAGTTCTACTTTCCGTAATAATAATGGTGTTCGTGGTGGCAGTATTTGGTGGAATGGTACTAATGGTAATGTAACTAGTTCTACTTTCAATAATAACTCTGTTAGTAGATATGGTGCTGGTATTTACTGGGATGGTGCTAATGGTAAATTAACAGATTCTACATTCATTAACAATATAGCTTCTCGTTATAGTGGTGGTGCTGTTCGATGGAATGGTGAAAAGGGTACTATAAACAGATGTATTTTTAATAATAACACTGCTTCTGTTAGTGGTGGTGGAATTTTATGGAATGGAGCTAATGGAGCTGTAATAGATTCTACATTCATAGACAATACAGCTACTAATGGTGGTGCTATTTGCTGGAATAATATAAGCGGATCTATGAACAATTGTATTTTTAACAATAAATGGATTAAAACAAATGGAATTTATTCTAATTATGATTTAATCATAAATGGTGGAACCGGTATTGTAGACATATTCGCCAATACCACTATTTCAGGTACTTCAATCATAATTTTAAACAATGAAACATATTATTATCCCCCTAATTCGAATATTAATTTTGTTAAGAGAGCATCTGAGAAACTTGATGGAATTTATGCAACTGAAGGCTTAACCAGTAATGGCAGAAATGATACTGTTTATGTATGTCAATACCACCCATCAGTACTCCTATCATGTTTTTAAATAATGAAACAGAGCATCATCCTTCAAATGAGAATAATAAAAAGGGAAGTAGTGGAAACAGGTAAATCCACCAAGAAAACAAAATATAACAAAAGAATACAGTAAACAAACCTGTCCTCGCCTACTTCCAAATTCATAAAATTAGGTTCATAGTTTAAAATATGAAATAGACATTAAAAAGTAAGTTATACATATAATCAAGTATAGTATAGCTATTAGATAATGAAAATTCATATCCTGCCCCCCTAAAATTGATAGGTTGGCTACATTATGTTTTAAAATAGCAAACATATGATGCACCTAATAAAATATATTGGTTTATTTTGATTTTCAATACCAAGATATGTTAAAAGAAGCAAATAAAGTTAATTCATGAAAAAGAGTAATTATTGCAATGATAGAACAATAAGGAGCATTAAGCTCCTATATTCCATCATACCAATACATTTTAAGGTAGAATATGATTTACATTTAAACCACAGAACCTTATGAATTTACAATTAACTATTATGACACCACCAATATATAAAACATTTGGTCACACTAGACAACACAACCGTCAAAAAATAGCATATATTAATATTAAATTTTAAGGACAATATGTAATGCATAGTATATTTAGCAATGATCTAATGATAAAATATTTTTTGGAAAATTAAAGCACAATACATTAAGAAATTTTTTCTTAAATTTTGTCCTAAAACATTAGAAATATTAAAAATCAACTTAAAAATATGTAAATAACATTATTTCTACTTTTTTACTTTTTATTTTGAAAAATAATTGATAAATCATTAATTTTTTCATAAATGATAACTTTTATATTATGTGGATATAATATTCAGTACTGTAAATTTGGATTGAAAAACATCCTTCTGAATTCCAAAAATGGTTCAAAATTTATTCGAAATAATGAATCAATATTTTTATTTTTGATAAAATAAAAGTTAAAATAGGGTTTACGAGTTTTTAGAGAAAAACTATCTTTTCTCTTCTCTATTTTAACATTAAAAGAAAAATGATTTATGGGAAGAATTAGACAGAACTGCCTATTTCCTAAAATTACGAGTTTTTTTAGAAGAATATTATAATAACAAAGAACCCATAAATCTAAGGTTCAAAGGGAGATGTTCCATTTCTTAATATCCTTTATTAATAGTATTTTATAGTGCTCTGGATATTATTCGAACATTTCATTAATAAACTAATTTACCAACAAAAAACAAATAATACTGAAGATAAAAGAGATAGAATAATAAATAGCAAACACTATTATCATGCTTAGAAATCATTGATATATACTTTTAATAAAATCAGTTTTTATTTATTTCATACTTATAAATTTTATAATCTCATTTTAATCATTAAGATAGTAGGAAAAGATAGAATTAAAGTTAGTTCTGAAAAAAAATCATATTTTGAAATAACACTAATCTTTTTTAATGCATACAATATGGTGGTTAAGTATTATTTTACATCATTTTTAATGATTTTTTTTAAATTTTAAGTTATAATTTCTTTAGAAAATGATGTCTATACTACTCATTAGCGTTTTATACGTAAGTATCCTGTTTTGATTTTTCTAACTTTATAAAAAACAATGACGGGCACCTATACATTTCTGTACAGATGCCCGTTCCTTCTTTCTTCTTTTATACGCA
>OGWU01001040.1_pt1 | contig 17036 bp, 14 predicted proteins | sample 1576071 | NCBI WGS metagenome assembly OGWU01 (sample SAMEA3541582, study PRJEB24748) | human gut metagenome | biome: human gut; feature: human-associated habitat; material: faeces | place: China | collected 2012
CCGTGGTGAAGGCCGTGGTCGTGCGCACCGCCGCCCCGATTCGCCGTGCCCTCCATAAGGCGCAGAGCTTCAACCTTTTCGTAAGCATTCGTGTTGTAAACTATCGGAATGCGCAATCCCCGCATCCGTGCATTCCGGGATTCCGACGCACCGCGCACCGGCAATGCGGAATACCAGTCCGGACTGGCCCTGTCCATGAACATCGACTATGAAAAGTTCATCGACAGCCGATTCGCCATGAACATTTACAAACTGGCGGCCACCGGCTCCTCCACGGAAGAGACGGCCGCCCCTTCCGCCACGCTCCCCAAGGAATTCACGCAGACCGCCATGAGGACCGTGCTCAAGGCCAACCCGTTCTACACGGAAGCCTGGTACACGCTCTTCAAGCAGGAACCCCAGGACCTCATGGGAGCCACCAAGATGGTGGATGAAGTGAGGGAGGCCCTGCCGGACGGCATGGGCATCAGAAAGCTTTGGAAAACGCGCAAATACGTTCCCTCCGTAGGCCGCGGCGACAAGAACGGCAAGGAAATGCTTGCCAACCATGCCAGGGAATACGTCAATGTGCTCTGCTCCGTGATTCTGGAAAATGCCCTGAAACAGGAATATGACTATAAGACCTTCCAGTGGGCCGAACTCATGTCTTGGCTCAAGTCTGAATCCAAGCGCAACTCCTACCCGGAGCCTCAGGCCGCCTATCAGATAGCGTATGCCAAGGCCCAGGGCACGGACAGGCTCAAAAGAACCGTAGACAGGGGATTCAAGAAAGCCCTCAATTTCTACCGGGACGACAGCAACGCCCTGAAGGAGCCCAAGGATGTGGATCAGGAGGAAATGTCCTTTTCCCTGGCCGCCCTGTGCCAGGCCCTGCCCAAGGAAGAACTGGTCCCCTGGATGAAAAACATGCTGGACACCTGTCCGGACGGGTTCAAATACAAGCCCAAAAACAAGAAGGAAACGAAAATCCACCCCTTCTACGACGCCCTGACGAAAAACTACATCTCTCTGGCTGACGATTCGGAAAAATCCCGCGTCAAGTCGGAAATGAAAGAGGCTTCCGACAGAATTCTGGAGCTTTCCCAGGACAAGAAAGGCGATGGAAATGGATCCTCCGGACGCCGCCGGAGACGCTGATTCCCCGCTTCCGTGCACCTCTACGTCCACATTCCCTTCTGCCACCGTATTTGCCCGTACTGCGCTTTCTTCAAGCACACGCCGGCCTCCACGGACATGAAATCATTCATCCGTGCTCTGGGCAGGGAGGCGGAATCCCGCGCAGCCGCTCTGGCCGCGAACCGCGGAGGGGAAACGGCCACGCTTTACTTTGGCGGGGGAACGCCCTCCATGCTCTCGGACACGCATCTGGGGCGTCTCATGGAAACCTTGGACCGTCTCGTGCCCGTGGACAAACTGGACGAATTCTCCTTTGAGGCCAACCCCGCCACCTTTACGGAAAAAAAAGTGCGCTTCTGGCGCAGCCTGGGCATGACACGCGTCTCCCTGGGCGTGCAGTCCCTGGATTCCGGCATCCTGCATCTGCTGGGGCGCGAACATACCCCGGCCCAGGCTCTGCACTCCGTGGAAATGCTGAAAAATGCGGGAATGCCCCATATCAACATGGATCTCATGTTCGCCATTCCGGGGCAAACCCTCTCCATATGGGAAGCCACCCTGAAGGAAGCTGTCCGCGCCGGAACGGACCATATCTCCGCCTACAACCTCACCTATGAAGAAGACACGGAATTCTTCCGGAGCCTGCTGCGGGGGGAGAAAAGGCAGGATCCGGACGAAGACGCCGCCTTTTTTGAACTAGCGGAACACATGCTGGAGGCGGCAGGCTTGCGCCACTATGAAACCTCCAACTACGCCCGGGAGGGCTGCATCTCCCCCCACAACATGGCCTACTGGAAGGGAGAGGACTATGTGGGCATAGGGCCTGGCGCGGTCAGCACCATCAACGGCATACGGTACTCCAACACGCGGGATACGGACGCCTACATACGCAGCACGCTGGAAAACGGCCTCCCCCTTTCCGAACAGGAACCCGTCACCGAGGAAGACTACCGCCTGGAACGCATTGCCCTGATGCTCCGGACGGATGAAGGATTGCCGCTGAAATACATTCTGCCGGAATCCCGTCCTCTGCTGGAACAATACCGGGAACTGGGCCTGGCGGACATTTCCCCGGAACAAAGGCTCATCCTGAAAGGCCGCGGACGCCTGCTCGTGGACGCCATCGCAGCGGAACTGTGCTGACGGATAGTTTTTCCGCCTCAGAGATCAGCAGTCTGCGGAATCCGGTGCGAACCGGACACAGGAATAAGCGGGCATGGGCTACTTTGTTCCCTGATTTTCAATATCCAAGGAGCATCCCGCAAAAAAAAGATACCGGTATCTGCGTATTCGGATGTTGTTTTTTCATCCCGGCTCTTTGGGAAAGGGATTTCTTTTTGTGACCGTGCGGCTCTCTGCAAAAAGATTCCATGCAACAGGAATTTCAGCAAGGGGCGCTTCACAAAAACAATACTTCACGCCGGCAACACCCACGTATCTAATCAATCTGGAACTGGCGTGCCATTTTTTTCAACCACCAGTCCCGGTGCCTCATCTCGTCCCGGCTGCGTTCCAGTTCCCGAAGCTCGCTGCCCCGCATCCCTCCCTTCATGTAGCGTTCATCCAGCTTGCGCGCCTCCGCACGGGTATCTTTCCGCAGAGCTTTGTAAAACTGGGCCCCCGTCACCAGCCCGCCGGCTGCACCGCTCCGGCCCACCAGGTTCATGTAAAGTTTCTTCAGCCTGTTGTAATCCTCCACCACCTGGTTATATTTCAAAGCGGCGTACTGGTAACGCTCCTTCCAGTCCTCCGGCCCCGGATTGACCAGACGGTCATCCAGAGAACCGGGAACCGGCGCGGAAGACGGGGATGCCAGTCCTCCGGAGGATAATGGCGTAAGCGGCGGAGGCTGGGGAACGGGCCTGCGGCTTGTCTTGGGAATACCGCCGACCGTCACGGAAAGGGGGGAGCGTTCCTCCAGCAGAGCGTCCATGCGTGCCTGTTCCAACGTTTCCCGCAGATGGGCACGTTCTTTCTGCAGGGACGCGTTCAAGTCGCGTTCTTCTGAAAGCGACTGCTTCAGCGACCGCATGCCGCCGGACATTTCCGAGTAAACCAGCGCATAAGCCCCGATGCACCCCAGCAGAAAGCCCAGGCCCAGCATGATGCCCCTTTCCCGCCACGGTCCAGGACTGCGTTCCGGAGCCGGTTCCGGAATGTCCGGTTCCGGCTCATGGGAAACAGTCAGGTAATGTTCCAGAGGGCCCTCGTCAGGCATGGGCTGATTCAGGGTTGGGACGGGAAAAACGCAGGTTCAAGCCTGTTCAGGACGGATGCAGTCCGCACCGAAATACGGCACAAGCGCCTCCGGAATCCGGATGGAGCCGTCCAGCTGCTGGTAAGTTTCCAGAAGGGCCACATACAGCCGCGGCAGAGCCGTGCCGGAACCGTTCAGGGTGTGGCAGAACTGGTTCTTGCCGTCGGCATCCTTGTAACGCAGGCGCATGCGGCGCGCCTGGTAGTCTGTAAAGCAGGAACAGGAAGAAACTTCCAGATACTGCCCCTGTCCCGGAGCCCATACTTCAATATCATACGTCTTGGCGGAGGAAAAACCGAGGTCTCCCGTGCAGAGCTCAATCACCCGGTAATGCAGCCCCAGTTTTTGAAGGATGGATTCCGCATGGCTGCGGAGCACTTCCAGCTCCCGGAAGGAGTCTTCCGGCTTTAAAATCTGCACCAGTTCCACCTTGTCAAACTGGTGGACGCGGATCATACCGCGGTTGATGCGGCCGGCGCTTCCGGCTTCCCGGCGGAAGCAGGGCGTATACGCGGCCATCTTGATGGGCAGGTCGCTTTCCTGTAAAATAGTATCCCGGTACAGGTTGGTGACCGGCACTTCCGCCGTGGGAATCAGGAACATCTGCTGGTCTTCCGTGCCGTACATGTCTTCCTCAAATTTAGGAAGCTGGCCGGTGCCTTCCATGCACTCCCTTTTCACCACAAAAGGAACGCCCACTTCCTGATAACCGTTTTCCACGGTCTGCGTATTCAGCAGGAAGTTGATCAGGGCACGTTCCAGACGGGCGCCCGCCCCACGGTACACCACAAAACCGGAGCCCGTAATCCGCGCTCCGTCTTCAAAGGAAATCATGCCCAGATTCGCGGCCAGTTCCACATGGTCCTTCGGGTTTTCAATGACGGGCTTTTCTCCCCAAAGCTTGATTTCCGGGTTGGCCGTTTCATCCGCACCCACGGGGCATTCCAGGTGCGGCAGGTTGGGAATGTTCATCAGCAGGGAGGTGAGCCGGGCTGCATTTTCCTCCGCGACACGGTCCAGTTCCCGGATGCGGTCCCCGATTTCGCGCACGCGCGCTTCAATGGAGGAAGTGTCTTCCCCTTTCTTCTTGAGCATGCCGATCTGCTTGGAGGTGGCATTGCGCTCGGACTGCAGGGCCTGCTTTTCCGTCTCGGCATTGCGGCGCGCTTCATCGCAGGCCAGAACGTCATCAACAAGCTTCCACGCGTCGCCGCTGCGGGGCTTCAGCCGCGCTTTCACTTCTTCCGGATTTTCTCGTATTACACGGATGTCGAGCATAACGCGCACAGCTTGCACTCCATCCCCCCGCCACGCAAGCCAAATGAACGGCCTTCCATGGAAAAACGTTACCCTTTCACGGAAAAACGCTGCGCGCAGAGGCATGCTTTCCCGAATGCCGCCCCTTTCCAGAAACTGCCGTTTTTCCCGTGTCAGACAATGATTTTTTTGGGACCTACATACTTGACTAACCATACTATTTTATAAAATTTCGTCATTTCTTTTTTGTCTGAAGGTGAACAGCTTAAACAAAAACGCTGACTAGGTATTCTAGTCAGCGTTTTCATAATATATTTGTAATAAATTATCTCTTATTAAATGTTCCTTTTACGGGAAATTCTAATCTCGTACTACTTTCAATCATTATTCCATAGCTTTGTACTTGATTGTTGGTAAATGTCATATCCAACTTATAGCTCACAGGATTACTTTCCACAGAAAGCTTCCCAGTATTAATCCCTGTTTTTTCGAAGGTATAGGTACCAGTAACATTTGCCCATACTAATGTATCAGTACCAGGATAAGTTGCTGTATTGAATGAAACCACATTTCCCGAGAAGGTAAGATCTTTGGCTTCCAACTCAAAACCATCTCCTTCCTGATAATCTACATACAATTCACCAACCAAGGATGTTCCATCCAATGTTTCTGGAACTTCTGAATTGTTTCCATCTCCATTGGATGATGACTTGCTGCAGGAGGTAAGCAAAGCCAAGGACGCTAGGACTGTTCCAAGTAATAATGTCTTCATAGTTCTTATCTAAGTTTGTTCCCATTTTAGGAACATTGAAGACCTATTACCGAATATCGGATAACTTGTAAACACTTTTGTACCTAAATTTGGTACAATCTCATTCTCTGTTATTGTTCCTAAATGAGGAACAGGAATAGTAATGAAGAGAAAAATCTCCGTAATATACTAAAAGAAAAACGTTTGGAGTTAAAATTGACTCAACGTGACTTAGGAGAACGCCTGAATACTCCTCATACCTTCGTCAACAAATATGAGGTAGGAGAAAGGTATCTTACCTTCACCGAGGTCATTGACATCTGCAAATGCCTACAGATAGACGTTCATAGTCTTCTGGATGATGTCCTGAAGGATTCTGCTGAGTAAAGTCGCCTGATATGTGGGCCCCCGGTCATTATGTCACATTAGCTGCGTCAATTTGTCTAATATTGTGACATTTTGACACACTTATTTTATTTATTTAAATTGTTGGAAAACAATTTATTTCTATAGAATACAAATGAGTTATATAATTTTATAAAAACTGGCATGATATTTGCCCATATAAGATATGAGGTTGAGAAATTGATAGACCATATGGTCGTTTCTCAACGCAAACTTCTTATTGAGTAGAAAGGAGGAAAATTAAATGAGCAAAATTTACAGTATTTCTTATGACTTGAATTCGCCAGGACAAGAATATGAGGACTTATATGCTGCAATTGAAGCGTATGATAACTGCAAGATTATGAAATCACATTATCTTGTTTATACAGACTCAGATGCTGAACAAATAACCAAAAGATTAAAAGATCACTTTGATAAGAATGATAAACTCTTCATATCAGAAGTGAATAAAAATAATCAAGGGCTCCTTACAAAGGAACAATGGAATTGGGTTAATAAGCGATTATAAATCTACATTTTAATTAAGAATTTCATGGTTGTGAAGTTTACTTCACAACCATTTTTGTATCAATTTTCTTGCCTTTGTATCGCCACCTATACGGAAATTCTTCTCTTACATTCAATAGTTTAGACACAAATAAAAATAGGAATTTTCTCCATCTAGATACTGGTATTCTTGAAATACGAAATACTTCATCAGATAGACCACAATATATACAAGTTTCATTATCTTTATTTTTTTCTTCCATAAAATTATTTATCCTCACTTTACCAAATCATAATACATAATTCTCTTACCAATCATTTTGCTAATCGTATCTCCTATAAAATCCAATATCTCAACTTTAGAGGTATTATGCCTGTAGGCAAACTCATGGATATACCTCTTCAAATGCTTAGGAGACATGTAATGGTAAACGCCATAGTAACCTCTTTTCAGTAGAGACCAGAAGCTTTCAATGGAATTGGTATGGACATTACCATTGACGTATTGTTTTCCTGAGTGATTGACGAACTCATGAACAAAACCAGTCAATCCCTTGTAAGACTTGAACTCATCCGTAAACACATTGGAATTCCTCTCTACATGTCTTCCGATGAATCCTTGTAAATTGTAAGCGGAAGTATCGTCGATATGTTTGACGATCACCTTTCCGTTCCTCTGTTTGGCCCCGATGACAATCAATTTACCTACTGAACCTCTTCCCCTGTTCAATTTCTTGGAAAAGTGTTTGTTGGATTCCTTTCCTCCGATGAAGGTTTCATCCACTTCTACAATACCGTCCAACTTCTCCTTTTTATCTTTCATCCAAACTTCCCTGATTCTGTGACAGAGGAACCATGCACTCTTCTGAGTAATTCCGAGTTCCTTGGAAACTTGAATGGAGGAAATACCTTTTCTGGAAGTCGCCAACAGGTACATACACATCAACCATTTGTGTAATGGTAATTTTGATTCCTCTAAAATTGTACCAACCCTTACACTAAAGAATTTCCTGCAATCCCTACAGCGATAGGGCATCGGTTTTTGATCCTTACATTCGGTAATATTATGTCTACCACAGTGAGGACACCGGACATTACCATTCCACCTTTTTAACTCAAAATACTTCCGGGCAGATTCCTCATTGGGAAATTTGGAGAAGAACTCATAGAGAGAAGTGTGTTTGAGCTTAGTTTTTTCCATATCATCGCTTGGTTGATATGGAAATTTTGTCGTGTTTTGATTAGTTCGTACGCGTTTATTTTCAGCGTATTGTGAATTATTTTGATGATTGTGTTGGTATGTAATTTTTTCACCCATATAGGGCGAGTAGAAAATTGTCCTTAAAATTGAATGATATAAAAATTAATGAGGACTTAACCAATCTTCCTTGGGTTAAATGTCCATTGGGTTACAACACCATTTAAAGATAAGAATCACAATACCCTCCTTAAATTATTATGAATTTTAAAGGAGAAAGGAGGGTATTGTGAAAAATATATTATTATTAATAGAAATTATTTTTATAATTATAAAAATAATTTTAATGATTTGTGAATAAAGGAGTTGTGATAAAAAAGGAAGTAATTTGCGGTTACTTCCTTTTTTATTTACCAAATTTTCTGAAAAGAAAGAGGTGTTATGTTGGATGGTTAGTCAAGTATGTAGGTCCCATTTTTTTCCTTCTCAGGAAAACCGTACAGCAGGAGGACCGGACTCTCCATGTTTCCGGGAATCATGGACATCCGGCGCCAGGGTGCATTGCAGGAAGGACCGGGAAGGAACTTCCCCCCGGTTCCAACAGGCGGAGTTCCTTTCATCACTATTTGTTCTTGAAGAATCCGGGCGGCAAAGGATAGTGTAAGGGCATCATGCAACAAACCGCACGCACCGCTGTCCTGACAGCACCAAAGACATTTGAAATCCGTGAATATCCCATTCCCGCCATCGGAGACGATGAAATGCTGATCAAGGTGGAAGCCTGCGGCGTTTGCGGAACGGACGGCCACGAATACAACCGGGACCCCTTCGGCCTCTGCCCCGTGGTCCTGGGCCATGAAGGCACCGGGGAAATCGTCGCCATGGGCAGGAATATCACTAAAGACACCGCCGGAAATCCCGTAGCGCTGGGGGACAAGATCGTCACCTGCATCATTCCCTGCGGCACCTGTGACGCCTGCCTGAATACTCCGGCCCGCACCAACCTGTGCGAAAATGTGGGCGTGTATGGCCTGATGCCTGACGACGACGTGCATCTGAACGGCTACTTCGGGGAGTACCTCGTCATCCGCAAGGGCTCCACATTTTTCAATGTTTCCGGCATGACGCTGGACCAGCGCATTCTGGTGGAACCCGCCGCAGTGGTGGTCCATTCCCTGGAACGCGCCAAGTCCACCGGGCTCCTCAAGTTCAATTCCGAGGTTCTCGTGCAGGGCTGCGGCCCCATCGGCCTTCTTCAAATCGCCACGCTGCGCACGCTGGGCATTGAAACCATCATCGCTGTGGACGGCAATGACTCCCGCCTGGAACTGGCCAGGGAAATGGGAGCCTCCCGCACGTATAACTTCACCCGGTACGCGGATCTGAACGAACTGCTGGATGCCGTGAAAAAGGACAACGGCGGCCGCCTGGCGGACTTCGTCTTTCAGTGCACGGGCGTAGGCAAGGCCGGGGCCAACGCCTGGAAGTTCGTGAAGCGCGGCGGCGGCCTGTGCGAAGTGGGCTTTTTCATGGATGGAGGGGAAAGCGTTATCAACCACCATTACGACCTCTGCAACAAGGAGGTAACCGCCGTAGGCTCCTGGGTGTACTCCCCGCAGGACTACCCGACCACATTCGACTTTCTGAAGCGAGCCTACGGCATCGGCCTGCCGCTGACCAAGCTGATCTCCCACCGCTTCAAGCTGGATGAAATCGCGGAAGCCCTGGAAACCAACGTCCAGATGAAAGGCATCAAGATTGCCGTCATTTGTAATTGCAGTAAAAATATATAAGTAAAAAATAACTCCATAAGATAATCCATGGAAAATATTTTTCTATTTATGTTGCTTTTTTCCTTTATTTAAAAATATCAAATAAAAAATAACAAGAACCAAACAAATCATAATCACTGTAATTGTTAAAATGTATGATTCTTTAAAAAATCTAAACAAACGAGGTAAAAATGGTATAATAAATCCAAACAAAGCCGATACTCCTCCTAACATGAGGCTAACATTCAAATGAAAAGACTCATCCAATAGATCCTCTAAATCATTTAAATCTAATGATTTTATACTACATCGAGCCTTTTTCACTTTTTCCATATACAAACTTAAATCTTCTAAATATTTCTGCTTTTGATCACCAGAAACATAAACATTACCTATTATTTCTTTTATTAATTCTTCACAGACCACAACCACATCATACAATTCCTCCTTTTTCACAGAAAATTCACGGGCTGCAGCAGAAATAATAGCGTTAACTATTTGATAATCCGGCAATCCTTTATCTACCACATATGCTTTTAAAAAATCAATAACTTGTTTATTAGCACTATGTACTGAATTGATATAATTCCTCTTATCCTTCCTTTGCAAAAGCCATCTTGTTACATAAAATACTATAAATCCGCTAATAATCCCTCCCCCTATCCCAGAGGTCCAAGGGTTTTCTAAAAAAGATTGCACATCCATATCTTTCAAGGAAAGGTCAGATAATAAAAAATGTCAACAAGTATTTTCCAAATACCAAATTTTTGTATAAAAATATATAGGATACATTACTTTCCCCACCGTTCCGTGATGCCGCCGTAGGAGTCAATGCGGCGGTCACGGAAAAAGGGCCAGATGCGGCGGTGGTCTTCCAATGCGTCCAGGTCCAGGTCCGCGTACAGGATAGCTTCATCGCTGACGGGAGCCTTCGCCATAATCTGGCCATAGTAGTCCGCCACAAAGGACTGCCCCCAGAATTCGCTTTCCCCTTCCGTCCCCACCCGGTTGACGGCGCAGACATAGCATCCGTTGGCCACGGCATGGCCGCGCTGCACGGTTTCCCACGCGCAGTGCTGCTGTTCTCCCAGCAGGGGCTTTTCCTCCGGTAGCCAGCCGATGGCCGTGGGGTAAAAAATGATTTCCGCCCCCTGCATGGCCGTCAGGCGCGCGGCTTCCGGGTACCACTGGTCCCAGCAGATGAGCACGCCGATGCGGCCGAATCTGGTGTCGAACGCCTTATAGCCCAGGTCGCCGGGGGTGAAGTAGAATTTTTCTTCAAACCCGGGATCCTGCGGAATATGCATCTTGCGGTACATGCCCAGGAACGAACCGTCCGCATCCACCACCCAGGCGGTATTGTGGTAAAGCCCGGTGGCGCGCTTTTCAAAGCCGGAGGCAACAATCACCACGCCCAGTTCCGCCGCCAGTTTCCTGTGGGCTTCCGTCAATTCCCCGGGAACAGGTTCCGCCAGATTGAATAAATCGCATTCCTCCGTCCTGCAAAAGTATTCCGTGGTAAAAAGTTCCTGGGTGCAGACAATCTGCGCGCCGTTGGCGGCGGCTTCACGGATGGCGGATTCCGTCTTTTCCTTGTTCACGGAAGGCCGGGCATCTGCGGACAGTTGAATGAGTGCAATTTTCGGCATGCCCCTTCCTTACCCCGTTTCCCTTCCCATTCCAAGCAGGGAAAATGAACGCGGCGCGATTATTTGGTGGAAAACGGCCCGGAAAGTGCTATGAAATTGCAATATGGAACCCGTCACCCCCACTCTGCCCGACAACGACGTAGCCGCCATTGACCGGCTCGGCGCCATTTACAAGGAGCTTTCCTCGGAATTGAGCAAAATGATCATTGGCCAGCAGCGCGTCGTGGAGCTGCTGAGCATCGCCCTGTTTTCCCGCGGGCATGCCCTCCTGATGGGAGTTCCGGGCCTGGCGAAGACGCTGCTGGTCAGTTCCGTGGCAAAAACGCTGGACCTTAGTTTCAACCGCATCCAGTTCACGCCGGACCTGATGCCCGCGGACATTACCGGCACGGACATCATCCAGGATGATTCCGCCGGCGGCAAGCGCCAGTTCGAGTTCATCAGGGGGCCCGTGTTCGCCAACATCGTGCTGGCGGACGAAATCAACCGCGCCCCCGCCAAAACCCAGTCCGCCCTGCTGGAGGCCATGCAGGAGCGCCGCGTCACCGTCATGGGCCGCACCTTCACCCTGCTCCCCCCCTTTTTCGTGCTTGCCACCCAAAACCCCATTGAACAGGAAGGCACCTACCCCCTGCCGGAAGCCCAGCTGGACCGCTTCATGTTCCTGATTGAAGTGGACTACCCCACGGAGGAGGAGGAAATGCGCATCGCCCGGGAAACCACCGGAACCCGGAGCGAGGAACTCAAGCACATCCTCTCCGGGGAGGAAATCATCTTTTACCAGGATCTGGTGCGCCGCGTTCCCGTTCCGGAACATATTTACGAGTATGCCGTGAAACTGGTGCGCGCCACCCGCCCCACCCTGGAAACTTCCCCGGAATGGGTAAAGCAGTATGTAGCCTGGGGCGCAGGCCCCCGCGCCGTCCAGTTCCTGATTCTTGGGGCCAAGACCCGCGCCGCTCTCCAGGGCAGCTACATCGTCCGCAGGGAAGACATAGACGCCATTGTGGAACCTGTGCTGATGCACCGCGTGGTCACCAACTTCGCCGCGGAATCCCAGGGCATCACGCCCCGTAAGGCCGTGGCGCGCCTGGCGGCGGAAATCTGACCGCCGTCCCGGCATCATCAATCCCCTTTCCCTGCCCCATGAAATACCTGAATCACAACCTGCTCAGCCGCCTGGGGAACCTTCCCTTGGAAGCGCGCCACAGCATGACGGGGAACGTATCCGGCCGCCATAGAAGCGCCAGCCGCGGCTCCTCCGTGGAGTTTGCGGAATACCGCAAATACGTGGCCGGAGACGATACACGCCGTCTGGACTGGAAAGCGTATGCACGGTCGGACAGGTATTACATCAAGGAGTTTGAAGCGGATACCAACCTGCGCGCCTACATCGTCATGGATCTTTCCGGCTCCATGAATTATCATCCGGAGCAGGTGGAGACCAAGTATATGCGCGCGTGCAGGCTGGCGGCCAACCTGGCTTACATTGCCATCCGGCAGGGAGACGCGGTGGGACTGAGTTTTGCCCGGCAGACGAAGGACGGCGCCGCGCTGCACATCCCCGCCTCCCGCCGCCCCGCCCACCTGAACGTGCTCATCAGCCAGATGGACACGCATTCTCCGCAGGGGGAGACCGTCCTTCCCGATACCCTGCATGAACTGGCGGAACGCGTCGGCCGCCGCGCCCTGGTGTTGATTTTCTCAGACCTGTTCACAGATACGGCGGAGCTTAAAAACGCCCTCCGCCACCTCCATTTCCGCAAGCATGACGTAGCCGTATTCCATCTGGTGGACCAGCTGGAAATAGATTTTGACTTTGACCGCCCCATCCGCTTCGTGGACATGGAAGGCGGCGGCTCCCTGATTACGGAGCCGGACCTTATCGCGGACGAGTACCGGGCTATCGTGGCCAGCTATCTGGAAGAAACGCGCCGGATCTGCACGGATATCAATGCGGACTACCGCCTGGTCAGAACCGGAGATTCCCTGGAAGACGTGCTGACCGGCTTCCTGATGGGACGTCAGAAAAAGAAGGCGACCGGATAAATGCCCGGCTGTCTCACGGAACGGTTGATTGCTCCGCGGAACGGATGCAGGATGCACCCAGACGCTCCCCGGATTGCAGGAAGCGTCTGTTTTTCATCTCTTTCCCTTTTTTCCATTGTGGATGCACCCGTTAAAATGATCGTGGGCCTGGGCAACCCGGGCAGAACCTATGAAGACACCCGCCATAACGCGGGGTTCATGGTGCTTGACCGCCTGGCCGCCCGGTGGGGGGCCGTATTCAAGGCGGACAGGCAGCGCAAGTGCGAGGTGGCCGCCGGCCCCGGCGTCCTGCTGGTGAAACCCTCCACGTTCATGAATGAATCCGGTCTGTGCGTGGGCCCCATGATGCGGTTTTTCAAACTGGATCCCCGCAGCGTGTTCGTCATTCATGATGAAGTGGATTTCCCCCTGGGCGTGATCAAGCTACGGGAAAAAGGCTCCGCAGGCGGCCACAACGGCATTAAATCCCTCATCGCCCACATGGGCACCCAGGAATTCCCGCGCCTCCGTTTCGGCATCGGCCAGCCCCGTGGCAAAGGGGAAATGATAGGGCACGTGCTGGGCAAATTCCGCCCGGAGGAACGCGAGCTTCTGGACGTGATGCTTGGCAAGGCGGAGGACGCCGTGCTGTACACCATGGAACACGGCATTACCAGGGCAGGCAATATTTTCAACGCTGTTCCAGGCTGACAGCCGCATGAAAGGCCGCCCCATTTGCGCCATGACGTATCCCTGGACGGGCCGGAGAGCGTTTTTTCCTGAAGCCGGAGCAGCCCGGGCCGCAGGATGATACGGCTGCCTCAGGCGCCTGGCGGCGTCCAGGAATACTCAGGGGGCGCGCATGCCTTCTTTTTTCGCCCGTCCGCCATGTACGGTATTGCTAAACAAACGGGAATCCGTTAGGATTTTTGCACGTTTTCCCCACTCCTCAGGACCAATCCTGCTTCATCTTCATGGCTGAATTAAGTTCACAAGCTCCCCGCAGGCACATGCAGGCCAACAAAAGGCGGCATCCCAAGGCAAAGCCCAGGAAACGATTCTGGAGCTTTATCCGAAAGCTTGTCCTGTGGTGCCTGGTGATGGCGGCTATCGGCGCGGCCGTGGGATACTTCGGATTCATGATGGCCTGGAAACGTTATGACAACTGGGCGGCGGAATTTGATCTGGAACGCATCAATGACCTGGAAAAACCCAGCATTATTTATGACCGGAACGGGGAGGAAATAGGCCGTATTTATGTGGAGAACCGCAGCTACGTCACGCTGGACAAAATCTCCCCCGCCATGATTAATGCGCTGATTGCCCAGGAAGATTCCCGCTTCCGGGAACATCCGGGCTATGACTTCCTGGGGATTCTGCGGGCAGGCCGGGAGTATATCCACAACAGCGGGGACGCCAACCAGGGCGCCTCCTCCATCACCCAGCAGCTTGCCAGAAATGCGTATGACCTGAAAAACCGTGCCAAAGCCAGGAATGAGGGCAGCTTTGGCCGCAAATTCGTGGAAATAGCGCTGGCGCGCCGCATTACGGAACGGTACAGCAAGGACCAGGTTCTGGAATTTTACCTGAACCGCGTTTACTTCGGCAGCGGGTTTTACGGCATCCGGGCCGCTTCCCTGGGCTACTTCGGCAAAGAGCCGGCGGATCTGACCACCCGGGAGGCCGCCTCCATCGCCGCCCTGATCAAAAACCCGAACGGACTTTCCCCTCTGAATAATCCGGCTAGCAATCTGAAATGGCGCAACCACGTTCTCAACCGCATGGCCAAGGAGAAATACATTACGCCGGATGAAGCGGAACGCCTCTCCGCCATGGAGCTGGGGCTGAATCCCAAGCCGCTGAAACGCGGCGTCTCCCACATTTACGACCGCATTTCCTCAGAAATCACCGCATACCTGGGGGAGGAGCGCGTCAATGCCGCCGGGCTTAAAATTTACACCACCATTGACAGGCAGCTCCAGGAAGTTACCGGAAAAGCCCTGGAACAGGCTCTGGAAAACATTGAAAAACAACCCGGTTACCGTCATCAGAAGGCCGCAGACTACCACAGCGGTTCCGCGAACAAGCCGCGCTATCTGGAAGGAGCGCTGCTGGTGGTGGACAACAAATCAGGCGCCGTCCTGGCCTACCACGGAGGCAGGGATTACACCAAGCGCCAGTATGACGCCATCAGGGACGGAGCCCGCCCCACCGGCACCGCCATCCTCCCTTTCCTGTACGCTACAGCCTTTGACACGGGAAAAAGCCCTGTCACCCGCATTCTGGACGATGCCATCGACAACCGCCTGACGGGCATCGGCGGTTCGGAAGGAATCCTGGGGGAATGGGGGGCGGAAAACTCCAAAAACCGTTATGAAGGCATGATTACCGCCCACCGCGGCCTGTCCTCCTCCAAAATCGCCGCATCCCTGCGCATGGGGATGGAGATGGGCACGGCCCCGTTCGTCAAGAAGCTGACGGATTTCGGCATCCGCAAGCCCGTGAGGGAAGCGGGCAGCACGGAAGTAAATCCCGTTTACCGCCCCAAAATTTTCGTGGGCACGGAACCTGCCTCCCTGAAGGAAATGACGTTGGCCTACACCGCCATCCCGAACGGGGGTTCCCGCCCTCAGGATATTTACTATCTGGACAGGATAGAAGATGAAGACGGCCAGCTGATCTGGGAATCCACCCAGGCGATTGAAACACGGAACAATGCCCAGGTACGGAAGGGGGCCACATCCACAGCCACGGCTTTCCAGCTTCACAACATCCTGAATTCCTCCCTGAAAAACGGTTCAGCCCAGCGCGTTGCCCCGCATCTGCCGAAAAACTTCAAGGGCGGCGTGAAAACAGGCACCACGTACGACTTCGCGGACAACTGGCTGTTTGGGTATGACAGCCGCATTACCTGCGGCATCTGGGTAGGTTTCCTGGAAGGCAAAAAGCCCATTTATCACGGAGCCTTCTCGTCAGACACCTGCGCCTCCGTGCTGGGCTCCGCCATCACGGAAGCGGAACGGCAGTTCCCTGCCGGAGAACTGGCCCCTCCCCCCAGCGTAGAGCGGGTGGAAATCTGCCTGACCACCGGGAAGAGGGCCACGCACAGCTGTTATGACATTGACCCGTCGGATAAAAAATACCGCCGTCACACCATATTCGAATACCTCCGCAAGGGGGATTCCAGCCTGCCTTTCTGCGACCTCCACGGGGAGGACGTCTCCGCACCCGTCTCCACCTTCACGGCCCAGAACCGCATTCTTCCCCTGCCGCCCATCCTGCCCACCAGGCCCATCCTTCAGGGGGACGATCCCTACCATACGGAGCTGAACCAGGTCCCGGCCAACCGCAATTTTGAACTGCTGGGGGCTGGCGAAAACGTGCCGGAAGCGCAAGCCATTTCCGCAGATCCCGTTTCTTCAGACCATACGGATACAAGCATTACGCTGCCGGCGCCCAGGCCCATCACCATTCCCGTGCCGGAATTCATCCACCTGTAACTTTTTCCCCTCATGCCTTCCCCATCCCAGGACACGGTAGCCTGCACATGCCCGTCATGCGGCAACCTCTTCGCCGTGAAGGCGTCTTTTCTGGGACGCCAGGTAAAATGCCCCATCTGCACCGCTTCAGTCACAGCCAGGCAGGAAGAAAAGCCCAGGCCGGAAACGGAAGAACAGGACGCCGTCCCCTGCCTCTGCCATATTTGCGGCAATTCCTTTGCCGTCAGGGCCGCCTGCGTAGGCAGCCGTGTGGAATGCCCCGTCTGCCACTCCGCTGTCACGGCCGTCAAACGGGAAGAAGCGCTTTCAACATTCCCGGGCCGGACGCCTGAAGCTGCAGAGAAAGCGCCCGGAAATCCGAAACAACCGGCTATTCCGCCATCTGCCGCCGGTGTTCCGCACACTTCCGCGTACTCCGCTCCGCATACACCGCTCGCACCAAAGAAAAAGACGGACAAACGGACCATTTCCGTTCACGGGCCTACCACTTCCGGCTCCGACAAATCCACGACAAAAATCCGTAAGAGGAAAGAAGGAAACGCCGCTCCGGCCATTGCCGCGCCACGCTGCGCCGCCCTGGCCCCGGAAGAACCGGAATACCGCGCTGCCGCCGC
>OGWU01001041.1_pt1 | contig 17035 bp, 15 predicted proteins | sample 1576071 | NCBI WGS metagenome assembly OGWU01 (sample SAMEA3541582, study PRJEB24748) | human gut metagenome | biome: human gut; feature: human-associated habitat; material: faeces | place: China | collected 2012
ACCCCAGCTCCAGGCGGGGCGTTTGGGCAGCTACCCGGGGGGAGATAATGAGCAGGGCAGGGCGGCTGGGGCTGGACCAGCCGCAGGCCAGGGCGCCGGCATCCTGAAGCCGATGGGCGATCTCGTCCTGAATTCCCTCGCCCGATTCCAATACTTCAAAACAACCCATGAATCTTCCCCCTTTTGGAATACAGTTTGGGTGGAATGGAGAATTTTATACGAGAAACACAGCATGACGCCCATTCCTTGACTTTTTCCGGGGGAATGGAGTATCATTATGCTGTTACATTGTGGATTTTTTTATTGTGAGGACGAAAAAGGTATGGCTCAGAAAAAAGCAAGCTACGGCAACGAATCCATTTCCGCCCTGAAGGGGGCCGACCGGGTACGGAAGCGGCCCGGTGTTATTTTCGGCTCGGACGGGCTGGAGGGGTGCGAGCACGCCGTTTTTGAAATCATGTCCAACGCCATCGACGAGGCCCGGGAGGGTCACGGCAGCCTGATTACCGTCACCCGCTTTTTGGATAAGTCCATCCAGGTGGAGGACCAGGGCCGAGGCTGTCCGGTGGACTGGAATGAAAAGGAACAGAAGTACAACTGGGAGCTGGTGTTCTGCGAGCTGTACGCCGGCGGCAAGTACGGTGGCGACGGGGACAACTATGAGTATTCCTTAGGGTTAAACGGCCTGGGCTCCTGCGCTACCCAGTACGCCAGTGAGTTCTTTGACGCCACCATCTGGCGGGACGGCTTCAAATACTCCCTCCACTTTGAAAAGGGCGAGAACGTGGGCGGCCTGAAAAAGGAGCCCACCGACCGGGGCAAGAAGACGGGCTCCACCTTCCGCTGGAAGCCCGACCTGGAGGTCTTTACCGACATTGACATCCCGGTGGACTACTACACCGACGTGATGAAGCGCCAGGCAGTGGTGAACGCGGGGGTGACCTTCCGCTTTAAGGAGGAGACCACGCCGGGCAAGTTTACCACCACCGATTTTCAATATGAAAACGGCATCCTGGACTATGTCACCGAGCTGGCGGGGGAGGACCCCCTGACCCAGCCGGTATTCTGGCAGACCGAGCGGAAGGGCCGGGACCGGGAGGACAAGCCGGAATATAAGGTAAAGCTGAGCGTATCCTTCTGCTTCTCCAACCGGGTGGCTCTGGTGGAGCACTACCACAACTCCTCCTGGCTGGAGCACGGCGGCTCCCCGGAGAAGGCCATGAAGTCCGCCTTTGTCTCCGCCATCGACGCATACCTTAAGCAGCAGGGGAAGTACCAGAAAAACGAGGCCAAGATCACCTTCAACGACGTGCAGGACGCCCTGGTACTGGTCTCCAACAACTTCTCCACCCAGACATCCTACGAGAACCAGACCAAAAAGGCCATCAACAACAAGTTTGTTCAGGAGGCCATGACCGACTTCCTTCGCTCTCAGCTGGAGGTCTACTTCATCGAAAATCCCTTCGACGCCCAGAAGATTGCCGAGCAGGTGCTGGTGAACAAGCGCTCCCGGGAGACCGCCGAGCGCACCCGGCTGAACATCAAGAAGAAGCTCACCGGCTCCATGGATATCTCCAACCGGGTGCAGAAGTTTGTCCCCTGCCGCACCAAGGATATTGAGCGCAGCGAGCTGTATATCGTGGAGGGCGACTCCGCTCTGGGCAGCGTTAAGCTGGCCCGGGACGGAGAGTTCCAGGCCATCATGCCCATCCGAGGAAAAATCCTCAACTGTTTGAAGGCGGACTACGGTAAGATTTTCAAGAGCGACATCATCACTGACCTTCTCAAGGTGCTGGGCTGCGGCGTGGAGGTCCACGACAAGCGGGCCAAGGATCTGGCCACCTTTGATCTGGCCAACCTGCGGTGGAACAAGATCGTTATCTGTACCGATGCCGACGTGGACGGCTTCCAGATTCGCACCCTGGTGCTCACCATGCTCTACCGCCTGACCCCCACCCTCATTCAGCAGGGCTATGTGTATATCGCGGAATCTCCCCTCTATGAGATCACCTGCAAGGATAAGACCTGGTTTGCCTACTCCGACAAGGAGAAGAATGACATCGTAGCCACTTTGGAGGGCAAGAAGTACGACATTCAGCGCTCCAAGGGCCTGGGCGAGAACGAGCCGGATATGATGTGGCTGACCACCATGAACCCGGCCACCCGCCGCCTCATCAAGGTGATGCCGGAGGACGTGGAGCGCACCGCCCAGGTGTTTGACCTGCTGCTGGGCGACGATCTGGCGGGTCGGAAAAACCACATTGCGGACAACGGCTATAAGTATCTGGAACTGGCGGATATTTCGTAATAAGGAAGGAATCCCATGGCAAAAAAGAAGACTCCCCAGGAGGGGAAGAAATTTGACAACCCTAACGTGATGGGGCTGCACGCCGAGGTGCTGGAGCAGCCCATCACCGAGACGTTGGAACTGAACTACATGCCCTACGCCATGAGCGTCATCGTCTCCCGGGCCATCCCGGAGATCGACGGCTTCAAGCCCTCCCACCGCAAGCTCCTGTACACCATGTACCAGATGAAGCTGCTGGGCGGGGCCCGCACCAAGAGCGCCAACGTGGTGGGGCAGACCATGAAGCTGAACCCCCACGGCGACGCGGCCATCTACGACACCATGGTTCGCCTCAGCCGGGGCTACGGGGCGCTGCTGCACCCCTTTGTAGACTCCAAGGGCAACTTCGGTAAGGTGTACTCCCGGGATATGGCCTGGGCGGCCAGCCGGTATACCGAGGTGCGCCTGGACGCCATCTGCGGCGAGCTGTTCCGGGACATCGACCAGGACACCGTGGACTTTGTGGACAACTACGACGGCAAGATGAAGGAGCCCACCCTGCTGCCCACCACCTTCCCCAACGTACTGGTGAGCGCCAACCAGGGCATCGCTGTGGGCATGGCCAGCAACCTGTGCGGTTTCAATCTGGGAGAGGTGTGCGACACCACCATCGCCTATTTGAAGGACCCGGAGTGCGACCTGATGGCTACCCTGAAAGGACCCGACCTGCCCACCGGCGGCGAGCTCATCTACGACGAGAAGGCCCTGGGCGAGATCTACCGCACCGGCCGGGGCTCTTTTAAGGTGCGCTCCAAGTGGCGCTACAACAAGGCGGAAAACCTCATCGAGGTCTATGAGATTCCCTACTCCACCACCTCCGAGGCCATTATGGACAAGGTGGCCGAGCTCATCAAGGGTGGCAAGATCAAGGAAATTGCCGACATGCGGGATGAGACCGACCTGAGTGGTCTAAAGCTGACCATCGATCTCAAGCGGGGGACTGACCCGGACAAGCTGATGGCCAAGCTGTTCCGTTCCACCCCCCTCATGGACTCCCAGTCCTGCAACTTCAACATCCTCATTGCCGGGATGCCCCGGGTGATGGGAGTGCGGGAAATTCTGGAGGAGTGGACCGCCTGGCGTATGGACTGCGTGCGCCGCAGGGTGTACCATGAGATGAAGAAGAAGGAGGATAAGCTGCACCTGCTGAAAGGTCTGCGGCGCATCCTGCTGGACATTGACCGGGCCATCGCCATCATCCGGGAGACGGAGGAGGACGCGGAGGTGGTGCCCAACCTGATGATCGGGTTTGGCATCGACCAGATCCAGGCCGAATATGTGGCCGACATCCGCCTGCGCAACATCAATAAGGAGTATATCCTTAAGCGCACCCAGGAGGTGGAGGCCCTGGAGGGGGAGATCGCCGACCTCCAGGCCACGGTGAACGATCCCAAGCGGATTCGGAAGATCATCACCAAGGAGCTTACCGAGGTGAAGAAGAAGTACGCCCAGCCCCGGCGCACCGACATTGTCTACGAGCATATGCTGGAGGAGGAACCTCAGGAGGACGAGACCCCGGACTATCCCGTCAACCTGTTCCTGTCCCGGGAGGGATATCTCAAAAAGATCACGCCCCAGTCCCTGCGCATGGCCAGTGACCAGAAGTATAAGGAGGGGGACGGCCCCTTCCTCCAGTGGGAGGCCACAAACCGGGACGAGCTGCTGGTGTTTACCGACAAGCAGCAGTGCTACAAGACCCGCCTGAGCGAGTTTGACGACAGCAAGGCCAGTGTGCTGGGCGACTACCTGCCCACCAAGCTGGCTATGGAGGCGGAGGAGAAGGTGCTGTGGGCCTGCATCCCCGGGGACTACTCCGGGCAGCTGCTGTTCTTCTTTGAAAACGGCAAGGTGGCCCGGGTGGAGCTGTCCGCCTACCAGACCCAGACCCGGCGGAAAAAGCTCACCGGAGCCTATTCGGACAAGTCGCCTCTGGTGTCCGCTCTGCTGCTGCGGGAGGATCTGGAGATGGCGGTCTACTCCAGCGACGGCCGGTGCATGATTTTCCACACCGCTGCCCTGGCCCCCAAGACTACCCGTACCACTCAGGGCGTCAACGTGATGGCCCTCAAGCCAAAGCGGGTGGTGACCGATGCAAAGCCTCTGGCAGACACCCCCATCGTCAACCTGTCCCGCTACCGGGCAAGAAGCCTGCCCATTGCCGGTGCCCTGCTGCGGGAGGAGGACCGGGGAGAGACCCAGATGTCCCTGCTGGAGCCGGAAGAACAGTAAGTAGGATTCATTGTATTGTTTTGTGTGATTGTGAGAAGGTATAAGGAGGTTTTCTATGAGTAAAGTTACGGTAAAAAAGACGGCAGAGGCCTATTTTTGGATCACCTTTGGCTCCATTCTGTATGCCATCGGCTTTGACTGGTTCTATACGCCCAACGCCATCGGTTTTGGCGGCATTACCGGTGTGGGCCAGGTGGTCAATGCCTATCTGCCCGTGATCCCCATCGGTATTTTTGTACTGGTCATCAACATCCCCCTGTTCGTGCTGGGCTGGAAGTATATTGGCGGCCATCTGCTGGTTACCTCGCTGTATTCCATGGCCCTGTCCTCGGTGGCAGTGGACGTGATCGACTGGATGTTTGATTTTGCCCCCATGGACCGGATGCTGGCCGCCATCTGCGGCGGCGCGGTGATCGGTCTTGCCCTGGGCATCATCTTTGCCAAAGGAGCCACTACCGGAGGCACCGACCTCATCGCACGGCTGGTGAAGCTGAAGCTGCCATGGGCGCCCATGGGCAAGCTGCTGCTGGTCATTGATCTGGTGGTCATTGTGCTGGTGGCTATTGCCTTCGGTGATGTGACCGCCGCTCTGTACGGCGTGATTGCCCAGGTGGTATCCGCCTACGTGACCGACGCGGTGCTCTACGGCATGGACACCGCCAAGGTAGCCTATATCATCAGCGACCGGGCCCAGGCCATCTCGGACGTGATCGTGCGGGATCTGGATCGTGGTGTGACGGTGCTGCGGGGCGAGGGCGCCTACTCCGGCTCGGAGAAGCGGGTGCTCATGTGTGCCTTCAAGCAGAAGGAGATCGTCTCCCTGAAAGAGATGATCTTTGACATTGATAAAAACGCCTTTATTATTGTATGTAACGCCCACGAGGTGACGGGCAACGGCTTTAAGACCTATCACAAGGACGCGGTATAAAGACAGCAGGGGGAGTTCCCCGGAAAGGAGCAGCAAGTATGGCGGACCTGGAACGAGTAAGAAAAAATCTGGAGGAGCGGGGCTTTCAGACCAGCTATTTTGCCACTGCCAAGGAGGCGGCGGACTATCTGGATGCCCAGATCGACGGAGTGAGCGTGGGCATTGGCGGCTCCATGACCATTCAGGCCATGGGCCTGTCTGACCGGCTGTCCCAGCACAATGAGGTGATTTGGCACTGGGAGGGAGGCGAGCTGCGCCGGGCCATGCTGGCCGACGTGTATCTTACCTCGGTAAACGGTCTGGCAGAGACAGGAGAGATCGTCAACATCGACGGCAACTGCAACCGGGTCGCTGCCTCCATGTTTGGTCCCAAGCGGGTGTACTATGTGGTGGGCATCAACAAGATTGCCCCCGATTTTGAGAAGGCCCTGTGGCGGGCCCGGAATGTGGCCGCCCCCAAGAATGCCCAGCGCCTGGGAAAGAAAACACCCTGCGCCGTCAAGGCGGACCGCTGCTATGACTGCAAGAGCCCGGAGCGCATCTGCCGGGGCCTGAGCGTCCTGTGGAGAAAGCCCACCGGCTTTGAACAGGCGGAAGTGGTGCTGATCGGAGAAGAGTTGGGCATGTAACCGCTTGGAGCGGATGAGAGGAGGAGTCCCGGATGAGAAAGATGATGTGCGCTGTTATGGCTGCCCTGATGCTGCTGAGCACCGGGTGTGCTTCCATGCTCAACCGGGACTACTCCTCAGTTGCTCCTCACAGTGCTACGCCCACGGCGGAGGGAGACTCCAACACGATCCGGGTGGAGAACTACCAGGAGCTGGTCAACGCCCTGATTTATTTGGTCAATCAGGGGGAGGAGAGCGGCTCCATCCGCTATTCCGGCGAAGAGGCGGACTTTAAAAAGCTGATGGACGAAGCATGCCTGGAGGTGAAGCAGGAGGATCCTCTGGGGAACTATGCGGTGGATTATATCAAGTACAGCGTCACCTCCATTGTGGGCAGCTATGAGGCCGACGTACAGATCACCTACCGCCGCACCCGGGAACAGGTGGCCTCCATTGTGGACGCCACCGGCGCCGCTGCCATCCGCAGTGAGCTCAGCCGGGCCCTGTCCTCCTTCTCCAGTGAGGTTGTGCTGCGCATCAGCTACTTTGAGGAGGATGAGAATTACATCCATCAGCTGGTGCGGCAGGCCTATCTCTCCAATCCGGCCACGGCCCTGGACTTCCCCGAGGCCGAGGTGGCTATGTACCCGGAAAGCGGCCAGCAGCGAATCGTGGAAGTGACCCTGACCTACCACCAGCCTCTCCAGACGCTGGAGAGCCGGCGCAATTCCCTCTCCCGGGAGGCGGAGCGCATTTGCCAGCCTCTGACGGAGCTGACCGGCATAAGAGAAAAATTGGACGGGATTACCAAGGCGCTGCAATCTATGGGAGCATATTCCGCTCAGGGGGGAAGCACTGCCTATGACGCACTGCTGAGCGGCGGCGGCGATAGCCAGGGTGTGGCGCTGGCCTTTAGTCTGCTTTGCCACCAGGTGGGAATCACCTGTTCGGTGGTTGACGGGCAGAAGGATGGACAGAGCCACTTCTGGAATGTGGTACAGACCGCCACAGGCTACCGCCATGTGGACCTGAGCCGGAGCGGAAGTGTGACCTATGATGTGGATCAGACCATGACCCAGCAGGGCTATGTCTGGGATACCCAGCAGGTCCCCGTATGCAGCTGAGTCGACGCTGAAAATAATTTTAAAAGTTTTGGAGAAAACAGTTGACATCGGTAAAAATTCTGGTATAATACCGATTGTCGCTTGCGAGTGTAGCTCATCTGGTAGAGCGCCACCTTGCCAAGGTGGAGGTAGCGAGTTCGAGCCTCGTCACTCGCTCCAATTTTTTGGAGCAGCTTTGCTCCAGATGGTGCCATAGCCAAGTGGTAAGGCAGAGCTCTGCAAAAGCTCCACTCCCCAGTTCAAATCTGGGTGGCACCTCCATAAAAAATAACCACACCATCAGGTGTGGTTATTTTTTATGGAATCCTGGGATATTTTAAATGCTCGGGGCAAATGAATTGTACCTGCGCTAAGGTTTTGCTTGCGGCAAAACGTTCATGCGGCGCAAAAGCGCGCCCCACTGTGTGGAGCCACGATTTTATATTTGTGTTCAAATAGGCAAAAAAGACACGCTGTAAAGCGTGTCTTTTTTTGCCTTCATAGGTGCTTCCCTGGGTGGCCAGTGATATGGAAGTAAAATTTATGGGGAAGTGATGCAGGCAGATATTTGCGGCGTCTGTAAAAATAGCCCCTCTTAATTTGCGGAACAAGCAGTGTATTCTTGTTGGAGCAAATGTTAAAATACAGCCATAGCAGAGAGAGAATACTTTGTGGAGAGCAGCGAGGAGGCGGTTGAAATGGATGCAAAAACTCGGATTATATCGATTTACTTGATGGATATGCTTCAGAAAAATCCTTGTTACATGGAGACATTGGGCATTGAAGCTGTGATGGAAAGGACCTCTCCAAAGGCAGAGAAATCCTATATCCGTCCTGTTGGGGGCCTTACAGAGAAGGGAAGGCCTTTTTATGCTGGTGAGAGATAATACCTGTGTACAAGAAGGCTTATGTGTGGAAAGGAGTAGAATGAAATGAATTTCTATGATGAGCAGCTTCGGCTTTTGCAGGAGCAATGTGCCAGGAAGAAAAAGCTGGAGGGTAAGCAGATAGAGCTGTATAGCCAGCGCAGCACCTTAAAACGTCAAGTGGCCGAACTAAAGGAGATTATGGCGGCGGAGCAGGAAGATGTAGAACGGCTGGAGGGCCGCAGTCTGGCTGCATTCTTTTACCACGTAGTTGGAACCATGGATGAGAAATTGACGACGGAGCGACAGGAGGCCTATGCAGCCAAAGTAAAATATGATGCGGCAGTGCGGGAACTGGCGGGGGTAGAAGAGGACATAAAGCGGTGTGAGGCGGAATTAGCCGGCCTGGAGGGCTGTGAGAGCCGCTATGAGTCTGTTCTGAAGGAAAAGACCCAGGCGGTCAAACAACAGGGAGGAGCGCCCGCTCAGGAGATCCTGCAGCTTGAGGAGCGCATTGCTTATCTGGAGAGCCAGAAGAACGAATTGCAGGAAGCAGCTTTTGCAGGAAATGCCGCGCGTTTGACTACCGATCAGATCCTGTCCAGCCTGGACAGCGCAGAGGGCTGGGGAACCTGGGATTTGTTTGGAGGAGGTATTGTTGCGGACCTTGCCAAACACAGCCATTTGGATGAGGCGCAGGAGGCTGTGGAGTATTTGCAGTCTCAACTGCGTACCTTTAAAACGGAACTGGCAGATGTAACGATTTGTGCGGAAGTGCAAGTTAGTGTAGATGGATTTCTACGCTTTGCAGACTATATGTTTGATGGTATCTTTACCGACTGGGTTGTTTTGGATCAAATCCATCATTCGCAGCAGCAGGTGGAGGAAACAAGAAGCCAGATCTGCAATGTTTTGGGCTATGTAAATGCCATGATAGCAGATGTGGAGGAGCAGATAAAAGAAAATAAAAATAGAATTGAATCGCTGGTACATAGCGTACAGATGTAGAGATATTGCGTGATTGTGCCGATGGTACAAAGAAGGGAGACGACAAAGTGAGCGAAGAAACTGTGGCACAGGGCTCTTATATGCTCTGGATCAACTGGTCGGATCATATCGTATCCTTCCGGGAGGTGGAAGGAGGGGATTATGAGCAGCTGGAATTTTCATCCAATGAAGAACGATTTTCTTATGTGTTCAACCATTGTTCAGCAGGGTTTCGGATTCAGTAACGTATGTCTTGGGAAACAAAAAAAGATGGCAGATATTTTCTGCCATCTTTTTTTGTTTCTCCAGATATTCAGACAAATTCTTAGTCATAGCCATGCCGCTTGATTCCCAGGGAAATAATCTTGTTGTAGAGCGTACCCCGGCTGACTCCCAACTCCTGAGCCGTTTTTCGGATATTAAACTGATTACGGATCAGCGTTTCCAAAATAATGGTTCGTTCTACTTCGCGCAGGTGGTCTGCAAGTGTGAGTGTGCCAAGCTTAAGGGGCGTTGGCGACGACTCCTGTTGGTTGCACAGCTCTTTCTCCAGGCATTCAATCTGAATCCGATTTTCGGAAAAAGCAAACAACCGCTCCACTTCATTACGCAGCTCTCGTACATTTCCCGGCCAATCCTTTTGTTTTAAAGCAGCCATTGTTTCCGGGGAAAAATACTTGGAGGTACCATACCGCGTATTTAACTGCTGGAGGAAATGGTCTGCAATATCCGGAATATCCTCTTTTCTCTCCCGGAGAGGCGGGATTCGTATGTTGATAACATTTAAACGGTAATATAAGTCGGCCCGAAACGTCTGGTCCCGAATTGCTTGCGTCAAATCTTTGTTTGTGGCTGCCACTACACGGACATCCACCTTAATCGTCTTAGTAGAGCCAACCCGGTCGATCTCCTGTTCCTGAAGGACGCGAAGCAGCTTGGCCTGCATGTTCAAAGGCATGTCCGCTATCTCGTCCAAAAAGATGGTTCCGCCGTTGGCCAACTCAAATTTTCCCTGTTTGCCTCCCTTCTTGGCACCGGTAAACGCGCCGTCTTCATAGCCGAAAAGTTCGGATTCAAACAGTTCACTGGGAATCGCGGAGCAATTCAATTTTACAAAGGGTTGATTCCGTCTCTGACTGCAATTATGCAAGGCGGAAGCAAACAATTCTTTTCCCGTTCCGGTCTCGCCCACGATCATGACGTTAAAATCGGTTGCAGCAGCTTTTGCAACACTGTTTTTTGCACGTACAATGGCAGGAGAACATCCCAGAATCTCATTGGGAGAAAAAATAGTATCCGTATATTTCTGAAGCTGCTGCTTATAAAAATATACTTCCTTCTCCATCGTGGAGATCATTTCACTGAATAGGAAGGGTTGATGTGTAAAACGGACATGAGCAAATGCACCTAAGACTTCTCCTGTGGTTTCATCCAGTATATTGGCGCAGGTGCGAATACAAAATGAGTAGTTCTCCGCGTTAAGGGGGAGATCTTTTCCGGTGGGAAATGCTTCTGTATTGTATTGTACCGGCTTAGTCTCTTTTAAAAGTGCAGGCAGACGCGAATTATAAAAAACAGCATCCACATCCATTCCAATCAGTTCATCCTGGGACTTAAAGTTTGAAATTCTCATGCTCTTATAATATGCGTCACTGATTGCAACAATTTTTCCATCTTTATCAACCAACAGGAAACCGTCTTCTGTAATTTCCATAAAGTGATTGAGAAATCGTTCTTTTAATTCATTGCTGTCCATTTCATTAGATGCCTCCCTTCAAAATGTAGGGTGAATAGGTTGGATTTCAGGTGGTTCTTCAGTTTGTGTGTTCACATGAATTTGAACATGTTCATATTCTTGAACATATATGTGTACTATTATTACAGAAAAGATTGGGGGATTGCAAGGCTTTTTGTAGAAATAATGGATGATATTTCTGGATATTCAAAACAGTTATTCCACAAATAAAAAGTTGGCATGCTACTTGTTAAAAGAATTATGACGTGAAACATCCAGGCAATTTTTTAGAAAAGGAAATGCCTGGGAAAAAAGCAGAAGAAGGAATGCACAAATAAGGAGGAGTTAAGATGAAAAAAGCCATTAGCCTTACACTTGTATCAGCCTTAACATTTTCCCTGTTAGCCGGATGCAGCCGTCCGGGAGCGGCAGGAACGGGCGGTTCCAATGACAGCGGATCTGGCAGTGCAGAATATGTTCTGCGCATCGGCCATACCGTTCAGGGCAACTCTCCCACCGGAAAACTCTATGAAGAGATTTTTGAGCCCTACATTGAGGAGCACTCCAATGGCCGTATCGATGTGCAGGTTTACAGCGACTCCACGTTAGGAAATGATGCATCCCTGACAGAGGCTCTTCAGCTGGGTACCATTGAGATGGCTTCTGTTCCTACCTCTGCGTTGGCCAACTTCTGTGCTGACTTCGTAGCACTGGATTTGCCGTTTGTGTTTGACGACAAGGAAACCGTTTACGCTGCGCTGGACGGTGAGTTTGGTGACTATTTCTTTAAAGAGCTGGAAGACATTAACATCAAGGGCGTTTCCTGGAGCGAGAATGGCTTCCGCAACATTTCCAGCAACAAGGCGGTTCGGACGCTGGAAGATATGAAGGGGCAGAAGATCCGCGTGATGGAGTCCCAGGTATATTTGTCTACGATGAAGGCCTTTGGCGCCAACCCCACCCCCATGGCCTTTAATGAGCTGTACACCGGTCTTTCCCAGGGTACTGTGGACGGACAGGACAACGGTATTATCCTGACCTATACTGCAAAACTGTACGAGGTGCAGGACTACTACACCATTTGTAACTATGTGTATGCGCCGGCCTGTAACCTGGCCTCTCTGGAGTGGTGGAACAGCCTTCCCGAGGATCTGCAGCAAGTGGTTCAGGAAGGTGCCGACCTCTTGACCGACGCGATCCGGGAAAAGAATGCAGAGATGGAAGAAGAGTATCTGAAGCTGATCGAAGAGTCAGGAACCGAGGTTATTTATCTGGATGAGGCAGAGCGCGATCGTTTCCGTGAGGCCTGCTCTGGCGTTTATGAAGAGATGCGCAGCTATGTGAACAATCCGGAAGTCATCGATATGGCTTTGTCCGTGGCGGAAGAATATGGGCAGTAATCACACTGAAATAAGAAAAATTGGCCCTGGGACACAAGGCTGCCCGGTACTTCGTCTCTGGGGAATCAAAAAAGGAGGCTCGTTATGACGCCCAAAAAATTGTGGGATCATCTGGAGGAGTACCTGCTGGTTCCATTGCTTGCGTTCTCTGCAATCGTAATCTTTGTTCAGGTCATTATGCGATACGTGTTTCACAATTCGCTGAGCTGGTCGGAGGAACTGGTCCGCTTCCTGTATATCTGGGAAATTTGGCTGGGCGTATCCTACGCTACCAAGCGGTGTAGCCAGCTGCGCATTTCCATTATTGTGGATCACCTGCCGGAAAAAGTGCACTGGGTCATTGAGACCGTGGTCATGATCCTCTGGTTTGCATTTGGTGTATTTTTGATTGTTGTAGGTTTTGATATGTGCATGCGGGTTGCGGAACTGGGACAGCGTTCCACCGCGCTGCGTATTCCCATGCAGTATGTATACTCGGGAATTCCGATTGGAGCAGCTTTGATGAACATCCGTTTGATAGAAAATTTTGTTCAGCACATTGGCAAATTGTTCAGCAAAAAGAGAGGTGAGGCATCATGAGTAATATTGCGTGTCTATTTATCCTGCTGTTCCTGTTTCTTTTGATGAGCCTCCCCATCGGTGTATCGCTGGGCCTGTCGACCATTATTACGCTGTGGTGTTATACGACCACGCCCATGTATATCGTAATACAGAATATTTTCTCAGGTCTGAACTCGTTTTCCCTGATGGCGATCCCCTTCTTTATGTTGGCCGGAAATCTTATGGGCCTGGGCGGAATCTCCCGACGGATCGTAAACTTCTGTGATGCGCTGATTGGAGCAGTCACAGGCGGCCTGGGTCATGTAGCCATCGCAGCTTCTATGATCTTTGCGGCCATCTCCGGTTCTGCACCCGCCACAGTGTCGGCCATTGGTACCATGATGATCCCCGATATGGAGAAAAACGGGTATGACAAAGACTATGCCACCGCGCTTTGTGCTTCGGCAGGAACCATTGGTGTTATCATTCCTCCCTCCATTCCCTTCGTGATTTACTGTGTGGTTGCAGGAGAGTCGGTTGGTACGCTGTTTATTGCTGGTATTGTTCCCGGTATCCTGATTGGCGTTGGTCTTATGCTGGTGAACTTCCTGGTTTCCAAAAAGTACGGATACAAGGGCGTTGCCAAATCCAAGCGTCCTAAGCTGTGGGCGACCTTCAAGGATTCCTTCCTGGCCCTGCTGACCCCGGTTATTATTCTGGGCGGCATCTATGCCGGTATTTTCACGCCCACGGAATCTGCCGTTGTGGCTGTGTTCTACTCGCTGCTGGTCGGTACCCTTGTGTATAAAGAGCTTGACCTGAAGACTATTTTTGAGTCTCTGCGCAGCACCGCAGAACTGAATGGTTCTGCCAACCTGGCGGTGGGCCTGTCCATGGCATTTTCTGCTTACCTCACCATGGCTCAGATCCCTGCTACAATCGGTGACTTTATCACCTCCAACATCTCCAGTGGAACCTTCATCATCCTCTTTATGCTGGTGATCCTCCTGATCGTTGGACTGTTCGTGGATAACATCTCCGCCTGCCTCGTATTGACGCCTATTTTCCTCCCCATTGTTACGAGCATCGGGTATGATCCCATCCATTTCGGCGTGATCATGACTGTGGCTCTGGCCATTGGTTTTTGTACGCCTCCCTTCGGTTCCAACCTGTTTGTTGCGTCCAGCATTACTGGGCTGCGGATCGAAGCAATTTGCAAACGAATTATTCCGTTTATCCTCTCCATGATTATTTGTTTGCTGCTCATCACGTTTATCCCTGCCATCTCTATGACGCTGGTTAAATTCATGGCTTAAGACCCAATACAATATCGTCCCGCCGTACAGTTTATAAAGATCAGATAAGGAGAGTAAATAATATGGACTTTGATCTTATCTTAAAAAACGGAACTATCATAACGCTGGACCCGGATAATCCGGAATACCGATGGATTGGTGTGAAGGACGGCAAGATTGCTGCCGCCGGAACCCGGGATGACTTCGCAGGAAACGCCCGCTCGGTCATCGACCTGAAGGGCAATACCGTGGTCCCCGGTTTTGCAGATGTTCATGTGCATGGATTTATGACCGGCCAGAATCTGGCCGCCGTTGACCTTCGAAATGTGACCTGCATCGATGAAGTGCTCCATCTTTTGGCGGAGCGGGCCAAGCAGGTTCCTCCCGGCGGACTGGTCCACGGCATTGGTTTGAAATCGGAGGCCATCAAGGAAAAGCGGATGCCCAACCGCCACGAATTGGATACGGTCTGTCCTGATCATCTGTGCGCCGTCTACCATACTTCCGTTCACGGCTTGTCTGTCAATACCCTGACGCTGAACCGCATTGGTGTTCTGGATCACCCGGAGCTGATGGGCGACTATGCCGACGAAATCAAAGAGGGAATCCTGCTGCAGGATCAGACCGGCACGATGGCGTTCAACGAGCTGTTTGGAAAAGCCGATGAAGAGACCGTAAAGGGATATGCCAAAAAGTGCTGTGAGTATGCAGCCTCCAAGGGTTGTACCACGATCCATGCGCTTAACGGAACGGATATCGAGAGCCGGGGCCCCATTTGGGAGAAAGTGAAGGACGAGCTGTGCATTCATTCCCTGAATATGTGGGAGACCTGGGATGTGCAGGCGGCGAAAAACATCGGACTGCCCCGTGTGGGTGGCTGCCTGCTGCTGGATGGTGCGAGAGCGCTGTTCCAGGCGGCATACTCCAAGCCGTTTTTAAACCATCCCGATACCCGCGGCTTGCTCTACCGCTCGGATTTTGATGTATACAATTTCGTTTATGAGGCACACAAGAACAATATGCAGATCGGCATGCATGCCATGGGTGACCGTGCCATCGATCAGCTGATCTATATCATTGACAGTGTGACCAAGCAGTTGGGAGATAAGGGACTTCGCCACCGGATTGAGCATTTCTCCTATCCCACCGAGCGCCATATCGAAATGGCAGCGGAACTGCAGCTGGCTTTGCCGATGCAGCCGATCTGGTGTGAGATTTGGGATGATCCTGCCAACAGTGTGTTTGCACCCATGCTGGGAGAAGACGTGGCTGCCGAAAACGAGCCGTTCCGTAAGCTGGTGGAAGCGGGCTGTATGGTGGGCAGCTCTTCGGATAGTCCTGTTACCCCCATCGATCCCATTAAAAACCTGCATATTCTGGTCAACAATCCCCGCGAGGTCCGGCGGGTCAGTGTGACGGATGCACTGAAGATTTCTACTTATAACGGAGCATGGATCGGACATGAAGAGAAGGAACGCGGCAACTTGGTGCTGGGCAAATATGCGGATATGGTTGTGATCGACCGCAATCCCTATGTCTCTCCTGAGTTGATCAAGGACACCAATGTGCTGCTCACCATTTCGGAAGGACGGATTGCATATCAGAACCCGGATTTTCCTATCTAATGATGTGCTTGGGGCGTGAGCAGAAAAAACTTACATAAGTCCTTCTGTTTGTCCTGAATTTGATGGAAAAGAGTTCTGGGAAGTCTGATAAAAATGACTTCCCAGAACTTTCCATTCCCGGCCGTTCAACAATGCTCCGCAGCTTTCCATGGGAGATGATACCGTGAATCCAAAAACGTTTTACATCCAAAGTCAAGACATCAAGTATCAGGAGGCAAAACTGGACGACTCGATTTTCAGCAAATGCTACTTGATCGAAAATCCCTGCCGGGATCAAATCGTTGCCATCCCGGATGGGTGCATTGACTTTCAGTTTGTGTGGGAAGAAGAGCAATGCCATGGATATGTTTGTGGAAGTTATTTAAAAGGGAATCCCTCTAAAATAGGGACCTATCAAAAATGCTTTGGACTCAAACTGCACCCGGGAGTTTTGTTTTCCTTTCTGGAGCCAAGGCAGATCTCGCTGCTGATCGAAAAGCGGGTCTCATTGGAACAATTTTTAAATATCTCGTCCCTGGAGGTGCAACTGCAAAATCTGAAAAGCTTTTCTGATCTTGCAGATTGTTCCCAGAGCTTTTTCCAGCAGCAGTCCCTTTATCCGGCCCATAGCATAGCCAGGGAGACCAGAGACATGATTTTGCGGACCTCCGGTTCTACCCGCATCTCTGAAATCGTCCGCTCTCTGGGTTACAGTCAACGCTATGTGAACAATGTGTTCAAACTACATTTCGGCATCCCGACCAAGAAGTATGCAGAAATTGTGCGGGTGCAGACAGCGATCGAATCGCTCTATGCAAATGACGTGATGGATGTTGTTGATATGCTGGGCTACTATGATCAGGCCCATTTTATCCATGAATTTAAAAACTACACGTCTCTGACTCCCAATTCCTTTCAATCACAGTTGCACGCCCCCAACCGAACGGTTATCGTATGAGGATTCACGTTTTCCTGCTAATAACAGAGCACAGGGGTACAGCGGTTAAGGCTGTACCCCTGTGCCCCGAATGAAAGAAAGGGGAAGATATGGATCAGCCCAGATGTTTGTATGTAGGAACAGTATACTGGGCATTTTAGAGAAGGATGTTTCCCATTTATGTACATAACGTAAAGAATTGCGGTTGCAGCTGGAATATTGGTTAGTAAGGTGCTTTTGGCTGGGTAGTTCTGGAAATACGCTGCTTTTTCCGTCGACCAAAGGCAGAGCATACTAATATAAGAAATCAATTTGTTATATGGATTATATCAAGGTGTCCACCGGATGGATTGTAAAAAATGGATTTCTTATTGCGCGTGTGGCTCGATGACGGATCGAGAGAAAACGTTCTGCCTGCACAGTACAGATAAGAGGGGCGCTCCTTTGTAAAGGAGC
>OGWU01001045.1_pt1 | contig 16995 bp, 16 predicted proteins | sample 1576071 | NCBI WGS metagenome assembly OGWU01 (sample SAMEA3541582, study PRJEB24748) | human gut metagenome | biome: human gut; feature: human-associated habitat; material: faeces | place: China | collected 2012
AGATACCACCTCTACCCTGCTGGTCGGTGACCTGCAGATTGATGTGCGGCGGCGCCAGGTATGGCAGGCTGGCAGACTGATAGAATTGACTCCAATGGAATTTGATATTCTTCACCTACTGGCTCGGCGCCCAGGGCAGGTCTTCTCTGCACGCCAAATTTATGAGGCTGTTGCCGCAGACTCATTTGACACCAGCTGGACGGGGATCTCCAGCATGGTCTACAAGCTCCGGCGCAAGCTGGGCACCGACACTATTGAAACGGTACGGGGTCATGGCTACCGCTTTACGCCAAAATAACAAGAACAGCGCCGCCCCGGCTCTACCGTGGGCGGCGCTGCTGATATATTGCAAAGGTTTAGTCCGAGACCTCTACATTGAGTTGGCCGGCGATTTCTTCCACAGACATTCCATTTTTCATTGCCAGTTTGACAATCTCCTGAATCTTCTGCTTTTTCGTCTTACGAGGCTTGCGAGGCGGCTTAGGGGCCAGAATCTCCTGCTTTTTTGTTTCCAGCGCCTTTATGCGATCCTGAACAGCGGCAATCTTGGCATCATAATCAGATATGGCAGCTTGCTTTTTCTCTTCCAGATCTGCAATCGACTCTTTTGCCTTTTCGATTTTGCTTTCTAACTCGGCCGCTCTCTCCTGTGGGGTGCGGCGTATGCGCTTGTTCTCAAGTTCTGCCATTTGTATGATCTCCTTCCTGATTTATTATTGAATTGCCAAGTAATCAGTTAGACATATTCATCTATGTTTAAGAGTAGCATATAAAGTATCGAAACACAAGAGTTGGGCGTCGAAATTGATATTGCCGTATGATTGAAGGAAATCATTGTTGTTGATCCGCAGAAAGAATTAGAGTCCTTAATTCCCGTACTGGGCACAGATGAAAAGGACAAATGATTTATAAGTTCCAAACACTTCTATAACACAGAAAAGGCCGGGTGAGGAATATTCCTCTACCCGGCCCTATTTTGAATCTGCACGAAATCTAACCCAAATTCTATAAAGGGTCAGACGAAGCACCGCTTCAATTTCCGTCTACTTTAATTAGGACATAAAAGCTATCGCCAATATCACAGGTTTCTTCTCTTACCCAATTTTCCTTATAGGGAATCCCATAGAAGCCACACATATAGCGAACATCGTCGTTGCTCACGCCCGTTTGGCCCAGCGAGCCAAAGCAATGAATCACACAATTTCCCTTGTCATTCCTGCGTTCCAGGAGTCGGAACCGGCCAGCGAGCTTTCTTTGTACTTTGCTCCAATCCATTACTTCACCTCCCATATTCCTCGCTCTATAAGGACTGCCTCCTGTCCAGCCTTTCCCGGGATCAAGAATTTAATAGGGGTATTGTCGCCGTTCTTCTCCGGTCTGCGCTCTGAAGGCAAATATCGCGCAAAGCATTCCCATTCAGGATTTCTAAAACGACCAGTCAGCTTACACAAACAGCCAGTAGCCGACCATTGATTACAAATGCGGCACGGAAAGCAGCGCATCCGCTCATTCTGATACGTCTGCGTCCTTTTGTTATCCGCCACCAAACATTCAAAGCGTTGGATCAATTTCTCATCATCTGTGACGATATAGAAAAAGTGCCCATAATGCAGGAATTGCCCCGAGATTACGGTGCAGCCCTGATACGCTTGTTGCTCTTTCGCTCTCTGCCACACCGGCGTTCGGTTTACAAAGTTTCCGTACCACTCATAAATGGGGTCCAGAGTATACTGATCAAACAGCGGATAAAGCTGTTCCAGCGTCTCCAAAGGTGCTTGTCCCCAAACACTGCCGTTCATCTTAATAACCGTCATTGTATGCACCTCTTTGATTCTGGTCAGGTATGCACGCTGTACTGAGCCTTCTGGAGATTGTCCGCACCATGCAGGATGACAGCGCCGCAGATTCCTCTGCCATAAGGCGTATACTCCTCAAAAAAGAAGCTGTACGGCTGGCTGTCATCATAGAGGACGATCTTTTCCGTACCGCGCCACTGGAAATGCTGTTCCAGGATCTTTCCCAATTTGTGACGCAGAAGCCGGCACCCGGTAACCTCCTGGAGATTTTTCCGGCAGCGGAATTCATATCGGCGTGTTACCAGTTCCGGGATGGAGAGCTGGCGCCACTCGGCACCATCCATATCCTCTCCGGCCCCTGCAAAAGCGCGGAATGGCTCATAGGGAAGCCGCACATCCTCTTTCCAGCCATGCACCCTGTCATTGCCATCTTCCTGAAGCCATGTGAACCGGATCTCCAGAATCTGCGTACCATCTGGCCCCTTTGTCAGCCGCAGACTGGCAAAGGAACCGCAATCACTCGTCAGTACCCTTTTATTCGGCTCCTGCTCCAACTTTTGCAGTTCGCTGCGCAGGATGGCAAACCGATGCGGGGACTTTTTCTCCCATGAAATGGTGCGAATATAAAGCAGTTCCTTGTCGCACCGCACTTTTATCATAGTCCGGTCATTCATATGTTCATTCCTCCTTTTCAGGAAGCGCCCCTGCGGTATGCAGGGCCGCCCGTTCTACCAAAAATGCACCTTCCACATATTTTTCTTTGCGGGAGGTCGTTGCTGCGCCGCCCAGGGAATCGAGATACTGCTGCCCGTTCTTAGATTTAGAGATATACACATAAAACGGGCTGCTGACATACTGATCCCGTGCATAACAGTTGACATACCTCCTTGCCAGAACAGAGACTGCCCCCAGCTCCGCAGCCTTCTGCGTTGCCAGAGCGACGGCCATCTCCATGACCACCTGCTGCTCATCATCATTGATGCCGGAGGTGTAAATGCGCTCCAGAAACAGCACCAGCTTCTCACTGACAATATGACCGCTCTCGGTTGTGTTTCCTCCGGCCAGATCAGCAAAAGAAAGCATCAGTTCTGTCGGCTTTTGAAACGCCCCTTTCGTCAGGCGAATGCAGGCGCGGGCCACGATCTCATCACCTTTTCTGATCAGGATGATTTTCTTGTTGGAATCAAAAGCCGCCAGCAGGCACTCGCGCTGGCTCCCCGTTTGATAAGACAAGCAGGTGCTATAGGGCAGCTCGCCTATCTGAATGGTGTGGTAGAAATCATCCGCTTCCTCGGCAATAAACTTGCCTCGATCCAACGCAAGGTTCTTTTGCCATGCGGTCTCCTGCTGCTCACTGATTGGGTGGTTTATTTCCCGGCGCAGATCGTCTGCGAAATATTTCAGCACATAGAACTGGCCCATGAGTTCAGCCTGTACGATCCTTCTGAGTGCCTCAATAGCCGCATCATTTCCCTGTAGGTAGTTATATAGCGGAGTCACCAGGCTACTGCCTCCTCGAAGCAGGAAGTCTGTGATACGATTTTGGTTCTGTTTCACAAACTCGTCTGAAATGGAGAGGCTTTCTTTCAACTGGGCCCAATCCATATCCGTGGTCAAGACAGAGGTTCGAACCTGCAGCCAATTTTCACACCCGGCAAGCAATGGCAGGTTTCTGGCCGCAAAGACCGCATCCGTTTCCGTCTGGAGATCCAGGACAAAGGGGCAAAGCTGGGTGTAATGAAACAGCATTTGCATAGCCGTCCGCCTCGTCAGCCCGCGAATATGTCCGAATCGCTTCCGATACCATTCGCTGAACGGTTGCTCCAGCAGGCATTGAGCCAGCTGAGTCAGTTGCTCATCCTCCGTGTATCGGCTGACCAGATCCCGCTTGAGGAGCTGGCGAAGCGTGAGCATACGCTGGTCTACCGGGAGCGGGGTCAGCTTTGCATACAAGCGGACATAGATTTGGTCCTGCTGCCACAGCAGCCGCATCTCTTCAAAGGTATATTGCTGTCCTTCCTCCAGGCAGTCAAAATAGCTGTCTGGGCGCTTTGCAGCATCGCAATCCTGCAAATTCTTTTCTGACAGGGAATTGATATTGCAGTGCTCACAAAAGCAGTCTTCAAACAGGAGCGCATAGCGGCTCAGAGAAAGGAAAATCTCACTGTTCTGATCCACCAACTGTAAAAAGTGCTTTTTCCGGTGTTCCACCGCATAGACAAGGATCGGGAACTGATACGAGCGGATCGCACCGAAATCCAGATGGAGGCAACCGGCATACAGTGCATTCAGGTAACTGACCTGATTGCACAAGATCTCCTCACGCTGTTCTTTGTTCAGCGGTGCTTCCTGTCTGATGAACCAGTTCAGATCATACTGTCCCGCACGGTTTTCAAACCAGCGTTGGAAAAAGATGTTCAAATCATCTACATCATGTTCAAAGACCTCCAGCAGCTGGCGGAACTTCCCGATATCGGTTTTCCGCAGCCATTGAAGTGCTTTCAGCCGGCCAGAATCAAGAAACACGGTCACGCCCTGCTGGTACAGCAGGCCGAGGATCTTCTGCAGCGGTGTATTCTGCTCCAGAAGTACCAGCGTCTCTTTTTCGTTGCTATGCCAGTTGAACAGGCAGGCGCCAAGAAATGGAAAGCGCATCATGTCCCGCTGATGTGCGGTCAGTGAAGAAAGTCCTTTCCAATCTGCAACAGGAAAAAGCCAGAGATTATCCAGAATAGCTTTTTCCTCTTCTTCGTACTTGACATAGGGCAAATAGTATTTCAAATACTCAAAAGTCAGCGCCGTTGGAACATTCAAAGACGCTGCCTCCAGTACCTGTTCCGTCGGATACTGTGTCAGGCTCTCATGGCAGTCATCTGCCGATTTGAGCATCGGTTCGATCCTGTCATCCTCGATCTCACAGGTACACAAAGCATGGTACAAATCTGCGAACTCACCGCATTCAACCAGTTTCCGCTGAATTTGGGAGCTCCTGTTTTTCTTCAGCCGCGCCTGCAGTTCCAGCCGTTCGACCTTTTCGCACGCCCCGTCCAACTCGTTCTCAGAAAACAAGCCCGTTAGGCTCAGCATCAGGCCGTCAGTTTCCATGCGGCCCAGCAGAGACAAATGTTTCATCGTATTGGTCATGCTGCTGCACCTCCTTCGATCATGTTTTTCACCATATCCAATAGCTCTTGTTTTGGCCTGGTCTCGTACTTTGCCAGCATTCCGCACAGCACAAAGAAATTCTGTGTGTCTATCGGCGTCAGTTCCTGCACACAGCCGGCAGGCCATTCCAACAGTTTTTCATAGACCATATTCATGGCTTGCTGTTTATCTTCTTTGTAATAATACTTGTCTGCAAATTGAACCAAAGACATCGCACTTCCGTTATAGATCTGTGCCAGCTTTTCCTTTCTTTTCAAAAATTCCTGCTGCTTTTGCAGCATCTGCTCCTGCTCTTTTTTCTCTGCAGCGGCTTTTCGGTCGGCTTCAAGTTCTTTTTTGGAATAGAACCGCTTTTTCAGGCAGTTGCCATCATAGCCTCCGCTGTTGCCCTGGGCAATCAGCTGCCGCAGTACAGAGGCCAGGGTGGGCCTGTCGTAGAGCCGCTGAATCGTCGGGTCCTTCAGTGCGCTCCAGACAAATGCCGTATAGTGTTCCGGCTCCATTTGAAAAAACGAAGAGTCCACCCATTCGTAGAGCTTTCGGTGCTCCTCTGGGCCAAGGAAAGGCCGGGCAATTATGGTGCGAAAATTCTCGTTTCCGTAACCACCAGTATTCTCGCAGAAAAAGCGGTGAAAATAGAACCGATCTCCGAAAATCTCCTGCAGCTGTGTAAATCTGTATTGGTTCAGCAACTTTTCGACAAACCGATAGCATTTCCAGCTGGAAATACGCAGGGCATAGTCCCGAAGAAGCTTCAAAGGGTATGCGTATTCACCCTCCGCTCGGTGTTTCTCAAAAAAAGCCCACAGGTCGATTTTCTTCGTTTCCACCAGAAGGGTAAACGCCTCCTCGGTGTGCTGCCGAAAGCAAGCGAAATACTCCATGTAGTCGGCACCGGTCAGTTGCTTATACCGGGCAAGCCACTGTCCAGTAGTTGCCGATCCAAGCGAGCGAAGCATTTGCATCGTGAACAATTCCAAATAGGTGTCCCGCTTTAACTCGACTGCCAGGCAGTCATACTGCGGATCAAACACATCGAACCGATAATTAAATGACTGCTTGATGTTTCGGTTCATCCAAAGGATAGTTTTGGGGGAAGACGGTGAAAGGCTTGAATTTACAGCCGCCCACAAATCCCGATTGCCCTCATATTTGATGGAGAAATCCTTGTAGCGGGTAAATAGCCAGCCAACATATCCATAGAGCGAATCCGGCAATGCTTCCGGGCAGTTGAGCAACATCTTGCAGCACGCCGCCGCAAGTTTCTCGGCAGGAATGCTGTTAGAGGATAGCCGATAAGAAATTCTATCCATCCACATTGCGAGTGAGTTTGTCAGAATGATTTCATCTGCTCCGTACCCAGCTGCGGTCAAAACTGCAAACTCCCGGCTGTCCTGTTTCATATTCATACAAGGAAGCTTTACCAGTGTTCGCAATACAAGATCTGCCCTTGACCGGCAGGCCTTCACCTGCTCAGCGTATGTGCGGATAAACCACTCCAGCACACCACAGTTAAAAGCCAGCGGCATCGTCCGCTCCGGACCAAACAACCGGAGCAGCTGTGCGTGCATCACCTGATATCCTTCCTCCCGGTCATCAAACAGAGAAAGGACAAATAAGGCTTCTTCTGTCTTGGTGTATTCCGCCTTTGCCAGGGCATCCAACAGGGCACGCTGGCGCACAGTATCTTCCTCCAGATGATACAGAGCACCGCTCAGGTACACATCCCCATCAGCGATTCGCCGGATTTTCTGGAGAAAGCCACTACGCTGACTGCCCACAAACATCTGGTCTGCGTGGAGTGTGCGTGTAACGGCAAGTGCCAGTGCCAATGCACGGACAATACGGATATCTGTGCCCAACTTTTCCTCAAACCGCTCCAGCACCTCTCCAGGATAGCGCAGGCTATACTGCTCAAAATAGATAGAGACATCCACATCTTGCTGCCAAATCTGGGCAGCTTCAATCTGGCGATAGTGCATCCTTGCCTTGTCGTCCTGAGAAGTCTGTACCACCAGTTCGGCAAAAGCATGATACAATGTCAGATCAATGGCTTTCTGATAGGCCGCGTATGCCGGCATGATTTCTTGATTCACAGTTGTCCCTCCTTTCGTGATTACCTGGGCCAGTGCCCCCCAGTGGAGTAGTTCCATTCGATGGTTCCATCGTCGTACTGGAGAATTCCATGCGCCTGCAGGCTCCAGCCATCGCGCACTCGCGTGAAGAGCGCCGTCGTTTCACACGGCCGGATTGCTTCGGCAACACTGGTGCAGCGATATTCACTGCCGTTACGATTGGTATAGGTCTGGTTCACGATTGGCGTGATATAGGTTCTATCCATATCAATTCCTCCATAAAAACAGGGGGAGAGCGCCGATTTTTGGCGCTCTCCCTGTTGTTATTGACTGGCCTGGTGTTCAGGCCACACCCGCCATACGGAAAAATTCCTGCGGTTCCAGCACAGGGATACCCAGCTCCCGCGCCTTGGACAGTTTGCTGCCGGCCTTCTCGCCGCAGACCAGATAGTGGGTCTTACGGGTCACCGAGCTGCCAGCAATCGCCCCCAGCGAGGCGATCAGGCTGTTCATCTCATCGCGGGTGTAGGGTTCCACCTTTCCGGTCACCACAATGGTTTTCCCGGCAAAGGGATTGTCCTGCGTGTTGTTTTCCGCAACCGGCTGCACCGGCTTCTGGATCATCATCATCATCTGCAATTCCTCCCAAATACAGAAATTTTCTTCTTTGCTGAACCACTCATGAATATTATTGTGCAGCGTATCTCCAAAGTCCGGGAGCTGACGGAAGTCGTACCCGGCATAAACGGCATCCCGGAACTCGTCCAGATTACCGTGGAATACCTGGCAAAGGACGCCGCTGGCGGTGTTGCCGATCATGGGGATGTCCATAGCAATTACATACCGCTCAAAGGTCGTATTCCGGCTCTGCTGAATAGCACTCCAAAGGCGCTGCCAGGATCTTTCTCCAAATCCGTCCATACGCACCAGCTCGTCTTTATGCTGATCCAACCGGTAGATGTCCAGATAGCTGTGAATCCAGCCCCGGCCAATCAATTTTTCCAGCGTTGCTTCGGACAGTCCCTCAATATTCATCGCCTTTTTGCCGACAAAATGGACAAACTGCTTGAGCTTTCTCGTCTCGCAGCCAGCATTGTCGCAGAACAGCGTCTTGATCGTGCGTTCCTCGCCGTTCTCATCACGCCCTCTGGTTTCGTGGATACGGGTGGGTTCCCCGCAGCAAGGGCACTGGTGGGGGTATGCGCTTTCCAGCACAAAGCCGCCGCGGTCCAGATTGTCTTCCACATGAGGAATGATGAGATTCCTTTTCGATACCAAAATGCGGTTTCCCGGCATCAGCTCCAGATCTTCAATAAAGGAAAGATTGTGCAGGCTCGCTCTGGACACCTCGCAGCCATCGATTTCCACCGGTGCAAAGACTGCGACCGGGGCAATCTCGCCGGTGCGTCCGGGCGTCCATTCAATCATCTGAAGCTTTGTTTCAAACAGATCATCCTCAAATTTGAACGCCAGTCCGTCCTTATAGTGGTGGCCTGTACGCCCACAGCTCTTGGCGAAGGCCACATCATTGTAGGTGACAACGATGCCGTCGATAGGAATATCTTTGTCTCTGGCATACTGCTGCAGCTGCTTGATTCCATCCTCCGCCTCTGCCTGCGTCAGCGTTCGCTTGGTCACCAGATACTTGCAGGGGGTAAATCCCAGCGCAGAGAGCTCTTTCAGCCGCTCCGACTTGCGCGGCAGGTTTTCAAATCCCTCCAGCACAGTGAACGGCATGAACATCAGACGCCGCTCCATACAGGTCTTGGCATCCAGCAGGCGTACCGAGCCAGCCGCCAGATTGCGTCCGTTTTTGTAGGTCTCTCCGTTATTGTCCACCAGCGAGGCCTTCAGCTGTTCAAAATCGCTGGGTCGAATGAATGCCTCTCCAGTGATCACCAGACGATCTTCATATCGGATATGCGCAGGTATGCCGCCAATGGCGCGGGTATTGTGGGTCACGATTTCGCCCACTTCCCCATCGCCTCGGGTAGCAGCTTCCAGCAATTCGCCGCCCTCATAGGTTAACTTGATGGTGAGCCCGTCCAGTTTGAGCATGAACATCACCTGATGCTCGCCCATGAAACGGCACACCTCCACAATGTTTTTTTCCTTATCCAGCGACAGCAGCGGGATTGGATGGTTGGTTTTCTCCAGCTTGCTGATTGCCGGATACCCCACCGTACTGGTAGGAGAGTTCGCCATCTGGATGCCCGTCTGCCGCTCCAGGTCTTGAAGTTCCTCAAACAGCCGATCATAGACAGCATCACTGATGCTGGGCGCATTGAGATTGTAATACTCATGGCGATAACGGTTGAGCCGGGCAGTCAGATCCTGCTGTTTCCTTATCAATTCCTGATTCATCACGCTACCTCCTCATTCAGTACACGAAACGCAATGATCAGCGTTTCTTTTCTGTTGCCGCCGTAGGTGAACGAACTGCACACACCATTTTCAAATGTCCAGGTGCTGGCCGGCCCCCACCAGAGCATGGCGCCGCGGCCATTATTGCCGGCATCGATCTTGTCAGCCGGCTGATTCAACACCTTCGTGCAAAATCCATTTGAGGTAATCCATGTGACCTCACGCAGTTGATTGATGCACTCCGTTCGGCGATGATCAACGATTTGCAGACGGATTCCGGGCCGCAGCGCGCGTTTCAGCTGATTCAAATTTTCGATCATGCGACATTCTCCTTACTGTTCCGTTTTTCCTTGATAGCGTAGCGGCCAAAATTCAATTCATGGATAATGCGTTGGATCACTTCGTCATCATCCCATGCGGCAAAAAGAGAAGTCCGCTCCGGCCCTTCCCCCACATGGACACTCACCTGTCCACCATAGATCTGCATCAACACATCCGTGCGTTGGGCACAGACGATTGACAAATTTCCAAGCTGTTTCATAATTTCTCCTTGTTCACACAACATGCAGCCAAACCATGACAGGACGGCGAAGGTCTGCAGTCGCATAATGCTTTCTGATATTGACAGGACGGTAGTGCCCATCCAAATCGCATTCAACGCTTTGCTCCACTCGGCCTTTATCCCGGGCCAGTTCTTCACGAACCGCCTGCAAAATACATAGGCGAGTTTTCAATGTGTCGCTTTCTCTGCAACGAAGCGAAGGGCAATACACATATTCGTGCGGGTTCTCTTTGAGCATGAAGCCATAGGTCATATACTGACGGCATTTACGCTCCCGCTCCCGCTCGATGTGTTTCACATAGTCCACGGCGCTTTTAACCCCCTCCGTCAAACAGAGGTATCCCATCTGCTGGCGCTGTTCATCGGACAAGGGAATCTCTTTTTTCTTTTGTCCCGGCAGCCCCTTATAGATGTGGAAGCTCTCGGGAGCATAGCGATAACCGCGGATGTTGTACTCAAATTTCAATTTGCTCAATGTAAAACCCCTTTCTTAAATGAATGGCCGGACGCCCCAAGGGACGCCCGGCCATTGAACCTGTCTCACGCGACTGCAGGGAGTGCCTGCGGCTGTATGACTTCCGTATTTTCCATTAAGTCGGCCAACAACACATCTGCCAGCAGACGGCCAGCCAGATGCCCAGTGTGGATAATCACACGGTCTTTCTGCATCTGGATAAATTCTTCATTCCGCAGCTCACGGCTCCGCTCGGCCAGCTTCAGGTCGCGGCCGGTAAGACGGGCTGCTATGACCTTCTGCCACTTCAGCAGGAATTCCGTTGCCTGTTCGATGTCCTCATATTGGCGGTCAAACAGGGTACGTTTCTGCCTCACAGTACCATCCGGCTCGATTTCAAGCGTGTAATAGGGGTCTTCCGGTTCATCCGTCCGGCGAAGGAACATGATGAAGCTCTCCCGGCGCTCGATGCGCTCATAATACCGCTCGCCGCTTCCGTCATTTCCGACGCAATGGTGGAGCATACGCCCCTCTTTGATGATGGCAAAGATGTTTTGAGGCGCAAGCACTGTGTAGTCGCCATCGCTGTAGGCATATTTTTCCTGCAGTTCCATGCAGATGTCGTTGACATGGGGATATTTCGCCGCCATTTTCGACGCCTGCTCCTCCAGACTCCCAGCTTCACTCTGAAGGACCAGTTCATCGTGCCGCTGGCGCAGTTTGCGCACACGGTATACGATCTCATCACTGGTGTCATAGTGCAGCCGTTCTGCCATAGCAAGGTAGTCCTGCCAGGTGGTCAGCGCCTGCTGGCAGCTGCCATCGAAATACTTCTTTTGCCGTTCCAGATAATTTTTGATCTGTACCACACTCATGCGGTCTGCGATAAACACCAGATCCCTGGGGCTGATCCGTTCTTTTTTGCTCCAGCACAGCATTTCATTCGTGATACACTGTCCCGTCCGCTTCTCAAGCTGCAGCCAGGCTAAAGTTTCTGTGTCTCCGTCCAACTGGCGCAGGCGGCGGAATTTGGGCGTATCCAGACCAAGAGCTCGAATCAACCCTGGCTCGTTCGGATGCAGAACCAATTTTCGCACACGGTCACAGGAGTTGAAGCACTCGTTGGTCAGCTTCGGCAGTCCAGCTTTCCAAATCTGCTCCATCTGGGGAAGTTTTTCCCATACCGCCAAGTATTTTTCAGGATCAGTGATGGGATGGCTTCGTACCCACTCAACCAAGCCGGTCTGGCGAAGTTCTTTTTTCCCAAGGCTGGGCAAAGTCTTTCCATACACCCGGCCAGACTGATACCAGCTATAGTTGTAATAGCAGGGGCTTCCTATGATCCAGCGCACTTCTCTTTGGCAGTACATTCCCCAGTAATAAGATCGGATTTCTCCGCTGCGGTCATAAATCGAACGCCGGATCTCATGCCAATAAGGTTCACTATTGGGCAAACTGTGCTTTCGATAGGTCCTGTTCGCCCAGAATTCTCGGACAACAAACCCATCTCTACACCGCTGGATAAGATAAGCATAATGCCTCTGCGTCTGAAAATAGCCAGTGCGGCCCAGCGCCTTAAAAACAACGGGATGCCGGCAACGGATGCAATGTCCCTCTTTGTTGTGGTAGGGATGCCCGGAAATAGGCACCTCCTTCCCGCAGAAGGTGCAGTAGCCAGTTTTTGCTCCGCCGCGCTTGTAGTTGTAAAATATAAAATTTTCCCGCACGGCCACCTTGTCGGCCCAACGGCCCCAGTCTTTCGGCAATTCCGGTACCTGAGCAAGATCTTTGTCCCACGGGTCGGTGATTCGCCTATGACGCTGATCCAGCTGTTCTTCTCTCACTTTTCTTTGAAAATCGAGGATGCCGAAGTATCCGCCACGTTCGCTGGAAAAATACTGCTGCACCATATCTGAGTCTCCTGTACTCACCCAGCAAACCGCATCATAATCCTGTCCAGGCCATTCCAGTCTGTCCAGCTTGGCATCTCGCCACTTCTTATCCAAATAGTCATAGGTAAGGAATTGGCGCTTCTTTTTATCAAGAAACACCTCATAGGCGGGATTGTCCCCATCCAATCGAAGATGATCCGGCAGATAAAGCGCCACCTTCAAAATGCCGTTCTGAACCATGCAATTCATATAGCATTTATACTTCCGACGAATGCGGGTGTACCCGGAGTAGGTTCTCACTTTTTCCGGCTCGTCTTCAAGTGCCACTTTTTTCATTTCCGGGGATGCCGTCAGTTTTGGCATCCCCAGAAGAATAGATTTCTTCAATTCATTTCACCGTCCTTTTTTCAAGATCGGCTCCATACCACTCATTGGGTCGGAGTTTCTTCCCATCAATGGTCGCCACCACAATCTGCTGGATACAGCCGGTGACCGGATCTTCCTTGGCAAACGCTAACACATCACCTTTCCGGCTGCCTTGTGCAACAGGGTCAACACCACGCACAACAGCGTATCCACAACACGCCACAGCTTTGTCCTTCTTCACATAGCTGTTCCATTTCCGTTTCGGATGATCGGCCATAAACGCAAGGCCAAGGGTGAAAAGTTCTTCCTTGGTCAGCCGCCTAAGAACCGTCAATTCAGTGCAGGAAATCTTTGAGTCGAATTCGTCTTCATCAATGTCGCCGCCAGCGTTGACGATATAGTATTCCGAGTGATCCACATCACTGTAATAACTCAGACAGTCCAGTGGGTCTTCTGCACAGTGAAAACCGTTTTGGCGGCAGTTGGCTTCTTTGGTCACGTTCAATCCCATCTGGAACTGATAGCCGATACAAACCATGCCAGGATGAAACCCTTTGTACGCGATCATACGCTACCTCCTTACCCAGCTTTTGCCACGCTGAAATCCAGCAAAGACATCTGGCCATCAGTAGAAGGCTTCTTTTCCGGCGCCGGTTTTGGTTCCGGCGTTTTCTTTTCGGCGGGCTTCTTTTCCGCTTTCTTTTTCTTGCCGGTATTTCCGGTAGTCTTGCCAATATAGGGCTTCGGCACAAACTTTTCCTCCTGCTCCTGGTCCTCCTTGGCATCCGGGTCGCGGAAATAATCTTCCGCCCACTGGTAGCACAAATCATCAGGAATATCGCAGCCATAGCCTTGGCCGCCCTGTCCGGGCTGGATACCACTGGCCTTGAGCTCGTCCTGAACATAGTCCCACGCCTTCCGGCTGATGTACTGGAAGCAATGGATCATGGTTTTCTTCGGGTGCATGGTGAGCCGGGCAAAAGCCGGATCATCCAGGCAGAGCGTCTGGATATACTCCGAAACACACTCCTTCATGTTCCGACGGGTCAGCTTTTCCACATCCTTACTGACACGTTGCATGGAGGCGGATACCACTTCATCATCGCTCATAGCGGCAAGGCGGTCCATCTGCTCCTGCAGGGCCCGCTTTTTTTCTGCCTGCTTGGCCTCCCATTCAGCCTTGCGTTTTGCTTCGGCAGCCTCATGCTCGGCACGGCGCTTTTCTTCATCGGCATCCTTGGACGCACCATTTCCGACGGGCACATCCGTTTTGATGTCAACTGCATCGTCACATCCGCCATCCTCTTCCATGGGGTCATCCTCCGGCGCTTCCATCATCTCAGCGGAAACGGAGGATGCCGCATCAGAACCAGGCTGGGGTGCAGCTTCGTTCAGGGGCTGGACAGACGAACTGCTGACCGGAGGCACCGGCAGCTCGTCAAAGCTTTCCTCTTCCTCAAAGGCATTTTCGCCCGTGAGTGCAGTTGCCGACGGTTTGCGTCCCTCCTGCATATCCAGCGACATCTCTGAAAAATATCCCATAGTGAACTCCTTTCTGTAAACGAAAACGGCATGGACGGGCCAAAGCCCATTCCATGCCATCGTTACCTGTATCACAGCACATAGAGCAAAGTGCTGAAGCTGTCAAAGCAGTAGCAGACCACATTGGGGTACTGCTCCGCCCATTCTTTGATTTGTTCCTGTACTGCCTGCGCCACCAGCTGTGCCGAAATATTCCAGGGCGGCGGAACTGTCACCGTGAAATATCCCTGTTCTATGTTGGGGCGAACATCCGCATTCAGCTGAACGCATTGCTCCAAAAGCGCCTCCAACTGTCCCGCTTTCGTTCCTTTTACAACAACCATTGATCTGCTCATGCTCCTCCCGAAACCTTCTTTTTGGCGAGCATCGGAGAAAACTTTACCTGCTGAAACTGTGTATCTCCGTTCACATAGTAGTAAATTCGTTTCATGGGATACTCCAGCTCCACAACATCAGAAAGAGACATTGGCCGTCCGTTGCAGTCTTCCGGCAACTCCACACTGAGTTCTGAAAACAGGCGTTTCAATACCTCGGCATCACTTTGATTGGTAGGACAATAAACTTCCCCCGTCCAGACCATACAATATTGAGCCGCGGGCGGCTGCTCATAGCCGGCCTTTCTTACCGCTTCCATATCCTTGAAAGCAAAGGGAATCGCTCTCTGCTCGTCCAGTTCCAACTGATAGAGCACAAATCGCTGTTTCCTGCGCTGGGGTTCCAGAAGGACGCCAAGCGCCTCCCGGCCATGGCGCAGAAATGTTTCATGCTCTTCCCGGGTCAGACCCAGATATTCGGTCAAACCGATGTTACTCTCCGCCCGGTGTTGCCATTGCTCGGTGCAGTCCTCAATATGCGCCAATTCACACCAGCCATTGAGGTACTGTTCTTTGAATGTCTTTCTTTCCAACTCCTTTCTTCGCTGATTTTCCCGGCGCAAGGCAAGCTGCCAATCATCAAATCCCTTATAGTTGGGGTTCCAGGTCAGCCGCCTGCAATTCATTCCGTACTTTCGGGCTGTCAGATAGATTTTTGATGCTCCCGCCATGGTCATTTGGTTATTGTACTTGTCCATATCGTGGGCTTCGATGATCTCCTCTGTACCGCTCTGCGCCAGAAGGGCAAATAATGGGTCCAGCGGACTTGTGTTATTGGCTCCGGCAATCGCAGCAAATGTGCGTCCAGTCAAACAGTGGGATATGTCGGCTTTCAGCAACCCCTCAATGACATACACCACACGGGCAGACGGATCACCAACCAGGTGTACCGGGCTTCCCGATGAAGCGCCGTCCCTCTTGGAAGAAGAAGAGAACCAGATGTATTTGGCGCCAGCTTTTTCCGGCGGGTCATCTTTGTCCTTCAGCGGCACATCCAGCATGATTTGAAACCCCTGTAATCTGCCGTCAAAACCAACGGCTGGAATCAAAATTCCAGATGTTTTTTTATAGAAGGCCATGGTCCAGTAGCCGCAGTCATCGCGGTAGAACCCCGGGACACCTTCCACCTTACAACCCATTTTTATCAGACGCGCCGTAATAGAGCGGCACAAAAAGGGCGGTGGAGTGCTCTTAAAGCCCAGCGATTCGATTTGTTCATCAGACAGCCCGCGCTTGGGCGAACGAAGATGCTCCCTATGAGCTGGCCGCAGTGTAAGCTGGGCCAACAGCAGGGACAGCGTCTGATGGATCTCCGCAGGACTTGCTTTTTCTGACTGCGGCACAGTTTTTCGCTCGGAAGTAGAATGACAGCCGGCGTCAGCCCGGGCCCCCGAAAGCGAGGACCCGGTGCTGACCGTCAGCTTAGGAGCTTCATTCCCGGAGCGTATATGTTCTTCATGGCAGTTGTCGCACAAAGCTTCTGCTATTTCCCAATAAGCGTCCGAGGTCGTCGTATTGTTGAGCCGTGCATACAGCCCAAGCATTCCGCCATGCTCGCCGCAGTAATTGCAGCGCCACACATTTTTGACGAAATTGACATTCATCTTACCCCGACGGTCGCCACAGAACGGGCAATCCACATAGACACTATTTGACTGCTGGCGCCTGATACGCAGGTGCAGCAGTTCCACGACATCCATGATATTGAACGGAAATTCATCCGGGTATGAGCCCATCTGTCATTCCTCCCTTTGTACCCACGCTGGGGTTCATATCAGCCGGCCTTCTGGAGAGAATCGAGCACCAGCTGGGCGGCAGCGCGCACCAGGTTGTTCTTGCTCTTGCCCGGAATGAGATAAAAGCGCAAATTGACCGGGCGTTTCTCCGCCACCTGTGCAATCGTCATGCCACGGCAGATGCCATCATCCACAACGACCTGTCTAGCCTGTTCCAGCGTCATCACCTGCAGAAGCTCTTCCACAGGAGTATTCTGCGTGTAGGCCGGAGCCTCGTCCTGCGCAGGCGCATCGTTGCCCTTGGGTTCGATTCGCATCTCAGCCTTTTGGGCGGGCAGCGGCAGTTCATCCGTCTGCTCCACAGCTCCCGGTTCAGCGGCAGCCATCACAGTATCCGTGGGCACCACTTTCTCCGCCTTAACAGGCTCCACCGGCAGCCGCTGTTCCACCGACTCCACAGGCGGGGCCGTCACAGCCGTTTTCGGGGCCACAGACGCCCTCTGCTGCGTTTTAAGGTCGCTGGCAGGGGAATCACCAACAGCGGGCGCAACAGGCTTCTGAGGGGCGTTGACAGGCGTCTGACGCGGTTCCGTGCGCTCCACCTGAACAGGAACGGTCTCAGCCGCCTTTTTCTCGGCGGCGTTGGCTTTCTTCTGCTCGGCGGCGGCC
>OGWU01001046.1_pt1 | contig 16986 bp, 16 predicted proteins | sample 1576071 | NCBI WGS metagenome assembly OGWU01 (sample SAMEA3541582, study PRJEB24748) | human gut metagenome | biome: human gut; feature: human-associated habitat; material: faeces | place: China | collected 2012
TGTCGGCGGGCTGGCGGCCCTGGGCGACGGCGGCGAGGGTTTGGGTGACTTCCCAGAGCGGGTGTTTGCAAAAATGATTGTGCATGGTGAAATTCCTTTCTAATGATAGAGTGTGAAGCGGTCAGCTGTTTTTGTCGCTTCGTTTATAGCGGCTGCTGCGTCCGTTGCCGATGCGCGCCAAAATACCTTGATCGACTAATTGGCGCAGGAGGTTAATAGCGCTGGATTGAGAGATGCCGAGCGCTGCTTCGACATCTTTACGGGCAATGGTGCGTCCGTTCTGGAGCAGTGCGAGAAGTTGCTGTGTGCGATCTTCGTTAGGGTTTGGTTCTGGCTGGGAATGAGGCTGCCTGGACGCGAAGTTGATGTTCGGCAGGATGATCTTGAACGCATGATCGGAGATTTCGATCGTAGGTTTTACTGGATGTTCAGCGTAGCATTCGTTGATCTTTAGCATTCCTGTGCCATACGCCTCGATGAGGTGCAGTCGGTAAAAGATATTCGCCAGATGTTGATTGCGTAATGCAGAAACGCCAAGCATGATGTCGTTGTATGAAATGCCGCGCATGAGTCCACCGACGTTCACCATTTCAACGCGGTCATCAAAAATGCTGATGAGTGTGGGCGCGGCCAAAGCGTAATCGCGGTGGATGATGGCGTTGAGCAATGCTTCACGCAGCGCTTCTGGCGGATAATCTCGCTTGTCGATGCGATAGAGGCCGGAAATGACGGCGTGGGTCTTGTTGAAACGATCCAGATAAGCGTAGGCATCTTCTAGTTGTGCGAGCAGCGAGCCGGAGAGCTCTTGACGGTCGCGGAAGATGCTTTTCTTGCTGCCCTCAAATACCGCGAGTTTGATGGTTGGCACACATTGATCAGAGAGCAGCATGCCGAGGTTTGAAAAGGTGCCATCAGCACCGATCATCTTCAGGCTGCGCATCTGTGATTCGCCTAAATCGACGTTTCTATTATTAAAATAATGCTCGGTGTAAGAAAAGGTCAGTTGTTGATTGAGAGAACGTGCGTCTTCAAAGCAGTCTCCGGCGGTATCACGAATCATATCAAGGATTGCTGTTTCAGAAGCTGGTACGGAAGAAGCGCCCTGACGGACATAGACCCCCTCTGGCCGAATACCTTTACCTTGTAAATAATAAGGCCGTGCTGTGCCACGTTGGACGGTGAGCGTGATAATAGATTGTCCCTCCATGGTTTCGACGGTGCAGTGGGTGAACATGGTGACGTCAGGACGGATGCTGTCTCGAATCATGTTTGTGAGTCTGAGCATGGTGTCATCGATGTTTGCGATGCCAAGGACGTGTCCGTCGTCTTCTAATCCGATATAGATGGTACCGCCGTTGGTATTGGCGAAAGCCAGAATGGCATATTTGATATCGTCCTTATATTCGCGCTTGAATTCGGTGTACTGGTTTTCGATCATTTTTCTCACCTCTTTCTAACAATTATAATAGAATGTTAGAAAAGAGACAACGATTGTTAGAAAATATTAGAAAATAAAAAGGATTGGCTGTTGTTGCTAATGATAGAGTGTGAAGCGGTCGCGGTCGAATTCGAGCAGTCCTTCGTCGCGCATTTTCGAGAGCTCGGCGCTCATGGCGCTGCGGTCGACGGAGAGATAGTCGGCGAGCTGCTGGCGATTGAAGGGGATCGTGAAGCTTGCGGATCCGGCGCGCACGCTTTCGGCGGTGAGATAGCTGGTGAGCTTGGCACGGGTGGTGCGGGTGGCGAGCAGGCTGAGCTTTTGCATGAGGGTGCGATTTTTGTCGGCGAGGACATAGAACAGATTTTGCACGACGAGGCTGTGGAAGGGGCAGGCGTTGGTGCAGACGGTGAGCATGCGCCGCGCCTGGAAGAGCGCGACGACGCTGTCGCTGACGCAGACGACATCTGCCAGCATTGGCCCGCTGGAGGGCGCAACGTAGGCTTCGCCGAAGAGATCCCCTGGCGCGAGGTCGGCGATGATGGTGTGGTTGCCCCAGTAGTCGTCGCTCTGGATGTGCAGCTTTCCTTCGAGCACGACGGCGATCTGCGAAAGCTGCTCGCCCTGACGGAAAACGGCTTCGCCTTTTTTGTAGGCGCGAGTCTGAGCTTGCAGACAGTCGAGCATGCTGGCGATGTTGTCGGCATCGACGCCGCGAAAGAGCGCGGTCTGCTGCAGTTGAAGCAAATGATCTTTTTTCATGGAATTTCCTTCCTTGTTGGAAATACAACAGCAAGTCTCTCTCCATCGTATTATACTGGGACCAGGAAATCAAGAACAGGATCAGAAAATGACAGAGGAGAATGAAAAATGATCAGACGCATCATTAAGATCGATCAGGAAAAATGCAACGGCTGTGGAGCGTGCGCGACGGCCTGCCACGAAGGTGCTATTGATATGGTGAATGGCAAGGCGGTGCTCACGCGCGAGGATTATTGCGACGGGCTCGGCGATTGTCTGCCGAATTGCCCAACTGGCGCGATCACCTTTGAAGAACGCGAAGCGCCGGCGTACAACGAAGCTGCTGTGAAGGCAGCGCAATCTGCGAAAAGAGCACAGGCCTGCGGCTGCCCGGGCGAGCAGGCGAAGACGATCGCCGAGCCACAGTCATCCGCTGCGCAGGTGACGATGGCTGCTCCTTCTGAGCTGCGTCAGTGGCCGGTGCAGATCAAACTCGTGCCTGTAAACGCACCGTTTTTTGACGGCGCAAAGCTGCTCATCGCTGCAGACTGCACGGCATACGCCTATGGAAATTTCCATCAGGAATTTATCCGCGGCCACGTCACGCTCATCGGCTGCCCAAAACTCGACGCGGTCGATTACAGCGAAAAACTTGCGCAGATCATCGCTCAGAACGACATCAGATCGATCACCGTTACGCGCATGGAGGTTCCTTGCTGCGGCGGCATCGAGCGCGCTGTGAAGCAGGCGCTCGCCAAGAGCGGCAAGCTGATTCCATGGCAGATTGTCACCATCTCCGCCGATGGGCGGATTTTGGATAGAACTTAAAGGATTTGTACAAAGAGAAAGGAGATTTATCATGTTTTGTTTTCAATGTGAACAGACTGCAGGCGGCAAGGGTTGCATGGGGAAGGCTGGCGTCTGCGGCAAACGCGCAGAAACCGCCGATCATCAGGACGGTCTCGTCGGTGCGCTGATCGCGCTCGCCCAGGCTGCAGAGAAAAATCCGTCTGCCGTCTCAGACACCACCCATCAGCTCATTCTCGATGGGCTTTTCACCACCGTCACAAATGTCAGCTTCAACGACGACACCATTCAGGTGATCATAGATCGCATCGAGACCGAGAAAGCGCAGCTCGGCGGCGCAGAGATTCCTGATTACGACATGCAGAAGGTATGGAACGGCGACGAGGACATTCGCTCGTTGAAATCGCTGATCCTCTTCGGCATCAAGGGCATGGCGGCGTATGCTTATCACGCGCATGTTCTCGGCTATACCGACGCTGGCATGCAGCAATTTTTCTACAAAGCCCTCGCTGCCATCGGCAACGACGAATTTGGCATGGATGAGCTTCTGCCGATCGTGCTCGAAGTTGGCGAAGTCAACCTCACCTGCATGGCGCTGCTCGATCGCGCCAACACTGAAACCTACGGCACACCAGAACCAACCGAGGTTACGCTCACCGTTGAAAAAGGGCCGTTCATCGTTGTCACCGGTCACGATCTTTACGACCTCAAACAGCTGCTTGAGCAGACAAAGGAAAAGGGTGTGAATATCTACACCCACGGTGAAATGCTGCCTGCCCACGCTTATCCAGAGCTTAAAAAATATCCACATCTCAAGGGAAATTTCGGTACCGCATGGCAGAATCAGCAGAAGGAATTTGACGGCATCCCAGCGCCGATCCTTTACACCACCAACTGTCTCATGCCAACGCGCGGCAGCTATAGCGACCGCGTTTTCACCACAGAAGTTGTCTCCTATCCAGACGCCGTCCACATCGGCGATGACAAGGATTTCACGCCAGTCATCGAAAAAGCGCTGGCGCTCGGCGGCTATGCAGAGGATCAGCATTTCACCGGCATCAACGGCGGTGACCGCGTGACCACTGGGTTTGGCCATGGCACCGTGCTTTCCGTCGCCGGACAGGTGGTCGACGCTGTGAAGCGTGGCGAGATCAATCACTTCTTCCTCGTCGGCGGCTGCGACGGCGCAAAACCTGGACGCAACTATTACACCGAATTTGTCAAACAAACGCCTGCAGACAGCGTTGTGCTCACCCTCGCCTGCGGGAAATATCGCTTCAACGATCTCGATCTCGGCACCGTCGCCGGCCTGCCACGTCTCATGGATATGGGCCAGTGCAACGACGCCTACAGCGCCATCCAGGTTGCAGTCGCGCTCGCAGAAGCATTTGGCTGCGGTGTGAACGATCTGCCGCTCTCGATGGTGCTCTCCTGGTACGAGCAGAAAGCCGTCTGCATCCTGCTGACCCTGCTCTATCTCGGCATTAAAAACATCTACCTCGGGCCAACGCTCCCAGCTTTCGTTTCGCCTAACGTGCTGAATTTCCTCGTAGAAAACTACAACATTTCGCCAATCTCCACACCGGAAGAAGATCTGAAGAAGATTTTAGGCTAATCGATCTGCACCCTTCGCTGAATGCGAGGGGTGCTTTTTTGCCTGGAAGCAGGACAATAAAGCTGCTGATATTCGTTGCAAAAATATGCTCATTGTGCTACCCTGGAATTAGCGGTGGATAACGAAAGGCGGTGAACCGATGACGGATAGGCAGGCTTATTTAGAAGAATGGTACAGTGAAATGACGAGTGGCGCAGTACAGACGTTTGAGCAGTTGGTGCCTGAAACATTTGGCAGTGGACGTATTGCACAGGCTGTGAGTGGACAGGGGATTATTGTCTCAGATTTACAGCTTTGTACAGACGAAGATGTGCGTGTGCAGGGCGTGACGAGTGGCGATTATGTGTGGATGATTTTTTGTTTGGGTGACGGCATCTTCTGGGAAGACCTTGACTCACGCAAGGGCATTACAATGGAGAAGCAAGAGGTTTGCGTTTATACCGGACATGGCGGTTTTGAATCGATTCGTTATGCTCAGAATGCTACGTATGATTTTCGCACGGTGAAGGTGCCGCGAAAAATATTTGCAGCGCTGACCGACGATTATCTGGGCGGGCTGACGGCGGCGCGGCTGGAACGGAAAGTGACGGAGGACGTACTCCACGTGTCGCTTTCGCCGCAGATGGCGCGTGTGCTCGCAGAACTTGGCGACGCAGAAAATTATCCTGGCGGGCTGGGGAAACTTTTTCTCGACGGCAAGCTGTCGGAGCTTTTTGCCGTCATCTTGGGTGCTGCGATCACAGACGACTGCGCGGCGTTTCGCGCGCCGATGCTCTCGCGCACAGAACGTGCAGCCATCCGCGAAGCAAAACACATCATCGATGCAGCCATCGCTTATGCGCCGAGTTGTGAAGAGCTGGCGAGACAGGTGCACATCAGCGCGGCAAAATTGTCGCGTGGATTTTCGGCGATCTATGGTCAGTCGTTGCATCAATATGTGATCGCTGAACGGCTCGAGACGGGCGCGCGATTGCTTTTGGAAAATGAGAAAAATGTTGGCGAGATCGCGGCGCTCGTCGGCTATGGCAAAGCGAGTAATTTTGCTGCGGCGTTTAGAAAACGATTCGGTGTGGCGCCGCGGGAGTATCGCGCGAGTCATCCGAACGGACGCGATTCCTGATCGCTTTTGGGTCAAAATCGACGGGATTTGGGTCGAGTAGAAAAGAAGCATATGCTAACATTAGCGGTGAGACAAGGGTAACCTTATCTCACCGCTATTTATATTTATTGAAGGGAGAATTTTTTATGAATCAAAAACTGAATACCAAGGATTTCATTCTTATTGGCGTGCTCTCGGCGTTGATGTGGGTCATCTGTATGATCATCAGTACGGTGATGAGTGTGGCTGGTCCAGTGACGAATATTTGTTATCCGTCTGGCGTGGCGATCGTGAATGGTATCCCGATGATGCTTCTGCTCGCGAAGGTGCCAAAGCGTGGTGTTTTTACGATCTCGAGCGTGATCCAGGGGATATTGCTGATGCTCGTTGGCTGTTTTTGGGTGGTTTCGCTGCTCTTCATTATCGGTGGCGTGGTCTGTGACTTGCTTGTCCTGCGTGGTGGAAAGATCACGATGGGAGCAATGAAGATCGCTTTCGCTGTTTTCAGTGGATTTTTCCAGTTGGGCTATCTTTTCCCGTTCGTTTTCATGAAAGAAGCCTTTACGGATGTCATGCTTGGCAACGGAATTTCGCAGGAATTTATTGACAGCCTGTTTGGCGTGACCGCTGGTGTGATGCCGGTGGTTATCGTGGCTGTTGGATTAATCTGTGGTTTTATCGGCGCGACGATCGGTCAGCGTGTGCTGAAAAAGCATTTCATCAAAGCCGGGCTCGTATCGATAAAAAAGTGAGCGCACGATGAATGGTTCTTTAGAAGCGTGTATCACGGCGCGGCCATTTAAGGGCACGGCACGACTGGATCCGCGCACGAAATTTTTGCTGCTGATCTTTCTGGGATGTGTCAGCTATTTTGTCAATGGTGAGCTCACAAGCCTGGCTTTGGTTTCGGGCGTTGCCATTTTTATCGCTGGCGGAAGCAGGCCGCGCACGGCGGCGAAGATGCTTGCGGCTTTTGTGGCGGTGGATATTCTCTGCGCTTTGCTCACGTGGGTACAGATTCCGATCTTCAGTGTGATCATGAGCGTGTTCGGCGTGACGGTGCTGAAGATCATTCCCATTGCTGGGCTTGGCTTTTGGATCCTAGCCACGACGCCGATGGACGATCTCACGGTGGCGATGCAGCGTATGTACATGCCGCAGGCGGTGACGATTCCGCTGGTGGTGATGTTTCGCTACATTCCAACGCTGGGGATCGAATACCGACAGATCAAAAACGCAATGGCAATTCGCGGCATCAGCGACACGTATCTGAAGCGGATCGCGCATCCGGTGCGCACAGTGGAATATATTCTCGTGCCGCTTCTCATGCGCTGTCTCAAAGTGACCGACGAGCTTGCTGCTTCGGGCACGACACGCGGGTTCGAGCTCGACACGCGCCGCGAAGCGCTGAACGAGGTGCGAATGGGCGCTGGTGACTGGCTGGCGATCGCGTTTGGTATGGCGTTTTTCGCGGCGCTTGTGCTTTGCGACCGGAGCGCGTTGGTTGAGCTTGTGGTAAGGTGAATGCCAGCGAAGCTGGCAGAGAAGATCCCCTGGGGGATTTGGAGGGTGTAAGATGATCGTTTTCAAAGATTTTTCGTTTCGCTACGAGGAGCGGGAGCAACCAACACTACGGAGCATCGATCTTGAGATCGCAGATGGCGAATGCGTGCTTCTGACCGGACGCAGTGGCTGCGGCAAGACGACGCTCATCCGTTCGTTGAACGGCCTCATTCCACATTTCTATTCTGGCGAGATCCACGGTACGCTCGAGTTGGATGGCGAATCGTTGCTCGAGAAAACACCATCGGAGTTGGCTGGACGCGTGGGCACGGTGTTTCAGGATCCGCGCTCCCAGTTTTTTATGACAGACACGACGCGCGAGCTTGCGTTCGGTTGCGAAAATCTAGGACTGGCTCGAGAAAAAACGGTGGCGCGCGTGGCAAATGCGGTGCGCACGCTTTCGCTGGAAAATTTTCTCGGGCGCAGCATTTTTTCGCTCTCGAGTGGCGAGAAGCAGCAGATCGCGATCGGTTCGGTTTACGCGATGCAGCCGCGCGTTGTCATTTTCGATGAGCCATCGGCCAATCTGGACCATGCGGCGACGCATCGGCTGGCGCTGATGATGGCTGAACTCAAGCGCGCTGGTGTGACACTCATCATCGTGGAGCACCGTTTCTATTATCTGCGTGATCTCATTGATCGTGCTTATCTGATCCAGGATGGGCGCATTACTCGCGCTTTTTCGCGCGAAGCATTCTCTGCGCTTTCGGAGGCGGAGCGTGTGCAGATGGGCTTGCGCACGGTCTATCCTGAGCGTGAAACTGTCCGCACACAGAAAAATTCCAATACCGCTGCTCAGCACACGCTTACGGTAGAATCACTGGGCTTTGCCTACAAAGGCGGCCCGCCGGTGCTTTCGCGTGTCAGCTTCGAAGCGCGCAGCGGCGAGGTCGTCGGCGTGATCGGTCACAATGGCGCGGGCAAAACGACGTTGCTTTCGCTTGTCACAGGTCTTTTGAAGGAACAGCATGGGCGTATTCTCTTTGATGGCGAGGCGCTCTCTGTACGCCAGCGCCGTGCGCTTTCTTATCTTGTGCTCCAGGACACCGACTACCAGCTTTTTGCAGCGAGCGTTGAGGAAGAGCTGTCGCTCGGCCATCGGGACGATGTTCCGGAAAAAATCGAGCGTGTGCTCGCAGAGCTCGGGCTCAGCGACTATCGCGCGGTGCATCCGGCAGCGCTCAGCGGTGGCCAGAAACAGCGCGTGACGATTGGCGCGGCGATCGTAGCGGAAAGCCCGCTGATCGTTTTCGACGAACCGACGAGCGGGCTGGATTATGATTCGATGGTGCGCGTGAGTGCGCTCATTGAAAAACTTGCGCGTGCGGGGGTCATCGTTTTTGTCGTGAGCCATGATTTTGAATTTATCGCGCGCACTGCCAGCCGGATCGTGCAGCTCGATGCCGCTGGTGCTGTGACGAACGAAGCGCTCACGCCGACGCTTTTGGCAACGATCGCAGAAAAATATTTTTCACTGGAAGGTGACCATCATGTTTGAAAAAGTATTCCTCTATGCGGGGCCGCATAAGCGCGGCCTCTATGCGGCGACGGGCATTGTGCTTCTGAGCGTGCTCTGCGGCGTGTTGCCATTCGTGTTGGCCTATCAGATCATCGAGCCGCTTGTGAGCGGGAGCACTGTGACGACAGAATTGGGGACAAGTCGTGCGGCGGGCGTGCTGCTCTGCCTGGTGGCGCAGGCGCTGCTCTACGGCTGGGGCCTGAATGTTTCCCACAATGCAGCCTATGGCACGTTGCTGCGCCTGCGCACATCGCTGCAGAAAAAGTTTGAGAATCTGCCCCTCGGCGTCATTCAAGACAAGGGCACCGGGACGGTGAAGAAGCTCTTCGTCGATGACGTCGACAGCCTCGAGGTGCTTCTCGCCCATTCGCTGCCGGAGGGCGTGGCGAATCTCATGATCCCGGTAGCGGTGATCCTTGCGCTCTTTGTTGTCGACTGGAAGCTGGCGCTGCTGTCGCTGGCATCGATCCCGCTTTCTCTGTGGGCAATGAAGACAATGTATGCTGTCGGTATGCAGAAAATGGGGCCGTATTATGCGGCAGGGCAAAAGATGAACAATACGATCATCGAGTACGTCAACGGCATGGAGGTTGTCAAGGTGTTTAATCGCGACGCCGATTCTTATGCGCGTCTGCGCGACGATGTGCTTGCTTATCGCGATTATACGCTGGCCTGGTATAAAGCTGCCTGGCCATGGATGGCGATGTATTCAAGCTTGTTGCCGTGTACGATCATTCTCACGCTACCTGTGGGGAGTTGGTTTGTGCTTCGTGGTTGGTCGACGCTCGCTGATCTCATCCTCACGCTCTGTCTGGCGCTTTCGATCGGTACGCCGCTGTTGAAATCCCTCAGCTTTCTGCCGACGCTGCCGCAGCTGAATTACAAGATCGCTGCGCTCGAGCAGGTGCTGGAGGCGGTGCCGCTTGCGCAGACAGAGGATGATTTCCACGGCGCAGACGACAGCGTGCGTTTTGCGCACGTATCTTTTGCCTATTACAAGACCGTGCCCGGGCCGGACGGACAGCCACAGACGGTGAGCGAGGCAGTGCTCCATGATATTTCTTTCACTGCTCACGCCGGAGAGAAAACGGCGCTTGTCGGTGAAAGCGGCAGTGGCAAATCAACGCTGGCGAAGTTGCTTGTTCATTATTATGATGTGGCCGATGGTGCGATCATCATCGGCGGGCAGGATCTGCGTGAGATGAGCCTGGCAGCGTTGAACGATCACATTTCCTACGTGGCGCAGGATCAATATCTTTTTAATACCTCGCTGCTTGAGAATATTCGCCTCGGTCGTCCGGATGCGACGGAGGACGAGGTGCTCGCTGCTGCTGATAAAGCACAGTGCACAGAATTTCTCGCGCGATTGCCGCAGGGCATCCACACGCCGGCCGGTGACGCAGGGAAGATGCTCAGCGGCGGTCAGCGCCAGCGGATCTCGCTCGCTCGCGCCATTCTCAAGGATGCGCCGATCGTCGTTCTCGACGAAGCGACCGCTTATGCCGATCCTGAGAATGAGGAGAAGATGGAAGCCGCCATCGCTGAACTGACGCGTGATAAGACGTTGATCGTCATCGCCCACAAGCTACCGCAGGTAGCAGACGCCGACCAGATCGTTGTCATGGATCACGGGCGGATCGCCGGGCGTGGCACGCACGACGAATTGCTCGCCAGCTGTGCAGAATATCAAAAGCTCTGGCGTGCCGCCAGTGAAAGCGGTGACTGGAGGATTCGCGACGGAGAGGAGGAAGGTTGATGTTTGCACTCATATCTCGCATGCTGCGGCTTTCCGGCCGCTACAAAAAACGTATTCAGCTGGCCTTTGTCTGCGCTTTTGTGGAGCAGATCCTTTCGAAAATGCCGATCTTTTTTGCTTTTCTCGTGCTTGCTGGTTTTGCATCTGGCACGATGAGTGGTGCACGCTGTCTTGCCGTGGGCGCCATACTTGTCTGTGTGGTTGTGCTGCAAGCCGTCGTTCATTATGCCAGCGATCGGCTGCAGAGCGCGGCTGGCTATATGATCTTTGCAGATCAGCGGATTGCGCTTGCGGATCATCTGCGGCGCTTGCCGATGGGCTATTTCACTGCCGGAAACATCGGCAAGATTAGCTCGGTGCTCTCAAGCGATATGGTTTTCGTTGAAGAGGTTGCCATGAGTACCATCGCCAATATGATGAGCTATCTGCTCAGCGCTGGTGTCCTGATGGTCTTCATGTTTTGGCTGGACTGGCGGCTCGGGCTCATCGCGCTTGCAGTGACGCTTCTGGCGAACGTCGTGGCGCGGCGCATGAACGCTGTTTCGCTCAAGGAAGCGGCAGCGCGTCAGGAGCAGGGCGAGCGATTGACCGATGCCGTGCTCTCATTTGTAGAGGGCATCGGTGTGATCAAGAGCTACAATCTGCTCGGCGCACAGTCGGCGGCGCTCACAGAAACCTTTGCGCGTTCTCGCGATGTCAATGCCTCTTTCGAGCGTCGCATGACGCCGTGGACGACGGGACTTTCCCTTCTCTACGGCGCAGGCATTGCGGCGATTTTTGGGCTGGCCGTTTATTTGGAGCAGACAGGCGCGCTTTCGCTCGCATATTTGCTCGGCGTGCTGCTCTTTGTCTTCGATCTTTTCGGTCCCCTCAAAGCGCTCTACGGCGAAGCCACCCGGCTTACGGTCATGAATGCTGCGCTCGATCGCACCTGCGACGTGCTTGCAGAGCAGGAGCTCGCAGATGTTGGCACGCTGCATTTGCCAGAAACGGCGGCTGGCAGCGAAATCGTTTTCGAGGATGTGTCGTTCAGCTATGACGGAAAAAACGACGTACTCCACGATATTTCCTTTGCCATGCCGCCGCGCACGATGACTGCTCTCGTTGGGCCGTCTGGCGGAGGAAAATCGACCATTGCCAATCTTCTGGCCCGCTTTTGGGATGTGGACACAGGCTGCGTGAAAATTCGTGGTGTCGATATTCGTGATGTGCCCTTGGCAGAGCTCATGGACCAGATCTCGATGGTTTTCCAGCGCGTCTATCTTTTTCAGGACACGATCTATAACAATATTGCCATGGGCAGGCCAGACGCGTCGGAAGAAGAGATTATCCAGGCTGCGAAAAAAGCGCGCTGCTACGATTTTGTGACTGCATTGCCCGATGGATTTCAAACCATCGTTGGCGAAGGCGGCGCGACGCTTTCTGGCGGCGAGCGCCAGCGCATCGCTATCGCGCGCTGCATCTTAAAAGATGCGCCGATCGTTATCCTTGACGAAGCCACAGCCAGCGTCGATGTCGACAACGAGCGTTACATTCAGGAAGCCATTTCTGAGCTCGTGCGCGGCAAAACACTGCTTGTGATCGCGCATCGGCTGCATACGATTCGTGATGCCGATCAGATCCTTGTCGTCGCTGGCGGGCGCATCGCGCAGCGCGGCGATCACGCGTCGCTTTCCGATCAGCCAGGCATTTATCAGGATTTTGTACAAAAACGCAGTGGTGGATCGCGTCATGAAAGCGTATGAATCACTTGGCGTCAGTGCGGAAGATTATCTTGAAGCCATCTTTGTTCTCGAGCGTCAGCTGGGCGCTGTGCGATCCATCGACGTGGCGCGCTGGCTGGACGTGAGTAAGCCGAGCGTCTGTCATGCCATGAAAAAGCTCATCGCTGGCGGCTATCTTACGATGGACGTCGAACATTTGCTTCAGCTCAGCGAAAAAGGCCGCGACATTGCTGCGGCTATTAACGAGCGCCACTGCTTCTTTCGCGATTATCTCATCGCCTGCGGTGTTGATCCCGTTCAGGCGGAAGAGGATGCGTGCCGCCTGGAGCACGCGCTGAGTGCGGAAAGCTTTGAAAAGTTGAAACAGGCTGCAAGGTGAGTGTCCTGTCGATCCATATAAAATCCCGTCACAGTGACGGGATTTATTGCGTTTTGCGCAGGAAAAGATTATGATAAGCAATAGGTAACTGACGGCCAATGCTGGACGATCAAGCACGAACGGAGGAACGACATGCATCCATACTATCAGCAAAACGAAGAAAAGCTTAAAAGACAGATGAACGCTTATCTCATCCTTGTGCGTTTGGAGATCGAGCAGATCTTCGGCAAGGCCTATGACGAAGCGTTCGAAGAGATCTGGGGGTATTATCGGGCGCAGATGCTCGAGCGTTGTCCTTACATTGGCGGCGACAGGAGCAGCGGCACGAAAAATCTCACAGGCTGCCTGTTTTTCATCGCGGTCGGTGTCTGCGGTAAAAACCATGGCCTTTCAACGCATGAATGGGGCCGGCTGGCGACTACGATCTACCAGCGCTGGTTTGCAAGGCTGCCGAGATCGTTGCGCCGAGCTGCACGTTTTCTCTTCCGGCAGGCGCCGGGGGTGGTAAATATGGCGCTGCGCCGAAGGGACCGCAGGAATGCGAGGATCGCCCAAAAGCATCCCGGTGGCTTTATCACGGAAACGCTGCCGCCAACGGCCGAGTATTCGCTGATCTATCTCAGCAAGCGTTGTCCGATCAACGATTTTTGCCGGCGCTATGGCTATATGGAGTATCTGCCGTATATGTGCAACCTTGACTACGTGATGTTTGCTGCCTTTGAGGTGCCGCTTTATCGCGAGAAAACCTGCGCCAGCGGCGACGGTGTTTGCGATTTCAAGCTTAAACGCAGAGCACCTGTGCCAGATATATGGCCGCCGCACATCCTGGATGACGCGGATCCGCTGAAGTAGCACGAGGACGAGGGCTATGATGCCGCATCGCCGAACGGGCCAGCCCAGCCGCGCTTATGCTATGCTCAAAATAAACAAGTGCTAATAACGAAGGAGCGATACACATGTCACCGGAAATTTTTGCAGGCGTCGGCCAGCCTGTGGAGCAATCGTCAGAGCGTACGATTTACGCCATTAATTGCCAGCCAGCGGACGGCGAGCCGCACGATCTGGCTGGCGGCGTCATGCAGTGCTACCATCTTTTTCCTGGCATCGATCTCGCATACACACAGTTTCGCGCAGGGCGCTGCCGGATGCGCGAGCGCGCGTTCAGCGATGTGCTGGAGATCGCCTATTGTCAGGCCGGACGTTTTGAATGCGAGTACAAGCAGGGGTTTGTGACCTTTCTCGGCGAAGGTGATTTTGCCGTGAGCGTGCTTTCGCCGGAGCAGCCGCCGCCGTCTTTTCCACTGGGCACGTATGATGGCGTGACGTTGATCGTCGATCGGGCGCTGACAGGGTCGTGCTCCCGAGGAATCGTCGAAGGCGTATCGATCGACTGGCAGGCGTTGGCGGAAAAATTCTGCAGCGATACCTGCTGCTCCGTGGCGCGCGCGCCGGCTGGTTTGCGCCACGTTTTCGAAGAGATCTGGGCGGTGCGGGCGCAGCCACAGCCGGGGTATCTCAGACTGAAAGCGCTGGAATGTTTCTTCCTGCTGGGCGACTGGCTCCCGGCGGAGCTTTCGGCGGCGAAGTATTATTCGCGGAGCCAGATCGTCAAAGTGAAGCAGCTGGCAGAGGCGCTCACTTGCAACCTCGACAGGCATCCGCCGCTCGCAGTGCTGGCAGCGCAATATGGCATGAGCCTGACGGCGCTCAAGGATTGTTTTAAGGCCGTGTATGGCAAACCGATCGCCACCTTTCAGCGGGAGTACCGCATGCGGGTGGCAGCGCGCTGGCTCGTGGAAACTGGGCTTTCCGTGGCGGAGATCGCCGGTCGGCTGGGGTATGAAAATCCCAACAAATTCTCCAGCGCCTTTAAGCGTGTGATCGGTGAAACGCCGAGCGCCTACCGCCGCGCGCGCAGGTAATTGGCTTTACGGATAGATGAGGGCTGCGTGGAGTGGAAGCGATGGCTAATTTGGAGTACGATGACCGCAGGGTCAGGAATTTCCTGATCTTGCGGTTTTATTTTTAGGAGGCGATGCGATGACCAGAGGCACAAAACGATTTTTGCTCGGCAAAACGCTGGAGATGCTGCTCACGCTGCTCGTTGTGACAGTGCTCTCGTTTCTGCTCGTGCGGCTGTCGCCGGTCGATCCGGCGGAAGCCTACGCCCGGCGCTCGTTTGCAGCGTTCAGCTATGATGAAGCAGACATGGCGGCGCTGCGTGCGCGGATGGGGCTTGATCAGCCACTCATTGTTCAATATGGCACCTGGGTGATGGATGCGTTGCATCTTGACTTCGGCGAATCCTTCGTCAGCGGTCAGCCTGTGTTTGAAAAAGTCACGACGGCCATCGGCATCACTGTGCGCATTGTGCTGCTTTCGGGTGTGCTGCAGGCTGTCGGGATCCTCGCATTGGGGCCGCTGCTCTATGTGGCGCGCGGTCGTTTCAGCGGCAGGCTACTGCATTTTCTCTGCATTGCCGGTGTGTCGATTCCCTCGTTTTTCTTTGCGAGCAGCTATCTCGATCTTTTCGCGGTGAAATTCGGGTTCACCTCTGTCGTCGGCAGCACCGGGCTGGTGCGCTATCTGCCGCCGGCGATCTGCATCGCCATTGGCTGCATTGCCCTCTTTTCGCCGATGCTGGCCGGGCGGCTGAGGCAGGAAATGGCGCAGGACGCCGCTTTTTACGCGCGGGCGCGTGGGCTTTCGGAGCGCATCATCCTGTTTCGCTATGCACTGCCAGATGCGGTGGCGGCAATTTTGCCAAGTTTTTGTCAGATGCTGGGGCTGTGTATGGCGGGCTCAGCGATTGTCGAGCGGGTGTTCTCGTTGCCGGGGCTGGGCTATCTCATCATCGACAGCGTGCTCTATCGAGATTCGCCGGTGATCCACGCAACAATCCTTTTTCTCGCTTTTTCGCTGGTGATTTTTGACATTCTCTCGGATTTGCTGCAGCGCCTTCTGCAGCAGGGCGAGGGCAGAAGGGAGCAGATAGAGTGAGTAAGAAAATGTGGCGCTATGCGCTGCCGATTGTGGTGCTGGGCTTTTTCGCGCTGGGGTTTCTTCTGGCGCCAAACGATCCAACACAGACCCACGCGATGGACAAGTTTCTCCCGCCGAGCCTGCAATTTCCCTTCGGCACCGACGAATTTGGCCGCTGCGAATTTTCGCGCATCCTTGCCGGCGGACGTACCACGCTTGGCATCGTGCTCGTTGGTTCGGCGCTGGTGATTGTGCTTGGCCTCTGCTTCGGCATGCTCCTGGCAAAACGCGGCAGCCGTCGCAATCTTTTTGCCGAAAGCCTGCTCAACGCGGTAACGGCGATTCCGCCGGTGGCCTATCTGATCATTTTCATCGGCATCTGGGGCAACAGCATTCCGACGATGCTCGTGGCGCTGACTGCTTCGCTGCTCTTGCGCATGACGCGGCTAGTGAAAACCCTCGTCGAGGTGGAAAGCGAAAAGGCGTATGTGCTCTGCGCGATCTGCTGCGGCGCAGGGCGGCTGCGCATTTTGCTGGTGCACATTTTGCCGAATATTCTGTGCGATATCGTGCAGTTCAGCTGCCTTTCCTGCGCGGAAATGATCATCGCCATCTCCGGCTTTTCCTTCATCGGGCTTTCTCTCGGCGACGATGTCATCGACTGGGGCGTGATGCTTTCCGATGCGCGTGCGCTGGCAGGTGCGCATCCGTCGTTGCTGTTCTACCCGATGGCCTTCATTTTTGTGAGTGCGCTGTGTTTCAACGTGCTGGGCAAACTGCTCGAAAGGGGCGATGAGTGATGCTGGAGATCGAAAATTTGTCGGTGTCAGCGAAAAATGGTCAGACGATCCTGCGAGAGGTTTCGCTTTCTCTCGCACCGGGCGTTTGCCTGGGGCTCACCGGCGCCTCAGGTAGCGGCAAAACGACACTCATCAGAAGCATCCTCGGGCTGGATGAGGGGCTCGTTGTCAAAAGCGGTAGACTGCTGCTTGATGGCGAAAACCTCTTCGCCTGCTCTAGGGCGGAGCGACGCGCGCTCTGCGGACGAACGATTGGCTTCATCCCGCAGAATCCCATGACCGCCTTTTTTCCACACGCGACCATCGCCCGGCAGATGCAGGAAACGGTCATGCTGCACCATTTCTGCGACAAACGTCAGGCGCGGGACATTTGCACCGACGCCCTGCAGCGCGTCCATCTCTCCCTCGCCTCGATGTGCGCCGCCGCGTTTACGATGTGCTTTGCGATCAGCCCCGTGCCGGTTGCCAGCTCCAGCACCGTCTTGTGCCGCACGACCGGCCGGATCAGCTCATACATCTCGTCATACGCCGCCCGATCCTTTCGCATAAAGCGGTCGTACCGA
>OGWU01001047.1_pt1 | contig 16978 bp, 15 predicted proteins | sample 1576071 | NCBI WGS metagenome assembly OGWU01 (sample SAMEA3541582, study PRJEB24748) | human gut metagenome | biome: human gut; feature: human-associated habitat; material: faeces | place: China | collected 2012
AGATCCTGCGGGAGGATATGGGCACGCTCCTGCGCTCCCTGGTGGCGCTTTCCCCAATAAAACTGCGCGATACAGGTTATCAAGCCGCCTAAAGCGATCAGGATTTCTACATAAATCTCCGCCTCGCTATTGACCAAGGATTTCACGGTCTGCCCGGTCACGATAGCTAGAGCGACGGCCCAGAGGTAAAAGGCCATGTCTCGAAGCCCCGCAAGGAAGCGATGGATAGGTGGTATGAATCTACGCAAGAACAAAGCGAGGAAAAACGGGAATAACAGCAATGGAAAGACTTTTCCCAAGATCTTCAAGAATGCGGCGAAGAAAGTAATCTCGGCATGCGGTTCCACTAATGGGAAGACCAGCGGCACGACAATCGCTGCCAATAGATTCGATAATAAGGTATAAGTAGTCAGACTAGAGGCGCTTCCCCCTAATTTACCCGTAATCACGGCGGCCGCCGTAGCGGTTGGGCAAATCAGGCAGACCATCGCTCCCTCGAACACATCCCGGTATTCCTCTCTCATTGGCAGCCAGAGCAATAAGGCGGCAAGCACCAAACTGGAAACCGCTTGGATAAGCAATAGCCAACCATGCCAAGGGCTGGGCATCAATTCCCGGACAGAGATCTTACAGAAGGTTAAGAGCAACTGCGCAAAAATCAAAAAGGGCGTCAGATACGCTATTAAAGTGTACATGAACGGCTTTGTAGGCTCCAGAAAAGTAACATTGGCGAAAACAAAATACCCTATCGCACCCGCTAACATGGAGATAGGGAGTGTCCATGTCTTGAAGAATTTCAACATAACGCCTATTCTTTTAATTCGGGATGCAAAATAACATCTTTCCACCGAAAGAGGCAAGAGAAACGGGGATTAATTATACCCGCATCGTAGGCGTCGACGGTCCGCGTTGGATGTTGCGCGGCATGCCCCGTCTCTACATTAGATATTCTTACAGCTTACTTTTAATGTCCTTATCCCGTAACGAGGGATAGAGAGACGCATTGAACTGGCGCCTTTCTTCTCGGTGACGGTTAAGTCCTCAACCAGACGGTTATCCAATTCCACCAAGCTCGCTTTCACGTCTTGTCCTTGGAAGGTTATCGTTTTAGGGGAGGCATCGCTTTGGGCATTGAATAGGCGGATGTAAAGGTCATTACCTTTATAGACCATGGAGACCAACTCGTAGGCATTATTCTCTATCCGGAAAAGGGAACCGGATGTCAAGGTAGCATCGCCGTCCAAGGTTGCGACCAAAGGCTCATTGCGTCGTTCGCTTTGTGTCCAAATACGGCTTTTCTCCCAAGTTCCGGCATGAGGGATCAAGGCATACGAGATCTCGGTCGGACGGTCTATGATATAATCCCGGCCCCACAAGCCTTTACCGGCGTATTGTACGTTCAAGGCCAATGGGAAATCCTTACCATGCGCATAGCTGGTCGTATGATCCGTGAATAATGACAGACCGCAAGAGTTATCCTTGCTCGCTACATCCACCCAATTCAAGATGATATTATGCTTGATGCTATCCCAACGATTGAAAAAGGTATTCTCCAACCGGCTCTCGCAAACATCGAACGGAGCATCCTTATAAATCTGTTGGTTGGCGATCTGGATAGGCAGATATACCAGAAGTTTGTAACGGTCGTCATAGAATGACTTACGAGGATTATCCGCACGGAATTCGATACCCGGCTCACCAATACGAGGGCTTCCTATCCAATCCAGCTTAACACTCATATCGATGCGAGGCTCTCCCTGCGTTAACCGGATCGTTTGGGTAAATGAATACTTTCCAATCTTGCCTTTCACAGCTACCTTCACGAATAAGGGCCCTTGCTCCAACACGCTCACCTCAGCCGGTTGATCCATACTGGAAAGGAAACCACCCTCATCGATAAAATATCCCCGAAGCTCATTGAACCCACGTTCATTCCGGTTATCCACGAATTCCTTGCCTCGTACGGCTTTCGCTTTCAAGCTTTCTATTACACCTCCTTTAGAGGGGTTTAGCACCAAGGTGTATAAATCACTTTCCATGCGAAACGTACCGTCTTTCTGTCTCTCAGCCTTCAAGGTTCCGGACTGTTTATCCTCTGCCTTCCGGATCGCATAAGAGGCATAACCGGCAGAGGGGACTTGCGCACGAAACAAGAGTTTTGAAACGCCGTCTTCCGTCAGCCATTGAGCCGGCTGTTTCTTCCCTCGCTTATCAAGAACCACCCAATCTGAGTTTCTCCATGAGGCGGGAACTTCCACCGCCACCAATTCATTCCGGTCGGTAGCCAAGGTATTATATACGTACACCGTGGATTCACCTTCCTTTTCTTTCAATAAGGACAAGGCGTTATCAATTATCTGACGGCTGTTTTGAATGGTCACCCCAGTCCAATCCGTAACCGTCTCCGCCCATGTCTTTTTCCCTTGTAGTTGATTGTAAGGAACGATCCAGCAATCATGATGCTGCGACAATAAAAGCGTGCGCCATCCCTCATCGATACGTTCGGTCGGCCATTCCATGCCTTTGTATAAGCGAGCGTAAGCCGCCATTTTCTCCGCACGCACGATAGCGTTCTCGGCTACCCGTACCTCTCCGGCCAAACGCTGCATGACCTGCGTTCCCCACATCAAGCCACCTAGGACATCCTCTTGCGAGAAATGCCAATCATCCTGAGTAGTCCCGACGGAACAGTCTTGGATGTAATTCCGCCAAGTCTTATAGGCGGTCGGCGTATAATAGCCCGTCGTATCCTGTCCCAGCCAAGGGCCTTTATCCCAACCATGGCTCCATGAGGCATCTTGGATACACATGCCGACCGGGTGCTGGATACCGGCATCCAAGCATTTATGGATGTAGTCCTCCGTATTGAACCACGAGATGGATTGCCAGCAAGAGCCGGGTTGTAAATCCTCGCAGGCGTAACGGGGGACGGTGGTAAGTCTCGTACCATCCGGCCCTACCCAATTCACCAACTCACCTCCGTAGGCGCTTACGTAGCCACCCCACATCGTATTCGGGTTCTTAGTAGAGGCATACGAGAAGCCGAATGACTTCAATATATAGGGCAGGCAACTGGTAAAGCAAGGCTCCTCCGCCGAATAGGTGGTGAATACCGCCTCGGGGAAATGTTTCCGGATCAGCCGTATTCCATATTCGAATTGGCGGATAGCGCTCTCGCCGGATGTCCCGAAGAAATAACTTTGGGCATAGGTCGGGTTTACGTACTCGATCCGCCCGCTCTCCACGGATTGATCCTTAAATAAGCGCTTGAAAGCCTCGTAACCTTCGGGGTCTCGTTGCCGTACGACTTCCCATGATTCAGGCTCGATCTCGATATTGATATTCCAGTTGGGATTCTGCCTTAATTTCTGGGCGATAAAGGCGGTTTGTCCCACCGGGTAATGCCCGTAGATACCGCCATGATAGCCATCGATGAAATAGGCTTGTTGGGCATCCGCCCAACCGGCCAACAAGAATTGGCTTAATACGAATATCGCTAGTTTCTTTTTCATATAATATGTACTATTAATTCACATTTAGAATACTTCCAGTCGGTGGAAGACGGGGCACGCCCCGTCTCTACAAGTCTGTAAATTTCTTGATCTCTATTTGCAAGGGGATTGGTTTATTTTGCTCATAGATCCGGTCGACCAGATCCTGTTGCTCATTCACGCAATCCTCACGAATCCCCTTGTGCATGTATTGTAGCCAAAGGTCGCCGTTCCATTGCAAGAAGATGTCGTGGGGACGGTATTTGCGTAAAGTGTCCACGGCAGCCTCGTCGCAGGCCCAAAGCATGCCCGTCTTCCGCATCAAGTTATATTCCACCCAATAGAACTCGCGCATCTTACGCTCTTTCAACCAGCGTTCCTCGTTCATCTGGCGGATCTTCATCGCTTGTTTATACTGCGGGGTATTCTGAAGAAGAGCCATATTGATGCCTCGCTCCAACTCCCTCGCCGTAAAACGACCGATAAACTCCCCACCGATCGTCAACCCGTAATATCCATCCGACAAACCGCTCACGGACAATCCCTCATAATTCATCTCATCCATAAAAGGGATAACACTCAAGGCATCTGCCTGCGTATGTTTCTCATTATCATAATAAGAGGTATCGATAGGATACGGAAGCGATTTCGCCTCGTACGTAAAAGTAAGGTTATCCGAGGAAACAGACAAATCCGAGACACGGCAATTATCCGAGCGAGTCACCTTTTTCCCCGCTCCGTCTATCCGGATATCGGCTACCAGCTTACCGGCCAGGCCTTGCGCTTTCAAGAAAAGATAAGCCATGACCAGATGTCCGTCCGTAGAGGGATGTATACGATCCTTCCCGCATAAGGTATACATGGAATCCGCCGCTTGCTCCCATTGGTTGATCGCTACCATCGGGCGATTGAAATCCACGAATCCCCATTGATTCTCCCGGGCACGGGCATTCAGGAAATCCACGATCTTCAAGATCTGCGTATTCTTCCCCGGGAAAGCGACCTTATTGAAACGGGAAGTCTCGTCATAAGGAGAACTTCCGATCAAGATTTTCCTCACCTCCGGATACTTCTTATAGACCTCCTCGATAAGAGCATAATCCCGACAAGCTTTCTCTACCCGGTTCCGAGCGATCGTATCGGCCCCCGGCTTCCGAAAATCCATATAGCCGACATCGTTCATGCCAAAAGATAGCGTCACCACTGTAGGCTCATGTTCGAAAACCTTATCCAACCGCTGGTAAATCATCTCGGCTACATCCCCACCTACTCCCTCGTTAAAGATATCGATGCGTTGATCCGGGAAACGGGTCATATAGTACAGCCAGATATATGAATGATAATGACCACCGCAAGTAATGCTGTTTCCCACGAAGGCGATCCGATCTCCTTTCTGAAACGGAGCTATCGACTGAGCATATACTCTTGCAAGACCTGATAAAAGCAAACAGACAAACAAAACATATCTTTTCATCTCTATTTCTCTCTTCTCTAATTTTCTGTGATGAATAATATATACCGTGTTAAAAAATATTACTATCAATAGTAATCGTATTTATCATGGATAATAATCCGGATTACTACGGATAGTAATATCCTCCCACACACCTCTAGTCTAGAGAATCGCCCGCTTACTTTTAGCGAACGACATCCTCACCGAGCAGAGGGTTCAGTTCTTTCTCACGCAAAGGTACCGGGAAAACCAAATCCGATTCTTTAAACGGATACGTATGATTAACCGCCTGATAGCCGAATAAATCAACCATTTGCTTCGATACCGGATCAAACGCAGACCCGGCCTGGCCTTTGAAAACCGGGACGCGGCCTTTGCCGTCACGCGCGTCGAAAATACCGGCAAAGTAGCGGGAGAGAAAAAGCTTGTTGCGCGAAACCGGCATCGAGTGATAAAAGTCGACCGACAGCCTGTTGTGCAGATAGTGAAAGAGAATCGCAGCGAGCAGTACCGGAACGATAATGCCTGTTACTGCGTAAAAGAAGGAGTCGGTAAATAATTGAGATTCACTCGGGTTGATAGGAGTGTATTGGCGGAGATTATAAAAAGTAGGTAGTACTGTAACAAGCAGCAGTCCCACTGTATACATCGCCATCAGGATGCCGTTTTGGCGCAGACAGCCTGCCATCATACTGAAAAGCTTACGGTCAAACAGTTTTTCGGATGATTTATTAGAAGATAACGTTGTTGTAGTCATAGCCGACTGCCTCCATTTCTGTAATGAAGATTTCTTCGAGGGTGAGCGGAACGCTCTCGCAGAGCAGAGGATTGAGTGCGGAAAGCTTATGCTCTACCTCATGCGGATTTCCGTGTGCTACAATCTCGGCAACGTTGCCGCTTGCATGGAAGGAGATCACGTCAACCAGCTGTTCAAAGGCGGCTTTGTCCGGCAGCGGTTTTGCAGCAAACTGAATCTTTGCAAAATCCTGCTGAAGCTCAGCAAGCTCCTTCTGGAACAGAATCCTTCCGCCGTGCAAGAGTCCCACTTGGTCGCACAGGTCTTCCAGCTCCCGCAGGTTATGGGAAGCAATCAGTACGGTAGTTCCGCGGTCAAGGATATCGTCAGCGATAATCTTGCGCACCGCTACACGGATGACCGGGTCCAGTCCGTCAAAGGCTTCGTCCAATAGCAGATATTTTGGCATACAGCTCAGCCCCAGAATAATTGCAATCTGGCGGCGCATTCCCTTGGAGCAGGCGGAGAGTTTGCGTTCCGGCGGAATCGGGAAGCGTTTTACCAGCTCAGCGTAGCGGGATGCCGACCAGTTTGGATAGATCGAGGAATAGATCTTTGCCAGCGAATCCATCGAAGCCCCCGGCATCTGATAGATCTCATCCGGAATAAAGAAAAGTTCGGATTTGAGCGTCGGATTTTCGTACACATCCTCACCGTTAATCATGATGCGGCCCTCGGTCGGGCGGTAAACTCCGGCAAGCAGCCGCAGAAAGGTGGATTTGCCTGCACCGTTTGAGCCGACCAGTCCATAGATTTTGCCGTCCTCGATACTGGTGGTGAGAGAATCGAGCGCCAATGTATTGTTAAATCGTTTGGTCAAGTTTTCGGATTGAATCATTTGTTTCCCTCCTGACTGTTTGTCGAATTGTCCGGCAGCGATTGCAGGTGCTCCCGAATGGAATCGAGCAGCTGCTCTTTAGAAAGACCGCGGGAAAGCACCTTATCCACCGCAGCAAACACTTCCTCAAGGGCTGCCTTGCGTGGCTGTTCGAGAGACAGCACATCCGGTGAAACGAAACTTCCCTTGCCGGTGACGGTGTAGATGATGCCCTGACGCTCCAGCTCCTGATAGGCTTTCGCGACAGTGTTCGGATTGACACCGACATCCCGCGCTAGTGCCCGCACCGAAGGAAGCTGCTCATGTTCATCCAGCACCCCCAGCAGGGAAAGGCGGATGATCTGTTCCTCCAGCTGTTCATAAAGAGGTATCCTGCTTTGCAGGTCAAGTTTTATCATAAAATTACCTCCGTTTTGGTGTGTATTAAGCGTATTAGTCTAAATAGTACACTTAAAATATAGCAGCAAATCCGATGATTGTCAATAGTCATGGAAAAAGAAAGTTTGTTTAAAGAAAAGGGGAAAGCTGTTGAATGGCTGTGGAATACCGCAGACAGGGAAAATTTTTTCAAAAAAGGGCGAATTTCCTTTGAAAAATCGCTTGCAAAATTGATTTTTCTATGGTACTATGTATTTTGTTATCCTATGTAATTTCAGAAAGAGGTGACTAGCTAAGATGAAACAGGGAATCCATCCACAGTATGAGCCAACCGTTATCACATGTGCATGTGGTGCAGAATTTGAAACTCGTTCTACAAAAAAGGATCTGCGCGTTGAAATTTGTTCAAAGTGTCATCCTTTCTTCACAGGCAGACAGAAACTGGTTGATACCGGCGGTCGTGTAGATCGTTTCAACAAACGTTTCGGTCTTACCAAATAAGGTTCAGACTACCAAAGGCAATGCGTCAGAGCAGAAAAACTGGTGCATTGCCTTTTTGCTATGCAAAAATGTTTACGGCGAGAAGCTTCGCTCCAAAGGTGAACAGAAGTTTTTGATCGAGTTTTTTACAAAAAGCTCGCGGTTTCCAAAGGCAGAGCCTTTGGGCGCTCACCGCAGTGAGCGAAATACCTTATCCGTGGAAGCGCATTTTTGAAAGTGTGAAAACTTTTTGCAAGAGAAAAAGTTTTCACAAACTACCGGATTCAACAGGCTGCCCCCGAAAAGTTCCCAGTGGGAAGTTTTCGGCAGTACCAACTTGAAGCCGAACACTGTTCACCCTTGGCGCCAAGATAGATTATTTCATCAAAACAAAAACACGATATAAAAAACGATAGAGATGAATCAGTTTCAATCTCTATCGTTTTTCTTTTATATTCGAAATAAATTTTCAAAGGCAATGCCTTTGGCGCACTGACGTGCGGCAGCACCAAAATTCTGAAATTCCATTAAAAATTTGGTAGAAAAGGCAAAGCCTTTTCTGGAGTCGTGCAACAGGAAAGAAATTTTAGCACAAACTGCAAGCACGACTTGTGCCCCTATCCATTTTTATTTTATTCTGAAGTGTCACAGGGGCGCTTTGTCCACAGCACCTTTTGGTAAAAGGAGGGCAAACCTAAAAGGTCTGCCCCGACGAAAACTTTTGTTTTGTTCCAACGCAAAAAAAGAGACTCCCAAAAATTCGGGAGCCTCTTTGTAAAGCCTAATATGACAACTAGGAAATGTATCCAGCTGCTTTGAGGATCTCAACAGCTTTGTCATGGTTAGCTTCGGACATCATAACCAGAGGTCCGGTGCAGCCCATGCCGCTTTCTGCGTAGATCTTAGCTTTCCACAGAGCCTGTACAGCGTCTTCCAGGTCCATAACCTCGATACCAGCAACGGAAGCGGTTACGATTTCCTTTGGTGGGCACTCTACTACTTCTTCGGAAGCTTCTTTCTTAACTGGTTTGCGAGCAGCGATAACTTTCTCCAGACCAGCTTTCTTAGCAGCAGCATATTCTTTTGCAGCAATTTCTCTGTAATTGCCTTTTACCAGCTGTGCAGCGTATTCCATAGCGTTAGCCAGAACTGGAGCACCGGAAGCACGGGATACGATCAGAACCAGTCTGTCGTAGCCTTCGCCGATACCAGGACCATAGCCGTAGCCAACAGCCTCGTAGCTACCGCCTGTGCAGTAAGAAGACATCATCTTCATCAGGATGTTACCTGTCAGAGAGTCTGTTACCATAACGTCGCAAGCGCCAACGAGAAGGTCGTTACCTCTCATAACGCAGCCGCCGTCTGCACGGGAAGATTCTGCAAAGTGGATGTCGTAGCCGTTAGCCTGAAGTTCTTTCAGAGCGCCTTCGCACTGTCTAGCGCCATCAACGTTCAGGATACCAACGGTTGGGTTTTTGATACCGCATGCTTTTGCAGTAATGATACCAGCGATTGTGTTGCGGATCATTGCTTCAATTCTTTCAGCAGCGGAAGTACCGGTTGTGTTAGCGATGAACATCTGTTTGCCTTTACCAGGAGTGATAACACGGCCAACAGTGGAAACGCCGATTGGGAATGGATAATGCATGGTTACACAGCCATCGATGTCGCCGTTGTCCAGCATTTTTTCCATTTCTTTGTACATTTCGTCTTCATCAGAAACCTTAACGGTATTGAATTTTTCGTTTTCAGCAGTGCCGATGAGGGTAACATCAACACCTCTGTCAGCAGCCAGAACAGCAGCTTCAACAGAGTTTGCTTCGCCATGTTCGCTTCCCAGACCTGTTACAGCGATTCTTGGTCTAGCGCCAAAGGAGCCAGTTTCAAGACCAGTAGCAATGTCCATGAAAGTTTTGGCAATCATTTTTTCGATCTGTGCCATAATGATCTCCTCATTCCTTTCCGATTTTACAGACTTCGAATCTGCAAGATTATTCTTCTTCAGCAGCAGCCAGCAGGGAAGCAGCGAAATCTTTCATTGCTTTACCGATGAGGCCTTTGATGTGCTCTTCAGAAACTGCAGCTTCTTCTGTCTTACCGGAGTTCTTGGTGATCATTACAGAAACACCGTCGAACAGGTTGGTCATACGGCCGAGGAACAGAGAACCTTTACCGATGATCATAGCTCTGTTAACTTTGCCTTCGAGGATGTCGTCGCGGCAAACACCAACGTATGGAACGCCGGATGGAATGTGACCCTGTGTTGGAGCCCAACCAACCATACCGTGCTCAGCTGGGAAGGTAGCGAGGTCTTTCTTTTCGAGGTCGCCTCTCTTAACGCCCAGAGCAGCGATCATCTTGTAGTTAGCAAGCGGAACGTCGCCAGCGCCAGCAGGTTTGGTGATATCTGGGTTCTGCATTTCAGCAGAGTATTTGTCAACGTCAGTGATCTTCAGACCAGCAGCATCCAGAGGATTGGTTACCAGAGAAGAGATAACGTTCTGTGGAGCGGAACCGGTACCAACAGTGTGTTTACCAGTGTGCTCGGTGTCAACTTCTGGGTTAACGCCGTCGTTTTCGCTCAGAAGGATAGCGAAACCGCCGATCATATCTTCAAGGATTGGCAGACCTTTCTTAACATGGTCTTTACCGTTCATACCCAGTTTAGCGGTACAACCACCAGCAACTACAACAACGTTTTTGTGTGTGCCAGCTTTTACCAGGGAAGCAGCGTTGATGAATGCATGGGTAGGACCAGCACAGAAGCCACGAACGTCGCAACCGGTTGCATTAACAAGACCTGCGATCTCTGCGGAAGCTTTTGCAAAGTTGCCGCCGCCACGCTGGTTCATATCACCACAAGCCTCTTCGCAGCAGTCGATAACGTAGTCGATATCTTCTTTGTTAACGCCTGTTACGCGGATCAGGTGCAGCAGGGACAGAACAGCGGATGCTTTGGAAACCATGTTCTCGAGCATTGTGTGAGCAGAGAGGTTTTCGTCAACGTCATGAGCTCTCTTTACGAAACCAACAGTTTTGCCAGCAAATACCAGTGGCTCAGCATGTTCTTCGTTTACAAAGTGCTCAACTTCGGAAGCGTCAACACCTTCATGGATTCTTGCAACGATGGAATCGTCGATTACTGGGTTAGCAGCAAATTTTTCTCTTGTTGCAGCTACGAAGCTCTTTTCCAGCATAACCAGTTCGAAAACGTCTACGCACTGCATCAGCATGTAGAATTCGTCTTCTGGCATGATTTCGCCGTATTTACCAGTTCTCTGGTTCATACCTTCAACTGTGGTGTCAACCCATGGCTGATCGTATTTAGCCAGTTCATCTGGATGCATGTTGCCGATGTAAGTCTGGTTTGGCAGGTAAGCCAGAGCCTGTTCGTATGTTCTGATGTGGTTTGGCAGTTCTTTGAGGTACTCAGAACCTGGGTTTACGATTTTCTCGGTGGTCTGGGTGGTACCATTTTCCATTACCATGTCTGGTGTATGGGCAAGGATATAGCTTGCGCCTTTGATTACACTGTTCATTGTAGTCACGCCTCTCATTCACTTATTTATGAATCTTTTTTCATCGGGTACTTCCCGATTCCAACCATTTTGTCTTGTCCACAAACACTGGACAAAACACTGGAAAGATGCCAAAAAGATGGCAATTCCCATAGAATCAGTATACACTATTTTCTGCTGATTGTCATGGGGGTTTATGTATTTTTTCTATTTTACACAAGAAAATTTGCTAAAAATGTATAAACTGGCAGGACAGTTTGAGTTTCCGCCCGCTGCGGCGTGCGTCAAAGGGCTTTGCCCTTTTGAAACCCACAATTTTTTGAAAAAAATTGAGTAAAACTTCTTTTTATTCTCCTACTACCCGTCTTTGCGCCGTAGGCGAATGGGCAATATTTTGCTTTCTGTTTAAAACAGGTTTTATGTTCATTGCCCCTGAGAATGTCGCTGCGCTCCATTCTCCGATGGTTTTGCGCCGTAGGCGAACTGGGTCCAGACTCAGTCTGGTGGGGTTACGCACCCCACACCCGCGGTTACTTTCCTTTCACGAGGAAAGTAACCAAAGTCGTGTCTAAGGGGACACACCTTAGACATCCCCAGGGCTGCGCCCCGCAGTGGTCTATCGACCACGCTCCCCCATTACCGCACCAACGAGTGCAGCCGGAGGCAAGCGACCTACGCGAGAGCGAGGCTTTTAGGTTTGAACTCAACCGACAACGCGAACTGCGTGCAGGCTCAGCCTGCAAAGAAAAGAGGTGGTGCAGCGAATGATGATACATCACCACTCACCACACCACCTACATTACGGTTTAGAGGTATTTGCAGTATTCGTTGCGGATGGAGCTCATCTCAGAGATGATGTCATCAACATCCATAACCATTTCCATCATACCTACCTGTTCATCATAAACAGTTGGGTCAACTTCGTTTTTGATTTCTGGTTCGCAAACGTGATATACTGTGAGTCCTAACTGAACTCCTGTCAATGGACCTGCAAAAGTTGGGTCACCAGCGGTTACTGTTTCAGCAGCCAGACCGGATGCTTCGCCCTCAGCAGCACCCAGAACAACAACGATGTTTTCTGGACCATACTGTTCAGCGAAATCTTTAACTCTCTTCTGATTTTCCAAATCCATTGCGCCAGCGGCAGTTCAGACAAAGCATTCTGTAGAGGAGTACACTACTTCAGCGCCAGCAGTCTTAACACATTCTTCGATAGCTGGGCCTGGAACGCCGTCTCTGTCGCCGATGATGATAACTTTTTTACCATTCAAAAGGCTCATGACTTATCCTCCTTAATTCTTTCTTCGGTGACTTAACACCGATTTATCAAAACAGTCGCAGACAATCTGCGTCTATTTTTTACAATATTGATTCCCACAAATCAAGCGGACATCCTGAATTGTGAAAATGGGGTGTCAAAAATCTTTTATCAAGATATTTTGACGGTTAAAAACTACATGTTAACGTATTTTTCAACCAGAGCGGTGATAGAATCCTGTGTGCAGTCTTCTTTAACCAAAGCTTCTACCTGAGCGCCATCTTTGTAGATAGCCATTACAGGCAGACCCATGATACCCTGTTTGATAGCCAGACGTCTAGCTTTTGTTGTGTTCATGCAGCAGAATTTCAGTTTGCTGTCTGCATATTTGTCAGCCAGAGCATGTACATGTGGCATCAGAGCAGCACATGGAACGCAACCATCGCCGAAGAAGTCTACGAATACATAACCTTCAGCCTGCAGTACTTCAGGCTCAAATGTGTCTTTTGTTACTTCTAACATAATAACATTATCTCCTTCTGTTAAAGAGGGTTCATTACCGTAAAAGGTTTGCAGGACCTTCTTTTCTAGATTTTATGTTTTGGAACAGTTTAAGAAAAGCCGCCGGTTTAAACTCTCACATAAAAACCGAACTTCCAAAAAGTTCCCTAGATTCGAAATTGAATCCCCTTGCCGAGAATTAGTCAGCCAGGTTTTCTACGTAGTGCTGAGCTTCGGTAGCTGCAACAGCGCCATCGCCGCAAGCAGTAACTACCTGACGCAGATGTTTAACGATAACGTCACCAGCTGCGAATACGCCTGGAACAGAAGTATGCATGTATTTGTCGGTAACGATGTATCTATTTTCCATTTCGAGTTTGCCCTCGAACAGCTGGGATTTAGGATCGAAACCTACGAATACGAAGATACCGAATGTTCCATCTTCCTCATCAGCCTCAATCTCTCTGGTCTCGCCGGTTTTGGTGTCTTTTACGATCATGGATGTAACAACGCCGTCACCTTTGATCTCTTCGATTGTGGTGTTCCACATGAATGCCATCTTTGGATTAGCAAATGCTTTTTCCTGGATGGATTTAGCAGCTCTGAGTTCGTCACGTCTGTGGATCAGAGTTACTTTTCTTGCGAATTTGGTGAGGTACATAGCTTCTTCAACAGCGGAATCGCCGCCGCCTACTACGTATACTTCAAAATCTTCGAAGAAGTTAGCGTCACAAGTTGCACAGTAGGAAACACCTTTACCGGTGAATTCTTTTTCACCTGGGCAGCCGATCGGACGTGGAGAAGCACCAGTAGCGATAACAACAGCTTTTGCATAGTAATCGCCATGATTACCTTTGAGGTGTTTTACTTTACCTTCGAGCTCAACGTCAACGATAGTGTCAGTAACGCGGTCAGCACCGAATTTTTCTACCTGTTTTGTCATTCTGGCAATCAGGGACGGGCCGGATTCTTCTTCCAGGGAGCCTGGATAGTTTTCAATCTCGTTGGTGATAACGATCTGTCCGCCATCTTTTGTTCCTTCGATAAGGAGTGTGTCCATTCTTGCACGGCCAGCATAAGAAGCAGCAGCCAAACCTGCAGGGCCTGCACCTAAAACGATAATGTCATAAACTTTATCCATTGTTTTCGTCTCCCTAAATTTATTTTTTAAAAGACGGTCAGAGAGGGGAGATACCTCCCTGACCGAGTCTTTTAAAACAGATTAATATTTAACGTCGAAGATTGTCTGATCGTCAACTTCGGTCTCGAGAGCTTCGAGAGCGGTTTCAACGATCTTTCTTCTGATGTGTTTTTCCTCTTCCATTGTCAGAGCTGGGTTGCCCAGTGGGTGAGGAATAGCGATAGCTGGAACGATTCTGTTAGCACCAACTGTCATAGAAATTGGTGTTACAGTACAAATGTGAACTACTGGCAGACCTGCACGTTCGATTTCTTTAACCATTGTTGCGCCGCAACGTGTGCAGGTTCCTCACGTGGAGGTCATGATTACGCAATCCACGCCATCTGCTTTCAGTTTCTGAGCGTACTCAGCAGCGAAAGCTTTGGAGGAAGCAACAGCAGTACCGTTACCAACTGTGGTGTAGAATTTGTTGTGGAGTTTGCCGATTCTGCCTTCTTTTTCCATTTCGCGGAGAACGTCTACTGGCAGAACGCGGTCAGCGTCTTCGTTAGCGTATACTGGGTCGTAACCGCCGTGAGCTGTTGCCCAATGAGCAGCATCCAGATCCATAACGCCTTCGATGTCGTATTCGCCGTAGTGGGAAGCGGAAGAAGACTCAATGTGGTCTGGGTTGCCCAGAGGAACGATACCACCGGATGTGCACAGAGCAACTGTTGCATGAGCCATGTCTTTAACAGCTGGGTTTGGTGCAACACGGTCGAAGGATGGCATTGGGAACTCAGTGGTGAATGGTTTGCCGTTGAGTTTAGCGATCAGCATCTTAACAGCACGTGCAGAACCTCTTTCTTTTTCGAACAGGTTTACACGAACGCCGTTTGGCATGTAGCCTTCTTCGCAGGAAGCGCCGATTGCTTCATGTCTAGCAAGTTTGAGAGCGAATGGAGCCATTTTCTTAACAGCATCTCTCATACCAGCAGCGCTGTTCTTTGTAGCAACGATGTAAACATCTTTCTTGAACATATCAGCGCCTGGGTTTTCAACGTACATACCAGTCAGAACTGGGATGTTCAGGTTGTCCTGAACTGCTTTAGCGATAGTACCGCAAGCTACGCCGTAACGACCAGCGTTGAATGCAGGACCAGCGATGAACATGTCTGGGTTCTGGGATTTAACCATCTCAAGAACTTCAGCCTGTGCTTTTTCAAGGTTTTCGTTGAAGTAGGAGTCACCACAGATGATGGTTGCAACAACTTCTGCTTCGTCGCCCCAAGCCTGATTGAATGCGAGACCAGGACCTACTGGGCCTTCACGCAGTTCAGCTGGGATATCAGCTTTTTCCTCGCCACCGATCTGAGCGAAGAACTGGTTAATATACTGTACTACTCTGATTTTGCTCATCGTAATTCTTCCCCTTCCTATTATCTAGCGGACAGGTAGTTGAAGCCTGTTTCGTTGGTAGCACCGGTGATTGCCTGGATCTCAACAGTGATGTTGCCGTGAGCATCGATGTTGTTAGCAGAACCACCAGCGATGGTGTCTACGAACTCGAGGTGACCGTAAACTGTTTCCATTGGAGGCAGAACGATTACCTGGTTAGCGTTACCGCCGGTTACTACTGCGTCAGCAGATGGGTCAGCGTCAGCCAGAGACTGGGACTTACCATCGCGGCCAGCGTACTCGTCAGTGATGATAACTGTCTTGATGCCTTCAGCTTCGATCTTCTTGGTGTTCATGATCAGGTCAGTATCTGGGTTACCGAAACCTTCCTGGGAGATGATAACACCGTCGCAGCCGAGGTATTTAGCCAGTTTAGCGGACCAGTTGGAGGAACGCTCTTTATCTGCGAGGTATACGTTTTCGTTAGTGATGATCATACCAACGAAGTTCAGAGTTTTACCGTGCTGTTCGAACAGGTCGGTAACAACTGGGTTGTTCATGTGAACGTATGTTGGGTTCTTGTCGCAGGAAGATACGCAGTTACCGGAAACGATAGCACCATCCATAACTTCAGTTGGGGTGATGATGGTGGTCAGAGTTTTCTTAGCATCTACGCCGTATACATATGTATCATGCAGCAGACCCTGGGACTGAAGCATCTGAACGTATGCAACTCTTGGCAGGTTTGGATATTTAGCAGCAGACTCAACGATGTTGTCGAACTCGTAAGTTTTAACTTCATCTGGAGTTACGTTTCTGCCCAGTTCGCCGAGGAAGCAAGCGATCTTGAAGCCTGCGATTCTCAGAGCGTATTCATGTTCATGCTGTTTGAGGCCTTCAACTGGCTCCATCTTTACAACTACGTTGTAGGTCTTGGAGAATGGAGTGTAGTCAGCGCCAGGACCGGACATATCGATGATACCTTCCTGGAAGCCTACGATCTTACCAGTTGTAACAACTGCAGCGCCTTTGAGAACGTGAGTTCTGCCTTCACCAACTGTATCAACTTTAGCGATCCAGCCTGGGAAAATGCCGCCCTTGCCTTCAACTTTTACGCGAGGCTCGATAACGTCTTTAACTGGGGTGATTCTTACGCTTTCGCCTGGACGAGCGAGGAAAACTTCGCAGGATGCGATGTTTTCATCTTCGAGAGCGATTTTGCAGATTTCTTCTTTGTTAACGTACAAAACGCCGTTTTCTACTTTTGAACCTTCGTTTGAAAACTGAACATCGTGAATGAGAATATTACCGAGTTCCAACTTTTTCAAAGCGAACACCTCCTTGTTAATATAAAACCCTTTATCTTCCTTAGATTAAACCTTTTTTAAAGATTTAATGTAAGCCGCTAGAAAATTTCCGGAATGCTCATGAGCGCGCTCTTGATGAGCGTGGTATCGATCAGCTGAAAGTCTTCTCTCACGCTGTCCGGCATTTCTGGAAATTTGACGCTGAACTTGTCTGCCGTGATGATGCTGTTTTCAATGATGGATGCGTCCTGCAGGTCCATCTTTCCGATCTTTTTGCCGACCAGAATCGATTTGTAAGGAGTCTCGTTTGGCTTTACAGAGCCCGACAGCGGATGTGTCAGCAGCTTGTGGCCTTCATAAATCATATCACGGACTTTACAAAGCACCACATAGAAAGCTGGTTTCTTTTCTTGGCCTCCTGTGCTGAGTAGGGATAGAGA
>OGWU01001049.1_pt1 | contig 16960 bp, 10 predicted proteins | sample 1576071 | NCBI WGS metagenome assembly OGWU01 (sample SAMEA3541582, study PRJEB24748) | human gut metagenome | biome: human gut; feature: human-associated habitat; material: faeces | place: China | collected 2012
TGGGTGCGCATCGACACCGGCCGACGCCACCAGATCCGCATCCATCTGGCGCATCAGGGACATCCGCTCATCGGTGATGTGACCTACGGCGGCCCGTCGATTGCTGCGGCACGTCCGTTGCTTCATGCGGCAGCGCTGACCTACCAGCATCCCGACGATGGCCGGCTGATGCATCATTTCCTGCCGATGCACACCTACAGCAACGAACCGGATGCGATCATGATAAAAGAATTTCTCGAGGACCATTCAGAAATGAGGTGAAAGGATGGAGATCCATATTCCAACTGGCGCGCGTAAGATCATCGCGCGTCTGGAGCAGCACGGCTACGAAGCCTATATCGTTGGCGGCTGCGTGCGCGATTCGCTGATGGGAAAACGCCCCAGCGACTGGGACATCTGCACCTCCGCGCGTGCAGAAGAAATGATGGCGCTTTTTGAAGACAAGCGCGTCATCCCGACAGGCATCCAGCATGGCACCCTCACCATCCTTGCCGAGGATGGTGCCTACGAAGTCACGACCTTCCGCATCGACGGTGAATACCTTGATCACCGCCATCCGAAAAGTGTCGCGTTTACCCGCGAGCTGGCAGAAGATCTCAGCCGCCGCGATTTTACCATCAACGCCATGGCCTGGCATCCTGAGCGCGGGCTCATCGATCTCTTCGGCGGCGTGGAGGATCTGCGCGATCGCCTCGTGCGCGCCGTCGGCGATCCTGTGCAGCGCTTCAACGAAGACGGCCTGCGCATGCTGCGCATGGTGCGCTTCGCCACCGTGCTTGATTTTGACTACGATCCGGCAACCTACGATGCCGTGCGAAAGCAGGGCCATTTGCTGCAATACATTTCCAAAGAGCGCATCCAGGTTGAGCTCAACAAGATCCTCCTGGCGGCGCATCCTGCCCGCGGGCTGGAAGATCTCTACCCCCTGGGCATGTATCCCTACATTATCCCGATGATGTGCCACACCGTCGGTTTTGCCCAGCGTGGCGGTCATCATTTTCTCGACGTTTTCGAGCATTCGCTGCTCGCCGTCGGCGTCATCGCGCCGGAGCTCGTGCTGCGGCTGACCATGCTCCTGCACGACATCGGCAAGCCCTTCGTCTGGGACAGCTCAGAATCGCTGAGTTACGACCGCTTCGACGACCATGCAGCTGTGAGCGCAAAGCTCGCCGGAAAGATCCTGCGCGATCTCAAATACGACAACGCCACACGAAAAGACGTCGTCGAGCTGATCGCGCATCACAACGACATTCTCCTGCCGGATCCCGTCAACGTGCGGCGCGCGCTGGCGCGTCTCGGGGAAGTGCAGACGCGCCGTCTCGTGCAGGTGAAGGTGGCAGATCTCATCGCCCACGATCTTGCCGGCGAGCGGGAGAAGATCCTCGCGCTTTTCGCCGAGATCTCAGACGTCATCGACGAAGTCGTGGCGCGCGGCGACTGCACCTCTGTTAAAGCCCTCGCCATCGGCGGTCAGGATATGATGGCGCTCGGACTTTCCGGTCGCGCCATCGGTCAGATGCTCAACGCCGCCCTTGAGCTCGTGCTCGAAAAGCCAAAGATGAACACAAGAGAAACGCTCCTAAATTGGGTGCGCGGCAATTTAGAAAATTGCCAAAAATAGTTGCGAATGAAAAGATGTCGGATAATTACTACTTGCGATAAGATTTCGGCGTATAATTATATCGAGGAGGAGTATAATGGCACAGATTCGATTGCAGAAATATATGGCAGACTGTGGTGTTGCATCCAGACGCCAGAGCGAGACCATGATCGCCCAGGGCCGCGTCACCGTCAACGGCGACGTCGTGCGTGAGCTGGGCGTGAAAGTTTTACCAGGCGTGGATAAAGTCGCAGTCGATGGCAAAGAGATCGCCGTACAGGACGAGTATCTGTTCTACATGTTCAACAAGCCCGTCGGATATCTGACGACTACCAGCGATCCCCAGGGACGACCAACCATTTTTGATTGTTGCCCGGAGCTTCGCGGTCATGTGCTGCCTGTTGGACGACTGGACATGGATACGGAAGGACTTCTGATCCTGACCAATCACGGCGAGCTTGCCTATCGGCTCACCCATCCAAAGTACAACATCAGAAAAACCTATATCGCAACCGTAAAAGGTGTGATTACTCCAAAAGCTTTACAAACACTTTCTGAAGGCGTGAAACTCGACGATGGCAAAACAGCGCCTGCCCGGGCGCGGTTCCTCAAGAAGCAGGGGAAAAATTCAGTTGTTGAGCTGATCATTCACGAAGGGAAAAAACGCCAGGTCCGGCGCATGCTGGAAGCGGTAGGATTTCCCTGCCTGAAGCTGCGACGTGTGGCGATTGATCAGATCACCCTCTCACACGTCGATCTCGGTCAGGTGCGTCCATTGACGGAAACCGAACTGGGACGACTTTTTGACCGTGTGCAGCTTTCCAGAAGTGATTACCTGAATAATCGTATCTAGGAGGAAGATTATGTTAGACAAAAAAGTAGTGGACACACTCAAATCCATCGTTGGTGACGAAAATGTCCTCACCGATGCAGGGGATCTGCTGACCTATTCCTACGACGGCACCCCAGACCAGCCACAGGTTCTGCCAGAAGTGGTCGTTATGCCTGAAAGCGAAGAAGAGATCGTTCAGATCGTTAAGCTCGCAAAAGAAGAAGGGCTCCACATCTACACCCGTGGCTCCGGCACCAACCTTTCCGGTGGCACCATTCCACTGCGCAAGGGCATCGTGCTCGTTACCACCCGCATGAACAAGATCGTTGAAGTAGACGCAGAAAACCTGACCGCTACCGTACAGCCAGGCGTCGTCATCAACACCCTCAACGACGCTGTCAGCCCTTACGGCCTCATGTATCCACCAGATCCAGGTACCGTTAAGACTGCAACCATGGGCGGTTCCGTCAGTGAATCTTCCGGCGGTCTGCGTGGCCTCAAATACGGTGTGACCAAGGACTATGTCATGGGCGTGCGCATGGTGCTCGCTAACGGCGAAGTCGTCACCTTCGGCGGCAAGAGCGTAAAGAACGTTGCCGGCTATGACCTCACCAAGCTCGTCTGCGGCGCAGAAGGCACCCTCGGCATCATCACCGAGATCCTCGTTAAGCTCATCGCTAAGCCACAGTATTCCAAGACCATGACCGCAACCTTCAACGCCCTCAAGGATGCTGGTTACGCCATCAGCGGCATCATCGCTGACAAGGTCGTTCCTGCAACCATGGAACTCCTCGACCAGGTAACCCTCCAGGTTGTTGAAGAATACATCCACATCGGCCTGCCAACCGACGCAAAGGTTATGCTCCTGATGCAGGTTGACGGCAATGTCGAAGCTGAAGTAGAACTCGAAGCACAGAAAGTCGTTGAACAGTGCAAGAAGAACGGCTGCCGCGAGATCAAGCTCGCTAAGGACGCCAAGGAAGCTGACGACCTCATGACCGCTCGTCGTGCAGCTCTGCCAGCCCTCGCTCGCGTAAAACCAACCACCGTTCTCGAAGACGCCACCGTTCCAAGAAGCCGTATCCCAGACATGCTCGTTCGCTTTGAAGAAATCGCTGAAAAGTACAACCTCCAGATCGGTACCTTCGGCCACGCTGGCGACGGCAACCTGCATCCAACCATCCTCACCGATGCTCGCGACGAAGAAGAAATGAAGCGCGTGCGTGAAGCCGTCAACGAAATCTTCGCTGCAGCTCTCGAAATGGGTGGCACCCTCAGCGGCGAACACGGCATCGGCATCGCCAAGGCTCGCTTCATGGAAGACCAGTTCGGCGCTGCTGGCATGGAAGTCATCCGCCGCGTCAAGGAAGCATTCGATCCGAACTACATGTTCAATCCTGACCATTTCTTCTTTAAGGGGGAATAAGGAATGAGTGCACCTTTTGAAACAATGGACTTCGCCCGCGAAGAAGTCGTTAAATGTATGTCTTGCGGCAACTGCCAGGAAGTCTGCCCGATCTATCTGCAGACCCACAAGGAAGGCACCGTTGCCCGCGGCAAGATCAAACTCGTTGACGCCCTTCTGAAAGGCCTCGTCGATCCAAGCACCCCAGGGCTCGAACACAACTTGCATCTCTGCCTCACCTGCAAAGCCTGCGTAGAAATCTGCCCATGCGGCGTCGAAATCGACAAGATCGTTCTCGCCGCTCGCTCTGAGCTCGTTCGCAAAGAAGGCCTGCATCCACTGAAGAAAGTCATCTTCAACGTCGTCGATCATCCAAAACTCATGGATACCGGCATGCGCCTCGGTGGGAATTTCCAGGGCACCGTCTTCAAGAAAGAAAGAGAAACCGGCGGCTACACCCCACGTTTCCCATTCGGTCTTGACATGCGCCGTGTTGTGCCAGATCTCGCCAACAAGCCATTCCGCATGACCGTGCCAGAAGACAACAAGCCAATCGGCCCAGTCAAATATAAAGTAGCCTTCTTCACTGGCTGCTCGTCCAACTATCTCTATCCAAACGTTGCCCGCTCCTTCATGAACGTCATGAAACGCAACAACGTCGAAGTCATCGTGCCGAAGAAACAGCACTGCTGTGGCATGCCAGTTCTCGCGCACGGCGACCAGAAGACCGCCAAGGAAATGGCTGCCGATCACGTCAAGCTCTTTAAGATGCTCGACGTCGACTACATCGTTTTCGTCTGCGGTTCCTGCGCACTGTCCTTCAAGGAACATTATCCAGAACTGCTCGAAGACACCAACCTCTATGAAGATGCCAAGCGCGTCGCTGCCAAGGTCATCGACTGGAGCGATTTCATTGTTAACGTTGTTAAGGCCGACGTCTCCGGGCTGCACACCGCGCGTCAGGTTGTCACCTATCACGACCCTTGCCACCTGCGTCGTGGCATGGGTGTATGGCAGGAACCACGCAAGATCCTGAATGATCTGCCAGATGTTGAATTCCGTGAAATGGCCAAGCCAAACCGATGCTGCGGTTCCGCTGGCTCCTTTAGCCTTACTCATTATGATCTATCCATGGACATTCAGCACGAAAAATGCAAGGACATCGAAAGCACCGGCGCCGACGTCATCGTCACCGGCTGCGGTTCCTGCATGATGCAGCTCACTGATGGTCAGAAACGCTTCGGCGGGCATTGCAAAGTCAAACACAGCGTCGAGATCCTTTCCGAAGCCTACGAAAACGCAGAACGCGAAGATCGCATCGGCCGCATGAAAGCGATCACCAAGTAAAATTGTTTGCAAGAGCCAGGAATTTTTACCCTGGCTCTTTTTAATGAAACAGCTCGTCACAGAAAGAAAAACGCTTTCTGTGACGGGCTGTTTTCGTGTGTGGTAGAATAGACAAAAATCCACCACCATCCAAGGAGGAACCACCATGTCACACACCATCCTCGACCAGCTTTCGGATTACGCCGACTGGCTCATTCAGGAAGAGCGCAGCGCTGCCACCGCAGAAAAATATCTGCGTAGCCTGCGCCGCTTTGCCCTCTGGCTGAATGAGCGCCCGCTCTGCAAAATAAACGTCCTCGCCTGGCGCGCTCATCTCCAGGAAAAAGGCTACGCCCCAGGTACCATCAACACCATGCTCGCCGCCCTCCACAGCTATTTTCGTTTCGCAGAGATCACAGACTGCAGCGTCAAATATCTGCGCGTCCAGCGCTCCCTCTTTCGCGACAGCGACCGCGCCCTCAGCCTTGACGACTATCACAGACTCGTCCGCGCTGCCCACAGCACCGGTCAGCACCAGCTCGCCCTCATCATCGAAACCATCTGCGCCACCGGCATCCGCGTCAGCGAGCTCCGCTACATCACCACAGAAGCCCTCGCCAACGGCCGCGCCGACATCACCCTCAAAGGAAAAATCCGCACCATCCTTTTCTCCCGCGCACTCCAGCGCAAGCTTCGCCGCTACACTCGCAAAAATAAGATCACCCACGGCGCCATTTTCAGCACCGTGGGTGGAAAAGCCTGCACAAGATATCAGATCTGGGCCCAGATGAAACGCCTCAGCGCTGTCGCGCACGTCGCCAAAACAAAAATCTTTCCCCACAACCTGAGCCATCTCTTCGCCGTTCAATTTTACCAGAAACACCGGGACATCGTCCGCCTCGCCGACATGCTCGGTCATTCCTCCGTCGAGACCACCCGCATTTATCTCGCAGCCTCCACAGACGAATGTGCCCGAGCCTTGGATCAGCTCGGGCTTGTTGTTTAACGGAATCAATATTCCGCTGGCCGTCATCACAATAGTGACAGCCAATGTGCGACATTAATAAGAATATTATACCATCTTGTTCCTGCAATGGCAAAGCATTTTGCTGAAAACGAGCGTGACAAAAAAGGCCGGCACTTTTTGTAAAAATCACGATGACGGCCTAGCTTCGCTGCGCCTGTTCCCCGTAGAGAGCAGGCGCATTTTTTATGCAGTTGTGAGCGCGCAGAAAATCTCTGGCGAAAAATTTTGTTCCTGCCAATAATTTCTGCCGAAAATCAGCGCGTAATTGCTCAGAAATCGTAGCGGAATATTGATTCCGCAGCGGCTCCACATAGAAAGGAGGGAGAAGACCATGAGAGAATCCCTGGCAAGTTTTTGCCAGCGCAACGACCGCGCTGATCTTCTCCGCGAGTGGGATCGAGAGAAAAATCTTCCCCTCACACCGGAAACCGTCAGCTATGGCAGCAAGAAAAAAGTCTGGTGGACCTGCGAACATGGTCACCACTGGCAAGCCGCCGTGCACACCCGCACCGGCAGCGGCACGGGCTGTCCCTATTGCAGCGGCCGCTTTCCCATCCCCGGAGAAAACGACCTCGCCACAAAATATCCACTCCTCGCACAGGAATGGAACACAGAGAAAAATGGCGACCTCACCCCGCGCGACGTGCTTCCCGGCAGCCATCGCATCGTCTGGTGGCGCTGCGCACATGGCCATCAGTGGCGTGCACAGATCAAATCCCGCGTCAACGGCGCAGGCTGTCCCGTCTGCACCAACAGAACCGTGCAGAGCGGCGAAAACGACCTTGCCACCCAGCTGCCAGTCCTCGCCAAAGAATGGCACCCCACCAAAAATGGCGCCCTTACACCCAAAGACGTCGTTCCCGGCAGCCGCCGCAAAGTCTGGTGGATCTGTCCCAAAGGCCATGAGTACCAGGCCATGATCTCAAGCCGCGCCCAGGGCACCGGTTGCCCAGTCTGTGCCGGCAAAAAGATCATCCCCGGCGAAAACGACCTAGCCAGTCAGTATCCCGCCATCGCCAAAGAATGGCACCCAACCAAGAATGGCACACTCACCCCAGACCACATCGCGCCCGCCAGCAATCGCAAAGTCTGGTGGATCTGCGACAAAGGGCATGAATACCAGGCCGTCGTCTCCACTCGCACCCAGCGTAATGGCGGCTGTCCATACTGTGCCAATAAGAGAGTGCTCCCCGGCTTCAACGATCTCGCCACAAAATATCCCGAGATCGCAGCCCAGTGGCACCCAACCATGAACGGCAGCCTCACACCGGACCATGTGCTCCCCGGTAGCCGCAAGAAAGTCTGGTGGCAGTGCAGAAGCGGGCACATCTGGCAGGCCGTCGTCTATTCGCGCACAGGCAACCAGCGCTCAGGTTGTCCCGTCTGCACAAGCTACGCCGTGGGAAAACGCAGAGAGAAATACAGACTCGCGCAGAAGGATAAGCCAGAGTGAAGATCAGCTGAATACATATTATATAGAAGGAAAAAAGAGAGCAATAGGAGGAATGTATCATGCGACAACAAGTGAAACGCGTTGTTGCCATCATTATGACAGTGGCGATGCTTGTTGGCCTGTTTCCACTGGAGGTGTTCGCTCAGAACAGCCAGCGCGCAGCCGACACACAGACCCTGACCGCCTCGGTGGATTACGACAGCGCTGAACGGGCAACAGCAACAGTGACCTACCATAAGGAGGCGCAGACTGCGCCTGCCTGCAACATTGTTTTTCTGCTGGACGCATCCCGCCAGGGCGGGAATGCGACCGCACGGTTTAAGGAAATGATCGGCGACAATGTCTGGAGTTTGATTTCTGGCACCAGAGCGAGCATGCAAGTGATCAGTTACACCCAGACCCCTGTATTACGAGAGAACACGAACGGTTCTGTTGTTGGCAGTGCTGACGGTTTGAATGGTCTTGTCGCTGGCATTGCCACCGGTGATGGCACTGCAGATGAAGTGGCTGCGCTGGAGAAAGCAGTTGACACTGTAAACGACATTGATAATGAAAATCCGACCATCGTTTTTTTGGGTGCTCGGTGATCATTTTGGCAATGAGGACACCGACGAAGTAGAAGATGCGCTGCAATCGCTCGATGATGCGCTTGGGGCGAATGATGCGCTGATCGCCTGGCAGCTTGCCGACGAACCAAACGATCTGATCGCAGACCACGCCACCAGTTACACCACAGCTGAAAATGAAAATACGAGCGCTGCCTACGCCGACAACGACGCAGAAACATTCCGCAGCGGCATGCGCGACAGCCTCGAGCGCGTGCTCCACGATCATTACCGCGACGCCAGCGTTACGCTTTCGTTGGCAGATGGTCAAAGCCTGGCAACAGAAATTACTGACGCGGAGTGGAAACCGGCAAACGAGAATATTTTGCCAAAAGTAACGACAGAAGTCGCCACTGACGGCAAAAGCGTCACCGTAAATTTAGACAAGCTTTGCGATCAGATTTCCGGCGATCTTGTGCTTACGCTGGATCTGGACACCAGCAAAAATGAGAAAGAAACCGTGCTCGCCGCAGCAACAGCAAAGGGCTACTATTCCGGCCTCTTTGACGAGAAAACAGAAAACGAGCCTACACTCTCCTTCCCAGCTGTTGAGATCGACCGCAGCTTATACACCATCTCTTTTGTCAAGGGAGAGGCAGAGGGCACCGCGCCAGAAGAAATTACCGCCATGCCCGGCCAGTTTGTCACGATTCCTGACGACAGTGGATTGAGCAACAGCGGCAGCAGCTTTGGCGGCTGGAATGTGAAAGGCAGCAATACTTTTTACAGCGCCGGGCAGATCATTGCCATGCCAGCGAACGATCTCACCCTCACGCCTGCCTGGGGCCATGTGGAAGTCGAGCTGGAGCTGGGCCAAGTGAACTACGCCGAAGCGAACGGCAATCAGATGGCCAGCAATGCGAAATATTCTAGTAATGGTTTATTAAATTTTAATAGCGTGACGATTGAAGGAGAACAGCCATTTGCCAATGGCAGCATTCACAGTCTGCAGGTGATCGATCAGGATTTGAGCTACGAATCTGTGGCAGGATCCGGCGATGAAAATCAGGTTGAAATCACCACAGCTGGCATCGACGCTGTTTACGCCCGTCACGTTGGTGCAACGAACGACGACCGCGTTGTCGCTTATCTGCGGGAATGTCAGTGTGAGCCAAAAGAAGAAAATAAATATGATCTGATCATTGCTGGCCCTGGCGGCGTTGTAGCTCCTGCCAATATGGAATGTTGGATGCAAGGCAATAAAAGCTTAAAAACAGCAGACCTGACTGGGTTGAAGATGAGCCAAGTAACCACGATGTTTAGAATGTTTGCAGATTGTATTGCGATGACAAGTGTAAATTTTGGCGAGAATATTGATACGTCTAACGTCACGAGTATGTATGATGTATTTAGTAACTGCCATTCCCTTACCACGATAGAAAATCTTGATAAATTTGACACGTCAAAAGTAACAACCATGACGGGGATGTTTTGGCACTGTTTCTCATTAATAAGCTTGGACCTTTCGAGCTTTGATACAGCTAATGTGACAATGATGCCTGGGATGTTTTCTAGCTGTGATAATCTAACCAGTGTAACCTTTAGCGAGAAATTTGACACTAGTTCAGTGGAAAAAATGTATGATCTGTTTCGGTATTGCTCTTCGTTGGAAACTTTGGAACTGCCGGAAGCATTTGATACTTCAAACGCTACAGAAATTCAAAATATGTTCGAGGGCTGCGAATCATTGAAAAGTTTGAAACTGCCGGAGAAATTTGATGCAGCTAGAGCCATTAATATGGAAAGAATGTTTTGTAATTGTTTATCACTGACAAGCCTGGAGCTTCCAGATGGTTTTCAAACATCCAACGCTGAGTATATGGATCAACTGTTTCAGGGGTGTTCTGAGCTAACGAGTTTGAAGTTGCCAGAAACCTTCGATACTTCAAACGTCACCAATATGTATGCGATGTTCAATAACTGCACCGCATTGACTGAGCTAAATTTATCGGAATCGTTCGATACGTCGAATGTGAAAAATATGTATGCGATGTTTGCGGGAGATTCTGCACTGAAGAAAATAACTTTGGGCGATCAGTTTTATGTACAAAATGCGACAGATCTTTCCGCTATGTTTTCAAAATGCAGCAATCTTGCGACGATCAATGGAAATCTGATCTTTGCTTCTGGCGAAGGAAAGGAAAACCAGAATAAAGCAACGACAATGGCGTCTATGTTTAATCAGTGCTCTGCATTGACAAGTGTGCCGTTTACGTATGAAGGTGAGAGCGAGATTGTTCAGTTTCCGGCGCTCACGACGATGGCAAACATGTTTTCTGGGTGTCAAAATCTGAGGTCGATCGATGATATGGGCGGCTGGCAGATGCAGGATCTGACGAACACGTCTTCTATGTTCAATGGCTGCAGCTCACTGGGAACGCTGGATCTTTCCTGGACGGGGATCGAGGCTATTCAGGCGGGTGATCAGAACGATTGGACCATCACAAACATGTTCACGAGCGTTCCAGCGAACGTCACGCTGACTGTTATTAAGGAAGGAAATGGAAATCTTTCCGGCTTTATGCAGGCGGTTGTGGATATGTTCGAGTCTGTCGATGGACGCACTGTGACTATTAATGACGCATCGTCCGATACAGACAGCGGAGATAATACGGCGAGCGGCGACGCAACGAACGCGCTGCCACCGACGGAACCAGAACCGTCGCCGACACCACAGCCAGAAAAACCGTCTGACGGTTCGACGAACGACAACACGAGCGACGAATCGACGAGCGACGACCCAACTAAAAACGATGCGACGACCGGCGGCGATGCTTCAAGCTCAACGGCGCCTGGCGGAGAAACAATGACGGACGATCCTGAGCAGGATGCAACCGAGCCAGCAGCAGCCGCAGTCAGCCCGCTGGCGCTCAGCCGATCTGGGAGCACACCGGTTGTGCAGGCAGATGACGGCGAAAAAAATTATACGGTCAATGGCAATATCTGGACGCACAACAAAGCAACGCCTGCTGGTTCTGAGTTCCAGTATCGTGTGCGTGTGAAATACGTGGGCGATGTTGGTGCGCAGAGCGGGGAGATCAAGGTGACCTTCCCAATTCCTGAGGACGTGCGTGTGCTGACGGATGCTGAGTTGAACGCAATCGGCGCAGAGCCCAAGCTGGTTCAGGCTGGCTCTGTAAAAGAAACGGAGGGTGCGGATTCTGGTGATTTCATGGGCGGCCGTGTGGTGGATGCAAAATACGATTCTGCTACAGAAACACTGACCGCCACCATCGACGGCCTTTTCACCGGCACAGAGGTGGAGATCAGCATCTGGTGTGAAAATGAAACCAAAATCTTTCCTCAAGGCGGCGGCTACGTCTACTGGGACGGCACCGCCACCGCGCAGGACAGCGCAGCGCTTGTATCCTCCAATATCTATCGTTTGTGGGATCAGCGAGGAGCGGGCGAAAATCCTCCGCCAAAAACGGAGTATACGCTGACCTATGAATTTGATGGGGATCTGCCACCGGATGCGTCTACGCTGTTGCCGCAGCAAAAAACGTATGCAAGCGGGACGCAGGCCACCGTCGCATCTGCACCACAATCGTCGTATAAGTACTACGAATTTATGGGCTGGAAGGATGAGAGTGGTCAAACCGTTAACGCGGGAAGTTCGTTGACGATGAACAAAAACATCACCCTCACTGGTACCTGGAAGCTGAATGAAAGCAAAGCACCAACAATCACTGTGAACTACGCGTACAGCGGCAAGGTGCCAACTGGCGCACCGGCCATTGGCGCGGATGGACAGATTCAATCGCCGAAGCGGATCACAGTCGGCAAGATGCATACTGTGGTAGCGAAGCTGCCGGATGTTGATTATTCGTCCTTCGATGGATGGGTGCCTAGCCTGAGTGTTGGCGGCTCACCTGTTGAGATCACAGATAAGGACAAAGACGGCATTTACACCAGCGCCGACTACCGCATTCCAACCTCGGGCACGCTTTCGACAGAGCAGTTCCGTGATAAAGAAAATGTTGTCGTTACCTACACAGGCAGCTGGACACCGTAAACCGGCACGATCAAGTTTGATGCCAACGGTGGCTCGGGATCTATGGATGACATGACCGTCGTCACCCACGACGAGGACCGAGATCTGCCAGCGAATACATTTACCAAGGCTGGCTACACCTTCCTGGGCTGGTCGACAAGCGCAAACGATCAGGTTGTGAAGGGCGATCAGGCGCCGGCGGATAATCTCATCACTTGGAAAAACCAGACGGTCACCCTCTACGCTCAGTGGGATAAAACGCCGGAGGTGATCGAGACAGTCACCCTCAGACCGGAGGATCAGACGATCTACACCGGTGGTAAAGAAGGCAGTGGCGCGGATGAGGAATTCCCACATCCGATCTATCTGCTGAATGGTCAGACGCTGAGTGAAAAGACGACGTTCAAGGTTGATGGAAAAGCGTGGGACACCAGCAAGGGCGAGTATCCATTCACTGTGAAATACTACGACGATGCTGACAATGAAATCACGGATGATGAAACTTACGGCGATTATACAGCGAAGATCATGGCTGTCGACGATGTGGATTTGGACAAGGTCACCACTGCTGACGGAAAAGCGCTTACGCTGCGCGATGGCACGCTGCGCATTCGCTACGTTTCTAACGCAACAGAAGCTTCGGAAAATGCGCTGACCAGCGACGCCGAGATTTATTCGGCGAACAACGCCGAAGCGGTGCGCGACAAGGTTGAAGCGACCACTGAGGCAGGCGTGATCCTGCCAGAGAATACGACGATCTGTCTCAACGGTGACGAGGATTATCCGTACTCCGAGCTGGATGCCAATGCGCCATATCAGATCGCGCTGCTCTTTGACGACCTGCTGCCACGCACCGGCGGCACGAGTCAGGATTATGCCGATGTGCTGCTTGCACACGCAGCGGAGCAAAACCACGATGTTGCTGGCAAAGAGAGCGAGGTTAAATATCTCGATCTCGTCGATGTCAACAACTCCAATGCCTGGGTCAGCTCCAGCGAAGGCAGCGATGTTTTCTGGCCATACCCAAGCGGCACGGGCGAAGACACAGAATTTACGCTGCTCCACTTCAAGGGGCTGCACCGTGAATATGGTATGGACGGTGAAGGAAATCTGAACGATCAGATCGCAGCATCTGAGGTTGAAAAGGTGACGATCGAACAAACGGAAAAAGGCATCTGGTTCCATGTTGGAGCGAGCGGATTCTCGCCATTCGCGCTGCTGTGGGACGAAGATCACGACACCCCATCCGTTACGCCGGATCCTGAGCCTGACGATCCAGAACCAGATGAACCAGACACGCCAGAAGATCTCAACACCGTCGACCACTTCTCGTACGTGGTCGGCTATGAAGACGGCACAGTGATGCCGCAGAAGCAGATCACCCGCGCTGAGGTTGCGACGATCTTCTATCGTCTGTTGAAAGCGGACGTGCGCGATGAAAACACGACGGACGTTTCTGATTTCAGCGACGTAAGTTCCAGTGACTGGTACGGCACGACGGTTGCGACGCTCGCTGATATGGGCATCGTCAAGGGCTACGAAGACGGCACCTTCCGTCCAAACGCGCCGATCTCCCGTGCAGAATTTGCAGCGATCGCAACGCGCTTCTTTGACGAGACTGGCGCGACCTACGAACCAGGAACATTTACAGATGTGACTGGCAGCGAATGGTTCGCTGGCGCGATCATGGATGCTGTGAACCTCGGCCTGATCGGCGGATATGAAGACGGCACAGTGCGTCCGAACAACAACATCACCCGTGCAGAAGCCTGCGCGATCGTGAACAGAACCCTCGGCCGTGTGCCGGATGCCGATCATCTGCTGCCAGAAGACGAGATGAAGACCTGGCCAGACAACCCAGAATCTGCATGGTTCTACGCAGACATGCAGGAAGCCACGAACGGCCATGAATATGAGTGGATCACGGAAGATGGCAACAAGATAGAAAACTGGACGGATCTGCTTGATAAGGAATGGAACGATCGCTGAGAATTTTCGGCGACTACTGGGCGCCTCGCGGCGAAAGCTGCGGGGCGTTTTTTGACGCGTGAGCTATAACTCGCTACAACTATTGCGGTTTGAAACCGCAAAACTTTTGAAAATCGATGGTTTTTGCGATTTGAAATCGCAAAATGGTGGCGGTGTCTGGCGAGTTGCGGTATACTGAGAGCAGAGGTGATGCTTATGTTTGACAGACCGTTATATGTGGATCGGATCATGGCTTTTGTGGATGCGCCGTTTATCAAAATTTTGACGGGGGTGCGCCGCTGTGGAAAATCAACGATCCTAAAACTGATCATGAAACGATTGGTTGAGGAGCGTGGGATCGCGCCGGAGCAGATCGTGAGTTATCGGTTTGATTCGATGGAATACGATGGCTATTCGGCGCGGGAGATGTATGCGCTGCTGAAAGGGGCGCTTGCTCCGCAGCGAAGAACGTATCTCTTTCTTGACGAGGTGCAGGAGATCGAGGGCTGGGAAAAGGTGGTCAATTCGCTGGCGACGGATTTTGACGTGGATATTTATCTGACGGGCTCGAATTCGCGGATGATGTCGTCGGAGATTGCAACTTATCTGACGGGGCGTTATGTGGCTTTTCGCATTTACACGCTGTCGTTTGGGGAATATCTGTTCTTCAAATCGCACTATGCGGAGGTGGGCGATCCGAAGCAGGAGCTGGCGGAATATGTTCGGCTGGGCGGATTTCCGGGAACGCATCTGCAGGCGTATTCTCAGGACGAGGTGTACACGATTGTGCGGGATATTTACAATTCTACGGTTTTTTCAGATATTGTGCGGCGCAATCAGATCAAAAAGGTGGATCAGCTGGAGCGCGTGGTGAAATATGTGTTCAACAATGTGGGCAACACGTTTTCGACGTCGTCGATCTCGGCGTATTTGAAATCGGAGCGTCGTTCGCTGGATAATGAGACGATCTACAGCTATCTGGACAAGCTGGAGAGTGCGTATCTGCTGCATCGCTGCTCACGCTACGATCTGCGGGGAAAAGCGATCCTGAAAACGCAGGAAAAATTTTATCTGGCGGATGTGGCACTGCGCTACAGTGTGCTCGGCTACAACGAGGACAGTGTGGCGGCGAGTTTGGAAAATGTTGTTTACCTTGAATTGTTGCGCCGTGGCTACGAGGTGTATATTGGCAAAACGCCTGATGGCGAGGTGGATTTTGTGGCGACGCGCCAGGGAGAAAAGCTCTATGTGCAGGTGACGCAGGAGATCACGAGCGAGAAAACGGAAAAGCGGGAGTATGAACGTTTGCTGGAGATCCACGATAATTATCCAAAATATGTGCTGCTGACGAATGATTTTGCCGGCGGCAATCACGAGGGGATCCAGACGATGCATGTGGCGGATTTTCTGCTGAGTGACGCGTATTGATCGCGGAGCTGCACGGTTTTTGTTGCATGCTGCGGCTGGTTGCAAGCGGTGGGTTCATCGTGGCGGTTGGTGCAGAAAAAACGTTGATGATTTTTAGAAAAATGCTTGATAGTGGGTTCTGTTTAATGCTACTATGTGAAGTAGATGAGTATGTATAAGGAGGAAGCACAGCGATGGCTTTTTTGAAAGAATTAATGAATTTACAGATGACATGCTTTAGTCATGATGAATTAGAAGAAATGATCCAGTGGTACATTCTGCAGCGTGGGGACGCGAAGGAAACGGGCAATGGGATGATCACGCATTATTATGATGAAAATCGTCACCTGCATTTCTTCCATTACCTGGAAACGAACGACGAAAACATGGAAGCGGGCATCTGGCGCGTGGATGTGCATTTTGACACTGGCCGCACAAGCGACACGGTGGTCGCGCTGGAAAAGGATCTCGATGTGTATGTATCGAGCGAGGATGACCGTTTTGACACGGCGCTGCCTGTGAACTGGAAGATCGGCGAAAAGGTGATCCCTGTTCTTGTGGAAATGGCGAACAAAAATGATCTGCGCGATGTCAAGGCTGGTGAGCCGATCCCTGCGAACATCAATATGTTTGCGTTTGATGCGGACATCATCAACACGAAAAAGGACTACAACGCAAAGAAAAAACTGGTCGGCGATCTGCCGGAGATCGGCGATTTCCTGCCAACGGGGCTGATCTATTCGGCGCTGACTGCGGAAGATGCGGACAAGCGCGACAAGGATTTTGAGGCTATGCTGCAAGCCCTCGTGCAGGATTATCGCATCATGCCATTCTCCTTCAGCCAGGGTATCTTTAAGATCAAATCCTTCGAGAAGGTGGACATGGGCCAGTACACCACGCTTTATGATATCGTTGTTGACTGTGAGGGCCAGGAGCTCCACGTTATCGCGCCAGTTTATCTGTCGGCGCTGAAAAATCTCAAGAAGGGCCGTTATCTGGATGTGAGCGGGATGCTCACGGGGATGATCTTGCCGGAAGAAGATCTCCGCCATAAGCAGGGCGAAAAGAACAATCTGCTGCAATTTAAGCCAGCGAACTAAGCACAAAAAAATCGCAGAAACGATCTGATGCTGATCGTTTCTGCGATTTTTCTTTTTCAGCGGCCGTGCCAATCCTTGAGCTTGCGAGCGAGATTCGCGACGGAATCTGTCCAGACTGGCTGCTCAGGCAGGGAATTGAGGAAGGTGCGGCCGTAGCTTTTTGTGAGCACGCGGTTGTCGAGGATGATGATGCAGCCGCGGTCGCTGGCGGAGCGAATGAGGCGTCCGCAGCCCTGGCGGAAG
>OGWU01001052.1_pt1 | contig 16917 bp, 18 predicted proteins | sample 1576071 | NCBI WGS metagenome assembly OGWU01 (sample SAMEA3541582, study PRJEB24748) | human gut metagenome | biome: human gut; feature: human-associated habitat; material: faeces | place: China | collected 2012
TAAAAAATTCACAAAAAATAAAAAATAAAAAAACAACAAACTAATTGACAGTCACAAAAAAAGGAATTAAAGGAAATTATAAATCCTCAGCTAGATTCAACATATAAGATATATACTGGGTTTTAGCAGTATCTTCAATAAAAGCAGCTAACAAATAAGCTTCTTTAAGATCATCTCCAACAGCAAGGATACCGTGATGCTTTAAAACCAGCACGTCTTCACTTCCAATACCTTCAGCTGCAGATTTTGCAAGATCCATTGATCCAGGTTTAGCGTATTCGACCTCCTCTAAAAAAGGAGTTACGATTCTGCCGAAACCTTCATGCCTTTTGATTTTTTTGGATGAAAAAGCAAATCCTGTTGCATAAGGGGAGTGTGTATGGACAATAGCATTAACGTCATCTCTTTTTTTGTAGATTTCCAAATGAAGGTTATACTCAGATGAAGGTTCTCCTTCTGTTAAGCTATTTCCGTCAAAATCAATAATAACAATATCTTCTTCTTTTAAATCCCCTAAAGAACTTAAGGTTGGTGTAATAGCTATTATATCACCATCATCTCTTTTAATTCTTACACTAACATTTCCGGCTTTTCCAGAAACAAGATTATTGTCATAAAGATTTTTTCCAACTTCAACTATATCTTTTGCATTAACATTCATTATCTCACCATATACTCTTTATATAAATTTAAGATGCTTGTATTTTCCTTTATGAAGAACAGGAACCTCAGCAGGTGTAGGTTCAATGTTGTAAATTTTCTGGAACTCAGTCTGAGTCTGGAAAGTACCAGAATTGATTAAATGAATTCCATTGAATTTTCTGTAGGTATTAATATGAACATGGCCAGTATGGAACACGTCAGGCACCTCATCAATTACAAGATAGTCCTCAAGCTCAGATGCAAGAGGAGTTCTTTCACCATAAATAGGAGCCAAATGCCTTTTCTTAAGAAGTTCTTCCATTAGCAAGTCATTTCTCTCATGAGTAAACTCCTTAACAGCCATAACAAGATCATCAAAGCTACGGCCATGATAAATTAACACATTGATGCCGTCAAGAGATACAACACCAGGATTGCTGATAAACTCTACATTGTCCAACTCATATAAAGCGTTTGCGTATTCTTCAGGTACTGCAGGTTGTGGTTCAGCTACTCTACTTGCATCGTGGTTTCCAGGAGCAATAATGATTTTAACATCACTTCTAATTCTACCTAAAAATTTGGCAGCTTCAGTGTACTGTTCGGTAATATCCTTAATAGCCAGTTCCTTATCCTGATTCGGGTATACACCAATACCATCTACAATATCTCCACCAATAACAAGATATTTAACATCGCTAGCTATTTCCCTTTGTTGTTCATTACCAAAATCGCAGTTAATCCAGTCAATAAATCTGTTAAAAGCGTCTTCAAGAAATGTTAAACTGCCAATGTGAACGTCTGATAAAAATACAATACCAAAGTCCATTTCTTTCTCTTGGATTCTAGTAACTCCAGGATCAATAATCTGGTTACCAATAGCTAAATCCCCATTCTTATCAGCTAAAACCCCTACAACCTCATCTTTTACAAGTTTTTCAGCGGCTTTAAACAACTCTTCATTCTTATTGGAAAATAAAATAGGTATAGAACCAGTATCGTCTTCAAATTCAATAAGTTTATGACCATTCTTCGTAGTTCTGATTTCTCTAACCATTAAAATCAGACTTAAGCTACTCTGATTCTCTTCAATTTCTGAAACCTTTTGGAAAGTCTTAAGTTCAGGCCTTCTTTGAAGAATTTTAGCCAGTTTTTCATATCTACTCTGGAAGTATGAAATAAGATTTTCCACTTCCCCACTGGTATATGACTTTTTACTGGTATCTTGAATAATTTCAAAATCATATTCCACATTAGTTTTGTTTAGGTTTCTTTCAAATTTTATATTTGAATCTTCAACAGTTTCTGAAACTTTATTGATAAGACTGTTAACCATCTTTTTAGGTTTGTCCTTTTTTTTAGTATCCTTAGGTGTTTCATCAGTTTTTACAGTTGAAATGGTGGTCTTCTTTTTTTCATCAGTTTTTTTAATAGGAGATAAAGGCTTTTCCTGAGGTTTTTCACTTGAATCATCAATATTTAATTCCTTTTTAATCTCATCTATAACATCACCACTAACAGAAATCAAATCGTTAGGTGTGTAATTACCACTTTTAAGCTTTACAATAACTGATGAAATAAAATCAATAGGATCATCAACTTCCATTACTTTATTAAAAGCACTAGGAGAAAGATTGATTCCTTTTTTAGCACATTTCATTAAAACTTTAGTTGTCATTCAATAGAGTTATTTATTTTAAAAGTTTATAAATTTTATAGGATTTGCAATAATATTCTTTATTTTGCTTATAAATCATGGTTAGGAATAGTTTTTAAAATCTTATAAAAAATTCATTATCAAATATAAACAATTTATTTTCGTAAAACTTCAGTTTCCAAACTGGGCATGGAGGAGCTGTTTTTTGGTCTGGTGCTAATTGTACATTAATTGATTCTTTTTTTATTAATAATACTGCCCATAGTAATGGTGGTGCTATCTACTGTAATAGTACTAATGGAACTTTCAGGGGATCTATATTCATTAATAATACTGCCCATAGTAATGGTGGTGCTATTTATTGGAGTAATATTGGTGCTCATGGTGTTGTAGTTGATTCTTATTTCGAAGGTAATAAAGCATATGCAAGTGGCGGTGGTATTTGCTGGGATATTGCTAATAGTATTGTAATTAATTCAAATTTTATAGATAATCTAGCTACTTATGGTGGTGGTGGAAGTATTTATTGGTATGGTATTAATGGTACTGTTCTCAATTCTAATTTCACAGGAAATAGTGCTAATACAGGTGGTGCTATTTGTTGGGAAGGTGCTAATGGTAATTTAACAGGTTCAATTTTCACTAGTAATGCGGCCAATACTAATGGTGGTGCTATTTGTTGGAATGGTGCTAATGGTAGTTTCTCCAATTCAAATTTCACCAACAATAATGCAACCCAAAATGGGGGTGCTGTGCTTTGGAATGGTGATTTTGGTACTTTATCTGGTTGTAATTTTATTAATAATTCGGCTACTCGTGGTGGTGGAGTTTACTGGAATGGTACTGATGGTATTTTAATAGATTCCGTATTTAAGGATAATGTTATTGAATGGAGTGGTGCTGGTATTTATTGGCGGGGTGCTAATGGTAATTTAACTGATTGTACTTTCATTAATAACACTGCCAAGTATGATGGTGGGGGTATTTTATGGAATGGAGAAAATGGTAGTATATCTAGTTCTAATTTCTCTAGTAACTCTGCCGACTATGGTGGTGGAATTTCATGGTACGGTGAACATGGAAAATTGAATTCTTCAATATTTGCAGATAATTCTGCTAGATATAATGGGGGTGGTGTTTCATGGAATGCTGCTAACGGTACTATCCTTAATTCTATTTTTATCAAAAACAAAGCCAAAAATGGTGGTGGTGTTTTATGGAATGCTGCTAACGGTACTTTAACAGATTCCAATTTTACAGGCAATAGTGCAAGTAATAGTGGGGGCGCTGTTTTATGGTATACTGACAATGGTACATTATTTAATTCAAATTTTATCAATAACACAGCAGATCGTGGTGGTGCTGTTTACTGGAATAGTGCTAATGGTACTTTAACTAATTCTATTTTCATAGGTAACTCTGCTAGTTCTGGTGGTGGTGTTGTTTGGTCTGGTACAAATGGTACATTATCTAACAGTATTTTCACCAATAATATTGCTACTATCAATTCCTGTGGTGGTATTTACTGGAATGGTACAAATGGTACATTATCTAACTGTAATTTTACTAATAATGTTGCTAATGTTGGTGGTGGTGCTAGTGCTTGGAATGGTTATAATGGAAAATTAATAAGTTGTATTTTTAATAGCAATACTGCTAATAGATGGGGCGGTGCTATTGGAATAGGTGGCAATAATACCATTTTAACTAATTGTACTTTTATTGAAAACATAGCTACAAATGGATATGGTGGTGGTGTTGACTATTGGGGAGTTAATGGTACTATAACTAATTGCACATTCATTCGTAACTTTGCTAATAGTGATGGTGGTGCTGTTTACTGGGATGGTGCTAATAGTACAATGTTTGATTGTAATTTTAAAAATAACCATGCAGTTTATGGTAATAATGTTTATTGGGTTTGGAATGTAGATGAATTTTTAAACAAATATGCTCAAATCCATGATTACGATTATGTTTGGATTCGAAATGGTGTGGGTACCCCCTCAAGCACTATTGTTTTAAACAAAAAGGGAGTAGTAATCTCTAGTGAAGGTAATGTAATCTTTGATGCTAAAGGCGGTAATGTTCACTTTGAAGTGACTGGAGAAGGTGTTTTGATTGAGAAAATTACTTTCCGAAACTTCAATTTTACTAATGGTTCTGGAGGAGCAATATATTGGACTGGAACATATGGTACATTAAGAAATTGTAACTTCAACAACAACAGGGCTCAGCATGGTGGGGGTGTTTGCTGGGAAAGTGATTATGGTAGTTTGTCCTATTGTACTTTCACAGGCAACATTGGTAATTCCAATAGTGGGGGTGTTCACTTTAATAGTCCTAATGGTAGTGTGACTTATTGTACTTTCATAGGTAATACTGCAAAGAATAATGGTGGTGCTATTTCGATTAATAGAATTAATGACAATATATCTCATTGTAATTTTACTAATAATTCCGCCTCTAATGGTGGTGGTGTTTTATGGTATGGTTCTAATGGTACTTTAACTGATTCCAGTTTCATAAATAACACTGCTATTTATGGTGGTGCTGTTCACTGGACGATGAATGCTGCTAATGGTATCCTAACTAATTCTTATTTTATTAATAACACTGCTAATCAGTATGGTGGAGCCGTTTACATGACATGTATTAATGGTACTTTAATCATGTCCAATTTCACAGATAATACTGCTATTAATGAAGGTGGTGGTGTTTATTGGGCAGGAAATAATGGTAATTTGATTAGATCTACTTTCATTAAAAATACTGCTAAGTTCAATTCTGGTGCTGTGCACTGGCTATCTAGAGCTACTAATTGTACTTTAGATCACTGTAATTTTGTTAACAGTAAATGGATTAATGATACTGGTAAATCTAATGGAATGTATGCTGGAAATAATTTAAGGATTAATGGTGGAGAAGGTATTGTAGATATAACTTTATCTGATAATCTCTCAGGCATTTCAATCGTAGTTTTAAACAACGAGACTTATTATTATCCCCCAAATACGAATATTAATTTTTTTACTTTATGAAAATTAGTCTACTAAACAAAAAGGAAAAAACAGGCAAAATAGAATACATGAATAATCAATAGCTAACTTAACCATCGGAGTTTGAAATAGCTAAAATATAATTTAATGAAAGCGAACTGTAATTATTTTATAGGCATGAATTTTATACTCATTTGGTCATTGTAATAGCTAGATATACTAACATATAAAATAATATCTATTTAAAAAAATAAGGCATTTCTCCAAAAATAATTGTTGAAGAGCTAATTCTTTAAAATCTTTAAGATAAATTCGTTATGTTTATTATCTATAATAATCATAAATCTAAAACATTAGATATTTAATTTAAGTGATATCATGGTAAAAATATTTAGGATAATAGTTGTTGTTATATTATTCATCGTATTTTTTGAAGTTGGGCTTTTCAGTTCCTATACTATAGTTACTTCAGAGGCACCTGATGTACAGGGACTGATTAATATGCAAATCGATGAAATATCTTCTTTCATTAGTCCAGACAATGTTAACAAGGTATTGATTAAAGATCCGACTCCAGTTAAAATTGATAATAAACAGCAGGTCGCTTTAAAAATTGAGAATCTGTCTAAGGTAGATGGTGTTAATATAGATTCCATGAATATGACTACTTATAGCAATCCTGATGACGATACTTTAAATGTAACAATTGAAGTGTTAGGGTATGCTTCTCCTAATTCAACATCTTCTCAGATTGTTATAAGTCGGGATCCTTCTTATAAGATTGTTGCAACAGGTAATGCAACTAGTGGAGGAAATGTTAACATAGATTCTATTAAAATACAGTCTATATTAAAATTATTTTAGTGAATGAAATGATCAATGTTATTGGAATAGGTCAAAATAGAGATAATATGACTCTTGGAGCTATTAAAGCTATTGAAGAGTCAGATATTATAATTGGCTATAAAAAATACATAGACCAGATTGAAGATTTGGTTGAAGGTAAGGAAATTATAAAAAAAGGTATGGGTGATGAGATAGCTAGAGCAGAATTAGCTATTGAAAAAAGCAGAGAAGGCCATACTGTTGCTTTAATAAGTTCCGGAGATCCTGGTGTATTTGGAATGGCTAATGTTTTGTACCAGATTGAGAGCAAATATGAAGATGTTAAAATCAAGGTTCATCCTGGTGTTTCAGCGGTTAACTTTGCTGCTGACATGCTGGGAGCTCCACTAAACGATTTTGCAGCTATCAGCTTAAGTAATATTTTAACTCCACTTTCAGAAATTGAAACCAAATTGGAATATTCACTTAAAGCCAATCTTATTATAGCTATTTACAATCCAATTAGTAAAACACGCAAAGAACCTTTTAGACGTTTTATCAATAAAGTTTTAGATATTAAAGGGCCTGACTGTTTAATAGGTATTGTAGATAGTTCATATTCCCCTTCAAAAACATCCATTGTAAAAATCAAGGATTTAACTGAAGAGATGGTTAACATGTCCTGTACCCTTGTTGTTGGAAATGATTTGACATATGTTCAGAATGGAAAATTGATTACTCCAAGGGGATATGTTATCCGTTCTGATATACATCCTTTTTCAAGAGAACATTATGAAAGGTTTTTAAATGGCGAAATAGCCCATGGGGAGAACAGGGAATGTGATTTTTATCCATGTCACTACGACGGTCAGTATTGTGATTTCTGCTATTGTCCATTTTATCCATGTGGCGACAGCTCAACAGGAGGAAACTGGATTAAAGGTAAGGGAGTTTGGAACTGTAAAGACTGTGTATGGATTCATACTCCTGAAGGTGTTGATGCTGTTCATAAGCCTTTAGAAGGAATTTTGGACGATGTTGATGATTTAAAGAAAAAGAAAAAAACTTTATTAAAGCTTAGACGAGCTTGTTTACTTGGTAATGACCCTTATGATTTATAGAGGTGATTCTATTGTCTATAAAAAATATTTTAATCGAAATGAAAAATATGTCGGAACTGATGGTTGACTTAGCATATTCTGCTGTTTTGTTCAACAGCAAAGATGCAGCTGAAGAGGTTTTAAAACTTGAAAATAGAGTTAATGCTATGAACTATGAGATTAAAAAACAGTCATTGGTAGCTGCCCGTTCATATGAAGATGCAGAAAAGTTAACAGCACTTTTAGAAATCGCCGAAGCTGCTGAGAGTATGGCAAATGCAGCTAAGGATTTGGCGGATTTGGTTATAACAGGATTTAAACCACATCCTGTTTTTAAAATGGTTATGGAAGAATCTGAAAAAATGATTGTAAGATCCATTGTAGATGGAAGCTCAGAACTAGTTAACCAATCTCTAGGTGATTTGCTTCTTGTAAACCGTACAGGTATGAGAGTAATAGCTATCAGACGTGGAGATTCATGGATTTACGGCCCAAATAAAGACACAGTAATTCTTGAAGGAGATGTGCTTTTAACTAAAGGTACAGAAGCAGGGGCTGAATTATTATACAAACTCTCAAGTGGAGAAATACTTTTAGAAGACATTCCAGAAGAACTGGAATCTGACGACGATTAAGATTATAAGGTGAAATTATGATAATAGGTGATAAATATGAAGGACAGAAGTCTAGCGAAAGTGATTCGCCATATTTTATCAGCTATTCCAATGTTTTTTGTAAATTCCATAATCTTTTTATTTAAAAACATTAACAAATCATCAAAGCTATTTAAATTTGAGAGCAAATCATTTAAAAAACATTTCCGGGAATTTTTAGAAGACTATAAAGGAAATATAAAAGAAGGTATCATTGCACTTCTTATCTGTGCATGTGGAGACCTAGTGGCAGGGCTGATTCTTGGAAACATGACTTATTTTTTAGAGAAGTATCCAGGACTTCTTGTACTTATTCCGGGAGCTATCGGTATGAGAGGAAATATCTTCGGTTCCTTTGGATCAAGATTATCTACAAACCTTCATATCGGTATTCTAACACCGGAATTCAAGAAAACTGAAGCATTGACAGATAATATATTGTCCTCCCTGGTTTTAACACTTGTACTGTCACTGTTTTTGGCTTTTGTAGCAAAAGTATTATGTATCATATTACATTTTGAAAGCATGAGCTTTGTTGATTTTGCTTTAATAAGCATAATTGCAGGCCTTATATCAAATATTATAATGCTTCCAATTACAATGTTCATTTCTCTTAAAAGCTTTGAAAACGGATGGGATCCGGACAATATTACAACACCGATTATAGCTGCTTTCGGTGACTTATTTACACTTCCAGCTATTATCATCTCAATATTAATACTTTCAGTCTTCAGCTCAATTATGATTGTAAAATATGCAGTATTCATAATATTTATCATAATCGTTGTTGCAGGATTCTTATATGGTCTAAGGGAAAGTGAGGAAACAAAAACCATTATTAGTCAGTCTACACCGGTGTTATTCGTCTGCTCAATATTAGGGGTTGTAGCTGGAGGAATATTTAACAGTTCACTTGAAACACTACTTACAAATCCAAGTCTTTTAACATTGCTGCCACTATTTTCAGGTGAAAGCGGAAGCCTTGTAAGTATTCTTGGAGCTAGAATATCATCAGGACTTCACTCAGGTTTAATAGAACCAGTATTAAAACCTAAAAAGAACACATTTTTCAATTTCATATTAATATTAATATTAGCTATTGCAATGTACCCTACTATAGGATTTTTAGCTGAAGCCACATCACGTATTTTTGAATCACAGGGAATGGGCTTTATAAAGATAATTGAAATCAGCACATTGTCAGGTCTTATTTTAATTCCGATAATGATGATAGTTGTATTTTACATATCTACAATCTCATACAGGCATAATCTTGATCCTGATAATATTGTACTTCCAATTTCAACCAGTATTACAGATTCAATATCAAGTCTAATCCTTATTTCAATTTCACTGGTTCTTATGGGATCATTCATATTATAGCTATTTCTTAAAAAAATAAAGAGAATGGTTAATATTAGCTATTCTTTTGGTGAAAATAGGTAGGTCAGACTTCCTGTTTCTAGGCAGTACTCCTTGAATAGTTCCCACTCTTCAGTGCCGTTTTCTTCTATTATTAAGTTTTTATACCATTTAATTTCTGCTTCGCTTTCGCAAAATTCAAATGTCTGGATTATTTTACAGACATTTTCTTCACTGCCAAATGGAAATCTATTGCCATGTTTTTTAATATAATCTGATGCTGTCATAAATAGTCACCACTTAAATAACAATTTATGAACATAATTCTATTTAAATGTAATTATTTTATATTATTGTTTCATAATAGATTATTTATTTATGAAATCATTCATATAGCTATTTTACAATTTTATATTGTTCAATGAATATTGTTTTAGAATTAGAGTAAAATATTTTTTAAAAAAAATAAGATAGTGTTTTAATGAAAATGGTTAATATTTAGTTATTTTCCTTTTTGTGGAAATAGGTGAGGTAATCTTTCTGTTTCTAGGCAGTAATCTTCGAATAGTTTCCACTCTTCAACACCTTCTTCTTCAATTATTAAGTTTTTATACCATTCTATTTCCTCTTCATTTTCACAAAGCTCAAAATCAATAGCTGTTAAACTTGCATATTCTTCACAACCAAAAGGAAATTTCCAATCGTGTTTATTTATATAATCCAATAAAGTCATAAACAATCACCACATAAATATCAGGTAATATGAACATAATATTATTTAAATATAGTGAATCTCATATTATTATTATTTAATAAAATGTCATCTAATCTTTTAGCATATTCTTCCGTATTTCCTAATTTAAAATTAGCATAACATTTATGATATAATTCATCATGTTTTCCACGACTTATTTTTCTATATTTTAGGTCATCTCTTATGTTTTTAATATATTTTTTTTTCTTTTTCTTTGAATTCATCTTCCATTTTTTCATTATAATATCTTAAATCATCTGATAATTTTGTTGTTTCTGCTTTTGTCCAATCTTGATTATTATCTCTAATAATCCCAATTCCATTTCCATTTGTAGTAGAAAATGTATATTTTCCCAAGTTATTTTTCACATGATATAATACATCACTTGCTGATGCTAATGGAGAGGAACTTCGCACATGGTTATGCGCAGTAGCTAATACATTTCCCTCTTCTCCTTTTTTCAATATTTTTTTAGTAGCTTTAACACCTTTTTCATCACCTCTAACTATTCCGCCTATTTTTCTACCTCTACGATTTATTGCCATCATACTTTCAAAATTGTCATACTGTACTCTTTTTCTGAAATAGCTGAGAAACTTCTTTATTATTGATTGCTCTTTTGAATCAACGAATTCTCTAAATATTTCTGAGTTATAGTCAACAGGCTTTAGTTTTGTACGATTATCAATATCTGCACTATCTCTGTAGGATAACTTCTTTTTCAGCGATGAACCTAAAAAGTCATCTTCAGAAATTTCCTTTTTTAACTTTCTTTTTATCTGGGATATAAGTAAAGTTAGCTTCTTTTTTATGGTTGTCATTTATCCTCTAGCTATCTGCACTTTTAAATTGCACTCTGTTGAAACAAAATAGTCGTAATTCAACTTGCTTTTATCAAATTCCTTTGGAACACTTACTAAAACTGCTTTTGGATTTTCCTGATTTATATGGACAAAAATAACGCCATTGTTTTTTAATATGATTTTTTGACTGATAATATCGTTCAAATAAATCTTGTCTGAATCTGCTAGTTTAGGAAGACCTGGAATTTCTGTACTTCCAATACTCCAGTAATAATTGTTGTAGCTATTTTTTTCAAATAAAAGATAATAATCCATTTTTTTAAGATAACTTGTAAACACCTTAAAATGATTGCAGCTATGTGTAGTAATGTGGTAGTAATTACAAGGGCCATTTTTTTCAAAGCTTCCAACTGTGTATTTCTTTAAAAAGTTACATATTACAAGCCTGTTTACTGTTGTGGGATTTTCCAGATTATCATTGCCAATAGCAATTTCATCTACACTTCCTGTAAGGGGTGTTATTGTAATTGAGCTTTTAAAATCTTCATTAAATACTTGTTTGGTAATTAACTTATCATAGTCATTTTTTAAAGCCATTAATTTAATATAATCAACACTATTTACAACAGTAGCTTCGTTTTCATTAATAATGCCCAGACCAGGAATAACATTATTCTTATTTTTAAGTTCATTCCAATTGGTTGGAGTTCCAGGATTATTTATCAGATTGTCTGCAAACTCTGATGCCTGTTTTTCTAGATTTTCATTACTTATTTTATCAGTTATCTTATAGCTTGTTCTTTCTGTAAAATTAGATATTACTCCAATTATCAATACAATTAAAATTAACAGCACTATAATTTCACCTGATATCAGTCCTCTGTTGTCCATTATATTAATCCATATTTTAATCGATGAGAACTATCTAAGAATATACGTTGTCCTGGAGAGTAATCAAGAGGCAAACCTGGATATCTGTCATTGAAGATCACATGATCAGAAGCTGAAACTGAGAGTTCTACTTCTGGATTTAGTATTGTGGTAACAAAAACTTCAAATCCGTAGTGAGGACATTTTCCTTTTCCTTCTAATCTGCATAAATAACAACTTCCGTCTGCACTTTCATGGAAATAGCCACTGTCTAAACATTTTTTCAATGTCAATCCATCGCCATGATGAATATAAGGGTCAAATGGGCATTTTTTTATGGTGAGAGGGGAGGAAGCGCCAATATAACCCTTTGAAAGTTCAACCATTCCATGTAGTTCCAGATATTCTGCAAGAGATAATCCATAGAATATCTTATTTCCTAAAGTAAAAAAGGTTAGAGACTTTCCACATTTAGTAAAGGGTAAGGGATCTTTTAAACCTTCAATTGAGGTTTTTGACAGAATTACTGAGCTAAATTTTTCACCATCTTTTTGTGAATCAATTTTAACTTTACACTGAATATATGACGGGTTGGAGGTGTTTTCAATTGATAGGAGTTTTGAGTTGATTCTTATCCCGTATTTTTCATCATATTCTTTGTTTATCTTTTCTAATTTTTTATCTAACTTTTTTGCTATTTCTTTAGAGCTGTCCAATACAGGACTTCTTGTGGTTGTTACTTTTTCAGTTACTTCTTCAATAGATTCATGGAAATATTTTTCAATATTTTTGTTGTAGTCTTCCATTATGTATTTGAAGTTATCATTGCTAATGGAATCAATTGAATTTTTTTCCATCAATGATATACCTGTGACAACAAATATAGATAATATTATAATGCCACATATCAGAATAGCTATTGTGCCAACAATTAAATTCCCAGTTGAGTCTATTCTTAGTAGTTTCATCATATCTCTATTGAATTAAAATACATAAATGGATTGTTGAAGTGCTAAGAAAAATATTTGTGCAAATGCACACTTTAGAAAAAGTTATATATTTACACTTGAAATACATGTCTAAATTATTTTAACATGATCCTAAAAATTAAATTCGATATAAGTTAGAATCTTTTTCATCTTCTATCTAGCTATCCTAGGGTTTAAATTAGAATAAAATCCATTGCTATCTAAAAAATAAAATTTGCTTTTATTAAAATCATAAGTTAGCTATTTCTAAACACTATGGTTAAGTTAGCTATTGAGTATTTCATATCTTTCCATCTTTGTTGTTTTTGCTTTGCCTTGTGAAATTTGTATTATATAAAAGTTAGCATAGATTTTTTTATCAAAAATTAATATTCGAATTAGGGGGATAATAATATGTTTCATTGTTTAAAACGACTATAGAAATACCAGATAGAGTTCCGTTGTATATATATACATACACAATACCATTTCCTCCATTTAAAATTAGGTCTTTATATGAGTAAATTCCATTAAAATTTAGTGTTTTACTATTAATAAAGCTACAATTATTCATTGAAAAGTTAACATGAGACTGAACAGCACCACCACTACTATTGGCAGTGTTATTGATAAAATAACAGGAATTTAAAGTACCATCAGGATTATTCCAGTTAACAGCTCCAGCATGAGTGCCCGCATGGTTGCTATTAAAGTAGAATTAATTAAAGTACCATTAGAATTCCACCAGTCAATAGCTCCACCATAACCTTTTGCATTATTATTAGTGAAAGAAGAATCAGATAAAATACCATTAACACCACCCCAACCAATAGCTCCAGCATGAGTGCCCGCATGGTTGCTATTAAAATTACAATTAGTGACAGTAATATTAGCACCTCTCAACTCAAGAGCACCACAATAACCAGTTGCATTATTATTAATAAAAGAAGAATCAGATAAAATACCATTAGCACCAATCCAGTAAACAGCACCAGTACGAGTAGCAGTGTTATTTATGAAATTACATTGTTGTAATATTCCACTGTTCCCTGTCCAGTATATTGCTCCTCCGTAGCCAGTGAAATTGAAGTTTCGGAAAGTTAATTTCTCAACAAGAACATCGTTTCCGGTTATTTCGAAGTGGAGATTTTTACCTTTACCATCAAATACTACATTTCCTTGACCGGATATGGTTATACCTTTTTTGTTTAATATTATGGTGCTTGAAGGGGTTCCCACACCATTCTTGATATAAACATAATCATAATCATTGAGCTGACTGTATTTGTTTAAAAAGTCCTCTACGGTCCATTCCCAATAAACATTATCTCCATAATGTGCATGATTGTCTTTAAAATTACATTCGTGCATATTAGTATTAGCACCATACCAACAAACAGCACCACCATTAGTATTTGCTACATTATTAATGAAAGTATTTTTTGTTAAAATACATGAATAAGCTCCACCTCCACAGTAAACACCAGCTCCCTTATTAGCAAAATTATATGTGAAAGTAGAATTAGTTAAAGTACCATTAGCAGCATTCCAGTAAATAGCACCACCATTACTGGTAGCAGTATTATTATTGAAAGTAGAATTAATTAAAGTACCATTAACAGCATTCCAAAAAATAGCACCCCCAAGAGTAGCAGTATTGTTTGCAAAATAAGAATTAAATAAAATACCATTATCGCCAAGCCAGTAAACGGCAGCCCCATTGTTTTTGGCTTTGTTATTGGTGAATTTAGATTTACTTAAATTTCCATGAATAGATGATGCTCCCCAAAAAACAGCACCTCCATGTGCTGCAGTGTTACCTGTGAAATTACAACCAGTTAAACTACCATTAATACCATTTTCCCAATGAACACCACCACCCACATTAGTAGCTAGATTATTAATAAAAGTAGAATTAGATAAAGTACCATTTGCACCATACCAACAAATACCTCCCCCACCATAAATCCAAGACCCACTTGTACTTTTAGCAGAGTTGTTGATGAAATCACAATTGGTCAAAATTCCAACACTACCATTCCAGTGAACACCACCTCCACGATTAGCTACATTATTGATAAAATTACAATCAGATAAAGTACCATAAGCACCAGACCAAAAAACAGCCCCTCCATCCCCATTTAAGAAACTGAAGTTTCACAAAATAAAAATCATTAATTAAATCCTCTTTTTCCTTGCACAAATGCACACTTGAACAGTAGGATAAGTTATAATACGATGAAGAATATAACATTTTTAACATGATTACTTCGAATACCCCCACACAAGAAAACTTGTTTAAAAACATTGAAACTAAAGTATCGATTGATGAATTCGACAAAATCGGTAGGTTAATAGAAGCAGGCCTATATGCAGATTTTTCAGACTTTCTAAAAGATGCAGTAAGAGAGAAACTCGGATGCATTGAAGAAGTAGACGAAAGAGACATTCCTCGAGAACAGGCAGTAAAAGAAATATCAGAATACTGTAAAGAACATGAGACGGTTTATCTTACTGAAATAGTGGATAACCTAAGATTAGATTTAGAATTAGTTTGCGAAATTGTAAATGATTTAATAAAAAAGGGCACTCTATTGGAGGTGGACTAAGAATGAGATTATATTATCAGGAAGGTGATGGAATAAAAGGTGATAGGATTCGTTGTGAATCAAGGCAAACAGGCCATATTAGAATAATAAATAAATCTGGAAGGCATAAAGCACAATCCCTAATTCTAAAAGATAATTGTCTATGTGTAATTGAAAAAAAGTTAAAACATGCTTTATCATGAACTATCTTTTCTCTTTTAACACATATATTTCTCATTTTAGAATCAAAATCAGATTTTTCAATAAAAATAGTCATGTTTTGATTCAAAATCAGTATTCACTATTGTGTATTCTACTTTTGAATCAAATTAACATTATTATGTATGTAAAAACTTATCAGTCAATCAAAGTTTTTCTTCAATTTTTTCTTTTAGTATTTCAATTAGTATATCGTCAGCGCCAATAGGTTCTGGATATAAAATCTCGCCATCAAATTCAATAGGTTCTAAATCATGATGGTGATGGTGGCCGTGATCATGTTCGTGGTCGTGATGATGGTGATGTTCCTCCATCTCTTTAAGACCTAAAATAGTTGGAATATCAGATGTTGTGTGAACACCGGGTGCAATAAAAACAGGAACAACAACTAGTCTGTCTAACTCGTTATCTTCTAATAAATTGTTGATAGATGTAGGAATGTTAGGTTCTACAAGTTCCATAAAACCATAAGTGTTCGGATATTCGCAAATTTCATCAAACATTCTATGAACAGCACTTATAAATTCTTTATTGTAATTTAATCTGCTTCCATGTGAAACAAGTAAAATACCTGTCTTTGCAGAATCGTCTAATTCAGAATCAGTTAATACTTCTTCAATTCTTTTATTAATAACGTCTAAAATAGCCTCGTGAGCTCCAATTGGTTCAATTAACTCTATTTCTCCATCAAAATCTACATCATCAGCTATTGATAAGTAGTGGTCATCAGGATAATTGCCATCAGGACATCTTGGATCAGCTTCAAGAGGTTCCAGTCCTAAAAGTATAGGTATGTCAATATTTGTATGAATTCCTGGAGCAAGGAATACTGGAAGAGCAAATATTTTATCAACTTCAGGGTTTTCAGCTTTTAAATAATCAACAGCACCTGAAATTGAGGGTTCAGCTACTTTCATATATCCTACTTCTGTTGGAAGGCCTGTAGCTTCAATAAACTTGTCTTTAATTTCACTAAAAGTTTTTTCAGCATAAGGTAAGCTACTTCCGTGACTTACAAGAACAACAGCTATATTATTTGAGGACTTTGAATTTGTATCCATATGTGATTACTCCGTCAGGACCATCTTCTGATATTTTTCTAAATACCATTTCTACAGGATCACCTATTTCTAAAGCGTCCACATCACAATCTACAAGTTGTGAGGTTAATTTAGCTCCTTCATCAAGTTCAATAATAGCTACGGCATATGGTGCTATTTTTTTAAAGTCATCAGAAGGAGATCTGATAACTGAGTAACTATGGATTTTTCCTTTTCCACTAAATTGGAATGGTTCTATATTGCCTTTTCTTCTGCAATCAGGACAAACTACTCTAGATGGGAAAAATACTCTCCCACATTCTGTGCATTTAGATCCAATAAGGTTGTACCTTTGTTGGATATGACGCCAGGATTTAATTGTATCGGACATTATACTAAACTCCCATAAAATTTTTAATAATTATAATATGAAAAT
>OGWU01001053.1_pt1 | contig 16913 bp, 8 predicted proteins | sample 1576071 | NCBI WGS metagenome assembly OGWU01 (sample SAMEA3541582, study PRJEB24748) | human gut metagenome | biome: human gut; feature: human-associated habitat; material: faeces | place: China | collected 2012
ACTATCAGATCTCCGGGGAGGAAGAGCCTTATAAAAAAGCGATAAAAGAGTGCATTGAAAAAGGGATTCTTGCTGATTATTTAATGCGAAAAGGAAGCGAGGTTGTCAATATGTTATTAGACGAATACGACTATGAGACAGATATCGAAGTGCAGAGAGAAGAGGCAAGAGAGCAGGGGAGAGAAGAAGGTAGAAAGCAAGGACGAGAAGAAGGTAGAAAGCAAGGACGAGAAGAAGGTAGAAAAGCAGAAAGAAGCACTCTTATTCAGAAAAAACTTGAAAAAGGAAAAACGATTTCTCAAATCGCAGATGAGCTTGAAGATACGGAAGAAAATATTGCTTGTCTGATTGAACAGTTCCATCTTCGTATAAATTGATCATAGGTAAATCTATAGAACAGGGGAGAAAATGCATTTTCTCCCCTGTTTGATAATTTTATAAAAACGCAATCCAAGAATGCGTTGAAAAAGGATTTTTTGCAACTGAAAGAAAATCGACAGAAGCTTTATATATGTTGAAAATTGACGAAAATAGTGGATATAAGGGGGTGAGAAAAGTAAAAAAGTGCAAATGGGTAATGATTTAAACAAATACATTTATTGAAAATTATTATATAATAAAGTACTTAGTGGTAAATGCAAACATTTTGTACAATTTACCCGTAGAAAAGGAGGAGAAGGAAAAAGATGAAATGGACTAAGAAAATGAAAGGAGCAGGAAAGAAAGCTGCTGTAACTGTTACGGCGCTTGGCATGGTGCTTACAGCATTTCCGCCGATACCGGCGAAAGCTGCGGAAGAGTTTGCCGGGCAGTTGACAAGCGTCGAGTCAGTGGAAAAAGGCAGCAAGGACAATATCGTTGTTGTGAAATTCAATGGTGGCGTTACAGCGCAGCTTACGTTTCTTGAGGATGGGATCTTCAGATATAACGTAGATCCGAGTGGCGAGTTCTCGAAATATGCGACTCCCAAATCGCAAGCTCATGTCGGAAGGATTCAGCAGTATTCAGACGACTCTTCTAACTATTCACATCCAAAGGCTGATATTTCGGATAAAGATGGAAAAATTACGATTAAAAGTGGATCGGTTTCTGTCGAATTCGATAAAGCTACGGCGAAGATGAAAGTTTTAAGTGGCGATAAGGTCGTGATGGAAGAAAAAGAAGCATTGTCCATCTCGAATTCGGCAACAGTGCAGACTCTTAAGAAGAACAATGGAGAGAACTTCTATGGCGGAGGTACGCAGAATGGAAGATTCGTACATACAGGCGAGACGATAAATATTGCTAATGAAAGTAACTGGACAGATGGCGGAGTTGCATCTCCAAATCCATTTTACTACACGACAAGTGGATATGGTGTTTTGAGAAACACATTTGCAGACGGTAAATATGACTTTGGAAAGAGTGAAGGAGATACTGTAACAGCGACTCATAAAGAAAAAGAGTTTGACGCTTATTATTTTGTTTCTGATGGAAAAGACAGCAGTGAAAAAACACAGGAACTTTTGAGTGAGTATTATCATGTAACAGGTAATCCGGTTCTCCTTCCCGAATATGCGTTTTATGAAGGTCACTTGAACGCATACAACCGTGATTCATGGTCAGATACAGAAGGTGGGAAGGGTTGGACAATCAAAGGAAATGAACCTTACACAAGTGCAGGAACGACAAAGTATGAGAGCGGAATGTCTACGGGATATAAACCGAAAGATGGAATGAACATTGAGTCTTTGAACGGCACGAAACCAACAGTAGGCATCGAAAACTATCCAAAAGTAGAAGCTCCTTATAAGTATTCGGCAAGACAGGTGATTGACGATTATTTTACATATGATATGCCAATTGGATATTTTCTCCCAAATGACGGATATGGTGCGGGATACGGTCAGAACGGATATGGCAAGACAGGCGGCGTTGATAATGAAGGAAAAAGCTCTCAGGAACGATTGGCGGCAGTAGCGGCAAACGTACAGAATCTTGCAGACTTTACAAAATATGCAAATGAAAAAGGGGTAGCAACAGGACTTTGGACACAGAGTTATCTGACACCGGATTCTAATCCGAAGACAGAATGGCAGCTTCTTCGTGATTTTAAAAACGAAGTTAAAGTCGGTGGTGTTTCTACATTGAAGACAGATGTTGCATGGGTTGGACATGGATATTCCATGCAGCTTGACGGTGTGAAGACAGCTTACGATATTGCTACAACAGAAGGTAAGGTACGTCCGAACATTATCTCTCTTGACGGATGGGCAGGATCGCAGCGTTACTGTGGTATTTGGACAGGAGACCAGTACGGCGGTGAATGGGAATACATCCGTTTTCACATTCCTACATATATCGGAACTTCTCTTAGCGGTAACCCAAACATAGGAAGTGATATGGATGGTATCTTCGGTGGAAATCAGTTGATTGCTACAAGAGATTATCAGTGGAAATCATTTACACCACTTATGCTTAACATGGACGGTTGGGGAACTTATGCGAAGATGCCATATACGTTTGGAGATCCATATACAGGAATCAACCGTATGTATTTGAAAACAAAAGCACAGCTTCTTCCGTATATTTATACTGGGGCAGCTTCGGCGGCAAACATTGATACAGGCAATGGAGATACAGGACTGCCGCTTATAAGAGCAATGTTCCTTGAATATCCGGACGACAGTTATGCAAGCAGTAAAGAAATGCAGTATCAGTACATGCTTGGATCGAATCTTCTTGTAGCTCCGATTTATAAGAGCACTGCTGCAGATGATAAGGGGAATGATGTAAGAAATAATATTTATCTTCCGGATTCAAAAGAAGTGTGGATTGACTATTTCACAGGTCAGCAGTATCAGGGAGGACAGGTTCTCAACAACTTTGCAGCTCCACTTTGGAAACTTCCTGTATTTGTGAAAAACGGTGCTATTATTCCAATGTGGGAAGAAAATAATACACCGGAGCAGATTAAGAAAGAAAACCGTATCGTCGAATTTTGGCCGGATGGAAAAACATCTTACACGATGTTTGAAGATGACGGAAAATTTGTGGAAAATGATCTGAAAGAAGATGGCGATTATGGAAAAATTACGAAAACTTCTTACGGCGCTCATGTATCTACCAAGTATACATCTGAGGTAAAAGATGGAACAGCAACGCTTACTGCTGAAAAATCAACAGGAAACTACACTGGATACAAGAAAGACAAAAATACAACATTTGTTGTAAATGTATCCAAAGAACCTACAAAAGTTACAGCGAAAAACGGAAGTGATTCATTGACTCTCGATAAAGTGCAGAGCAAAGCAGACTTTGATAAAAAATCGGCTGAAGCAGGTAAAGCAGTCTACTTCTATGATGAATCTCCAGCAATCGAGACATATGCATCGGAAAAAGAAACAGAGATTGCGAACCTTGTAAAAGATGTGAAGAGAACACCGAAACTGTATGTGAAATTTGCACAGGCAGATGCGAAGAGTGTTGCTCAGACATTAGTACTTGAAGGATTTGAAAATGACGGAAAACTTCCGCAGGATAAACTGAATAAGAACCTTACAGTTCCTACTCTGACAGAAAATGAGGAAGCAAAGACACCGACAAGCATCACTCTTGCATGGAATAAAGTAGCTGATGCGACAACTTACGAGCTTCTTGTTGACGGAGTTGTATTCTCTGTAGGAGATGTGGAGACATATACACATACAGATCTCGGATATCACTCAGAGCATAAGTATAAAGTTCGTTCTAGAAATGCAGAAGGATATTCTGAATGGAGCGAAGAGAAGACGTTCCAGTCAGCAGAAGATCCGTGGAAAGATACACCGGCTCCGCAGACAATCACATGGACAGGCGGTCTGTACGGAAATCACAGTGCTGATTTGGCATTTGACAGAACGTTCCAGAAATCTGATGGTGGTTTCCATTCAGATGGAAATGCAATCGGACAGACTCTTACTGTAGATTACGGAAAAGCATATGAAATTGATAAGATTGAGTATTATCCGCGTGATGATGCAGGCAATGGAACTGTTGAGGAAATGAAATTAGAGACAAGTCTCGATGGTGTACATTGGTCAGAGGCAAAAACATACAAATGGGCAGTAAATAAAGATATGAAGTTGATGGATAAGCTGGATTGCGGAGCGCGCTATATCCGGTTTACACCACTTAAAGCGCTCGGTAATTTCTTCTCGGCAAGTGAGATTAAAGTATATAAGAAAGAAAACACAGGGGCGTTTGCTGTCGGAAGTACCAATAAGGCTGAGGCGGTTACGGATGCTGATTATACAAATATGAAAAATTATCTTGGTGTATGTGAAAAAGATAAGTTGTTTGCAGATCAGATCAAGAGCCGTTACGGCGATATTAACATGAACAATATCTATGATGTTTATGATTACGCATTCACAATGTTCCAGTTAGATGGCGGAACGAAGAAGACGGATAGTGTTTCGGGAGAAGCTATGCTTCTTGCAAGCAGCGACAGCGTGAAGAAAGGCGAGACGTTTACAATCGACGTTTACGCGCAGAATGTAGCAGGACTTAATGCATTCGGACAGGTAATTAATTATGATAATAGCAAAGTGCAATATGTTTCTTGTGAAGTATCACCTCTTCTTGCTCAGATGGAAAATCTGACGGCTAATAAAGAGTATGATGACAGAGCATATGTAAACCTTGCATTTGCAAACCGTGGAGACAAAGAACTTTATGCCGGAAGTGACGTGCTTGCTACAATTACAATGAAGGCAAAAGAAAACATCTCTACAACAGATGCGAAAGTGATCGACCTTTCTAAAGTAACATTGATCGGACCGAACTACAGTACGATCGAATCAAAGGTTGATACGAATATTGAAATCCCGGACGTGCCGGCAACAGAGAAGAAGTTTGGACAGTCAGACTTTGATATCACAATGACAAATGAAAAACTTCCGACAGATGATCCGGAAAATCCGAACGTAAATAAACTGATCCAGCAGGCAAATTACAATGGATTGTTTGATGGGAAATTTACTCGTGATTTTGAGTTTAAATGGGACATTCCGGCTAACCAAGTAGATGGAAAACTTCCGGATTACATTATCCTTCCTACAACAATGCACCTTGCATTAAAGAATCCGGAGGCGTTGAACAAAGTAGTCGTATCCAACGCAAATGAAGGAAACGGTTATTTGCACAAAGTATCTGCAAAACTGATCTATACAGATGATACATCATCAGACGAGATCAAGTTTGAAACAAAACAGGAGAAATATACATTTGAATTTGCAGGAGACAAGGCGGTAAAAGAAGTTCAGATTACATTCTTAGATGCAAAATCAACAAGTGATGTGAAGAACATGCTCACACTTGCAGAACTTGAACTGTCAAATCTGTCTAACACACCGGTTACAGGAATCACAGCAGATCCGAACAATGCAAAAGAGATGTATGTCGGAACACTGGCAGACATTAATGCAACAGTTCAGCCGGACAATGCAACAAACAAATTCTTCACAGTAGAAAGTTCCAATCAAGATGTTGTGAAGATCCTTACACTGGCAGATGAGAACGGCCATCCGACCTACAAAGCAAGAGCAATGAAGGAAGGAAAGAGCACGATTACACTGACAGCGGCAGGCAATAAAGATGCGAAAGCAACTTATGAAATTACAGTAAAAGCAGGCGTTGATATCTCAGGCTTAAACGAAGCGCTTGCGAAAGCTCGTACATATCAGGCATCTGCTTACACAGAAGAAAGTTATGGACAGCTTACAGCAGCAGTAAATGCAGCTACAGAATTGCTGAAGGGCGAATATACTAAGAATCAGGTACTTGAAGCACAGATGGCAATTTACGCGGCAATCGACGGACTTACATTCCGTCCACTTGATGAGACAAAACTGCTTGATGCAAAAGCAGAAGGATTCACAGTGACGGCAACAAGTGAATGTGATCCTGATAAACTTGAGGATGGACTTGCAACAAACGTACTTGACGGAAAAGAAGATAATTACTGGCATACAGAGTACAACAAAGATGTATTGCCGCAGAGCCTCAATTTTGATCTCGGCGGACTTTACAACTTGACAGACATTACATTCCTTGCACGTCAGGGAGTAACGAACGGCGATATCCTGAAAGCGCAGATCTTTGTAGGAAGCGACAAAGAAGATATGAAATCCGTCGGAACATATGAGTTCGATGAAGAAGGCAATGTTCTTGTAAACAGAGATCAGTATCAGCAGATTGCTTTTGATGCGAAAGATGTAAGATATGTAGAGTTCAAAGTTCTTGAAGCAGGAGCACAGGATAAATTCGCAAGTATGGCAGAGATCCGTTTCTATGGAGAGAAAACGACAGCAGCTCTGAAAGCTCTCTATGACAGCTATGTGGCAGAAAACTTGAATAAAGCAGACTACACAGCAGAATCATGGGCAGTATACGAAGCGAAGATGAATGAAGCGAAAGCTCTCATCGAAGCAAAAGATACAACAAACGCAGCAGCAGGAGAAGCTTTGACAGCATTGCAGACAGCACATGACAGACTTGTGAAACTTAATCCAGATCCGCAGCCGGGCGATGTAGATAAGAGTGGACTGACGACTCTTTATAATCAGTACAAAGACACCAAAGCAGACGGATATACAGCAGAAAGCTGGACAGCATTCAATGAAGCTCTTATGAAAGCACAGAGTGTTCTTGCAAATCCGAATGCAACACAGGATGAAGTAAATGCAGCAAAAGAAGCATTGCAGACAGCTTATGACGGTCTTGTAAAAGACACAACTCCTGATCCGAACCCGAACCCGAATCCGGATGGAAACGGCGGTAGTGGCGGAAACAGCGGAAGCAATGGAAACAGTGGAAACAGTGGAAATAGCGGAAGCAATGGAAGCAACGGAAACGGCGGCAATGCAGCTGTTGTTACAGGTGACAGCGCAAACATCGCAGGATATTTGATGGCGCTTGTGGCAGCGGGCGGAATCGCTGTAGTAACATTCTTTAGAAGAAAAAGAGTGAAATAAAAATATCTGATTCGTAAGATGAAGATTATATGAAACAAAAAAGGCGGTGCGCGTAAGGCACCGTCTTTTTTGTGCGACGAGTTAAAATTCGGGATTGCAGGAGAAGAGATCTTTCCAAACAGGAAGATCGGATTTATGAGAGATGGAGTTTCAAATCTGAAATTCCATCTCTTTTCCGGTTTTGGGATGACGAAATGTTAGCTTGTAAGCGCAGAGATGAAGTTGTCCTGCCTGAAATCGTTTTGTCGAAGATTGTACGGAATTCATATGATCGGTGATTTTTTTGCCATATTTCCGATCGCCTATAAGGGGGTGTCCGAAATGTGCCATTTGCACACGAATCTGATGATGTCTGCCTGTGTCAAGATGGATTTCTACTAAGGCAGAAGATTCATTTTGCAATGGCGGCTGCCTGTGGTTTCGGGACGTGTGTTTTGGCGTGTCAGTCGATTTGGAATCGGTAAATTTTTCGTTTCCGGGCGCGCCGTATGTTTCTATTGTTCTGTAGTGAAGTCTGGCAAGTTTTGCTCCCGGAGTCGTTTTCGTACAGACTGCGGAACTGTTTGTACGGGCATCTTTGACGAGATAGTTTTCAAGAGAGCCTTCCTGCGGTTCGGGAATGCCTGATATTACTGCAAGATAATATTTCCCAAATTCTTGGGAAGTGAGCTGGCGGTTTAGTTCCTTTGCGGCGGCAGGTGTTTTTGCAAAGACGAGAATCCCTTCTACAGGCTGGTCGAGGCGATGAATGATCGCAAGATACGGTTCGCCTGATTTTGCCCGGTGAAATTTACGTGAAGAAAAAAGATGGTTTTTGAGCAGGCTTTCCATGTCGGAAGTTCCGATATGACTGCTCTGAGTCGGCGTTCCTGCGGGTTTATGGCAGACGATGATCTGCTCGTCTTCGTATATAATAAGCGGGGATGCATTTTTTATCATTTGTCTTATTTTCGCTCCTTCGTATTATTGACTTTTCAATGTGTTACGGCTAAACTGATTATCATATAAAAGAATTTTCAGGTCAACCCTTTAAGGAGGAAATTCATGATAAATAATGAGTGGGAAAGATCGTTGGATGAATTGAATCGGACGATTCAGGACGCTATCGATCATCAAAATTACGGACGGTTAAATCAGAATGTGACGGATACGATCGGACGTGCGATGGAAGGACTCTCCAGAGGACTAAGAAACGGAATCCGTTACGGAAGCGATGCGATGAATGCCGCTGCGGATAATTTTGCACAGAGGCAGAGACAAGCGGGAAACACACCGCCGTTTCATAATCAGGGAACAGGATCAGCAGGTGGTTTCACGCAGAATCAGGGAGCGGGCTCAGCAGGCGGATTCACGCAGAATCAGAGGACAGGCTCAGCGGGCGGATTCACGCAGAATCAGAGGACAGGCGCAACTGGCGGTTTTACGCAGAATCAGAGGACAGGCGCAACTGGCGGATTCACGCAGAATCAGAGGACAGGCTCAGCAGGCGGATTTACACAGAATCAGAGGACAGGCGCAGCGGGCGGATTTACACATAATCAGGGAGCGGGCTCAGCAGGCGGCTTCGCGCAGGATCAAAGAACGGGAACAGCGGGGAATTCCGTGCACAGAGGCGGAATCCTTTATCTGAAGGGAACGGCAATAAAGGTCGGCGGTATCTTCCTCGCGATTACGGGATACCTTGGGATGATCGTTACTCTGATCATCGGTCTGATGCTTCTGTTGGGAAGTTCGGTAACAGGCTGGCAGATGGAGATAAATGTCATGGCGGCTTTGATGGGCGGTTTTTCTGTTGCGTTTGCAGTGATGGGAATTATCGGAACATCGAATGCGTGTACGGTGAGCCGTTTTGGAAAATATGTGAAAATGATCGGAAACAGGGAATATTGTGACGTAAAAGAATTTGCACAGCAGAGCGGACGTTCTGTGAAAGCAGTTGTGAAAGATTTGAAAAAGATGATTAAAAAAGGCTGGTTTCGGCAAGGTCATCTTGATGAGCAGGAAACATGTCTTATGACGAGCAACGAAGCTTATCGCCAATACACGGCGCTTATGGAAAGAACGCGTCGGGAAAAACAGGAAAAAGAAGAGCGGGCAGCGAAGGAACAGGAAGAGTTTTCCAGACTTTCTCCGGAAGTCCAGAAGATCATCGAAGCAGGCGACGAATATGTGAGGGCGATCAAAGCGGCGAATGACGCAATACCCGGAGAAGAAATTTCGGAGAAAATCGCCCGTATGGAAATGCTTGTAGACAGGATATTTGACCGGGTCGAGCAGAAACCCGATACGGTCAGTGATATCCGAAAATTAATGGATTATTATCTTCCGATGACGATGAAACTGCTGCAGGCGTATGAAGATTTGGATGCACAGCCTGTACAGGGAGAAAATATTATTTCTTCCAAAATAGAGATCGAAAAGACGATTGACACTCTTAATGTGGCGTTTGAAAAGTTGTTGGACGATCTTTTTCAGGATACGGCGTGGGACGTGTCGTCGGATATATCGGTTCTGAATACGATGCTGGCACAGGAAGGACTTACGGAAGACGAGATCAGAAAGTAAAAGCGCGCAGCGAGTGGAGAAGATAAGATAGAAAAGATGTTCGCAGCGAGTAAAGAAGATAAAATAGAAGCTCGGGGAATGATGAGTGAAGATAAGTAAGATAGGGCTGAAGAAAGAAATGGAAAAGGAGATTAAAGAAATGGGAACAGAATTTAAGGACTTAGACACCACTCCGACATTGACGTTAGATCCGTTTCAGGCGGCGGATAAAAAGGAAACTCCGGCCGTGCAGCAGGTAGAAGAACCGGTGCTGGACGACAGCGTTTTGACAGAAGAAGAGCGTCAGACGGTCGAGGCATTTGCAAAGCAGATCGACTTGACGAATTCATCGCTGATCCTTCAGTACGGAGCGGGAACGCAGAAGAAGATGGCGGATTTCTCCGAATCGGCGTTGGATAATGTGAAATCTCAAGATCTCGGCGAGGTGGGGGCTCTCCTTACCGGCGTTGTGACGCAGTTGAAAAGTTTTGATGAAGATGAAGAAGAAAAAGGCTTTTTCGGCATTTTTAAGAAAGCGTCGAACAAAATTGATTCTATGAAAGCAAAATACGCAAAAGCCGAGACGAATGTAAATGAGATTATCAAGGCGCTGGAGAAGCATCAGGTACAGCTTATGAAGGATACAGCTCTTCTTGATAAGATGTACGAACTGAATCTGACATATTTTAAGGAATTGTCGATGTATATTCTTGCGGGAAAGAAGAAACTTGCGGAAGTGAAAAGAACACAGCTTGCGGATCTGATGAGCAGGGCGCAGGCATCAGGACTGCCGGAAGATGCGCAGGCGGCGAAAGATTTGGATGAGATGTGCATTCGGTTTGAGAAGAAGATCCATGATCTTGAACTGACAAGAATGATTTCTATTCAGACTGCGCCTCAGATTCGGCTCGTTCAGAATAATGATACAATGATGGTTGAAAAGATCCAGTCTACAATCGTAAATACGATTCCTCTTTGGAAGAGTCAGATGGTTCTTGCGCTTGGGGTAGAACATTCGACGCAGGCAGCGGAAGCGCAGCGGCGTGTTACGGATGTGACGAATGAGCTTTTGAAGAAAAATGCAGAGAAACTGAAGATCGCAACGACGGAAACGGCTCGGCAGTCCGAGCGGGGAATCGTGGATATGGATACGCTCAAAGCAACGAACGAGTCTCTGATCTCTACGCTTGATGAAGTAATGGCAATCCAGCGTGAAGGCAGGGAAAAACGTCAGGCTGCGGAGGCGGAACTTCGCAATATGGAGCAGGAATTAAAAGGAAAGCTTTTGCAGCTTCACGGATAATGTTTGGGATAAGGTCTTAGATGCACGTTTAGGATGGTATTTTCGGAATGAATACTTGGAACGGCGGTTTCGGTTGACATTCTGCCGGATTTTGGGTAAAATCACAGATGCAAACAGGCGAGGAAAGAGAATAGTATATGTGTGGAATGCATCAGAGAGAAGGCGGTTGGTGAAAGCCTTTGCAGGAACACATTGAACCGGCTCCGGAGCTCTGTATGAAAATACAGCGTATATCTGCGTTAAAGATAAAAGAGAGAACAACGGCAGGCAGGACGTCTGCGGTGTTAATAAGGGTGGTACCGCCGAGATGCTCGGTCCCTTGTGGGGAAGAGCGTCCCGGCGTTTTTATATAGGCGCATATAGGAAATGAGACGCTTTTCCGGCAGAGAAGTTTTGGCGCTATCCGGGAATCTGCCGCGTTACCGGAGACTTTTACGATCCGGGAGAAACGGGCAAAACGGAAGAAACGGTCGAAACGGTCGATTCGGACGGATATGGCTAAACTGCTGCGCTATGGAAGCGATGGAAGAAAAGTCGGAACAAAAGATAAAAAGTTCCGAAAATGATTTGGGAAATGAGGTAAGAAAATGGCGAAAGAAAAGAAACTTGTACAGTCGATCACATCGAGAGACGAAGATTTTGCACAGTGGTATACAGATGTTGTGCGGGAAGCAAAATTATGTGATTATTCAGGCGTAAAGGGATGTCTGAACTATCTTCCGAACGGATATGCAATATGGGAAAATATTCAGTCGGATCTTGACAAACGTTTTAAAGACACAGGTGTGGAAAACGTATATCTTCCGGTTTTGATCCCGGAAAGCCTTTTGCAGAAAGAAAAAGACCACATCGAAGGGTTCGCGCCTGAAGTAGCGTGGGTAACACACGGCGGAGCGGAGCCGCTTCAGGAGAGATTCTGTATCCGTCCGACATCTGAGACATTGTTCTGTGACGTGTGGAGCAAGACGGTTCAGTCTTACAGAGACCTTCCGAAAGTATGGAATCAGTGGTGCTCGGTTCTTCGTTGGGAGAAAACGACAAGACCGTTCCTTCGTTCAAGGGAATTCCTCTGGCAGGAAGGTCATACGATTCATGCGACATATGAAGAAGCGGAAGAACGTACAAAATTAATGTGGAAAGTATATAAAGACTTTGTAGAAGAAGATCTTGCGATTCCGGTTGTTGCCGGAAGAAAAACAGAAAGTGAAAAATTTGCGGGAGCGCAGGACACTTATACGATTGAAGCGCTGATGCACGACGGTCAGGCTTTACAGTCGGCGACAAGCCATTTCTTCGGAAATTCTTTCCCGGATGCATTTGACATTAAGTATGCAGATAAAAATAATGAACTGCACAGTGTGTACGAGACATCATGGGGATTATCCACCCGAATCATCGGTGCGATCATCATGGTTCACGGCGATGACAGCGGTCTTGTACTTCCGCCGAGAATCGCTCCGGTACAGACAAGAGTTATTCCGATCGCGCAGCATAAAGAAGGTGTTCTCGATAAGGCAAATGAACTTCTTGACGCTCTTAATAAAGCCGGATATCGCGCGAAGATCGATGATTCCGAAAAGAGTCCGGGATGGAAATTCAGTGAGCAGGAGATGCTCGGAATCCCGACTCGTATCGAGATCGGACCAAAAGATATCGAAAACGGTCAGGTTGTTGTTGTGCGCAGAGATACAAGAGAGAAGATCGTTGTGGCAATCGATGAGATTACAACGAAACTCGGTGAAATCCTTGAGACGATCCAGGCAGACCTTTATGCGAAAGCAAAAGCGTTCCTTGATGACCACATCAGTTCTGCGGTGACTATGGATGAGATGAAAGATGCGGTTTCCGAAAAGAAAGGTTTCGTAAAGGCAATGTGGTGTGGAGACGAAGCTTGTGAGGATGAGATTAAAGCACAGACAGGCGGAGTGACATCACGATGCATTCCTATGGAAGAAGAACATCTGTCTGATGTATGCGTCTGCTGTGGAAAACCTGCGAAACATATGGTTTACTGGGGAAGAGCATACTAAAATACATTATTTGTAAATGGGCAGTTTAAAACAGGAGTGGATTTCTTCGCTTTTGGAAGAAATACGTTCTGTTTTACAGCGCTGCTTCTCGATAAATAATATAGAAGAAATAAGATAGTGTTGTACAAAAAGGCTATAATCGTTTTGGAAAATGAACGACTATAGCCTTTTTTGAAATCCTAAATATGCATCCTCGCGATATTTTTTTGCATCCTTTAAGAAGCTGGCTGCGATCATCACAATGACGATGGCGATGGGGAATGCCGCAACGATACTCACCGATTGCAGGTTTGTCATGGAGCTTTCGGCGAACAGCAGCGCGATGGGCAGCAGAATCAGCAGGATGCACCACATGAGCTGGATCAGCTTGTGGGGCTGCTGGCCCTCCTCCAGCCGATGGTAGCTGTAGCAGGAGGCCGTGAGGGCAATGGAGTCAAAGGAGGTGGCGTAAAAGGCGATCATGGTCAGCAGCACCACCACCATGATCACCGGCGCGCCTGGCAGGGTCTTGATGATCTCTACGATCATGCCATAGATATCATTGGTGCGCAGAAAGTGAGCGATGAAGTCGGCCTTCCCGGTCACCTGCATCCCCATGGAATAGTTGCCCAGCACGATGAAGCTGACGATGGTGGAGCCCACGCCGAAGCCATAGCCGCCCAGAATCGTTTGGCGCACCGTCCGGCCCCGGGAGATATTGCCGATAAAGAACGGTGCGGCCACGCACCACACCATCCAGTAGGCCCAGTAATAGATGGTCCAGGTCTGTGGAAAATGGGAGGTGCGGAGGGGGTCTGTGAAGGTGGATAGGCCAATGAAATTTTGAACCATTGTGCCCAGGGAGGACAGGCCCGTTTCGATAATATACCGGGTCTCGCCGCCGAACAGGAGCACAAAGGCCAGCAGCCCGAAGAACAAGTAGATGCAGACATTGGCCAGCTTGCTGATGCCCTTGAACCCGTGCAGAAGGGAGTATGTATATACAAAGCAGGTAATGAAAAGGATGATGATATCGATGGTTACCCGGCCTATTTCCACATGGAACAGCTCCCAAATCAGAGAGCCCATCAGCGGCGTTGCTACGCTGAAGGTGGTGGCGGTTCCGGCCAGCAGGGCAAATACCGCCAGCAGGTCGATGATCCGCCCGGGCCAGCCGTCGGTGTGCTTGCCCAGGATGGGACGGCAGGCCTCGGAATACTTCTGCCGGTTCTGCTTGCGGACATGGAGCATGAACCCGAAGGCTACCGCCAGCACCAAGTAAAAGCCCCAGGGGATAAAGCTCCAGTGAAAGAGCGGATACACTCCGGCCCACTCCTGGACTTTGCCCATTTCAGCCAGATGGGGGTCGGTGGCGTACAGGACCCACTCAGAAAAAGAGTAAAACAGGATGTCCGCCGCCAGGCCGCAGGTGAACATCATGGCTCCCCAAGCGAAGAAGGGATATTTCGGCTTTTCATTGGGCTCGCCCAGAACGATACTTCCATATTTGGACCCGGCGATGAACAGCGACAGCAGGAAGATGCCCAGGCCGATGACCAGATAATATACGCCGAAGGTATCACCGAAGAAAAAGCGCACCTGGCTCAATACGGCGTTGGATTGCTCCGGTGCAAAAAAGAACACGATGCACAGGGCCAAAATGAGACCCAGGGGGACCAGGGTAATCATCCAATCTATCTGACCTCGCTTATGAGAGGCGGTCTTATCCATTTCCATTATTTTTCTCCTTTTCATATTTCCTGTAGCTGGCGTCCAAAGCGGCCAGCTCGCTTAAATCATCCACCTCAATCACGTCCCCCTTATGCATGGGGCGTATTCCTAAACGGTATTCCTCCGGATAGCAGAACAGGGCGATGTCGTCCCAATAGATCTGCCGGTTTTGCTTTTCCTCAAACTCGATCTCCAGGTGCCGGCGCAGGCGCCGGCCATCCTCCGGCGTCCAACGGGAGATGCTGTACAGCTGCCAGCCGCCGCTGCCGCCGGTCCGGCTGCAGGCGGTCACAATGCCGTTTTCCACCGTTTGCAGCCACTCGCCTGTGGGCTCGTCCGTCCATACGCTGTTGTAACCGGAGCGGCTGAACTCCGGGGCCAGGATATCCGGGTTATAGATGATCTGGTCACCGTCCAGAATGATGGCGTTTTCGATGTGATCCCGGGCCACATACAGGGAGGAGATGTTGTTGCAGGTGCTGTAATAGGGGTTTTCAATGAGCTGTAGGCCGGGATATTCCCGCTCCAGCCCGGCAAACTGCGCCTTCAGATACCCCACCACCACATAGATCTCCCTAATCCCGTTGCGGTGTAAGCCCTGTATCACGGTGTCGCTCATCCGCACACCGTTGACCGTTACCAGGGGCTTGGGCCGAACCAGTGTCACAGGCTTCATCCGATTGCCGAAGCCCGCCGCCATGATGATGGCCCTTTCAGCCTTGAACATGCTTATTTTCCCTCACTTTCCCACTGCTCCAGAGTATCCCGGACGATGCGGTAATACTCCTTTGCGTAACGGTACTGCCGCAGGGAGTATTCGCCGAATTCCACGCCCAGCGTCCATTTGTACTCGCACCAGTTGCTCCACAGTAGGCCGCAGGCCGCAATGTAGCAGTAAATTTTCAATCGGACCGCTTCGCTGCAGCCGCCCGGGAAGTAGGCCGCGATGGTCTCGTCCACCTGTCGGCGGTCATAAAGGGCATAGATGCAGAACATGGCAATGTCCACATGGGGATCCTGCATGCCCGCGTACTCCCAATCGATGAGGCGAATCTCCTCGCTGCCGTCATCCCTTTTCACAAAAAGGAAATTATCCGGCACGGCGTCGATGTGCGTCAGCACCCGCTCCTGCACATGTGCGTCAATGTATCCCCGGAGGGAAAAAACGTTTTCCTTGGTCTGTTGGTAGTCCTTATAAATGGAGGGCGCACCGTTCCAGAGAGACTCATAAAACTCGATCTGCCCAAAGATATCAAACGTATGGGCCACGGTGAGGCGCAGCTCATGAAATTCGCGCAGCCGCTGCATGCACCGGCGCACATCCTCGGCCTTTTCCGGGTTGCACACCCGGGCATCGGCGAGATATTCCGTAATTTTATAGCCGTTGTCGGGGCTGATATAGGCGATGTTATCGCAGATGTTTTTCTCCCGGATCGCCTGGTATACGGCGGCCTCGTGGCGGCGATCCACCAGCTGAGCTGTACCCTCTCCGGGGATGCGCATGATGTAGCGCTTACCCTTGCAGGAAAACAGGAACGAGCGATTGGTCATGCCTTTTTTCAGAACGGTGACCTGGGTGATCTCCGCCATGTCCGCGTGCAGCGCATCGCAGATGGTTCGGATAGCCTCGCTTTTCAGGTGGTCGGATTGGCTGTCCAGCTCCCTGAGCTGCTCAAAGGTTTTGATGCTCACGGCCTCTCCGGCGTTCATCAGCCGAGCGGGAACGATCATGCGGCCCTTATCCCGCAGGGTCTCCTCCCAAAAGACGTCGTCATACCGCGGCTCGGCGTTCATGGCCTCCAGCCGGGTGCAGACGGTGTCGGAATCCGGCTGCGTCAGATAGCAGATGCCGATCATGGAATTCCCGGCCGTGCCCTTGGACACGGCCATCAGCTCCCCCTTGTGACTAACACGGACGCTGCTGTCATGGTCGAACCGGTCTGTGACCATGTACCAGGAGTACAGCTCCTCCCGGGAAAAGGGATTGTGGCTGCACCAGCTGTCGCAGGGGATTACATAGGCATTTGTCAGGTGTTCCCGGGCCAGATACAGGGAGTGAAGGTTGTTTTTCAACGCATATTCCGGGTTGACGATCAGTTCCACACCGTATGCGTCCATTAGGTATTCGTATTTTTCCTTCATGAATCCGACAACCACATAAATCTCTCGGATACCGACCTCCTGCAGCTGGCGGATCAGCCGCTCAATGAGCACTTCACCGTTGACCTCCAGCAGACCCTTGGATACCTCCATATTTATGCCCGCCTGACGCGCGAGCACAACGACGCGAACATGATCAAGATGCACAGCGTGCAGTTCGAGGGGCAGACA